>JAANMT010000022.1_pt1 | contig 124406 bp, 72 predicted proteins | sample 7279711 | NCBI WGS metagenome assembly JAANMT01 (sample SAMN14094538, study PRJNA606508) | bioreactor metagenome | isolation source: A lab-scale SPAN reactor treating ammonium-rich wastewater day 1 | place: Ireland: Galway | collected 2017-01-16
GCGCCGTCGTGAGCGCGAACGCGATCGCGACGAGTCCGACGACGAGTCCGACGACGAGTAGCTCATGGCAGTGTCCGAGCGGCACGGGCCCTGGCCCGTGCCGCTTGTGTTGGAGAAACCCGCGTAGGTGCTATACTGACGGGCCCAAGTCGGCCCCGCGCTTTCGCTTATGCGCTACTTCCTTGTTGCCGCGCTCCTTGTTCTGGCGGGGTGCGTCGCCGCGCCTGAGCCGGCCCCCGCCGCGCCACATGCCACAAGCGCGCTGGAGCTTTATCGGCAGGCGCTGGCCGCCCGTGATGCCAACCGCGACGCTGAAGCCCGGCACCTCATGCGGCGTTCCGCGGAGGCGGGCTGCATGGAGGCCTGCCACGAGTATGGGTTGTGGCTCTATCTTGGAACCTACCAGCCGCGCAACCCGGAGGAGGCCGCAGGCTGGCTGCTCAAGGCCGCCGAGCAGGGGTTCGTGGACTCCCAGCTTCTGGTGGCGCAGATGTATCTGTTTGGCCGGGGGCTGCCGTTGAGTGAGCGCGAGGCCCTGCGCTGGTTGACCCGTGCCGCCGAGGCCGGCAGCGCCGAGGCCCAATACCGCGTGGGCATGGCCTACGACGAAGGGGTGGGGGCCGCGCCGGACCCCATCCATGCCATGAAGTGGCTCAAGTTGGCGTCAGCCCAGGGCCACCTCGACGCTACCTACCACCTCGCGGTACTGACAGTTGAAGGCGACGGCAGCTTGCCCGATGAAGGGCGCTGGAGGGAGGCCGCCGCCTTGTTCCAGCAGGGCGCCGAGGCCGGACACGGCCCCTGCCAGCTTGCCCTGGGCCGGTGCTACGAGCGCGGCGAGGGTCTTCCCCGCGACGATGCAAAGGCGCGCCAGTGGTACGAGGCGGCGGCGCGTTCTTCGGATACCAAGGTGGCGCAGGAAGCTCGCAATCGCCTCAAGCGCTGAGCCTCAGGGCGTGATTGTCACGTTTGTGACGCCCACGGCCTGCGAAGTGCGTGCGCCGCTGGCCGCGTCGCGCAGGCCTGCCGTGCCGCCGAGGCTGAGCGTCCCGCTGGTGCCAGCGCGGGCCCGCAAGGTGAGCACGAGCGTTGTGGAGGGCGCGATCTGGCTGAGCAGGCGCGGAAAGGCCGCCCCTCCCGAAGTCTGCTCGATGCAGCGCAGGGCTGTCACGCTGGTGCCAAGCTGGGTGAGGGCAAAGCTGTCCGAAAGGCGCAGCAGAAGCGTCTGGCCATTGTAGGTGAGGGTCAGGTCCACAAACTCGACGACGCCGTCGCCCATGGTCACGCCCGATCGCGGAGCGGCCGTGAGGGTGATGGCCACCGTGAAGCTGTTGCCCGCCGTGACAGCGCCAGGCGCCACGGGCGCGGCCACGGGGGCAAGTTCCGCGGTGAAGGCCGGTGACGAGGGAGCCAGGGCCGATAGCCGCGTGAAGCCCGCGACATCGTTGGTGGCAACCGTGGGCATGCCGGCGCCCTGGCTCACGCCGGAAAGCACGGCGTCGATGGTGACCGGCACTCCTTGAGCAAGGTCAGCGGGGACGGCCGTGTCCAGGAACACAAAGGGGTAATCAATCTGCGCCACGCCGCCGGGCAGCAGGTTGACCTGCCTGGAGGTCAGGGCGGCCGCGCTCTCGAAAATGATGGCGCGTTGGGCGGCGGCTCCGCCAAAGGTGTCGGCAATGCGGGTGGCGGCGCCCTGAGTGAAGGCGGAACGCGTCAAGTCGAGGCCCGTGCCGTTTACGGCGTCGGGGGCGGGGTTGGCCACGCGCAGGCGCAGGACGTAAACGTCATCGACTCCGGGGACCAGGGCGCCGGGATCGGTCGCAGCCGAGCGCAGGTTGTTGCCGGCGCCGCTGAAGTGGAGGTTGCCTGAGGCGTCAAGGCGCCCGACCTGGGAGCTGATCAGCAGCAGGTCCGTACGGTTGGTGACCCTGGCGTTGGCGGCAAAGGGCAGCACCAGTTCGCGCGAGGCGTTGGTGGTTTCGAGGCGCGAGTGAAGCTCGAAGGTTACCTCGCGGAAGTCGGAGCCGGTGGCCACCCGCAGGCCGTTGGCGACGAACTTGGTGGTGAGGGCGAAGTCCGGCAGGCGCAGTCGCAACTCCGTGGCGCTGTGCCGCAGGTAGTCGCCGTCCACGCCCACGCTGTTGCGGTTGACCTCGAAGTAGTCATTGGTGAACGTGTTGCTGCGAATGAAGAAGGCGTCGCTGTGGCGGAAGCCGTCGCCGCGAATCGTGAGTTCGACGTTTCCCGAGAAGGGGAAGTTCTGAACGTCGTAGCTGTCCACGCGCACGGGGCGCAGGGTGCCCGTGGACAAGGCCTGGCCCGCCACGAGGTCCGGCACCGTGGGGGCGAATATGCCGCCCTTGGATGCGCCGGCGATGGCCGTATCCGCGGGTGAAAGCGTCTGCGACGAAATCCATTGCAGCAGGGCGCTGCTGCCGTCCACCTCGATGCCCGTCACGGCGGGCGCGCCGGCCTGGGTGAAGAAGGGCAGCGCGACGCCAAAGTGCGAAGCGTCAAGCAGGCCGTCACGGGCGTCATCAAACAGGGCCTCATAGAAATCCAGGGCGCTGTCGGCGGGTGCGGTCGTGGCGGTGACGAAGGCGTTGGCCGCCTGGGCCAGCTGCAGCAGTGCGTAGGTGTAGCCGGTGTTCTGGAAGCCCTTTTCCTGGTCGCGGACGGCACGGCTGCCAAAGGGACCGCCCAGCGGCGGCGCCGGCAGGTTTTCGGCCGGGTCAACGACGAGGGCAAATGAAGAAGCCGCGGCGAGGTTGCACGAACCCACGGCGCGGTCATCAAAGCGCAGGGGCCCGGGCCCGACCTCGCTGGAAGGCTGCCGCATCAGGCTTTCGAAGGCAAGCGTGGAAAGGGGCGTCACGGCCACGGTACTTTCACCGCCCAGCCACTGGCGGACGACCGCAACCCAGGGCCGGCGGCTGCCGTCAAAGGGCACAAGGGGATTGCCGGCGGCGCCGAAATCAAGGTAGGTCGCACCCGTCGTGGGCCGCGCCACAACCACAATGGGCCGCCCCAGGTTGGCTTCGCTCAGTTCAATCGAGAAACGGCCAAAGGAGTCCGTGATGCCCTGCCCGATGCGGCCCTGGGCGGATTCCAGCGAGGCAAAGCGGCTGGCCTCGTAGACCTCCACTTCGCAGCCGGCCACGGGCGGCAGGCCCACGGTGCCCAGCACGCCCGCGAACTCCTTGCGTTTGACCTCGTCGCAGCCGCTGAGCGCGGCCAGGGCCACGACGAGGACCAGGAACAGCAGCACGCCCATGCAGCCCTTCCTGGCGGGCTCTGCCGCCTGGGAAGGCCGGCCGGGGATGAGCTTGGCGTTTTCGGGAATCTCCGTCGCGCTCTCGTCGAGGTGCGCAAGCTTGGCCAGCGCGTTGTCAAGAATGCCTGCCTGGGCCGGATAGGCGCGGCGCAGTGCCTTCAGCGTGGCCAGGGCGCGGGGCTGCCCGCTTTCACCCAGAAAGGCAGCGCATTCCGATATCTGGTTCTCCTTGAGCTTGCCCGCATCAATGGCGTCGCAGAGGAAGTCAACGCCCTCGGGGAAGCCGGTCTCCTTGAACGCTGATACCAGGCGTGTCACGCCCAGCGCGCCCTGGCGCAGCCACCCAAACAGGAGCTCCTGGCCCGCGCCGACGTAGCGGCACAGGCCCACCAGGGCTGCGTTGACGGCCTCGCGCACGCCCGACTGTGCGGCCGCCTGCAGCAGCGGCAGGGCGTGGGGGTTGCGCAGGTCGGAGGCCTGTTCGGCCACGGCGGCCTTGCGCTTGACATTGTCGCCGGCGTCCTGCCAGGCCTGGCGCAGCGAAGCGAGTTGTTTATGCAGTTCGAGATCCGGCACGCTCAGGTTGCGCTTGCAGCCCTGGCAGGCGAACTCGTTCACCGTCGTGGAATCGACGGAGTATTTCTTTCCACACAGGCACTCGACCACGACTTCCATAAGCGGCGCTCCGGGCTGCGGGGCGGGAGTGTAAGGGAAGGCCGCGCGCGAAGGAAGGGAGATAAGCGATGCGAACTTCTGAAATCACGCGCGGGCGGCACGCAATAAGCAGGAGTCGGGGGTTTACTTTCAGGCGCTGAGCGCCGGTTGCGAATTCGGAGATGGGGTCATGTGCAAATTTTTCAAAGCGGTCTTCATTGTGGGCCTGGTGGGCCTGGGCACGCTGGGTGTGGCAGTGGCCGTGCTGGGCAAGCACCGCGCCCGGGACGCCGTCAAGTCTCTGCAGAAGATGGCGCAGAGCGAAGTAGACGAGCTGATCCGGCGCCAGAACGACATGAAGGAACAACTCGCCGCCCTGCGCGAACAGTATCCCCGGCAGGTGGCTGCGCTTCGCGCCCAGCAGGCCGAAGTGGACCAGCAGGTCAAGCAGCTCGAGAAGGAGGCCCAGCGCTGCACGGACATCATTGCCCTGTGCGACGAGGACATTTCTGCCCTGACACGCCAGCGCAAGGCCGCCGCGCGGGCCGAGGCGGGTGCCACCGCGATTTCCTTCCGCGGCAGCCGCTACAGCATGGCCGAGGCTGAAACCCTGGTGGTCCGCATCAACAGCACGCGCGAAATGTACACGCGCCGCCTCTCCGAGATCAGCGCCGAGCGCGAGGTGCTCGCCGCCGAAAAGGCGCAGCTCGCTTCAGAGCTTGAGCTGGTCACCGCCGAACAGCAGGAGTTCGAGGCCGAGTACCAGAGCCTGGTGCGCGAGATTGACCGCCTCAAGCGCAATCAGGAACTCATCGAGATAGCTGAGCGCCGCACCGGCCAGGGCTCCTGCAAGCATGGCGAGAGTATGGAGACGCTGTCCAAGGTGCGCAGTGCGCTGGACAAGGCCCGGATGGAACAGGAAGAGCGCATGAAGTCGGCCCGCATCGCTCCGCGCCAGAGCGACTATGAAACGCGCGCAAAGCTGCTGGAAATCGAGCGCCAGCGCGAGGCCAGGCGCAAGGTTGAAGGCGCGCCCGAGCAGCCCGTGCCCGCCGCGGAGGACCAGCCGGCCGAGGAGGAAGAACCCGAACTTGAAGCCGCCATGTGGGGCAAGTAGTCCCACCTTGGGGTAACGTAGTCACAAGAAGGGCGCGGGAAGCCGCGCCCTTCTTGCGTTGGCGGGCAGTTCTCCGCGACGCAGAAAAATAGCAGCCGGTCATGATTATTAGCACTTCATAATGGCGAGGCCCTGTGATTGCATAGTTCGCACAGACCGTATTCACCAACGGACAGAACAGTGCGTGAGAGTAAGGCTTGTTACGACGTTGCAGATGTGCGATTGAGCGACATCTCCCAAATTCAACGAGTCAGTCATTTCCGTAACACCGAAAAGTTTCCTGTGTTTTCAATTTGTTTCTGTAGTGATACTTGAACGCGCTTTTATGCATATTACCATTTCTTCAGCATACTCGGGGCATAGCGGTAGCACGGCCAAGTCAGGAGTGGGAATGGACGGTCGACAGGGGCATGAAAATCTGGTCGTGGTCGTGGATTTCCTGCGTTCGGTTCACGCCGCTGGGGACGCCCGCCAGCTTGCGACGGAAATTGAGCATTTCGTGCGCAACGCGCTTCCCGCGCGCTGCCGCGACCGGCGCACGCTCTCCAACTTCAGCCGCAGCCTCGAAGCCGCGCTGGAGCAGGAGATGCTGTCCGGCCTGGCTATCGATGACGCCACGGCGGCCTTGTCGGTCGCTTCGGCCAGTCAGTCGCAGGGGCACCCGGGGAGCCTCGAGTCAGTTCTTGAGACTGGCGCGGCGTTGCTTGATGGCTGCGTGGGGGCCCACGTCAGCGGTGCGTCACTGCGTATCTGCGTTGAATCTGTACGTGATGCCGCCCACGCCATGGCCGAGCGCATGCTGTCCCTTGGGGCGCTCAAGCGCTGCCGCGAACTGGAGACGGCGGGCTCGCCGGCCGCCCTGCTCTTTTCTGTCCAGGGCAAGCCCCTGTGGTGCAATGCCGCGCTGGGGCAGCTCATATTCCGGCGCGAGCTCGATCGCGACGCCGTGCAGCGCCACGCTCGGGACCTGGCGTTGGAAGTGCTTCAGAACTACTGGCGCTCCGGCTTCATGCGTGGCCTGTATCCTGATGTCTCGCGCTACAACGAAGCCACGGGCCTTCATTTGACGGCCAACTTGCTCAACGCGGGGGAGTCGCCGCTGGAATCCGTGGTTCGCGTCACGGCCAGCGAGGCTCGCCGCAAGACCGTGCTGTCGCCCCGCGAGCAGCAGATTGCCCTGCTGCTGGCCCAGTGTGACAGCTACAAGCAAGTGGCCTTGAACGCCAACGTTTCCCTGGACACGATCCGCACCTATGTGCGCCGCATCTACCGCAAGCTGGCTGTGAACTCGCGCTTTGCCCTCAAGCAGAGGCTGGCCCATGACGGGCTGCACCATGCCGCAAACACCGAGTCGCCTACAACTCGCGGTTAACCATCACGTGCAGCCGCGCCTTGATGTCGGTGTTCGGCAGGTAGGCCTCCAGCACGCAGGGGCCTTCGGTGCTGGGGGCGATCAGCTTGTTGTTTCGGTCCACCACGCCCTTGCCGCCTGAAACATGCCGCCAGGCCACGCGGATGGGGTGGCGCCCGTCTTCGTCGTCGATGCCGATGGTCTCGATCACCGTTTCCTCCAGCGGCTTGATGGCCAGCATGGGCGGCTGGATCTTGATGGCCGTGATCTTGGGCGGGGGCGCGTGGTTGGTCAGGGTCAACTTGCGCGCTTCGCTGGTGGCCACGTTGCCGGCCGCATCCATGGCTACGGCCGTAAGCTGGTACTCGCCGTCCGGAAGACTTGACGTGTCAATCTCCCGCATGTAGGGCTGGGCCGTCAAGGCGTCGCCGATGGCGCGACCATTGAGGCAGAACTGCACCCGCGCCACGCCGTTGGCGTCTTCGGCCTCGGCCTCGAATGTCACGGCGCCGCGTGCGCGCTTGCCGTCCTTGGGCGCGATCAGCTTCACGCTGGGCGGGGTGTTGTCCACGATGAACCGCCGCACAGTGCTGCGCCGCGCATGGCCCAGTACATCCACGGCTTCGATCTGGGCCTCATGGATTCCGTCGGCCAGCATTTTGGTGTTCAAAGGCCAGACCCAGGGCGGCTGGCCCAGCGTGGCGCCATGGAACTCGCCGTTGACCAGCAGCCTGGCCTTGTCCACGCCAATGGGGTCGCCGATGGTGGCCTGCAGGCTGAATTGCCCGCCAATGACCTGCTTCTGTGCGGGCAGGGCGATGGTGCTCTGGGGACCGGGGCTCTCGTGCTCGACTTCGATCAGGTGGCGACCGGGCTCCAGGGCGCGGCTGATGACAAAGATGTTCGCCTCGCCCTCGACTTCGGCCTTGGCGCCGTCGACCGTAACCGACTTGAGGCCCGGAAACGCAAGCCTGACGTGGGCGCGCGTTGGAAGTTCAAGCACGGCCTGGGGTCCTGCCGCGCACACCGAGAATTCGACGGGCTTGTCCGGGTCGTCGGGGTGCGAAGCGCCAAAGCCGAGGTAGATGCCTTCGCCCATGTCATAGGCCAGCACCGACGTCGCTTTGATGGCCACGTAGCGGCCGGGATAGTCGTCGGTGCGGTCCACAAAGGCCAGCAGCGCGTCCGTCCACAACCAGCCGCACTGCTGGGGCATGCCGTTGGGCCAGCCGTTGAAAAGCACGCTGCCCTCGCCGAGGCTGACGCGATAAACGCGGCCCTTTTCCTTGGCGTTGAGCCTGCGCACGGCGGGCATCTGCTGCGGCGCGCCGACATTCATGACCGTTGCCAGGTCGCCGCGGCCGCGCGCGAACTCGATGGACAGCCCCGGCGAGGGCCGCTCGCCATCGTGAAGCTCCACGCCGTTGGAAAAGCCGTTGGAAAAGAACGTCAGGCGCGCGGCACGACCCGAGCCGTCGGGTGCCATGATGCGCAGGGTGCCGCGGTCCAGCGCTTCAGCCTTGTCCGCGCCCTCGACACAAAGACGGAACCTCTGCACGTTGCGTCCGTCGCCCATGTCGAAGCGGTCAAAGAGCACGGCCGTGTGTTCGGGGCGCAGGTAGAGCAGGTGCCTTTGCGCCAGGCTGCCGTCGCTGCCTTTGAAGTCGCCGTTGAGGTAGGCGGCGCCTCCCATATCCACATAGTCGCGCACGCGGCCCAGGATGTCGTCGCCGCCGGCCTGGGCGAAGGCTTTGCTGACGGTCGCGAGGCCGACGCGCATGCCGGAGAGTGAGAGGTCGACGTGGGGCAGGCTGCCGCGCTGGCCCCTGAGTGAAACGATGGGGCTGGTTTCGTCCCAGTTGGAGCGGACGACGGCGCGGGTATCGGACAGCCGCGCCCCGGGGCTCAGGGTCGTGGCGGGGCTGACGGGCGCGAGATCAGGGTCGTAGAACACCAGGGCGAGCACGGCATCGAGCCCCGGCCGCGCCGGCAATTCGAGGCGCAGGGCGCCCTGGACGCGCGAGGCGTCGCTGCGGGCCTGTGCCGTGGCCCCCTCCAGGCTGATCTGCTGGAGCAGCCACTGGGCCACGCCGTCGCGGAAGGTGTCGGCCAGCTTGGCCACCAGGGGCGTGGCGGCCTTGAGTTCATCGAGCGAGATGCCGCCCGATTCGCGCAAGCCGCGGCGCGAGGCGCCGAACTGATGCGCAATCCAGGACGGCAGCCTGGAGAGGTTGCCGCCTTCGCCCATAATCAGGTCTTCTTCGTAGTAGCGGCGGTAGGCCTCGGCGAAGGGCAGCAGGTAACGCATGGACTCGATGAGTCCCATGAAGTCGCTGTCCAGGGGATGGCCCGATTCTGTCACGCGCTTGAGCAACAGCGCCTGCACGCGCTGCTCGGCGAAGTCCAGCCAGCGCTTGGCGTCGCCGTAGTATTTTTCCTCGCTCATCAGCAGCAGGGCCGCCAGGCCCAAGGCCGGCGGGGCGAAGTCGTAGAGCTGCAGCTCGGCGGGCGCGGGCGCCTGGGTCAGCTTACGGAACAGGTCCTGCCCGTTGATGAACAGGGCGCGCAGCGCGATCTCGCGGTCCTGCACGTCGAGCACCTTGCGCAGGATGTCAAAGCTCAGGGCCACGTCGCGCATGGCGCTGACCGTGCCCAGGGAAGGCACCCGCGAAGGCCCTTCGCCCGGCGTCAGGGCCCAACGCCCGCTGTTCTGGCCGCACTTGGCGGTGAGTGCTTCGCAGGCCCAGCCGATCATGGCCGGATCTTCCAGCACCCGCCCCACGTAGGCTGCCTCCAGCAGCGTCGGATTTTCCAGCAGCGAGGCGCTCGCGCTTACCGCCTGCAGCGAGTAGTAGTCCAGACCAAACGGCACGCCGCTGTGCGCCGCGATGAGCGCCGCCGTGCGCCCCTGCATCAGCTCGAGGTGCGTGGCCAGCATGCCCGCCCTGGCGCGCTCGCGCAGGCGCGGCAGGTCGGCCTCGCCCAGCACCATGCCGGGCTCCTCGATGACCTTCTTCTGCGGCAGGACGCTGACCACGTCGTGGTCGCTGCCCTGGGCCTCGGGAATGTGGGCCACGATGCTTTCAAGGTCTGCCAGCGAGACCTTGCGGGTGTCCTTCTGCGCCGGGGGTGCCTCGGCCTTGGGCGGCTTGGGCAGGCGCTTGGTCAAGATGGCTTCGTTGAGCGTCTCGTCGTCGCTCTGGGGCTCCATGATCACCGAGTCGCCCGAAGAAGGGGGCGGCACGGGTGAAATCACGGCCTGCGAAAGCGGACGCAGCGCAGGCACCTCACCCGACGAAGGAGTCTCCGACACGCGGCTGAAGTAGGGATCGCTGGCGGGACGCTCGGTGGAGCCCGCCGTGGGGCTGAGCTGGGCTTTGTTCAGGGGCTGCACGCCGGGATACTTGCGCGCCCCCGGCGGCGCCGGCGCGACAGGCGGCGCACTCTGCGGATGCGCCGGCGGCTCGGGCGCCTTCTTCCGGGCCTCGGCCAGCTCGCGGGCAATACGGGTGATCTCCGCTTCTTCGAGGGCTTCCTGCGGCAAGGGGAACTCGAGCCCCGTATCTTCGGAGCCGGGTTTGGGCGGCTGTGGACCCGACGTTGTCATGCATCCGTCAGGTTAACACTTTGCGCCATCAATGGCAGTCTTGTCGGGCGCCGTGACAGAGACGAGAAACAGGCGAGAAGGTTGTGCCTTTTCGCCTGAATCCGGATTCGAGAGTGCCAAAGGTCGGTCGAGAACCCACGGCTTGCGGGCCCATTCGAGTTCAGTCTTCGGCAGGGCCTTTCTTGGCGCACCAGCGGTCTTGCGTCAGGCCGCGCTTGTCGGGAGCCTGGCCGCGGGCCTTGCCGCGTCCCGGCCCCGGCCGGTCAGCGCGGCTGGCAGGACCGGGACGAACACCCTCAGGACCGGGCTCCATGAAGCCCTTGAAGACGGCGGCGTTGCCGAGGCATTCATGCCAGTTGGCATTTCTCATGGGGACTGTCCTTCCCTTCGTCGACCAGCCGCTTCGCTTTCGCTCGCGCCGCTCGCTGCGCTACGCTTTCTCGACACGCCACCGGCGTGTCTCGATATGCCAGTTCGCATTTCTAATAGGGGTGGTCCTTCGCTTTGGCGGCCCTGCGGCCCGCCACTTGAAGGGTCGAGGGTGTGGGCGGGTTTACAGTGCTTTCAGTGCATTGACCACGACCCTGGCGTTGACGCCTGCTTCCTTGCAAGCGTCCTCAATCGTCTGGTTTTCGTCAATGGCGCAATGGGAGCAGTGAATGATGCCGAATTGTGACAGCACCTCCAGGGTTCCTTCCTGGTTCTCCTTGAGGGCCTGTCCCAGCGTCGTCTTTGAGCTGATGGTTGCTTTCATGGTTCACTTGGTGGCAGCGGCCTGAGGCGCATTGGCCGGCCTTACACGGTCAATGGGGCAGCAGCCGTTGGCCTTCTGGTAGCGCCAGCGCGGCTTCTCACCCCGCAAAAGTGAGCGCAGGACTTCGCGCAGATAGCTTTCCCGGACTTCCTGGGGATTGCGGCTGTCGTCCACGCCGCCTCGATACTCCAGCTTGCCTTCACGGTTAAAGACGAAGACATCCGGGCAAACGCGTGCGCCCCAGCGATCGGCCAGCACGTTGCCCTCATCCTTGAGCACGGTCAGCTTCAAGGGGCCTTCCTTGCGCTGGAAGTGGCTGCGCAGTTCGGGCAGCTTTTCCATCTCGTCGCTGTTGACGGCCCAGAAGGCCACCTCACTTCCAAACTCGGACTTCAGGGCGTTGAGCCGCTCTTCATAGATGCCGCTGGTGGGGCAGAGCGCCGAGACCCAAACAAAAACCGTGAATTTGGCAGCCGCGTAGTCGATCTCGCGCACTTGATGGTCGAGATCCGGCAGAGAAACGGGTCCGCCGGGCTGGTGCAGCTTGATGCCGCGGACCGATTCGGGGATGGCGCCGTCTTCACGGGCCGCCTCAATCTGGGCGTGCTCGACGCCGGGGCGCTCGGAGACGCCCTCGGGAGCGAGCAGGCCAAGATACTCGCAACAGGCATCGAAATTGAATGAGACAAGCAGCACAGAAGTGGCCAGCGTGAGAGAGCAGAGGGCGACAACCAGGTACTTCATAGGCTCGACTTTCTCCGCAACTTGACACGTAAGGCGGGGTGTACTCGCCCAAGCATAATAAACAAACGACGTTCCCATAGTGATTGAGGAAAAACCATGAAGCGCGTTCTGATGTTTGCTGCGGTGCTGGGCTGCTTTGTCTTCGCGGGCGGTGTTTTTGCACAGGCCGAAGGCGAGAAGCCGGCCGGCGGTGACAAGCCCGCTGAAACTCCCGAGGCTGAAACACCCAAGAAGGACGAAAACAAGCCCGAGCGCCGCCAGGCAGGCTCCACGGCCGGGGTGCGCGAAGTTGCAAGGGTGCTGCGCGAGCGCGACAAGGACCAGGATCGCAAGATCAGCACGGAGGAGTTCGGCGGCGGGGAGGAAGGCGCAAAGATATTCGGCGAACTGGACGCCGACAAGGACGGCTTCCTCACCATGCAGGAGCTGACCGCGGGCGTCACCAAGCTCAGCGAGGAAATGGCTCGCCAGTCCAAGGCCGCGGCCGAGGAAGAATTCAATGCCCTCGACCGTGACAGCAACAAGAAGCTGAGCAAGGAAGAGCTGGGTGAAGCTCGCGCCAAACATCTGGAACTGGGCGACAAGGACAAGGACGGCTCGCTCAGCCTCGAGGAATACATCGAAGCCAAGCCCAAGGTTGCCGCGGCGGCCGCCGAGGAAGAAGCCAAGAAGCGCTTTGACGAGGAATGGAAGAATCTCGACAAGGACGGTGACGGCAAGCTCACGGGTGACGAGATTCCGGAGCGCATGAAGCGTTCCCTGGATCGCCTTGACACCGACAAAGACGGCGCTGTCTCCAAGGCAGAATTGGAAACGCTGCGCAAGTCCATGGAAGGTCAGGGTCGCCAGCGTGGCCAGAGAGGTCAGGGCGGCGGCCGTCAGCGCCCCGGCAACGAGCCCCCGAAAAAGGACGAGAACGAGGGTTTCTAAGACCCAAGGGCCGGTGAAACTCGGGGCCAAGGGAAACCTTGGCCCGTTTTCATGCCAGGTGACGTGCAAAAACTAATAGTGATAACTTATTCATCTGGCTTGCAACGCCTTATTACAGCCACTTGACCGTCCGGTCATATTTTTTTGTGGATTCTGGTTGAATGCGGGCTCGGTCAGGCTAAATTGTCGACGTGGACATTGGCAACGAAAGTTTGACAACGGAATAGACCATCCGGGCGCGTGACTCCGGCAGCGAACACCCCCTGCTGCCAAGGCGCACACCCCCGCGCTTGTTGCGCGCCCCTCCTCACTCGACGCCTCCGTTCATCGGAGGCGCTCCGTCCGGGGGCTGTGCTACACGTGCAAGTTCCCTGCGTGGGCCACGCCCCTGACCTGCGGTTGGCTATCGCTCGCCAACCCTCACTTTTGCCGGAGTCTTCATGCCGCGCGTCAAAGGGCAGAGCCTGACCAAGCGAGATGTGATTCAGGCGGCCGTTTCCTGTGTGAAGCGCGAGGGTCCTGAGGCCTTGGGCATCAACCGGGTGGCCCGCGAGCTGGGCATCAGGCCTCCATCGCTTTACAACCATGTCGCGAGCCGCGAGGAACTTCAGCGTGGCGTGGCCGCCGAAGCCTGGGCGCGCCTGGCCGAGCGCTTCAAGCAGGCACGTGCCCAGGGCGGCGAGCCCGTGCAGATGCTGCGCGCCCTGCTTGACGCCTACCGCCAGTTTGCCTTGAGCAACACAGCGCTTTACGACATCATGGTGCACACCGAGCTTGACTATTCGGACCCGCAGATCGGCACGGCGGCGCGCGCCAACATTGCCGTGTTCGTGGAGGTGTTGTCGCTGTTCGGTATCTCGGGCGACGAGGCCATTCACGCTATCCGCAGCTTCCGCGCAGCTATGGACGGCTTCTTCCTGCTGGAGCGCCACGGCGGCTTTGGCATACCGCAGTCCCGTGCCGCCACCTACGAGTGGATGCGCGAGTGCTTCATCCAGGCACTGGAGGCGCGCCGCGCCCGCTGATCAGTCCTTGACGTAGCGCGCCGGCATCCCATGCTTTGCGCCGTCTGCCGCAGCGCGGCTTGCCGGTTCTCCGCCCATGTTCTCCGCCATCGCGGATCCTTCGCTGGGCGCGCTTGCCGCCACCGCAACGGCCTTCTGCTGGGCGGTGGGGGCGTTGTTTTTCACCAGTGCTTCAAGGCGCATCGGGCAGTTCAAGGTCAACCAGATCCGGCTGGTCATGGCCATCGTGCTGCTGGTGGCGGCTTGCGCCTTCACGGGTGCGTTTGGCGCCCTGCCTCTGGGGCAGGCGGCGCTGCTGGCGCTCTCCGGATTTGCCGGCCTGACGCTGGGAGACGCGGCCTACTTCTTTGCGCTCCAGACGATCGGTCCCCGGCGCGGGGCGCTGGTCCTTTCCCTGCACCCGATATTTGCCGCGTGGCTGGGGTTCTGGCTCCTGGGTGAAGCCATGACCTGGGTGGGCGTGTGCGGCATGGCCCTGACGCTGGTCGGTGTGGCCTGGGTGGTGCTGGAGCGGGCGCAGGCGGGAGAACTGCGCGGTTCACTGTGGCTGGGGATTCTGGGCGGGGTGGGTGGCGCCGTGGGTCAGGCCGTGGGCGCGGTGCTGGCCAGGGCCGGCCTCGGCCATGCCCCGGGTTCCCTGCTGGACCAGTGGTTCCATTTCACGGACGTGCCCCGTGTCGAGGTGCATGCCCTGTTCGGAACGCTGATTCGCATGGGCGCGGGCTTTGTGCCGCTGATGTTGTTTGCGGCCGCGCGTGGCGCGGTGCCGGCGACGCTGGCTGCTCTGCGCGACAAGCGGGCCATGGGCGCGACGTTGGGCGGATCCTTCTTCGGGCCCTTTCTGGGCGTTTCGCTGAGCCTCTACGCGTTGACCAAAGTGGATTCCTATGTCGCTTCCACCCTGTTTGCCACGGCCCCGGTGCTGGTGATTCCCCTCGTGTGGATCATCTACGGCGAGCGCATCAGCCTGCGGGCCGTGCTGGGCGCACTGGTGGCCTGCGCGGGCGTGGCCGTGCTGACGCTGCGTGAGGACATCGCGCGCCGGCTATGAAGGTGTGGTGCCGCTTGACCTGAACTCGTGGCGGTCGCGCAGGCGCAGGGGCTCGAGATAGAGCTCGTCCAGCACCTGGTTGAAGAGCGATGGCTCGCGCTTGAGCACTTCGCGTACCTCCTGAAGCGCGGCGTCGTCATCGCCGCATTGAGCCAGACCGCAGGCCAGGTAGTAACGTGGTTCGACGCGGCCTGGAAACCGTGCCTGAAGGTCGCGTGCGCAGGCAACGGCATCGCGGAAATCCTCGTGCTGCAGCAGCCTGTGGCAGCGCGAGACCTCCTCGGCGAACCTGCGGGCGTCATTGGTTTCGTCCTGCTCGTCCAGGCGGCCTTCCAGCATAAGCATCCAGGCCCGCAGGCGGTAAGCCCGTTGCTCAAAAGGTGACACCGCCAGGACCACTTCGATGTGGCGGTGAGCCTCGGCCCAATTCTCGGCTTCAAACTCCGCCCGGGCCAGGTAGTAGCGGGCTTCCACGGCATCGGCCGCGCGCGGGTCCAGTTCTTCCACCACCTGGCTGAAGTCCGCCCTGGCGCCCTTGAGGTCCTTCAAGGTCAGGCGCGCGCGCCCGCGTTGCACCAGGCCAAACGTGCTCAGCTTGTCGCCCTTCAGGGGCTTGAGGGCGGCCAGGGCGCCTTTGGCGTTGGCGCGGGCGTTCTCGAGTGCAGCGTAGATTTCTGCGGCGCGGGACTCGATGTTCACGTCTACCCCCGCGTTGGCCTGGCGCACCTGTTCGAGGAGGGTGAAAGTCTCGGCGCGGTCGCCCACGGCGAGGTGGGCCTCGGCGAGGTCGAGTTTGATCTCAAGCTGTAATGCGCCTTCGGCCTCCAAACGCGAAAAGCAGGCAATGGCTTCTCCAAATCGCTGCAGGGCCAAGTAGCAGAGCCCGATGTCGCGGTTGATGCCGACATCGCCGGGGCGCTCTTCGAGCACGCGGCGGTAGCAGTCCAGGGCGCGGTGGGGCTGGCCGTGGTCGAAGTACATGTCGCCCAGGTTGAGCAGCACGCTGGGATTGTGCGGCGTAATCTCCAGCATGCGGCGATAGCAGGCCACCGCCTCGGGCAGGCGGGCGCGTTCCCCGAGGACGACGGCCTTGATCCACAGGGCGCGTACGAAATCGGGCCGCAGTGTGATGGCCTCTTCCGCCAGGGCGAGAGCTTCTTCGTCCTTGCCAAATTCATAGAACTGCAGCTCGGCCATCAATGTGAGCACCAGGGGCCGTTCAAAATCCAGCTCCTGGGCGCGCCTGAGGCAGCGGCGGCTCTGCTCGGCCTGCTTGAGTTTGTAGCGCGCGGCACCCTCAATCAGACGCGCCAGCCCCTCTTTCTCGGGGGGCGCGCCCTCCAGCAGGGTCACCAGGCGCTGCATGCGATCCTGAGCTGATTCTTCCGGTGAAGAGGGACTTTCGACATCCAGAAAATCCGGGTGCAGGCTTACCGAGCCCTCATGGCAGGCCAAGGCGCGCTCGAGGTTGCCTTCGAGCTCGGCCTTGAGAGCTTCGCGGTTGAACACGCGCGCCTTGGCTTCAAGGGCTTCGGGCGTCTTGGCGTCTTCGGCGCTTAGCGTGGCAAGCAGTTCGTGGGCATCCACAAACATGCCGAGTTGCGCCAGCAGGTCTACCTTGCGCAACTTGGCGTCCACGTCGGAGGGGTTGTTCTCGATGACCGTGTCGTAGTCCTTCAGTGCGTCATCGCCGCGCCCCATGCGCTCGAGTGTCAGGGCGCGATTGTAGTAGGCGATGTTGCGGGACAGGTCGTGCTCAATGGCCACCGTGAGGTGCTTGCGGCTTTCCTCAAGCCGGCCGAGGTCGCGCAGCAGGTTGCCATAGTCGTTGTGCAGCGATGGGTCGTCGGGCAGACGCTCCAGCCCCTTCTTGTACCAGGCCTCAGCCGAGGCGTAGTCGCCGTTGAAGCGGTAGGCGTCAGCAACCTCGTTGTACGGTCCGGCCATGTCCGGGGCGCGATCGTGGGCCTCGAGCAGGAGTTCCAGGCCTTCCTGGCGGCGGCCCAGCCGCGTGAGCGTGCGGCCCTTCCAAAGCAGGACTTCGCTCTCGTGCTCCGGGTCGTTCTCGATGAGTCCCTGGGCCGCACCAAAGGCCTCCAGCGCGCGGTCAAGCTGGCCCATCTCAAAGAGGACCAGGCCCCGCTTGAAGTGGGCCTCGGCGAGCGAGGGGTTCAGCTCGATGGCGCGATTGAAGCTGGAAATGGCGCGGCGATGCTTGCCCAGCTCAAGGAAGCAGGAGCCCTTCCAGAGCAGCAGGTCTTCGGCCAGGGGGCCGTCCGTCGAGGGAACCCGGTTGAACCAATCCAGGGCTTCTTCAGCCCGGCCCAGCTCGAACATGGCTTCACCCATATGGATGAAGACATCGGGGTCGCTGAACTCCCGGTTGATGGCCTCTTTGAAGTACTCGACGGCGTTTTTGTAGTCACCGTGCTCGAGGTGGTCGAGCCCGCGATTGTAAAAGTCTGACGGCGTAATGAGGTTTTCGTCCATTTCCGTCCTGACACCTCTGCACCGATGTTAACGCACGTTGCCTGGGGTTACTTCATAATCCCGTCAAAGGGGGGTCAGAAGGTAGCCACTGTCGTGCCTGCCTTCAAGTCAGGGAGCTGATGGAGGAATGACATCATAGGCCCGAATGTTGGAAATTGCTGACGTGGTGAAAATGTGGATAAGTGATGGCTTTATCTGGATTTATGCCAGCAGACACTGGCCATTGTTCTTGGGATTATTATCGTTTTTCGGCATGGCACGACGCAGCTCACTCTCCACAGGCGACATCGCCCGGCACTGTCAAGTCACCCCGGCCACCGTAGTGAACTGGATCAAGGCCGGCAAGCTGAAGGTCTACACCACGCCGGGCGGGCAGTACCGCATGGAGGTGAAGGAGTTCCTCAAGTTCCTCGATGAGAACAAGTTTCCCGTGCCCGAGGAGCTGTCACCTGCCAACGAACGCCGGATTCTCGTGGTGGATGACGACCAGCAGATCCTGGATCTTGCGACGGAGGCTTTGGGTGAGTACATGCCCATCGCGACCATCGAGACTTCCGCCGACGGCTACGATGCGCTGCTCAAGATCGGGTCTTTCAAGCCCCACGCCGTGGTGCTTGACCTCATGATGCCGCGCCTCGACGGTGCGGAGGTCTGCCGCCGCCTGCGCGCCAATCAGGAGACACGCAATGTCTTTATCGTTGCGGTGTCAGGCCTGGCTACGGACAACGAACTCGTCCGCAAGGTAAAGCGTATTGGCGTCGATGAGTTCTTCGCAAAGCCGCTCAACTACGAAGACGTGGCCAAGGCCCTCAAGAAGCTGCTCAAGGTCGTCGGCTAGCGCTGTCTTGCCTGCTCTCGCGGGTCCTTGCCGCGCATCCTTCTGCCCGTCTCTGGCAACTGGCCGCGCAAGTCGAAGCGCGCCGCTTTGGGGCCTCACCCCAGCAGCCACGCCAGATGCTCTTGCGTGAGCGTGAAGTCCGCTTGCCCAAGGCGCGAGAGTTTGAAGCCCTGCGTCAGCTCGCCCAGCGTGGCTTGGCGCAACTCTCCGAGCAAGCCGCACGAGTATGCGCAGAGGCCCAGCATGCGCGCCGGCGCCACACCCTGGTCCCGTAAAGCTTTGAGCGAGAGGTCTCCGTCTCGCTTGGCCAGGCGGCGCTCGTCTTGGGAGAGCAGCAGCGGCACATGGGCCCATTGGGTCGGCGCCTTGAGACCCAGCGCCTCGTACAGGGCCAACTGGCGCGCGGTGCTCAACAGCAGATCCTTGCCGCGCAGTACCTGGCTGATTCCCATGGCCGCGTCGTCGACGGTGACGGCGATCTGGTAGCTGGGCAGGCCGTCTTTGCGCCACAAGACAAAATCACCCAGGTCGCGGGGATGGGCCAGCACCGGGCCCTGCAGCCCGTCGTGGAACGAGATGGGCTTGTCGCCGAAGGCGAATCTCCAGGCGGGCGTGGTACCTGACCGCTCTGCGGCCTCGGCGAAGGTGGCAAAGCGGCCCCGGCAGGTGCCGGGATAGACGGCGCCCTCATCGCCGTGGGGCGCACGTGTGGCCTCTTCGATGTCCTTGCGTGAGCACACGCAGGGGTAAGCGCGGCCGGCCTGCACCAGCCGGTCCAGAGCGAGCCGATACTGCTCAAAGCGGGTGCTCTGGTCGAAGGGGCCGGGCAAGTCGTCGGGCCTTGGGCCGGCGTCCCAGTCGAGGCCGAGCCATAGCAGGTCCGAAAGGGCCTGCCGGCGGAACATGGGCCGGCAGCGCGGAAGATCAATATCCTCGACGCGCATGATCACGCGCCCGCCTGCGCTGCGCGCCCAGAGCCAGGCCAGCAGGAAGCTGCGGGCATTGCCGAGATGCAGAAAGCCGCTGGGGGTGGGCGCAAGTCGTCCGGTGGGGGGCGGCATGTTCAGGCCAGGCGCTCCAGGGCGATGCGCTCGGCCACTTCTGCGGGGGGCCTGCCTTCAGCTTTGGCGCGGTCGAGTACGGCCTGTGTGCTTTCACCCACGCGATCTACGACATCAAAGCCGAGTTCCTTGCCGGCTTGATGCTCCAGCACGCCCTTGATCAGGGCGCCGGCGTTGGCCACAAAGTCGGGCACATAGACGATGCCCCGTGCCTGCAACGCCTTGCCCGCGGCGGGCGAGGCAAGCTGGTTGTTGGCGCTGCCGGCGACTACTTGGCAGCGCAGGGACTTCACGGCCGAAGGGGTCAGTATTCCGCCCAGCGCACAGGGCGCCAGCGCATCGCAACTGACGGAGAGGATCCCCCCAGGCTTTACTACCTCGGCGCCGATTTCCCGTGCGGCGCTCTGCGCCGCCTCTTCTTGAATGTCGGCGACCAGGACCCTCGCCTGTGCCTGGGCCAGCATGCGCGCCAATTCACGGCCCACACTGCCCAGTCCCTGTACGGCAACGGTTTTGCCCCTCAGGCCCGGCTGCCCCAGGTGTTCAAAGGCGGCCTTCAAAGCGGCCATGCAGCCGCGGGCCGTGGCCCTGCCGAAGTCGAGGTGGGAGGCGACTTGGGCCGTGCCCTTGGCCACGTTTTCAAGGTCTTCGTAAGTGGTGCCGACGTCCAGGCCCGTGAAGAAGCTGCCGCCCAGGCGGTCGATGGCCCGCCCCAGTGCGACGAAGGCCAGGTTGCGGTCCAGCCTGTCCGTCTTCATTACGACAATCTTTCCGCCTCCGGCCTTCAGGTCGGCCAGGGCCGCCTTGTAGCTCATGTGCTGGGCCAGGCGCAGTGCATCGGTCAGCGCGGCATTTACGCCGGAGTAACTGAGGGTGCGGATGCCCCCGAAGGCGGGCCCGCGCCGCGTGCTGTGTACGGCGATGATGGCATGGAGGCCCCGCGCTTCGTCGCTCACGAACTGGACGGATTCGGCGCCGAACTGGGCCAGCAGGTCGAAGCTGTTCATGAAGGGCAGAGTTTGCCACGCGCCGGTCGTCGTTGAAATGGGGCAAGGTCTGCTGCCCCTATCCCCGGCCGCTTTGCCTTCGCATAGTGCGCCCCGTGAAAACGCTTCCGCTGGTTGCCACGGTCATCGGCGTGTTTGCGGTGTCCATGGCGGCCCCCTACATCCTGCTTTCCGAGGTTCAGCCCTACGCGCTGGCGGCCTGGCGCCTGCTGAGCGTGGCCCTGATTCTCTCCCCCTTTGCCCTGGCGCCGCTGCTGACGGACCTCGCCAGACTCGGCGCGGGAGAGCGGATCAAGCTGCTGGCGTCGGGGCTTACCTACGGCGCTCACTTTGCCTTCTTTGCCCTGGCTTTTGGTTACACCAGCAAGGAAAGCGTTGTGGTGCTGATTGGCGCCCAGCCGCTCATGGCTATGGCCATTGGCCGCGTATTTCTCGGGGAAGCCATCACACGCTCGATGCTGGGGGCCACGGCCCTGTCGCTGTTGGGGCTTGGCCTGTTCGTCTGGAACGATTACTCGTTTGATCCGGGGCATCTGTGGGGCGATGCCATGGTGCTGATCTGCGGCCTGCTCATTGTCATCTCCTACGCTATCGGCCGCAGGCTCAGGCCGCGCATGAAACTGACCAGCTATCTGTTTTCGCTCTACCTGCTGGGCGGCTTGGGCTGCCTGGCCGCAGCGCTGGTGGCGGGCAACGCGCTGTGGGGCTTCCACTGGGTCAACTGGTACTACCTGGGCTGCGCCATAATCATCCCAACGTTGATCGGCCATTCCATGTTTCACTACGTGGTGAAGTACGTGCCGGTGTTCTACGTGAACCTGGCCATACTGGCCGAGCCCGTGATTGCCATTATCGTCATGCTGTTGTTCCGTGAGCGCTTTGAAGTTTTCAGGGCGTCGGAGCTGACGGGGCTCCAGGCGTTGGGCGGCGCCTTGTTGCTGGCGGGCGTGGCAATGGGCCTGGGCGTTGCGCGCAAGGCCAAAGGAGATGGATATGAGCAAGACCACAAGCCTGCTGCTGGCGGCCGCGGCCCTGATGCTGACCCTCAGCAGCCAGAGCGCGCAGGAAAACCCGCCGCCTCAGAATCCTGATTTCAAGGACGCGCCGGTCTCCGACGTTCTCAAGTGGGCCCAGGCCGAGCTGGGCTGCGGCTTCATTTACGAAGGCCAGGACCTGTTTGAGGGAGGAAAGCCGCTCAGCATCAGCAGCGCCTCGCTCAAGCCTGGCAACAAGGCTGAACGCACGCTGGCGCTGTTCGAGTTGCTGCGGCGTGTGGGGCTGGTGGCTTTCCAGGTTGAGGGCCTGCCCGGCCCCGTCTACCAGATCGTCAAGGGCCCCCAGGCCGCGCGCTTTGCCACCGTGGTGCGCACGCCGCAGGAGGCCGCCCGCTACTACTTCGCGGCTCTGGCCATCAAGCTCAGCCGCGCCAGCCCGCAGGCCGTTGCTACGGCCATGAAGGAAAAACTCACGCCCGGCGTAGGCTCGATCGAGGTGTTCGAGGCGACGCACACGCTGGTCGTTTGCGATTTCTCGGACCGCCTGCTGGCCGCCCACGCCCTGGCCCTGGCCGCCGATACTCCGGCCATGCGTGACGACGATCTGGTGGTGGCCGATTTTGTGCCACGCTCCCTGCCGGCCAAGCGCCTGAGCGCGGCGGTGGAGCGCCTGCGCGCGCGAGGCGAGACGTGGCAGTCCAGTGTGAACGAGCATTCAAATCTGCTGCTCATCAGCGGCCGGCGTGACGAAGTGGCGCGAGTGAGTGAGCGCATGTCACGCTTGGACAGCAAGCCGCAGGACCCCGCCTTTGCCGAAACGGTGGAAACATTCAAGGTCAGTAACGGCTCGGCCGAGGAAGCGGCCCGCACTCTCAAGCAGATGTTCGAACTCGAGATCGCCTCCGGCAGCGTGCAGGTGGGTGCCTTTGAGCGAGCCCGGAAAATCGTGTTTCGCGGCAGCCGCGCTGACGTGCTCAGGGCCCAGGAGGCGCTCAAGCAGGTGGACGTGGCGCCTGATGGTGCACCCAAGGACAAATGACCGCGGCCCGGGGCCCTGCTAGACTGACGGCCATGCGCGGCCTGCCCGCAACTTCCGCAGCCTTGGTGCTGAGCCTCTGCTTGGGGGCTTGCGCGAGCCCGCCGTCTGAACCCCCGGAAGTGCGCGATGTGACCACGCTGCATCGCTTCGACGGCGCGCCGCTGAAGCGCAGGGACATCGAGGCGCGCAAGCCCTCGGCGCTGGCCCTGTCCCGTGCGCTGATGCGGCTGGAGCGGGAGTTGCGCGAACCCTGGGCCGAAGACCGCGACGCCACGGTGCTTATGGAGCAGGCCGACCGTGGCGGAGAAATGCGGGTGGCCCGCGAGCTTTGGCGCCTGGCCGAGCCGCTGCCCCGAGGCCTGAGGCGCAGCCAATTTGGTGAACTCGGCTTCTACGCCGACGCCAGCCCCTCACGCCGGTTTCTGCCGCCGATAACTCCAGCCGATCTCGAAGGCATGGCAGCTGCGATGCTCGCCGGGCATCATGACCGCACCCAAGCCGCCCTGCTGCTGGCGGCCTGGCGGCGGTTCTCACCGGAGATTTCGGGTCGCCGCGACGGCTATCTTGCCTCGCGCTGGAGCTTTGCCTGTGGCGGCGCCGAACTGGTGCTGAATGAAAGCCTGCTGGGGCCCCATAGCCGCAGCAGCGTAGGAGAAAGCAGCCGCGCTTTTCTGGCGGGCCCCGCCTCCGTGGTGGAGGGCTACAGCGCCCCTGAGGGAATCCTGGCGCTGGTTGCGCCCGGAGCGCCGTCGCCCGTGCAGGCCGCCATTGACGCCCTGGCGGCGCAGGGCAACGCGCGAATTCCCGTGGAGATTGAGGGGGCTGGCCTGCGCGTGGAACTTTCGGAGGATGATCGCCGCTTTCTGGCGGCGGCGCTCAATGGCTTGAAGGGCGGCTGCTGCGAAGTGGCGGCGCTGCCCCTGGGCTGCACCCAGGTCGAGGTTGAGTTCGACTATCTTGTGGGCAACGCCGAAGCTCGATCGACCCTGCGCTTCACGCGGCGGGAGTCTCGCTGGGTGCTGGACAAACTGGTCTATGAACCCGCTGCCGCCGCGGTGGTGGGGCGTGAAGGTGCGACGCTGGACCTGATTTCATTGCTGCGCGACGAGCGCAGTTCCGTAACGCGCCCCCGATAACTCGAAAAGCAAACCGGGCGCCCTGAGGGCGCCTGGTTTTCATTTGATGATGCATCAGGCCCTGCGGCGGATGAGCCGTGTCAAGGTCAGTGCGGCCAGTGCCGCCATGACCAGCAGGAAGCCCAACCCCTGGCTCTGTTCGGTGCTGCAGCCGGAGCCGCCGGGACCGCTGAGGCCGGGGGCGTTGCCGATGGCCATGGAGTAAGCCTGGTCATAGGTGCCGCCCGTCGAGTCCGTCACGCGGATGGTGAAGTTGAAAGCGCCGCCCACCGTGGGCGTACCGGACAACGTGCCGGCGGAAGACAGAGTGAGACCCGCAGGCAGCGTTGAGTTCCTGAGCGACCAGCTGTAGGGGCCGGTGCCCTGCACCGCCGTGAAGTCAAAAGGCGTGTAGGGCTGGCCGCGCTGGCCGCCGGGGATCGACGTGGTGGTGATGATGACGCCCGTGGGCGAGGTGCCGGTACCGACAATCGGGATCACGTAAGGCGAAGGCGTGCCCGAAGTGTCATTGTGGGTGAAGGTGACTTCGGCTTCCTTAATGCCCACGGCGCTGGGGTCAAACACGACGGTGAACGACCAGTTGCCGCCGGCGGCCACCGTTCCGGTGAAGCCCGCGGTGTTCAGGCCGAACTGCGAGGCGTGGGTGCCCGAGAGCGAAGGAAGCGAGATGGTCAAGGCCTGCGTGCCCTGGTTGACGACGACCAAAGTCTTGGCCGAGGAAGGACCGGCCGCCACATCGCGCGAGCCGAGGTCGCGGTAGCCTGCAAAAGCCGCAGGCGAACCACTGACGACGATAGTGCCCGTGGAAGTGGCCTCACGCACCTGGGCAATGGGACCCGGGGGAACGCCCGTGCCCGTGACGTTGATGATGAAGTTGGTGGGACTGCCGTTGGTGGTGAGGCTGACCTGGGCGTTCTTGACGCCGGTGGTGCTTGGGTCAAAGGCGATGGTGAATGAGGTGTTGCCGCCCGGCGCCACCGAGGCCGCGAGGGTCGAGCTGTTCAGGATGAACTGGCTTGAACCGCTGCCGCCCAGGACGGGGTTGTTGATGGAGAGGTTCGCGTTGCCGGTGTTCTCGATGTAGATCTGCAGCGGCGTGGAAGCGCCGGCCGTGATGTCACGCACGCCGAAGTCGAGCGGGCCTGTGGCCGCCGCAGGACTGGTCAGGGTCGTGCCCGTGGAACCGCCCGCCTTGACGACCAGCACCGGCGCCGTGATGACGCCCAGACCGGTGACATTGATAAGGAAGGGGCTGGGTTCGTTGGTCGAGTTGTGGGTGATGCGGATGACGGCATCCTTCTGACCGGCCGAACTCGGGTCAAAGGCCACCGTGAAACTGGTTCCGGCGCCGGCAGCCAGGGAGGTCTGGAAGCCCGTGGTGCCCAGCACGAACTGAGTGGGATCGGTGCCGGCCAGGGTGGGGTTGCTCACGGTCAGCGTCTGGCCGCCCTGGTTTTCAACCCAGATGGTGATGGTGGCCGTGGGGCCCGCCGTCACGACCTGTGAACCAAAGTCGCGCGAGGTGCCGAACACGGGGCCGTTGTGAGGAATCAGGGCGCCCGCAGCGCTGTTTTCCTTCACGCCGATAGAGGGTGTGACCGGCGGCTGGAAGCCGGTACCCAATACCGGTACCGAGAAGTAGCTGGGGTTACTTCCCTGGCCGTTGTAGGCGCTGTCAGTATTGGGGATCCGGACTTCCGCGTCTTTGACGCCTATGGTGTTGGGGTCAAACGCGACCAGGAATGATGTCGATGCACCGGCCGCTACCGACTGCGTGAAGCCGGTGTTGTCCACCACGAACTCCGTGTACCAGGTTCCGCCGAGGTCCGGGGGCGTCATGTACAGCGTGCCGGTGCCGATGTTCTTGACGAAAATCTGGATGGAGGCCGTCGGTCCGGAGTTGATGTCCTGCTGGCCGAAGTCGCGAGGCGTGCCTGCGGCGGACTGTCCGTGATTGATGACCGGGCCCGTGGCGCTGCCCAGGCGCAATTCAATGGTGCCGCCCGCCGGCGGAATCACTTCCGCCTGCACGTTGATCTCGAATATCTGGGTGCCGCCGCCGCCCGCGTTGTGATAGAGGCGGTACTGGCAGGTTTGAATACCCGGCGACGTGCCCGAAGGCGTGTTGAACTGGATGGTCCATGTAGCTGTCTGTCCCGGTGGCAACGGATTGATGAAGGTCGCGGCCGGGGCGTTGAAGTAGAAGTTGCCGTTGAAAGAACCGCTGGGGTTCTCGTCAATGGAGGGGGCGGGGAACGTCAGGTTGGCCGCGCCGTTGTTGGTAATGGCGATGGTCAGCAAAGCTGAGTTGCGGCCCGCCGGAACCTGGCCGAAGTTGCGCAGACCGCCGACGGCCTGGTTGTCGGTAATGATCGTGCCGGCCGCGCCGCCCTCACGGACCTCCATTTCAGAGGTCGCGTTGTAGATTTCAAAGTCGTCGATGCACCAGCCGGTGTGAACGGTCGTGCCGGTCGGGCCCATCCCGAAACGGATCTGCACGGTGGCCGAGCCATTGGCCCATTGACCGATGTTCAGCGTTTGCGTGCTCCAGGTCGTGTCACGAATCGTGGTCTGGGAGCCGCCCACGATGCTGCTCCAGATTTCGGTCCACTGCGTGCCGTTGTTGGAAATCGAGATATTGGCCGTCGTGCCGATGGAGCAGCCAAGCCAGCGGCGGAAGCGCAGCTTCACGTTGGTGCCGGTGGTGCAGTTCACCATGGGCGAAATGGCGTAGTTCGTCGCGCCCTGGCTGGTGGCGTAGTCGCCGCCGATGTTGTCACCGAGGATGTAGTTGTCGGAAGAAGAGGCCGTGGCGTCCGTGCCGGGCTCGCTGCGCGGCGGCGAGCCGCTGGGCGCGTAAGCCACGCAGGGCGCGCGCTGCCATGTCGCGCCCAGTTGCCAGCCTGTTGCCGTGGAGAAACTGTCCGAGAACGGCATGGGCGCCGGCGGAGGCACGACGTCGAGCTGGAAGTTGCGCTGGGCAACGTCCGGCGTGGGCGTCTTGCTGTCAGTTGCGGTCAGGACGAAGTTGTAGTTGCCCACGGTGGTCGGCGTGCCGGAGAGCAGCAGGTTGTTGCCCTGAGGCGTAGCGGTGATGCCCGGGGGCAGACCGGTGATGGCCGTGTTCCATGTGTAAGGCGTGGTGCCGTTGGTGGCCGTGATCACCTGGTTGTAAGGCGAGCCTTGTGCAGCCGTCGGCAAGGGCGACGAAGTCGTGATCGAGAAGCCGAAGTTGACGAGGTAATCCTTCGCCTCACCGTAGTAGTACGACGCATAGCAGGTGTAGGGGCCTGCCGCGTAGTAGTTGGTGCGGAAGCGCATGCGGCAGTTGCCCGCAGCGCCTGCGGGGGGCGACCACTGCATGACGATGGGGCCGACGGCATAGGACGTCGACCAGAAAACGCGTTCGTTGGTGTCGTTGAACGTGCCGTCGTTGTTGAAGTCGACCCAGGCCGTCACGCCAGTCTGGTAGCCGCCGCCGATGGTGACGGTGATGGTGTGGTTGACCGTCGGCACCATCAGGGCCGGGGGCACGGCACCGTAGAACGTGTTGTAGGGCGCGCTGCTGGGCGTGCTGCCGTGGTTCAGCAGCACGTTCGTTCCCTGCTTGATCTCAACGTTCGCGATGTACATGCCGTACGAAGTGCCGTACGAGTAGGGCGAGTTAGCGTAGCCACCCAAGGGCGGCGATTGGGCCCAAAGGGTGCCTGCGCCAAGGGCCAGCAAAAGCGCCACCGCCAACTTGCCGCTGAGGTACTTCATGTGTCTGCCTCCTCCGTTGACTTCCCGCAGTTCGGCCAGCATGTCCCATGGAACGGGCGTGCCTCTACGCCCTCGGGGGTGCCGGGGTTCGAAAAACAAGCCCTAAGACGTTCGGATTTCTACGCGCTCCAAAGACTACCACAGGCACCCATGCAATCAAGTGTTTCAACACACACTGTACGACAAAATCTTACACCCGCGGCCGAGCCTGCCCAAAGCAAAGGGCGACGCTAAGCGTCGCCCCATGCGTTGAACTGACCAGCCAGGCCTAGGCGCGGCGCGCCACCCTGACACCCGCCAGCAGCGCGAGCAGGGCCGCCAGCGCGGCCAACGGCCCGAGGTTGCCCTCGGAGTGTGAGGCGCAGGCACCGCCGCCACCGCCGCCCGCCGTGGGCAGGAGGGGGCTGCCGGCGATGACCAGCGTGTAGTTGCGCTCGTCCGTTCCACCGCCGGCGTCCGTAACCCGCACGGCAATGTTGAAGCTGCCGGAGACCGCGGGAATACCCGAGAGCACGCCTGAAGCGCTGAGTGTCAGGCCCGCAGGCAGAGTGGATTTGTACATCGACCATGCATAGGGCGCCGTTCCCTGATTGGCCGAGAAGTTCACCGTCGAGAAACTGGTGCCCATGGCCCCTGAGGGCAAAGAGGCCGTCAGAATCTGGACGCCGGTGGCCGAAGTGCCGCGCCCAATCACAGGCACGATGAAAGGTGAAGGCGTGCCCGAGGTGTCGTTGTGGGTGAACTCAATCTGAGCGTCCTTGGTGCCGACAGCCGTCGGGTTGCAGGTTACGGTGAGTTGGGTACTGGCACCCGCCGCCACCGTGGTGCTGAAGCCCGCTGTGCCCAGTGCAAACTGTGAGGCTTCAGGGCCGGTCAGGGTTGGCGTGCCCAGTGTCATGGGCTGGTTGCCCGCGTTGACAATGACGATGGTAATGGGCGAGGTCGCGCCGGCGGCGACATCCACGCTGCCGCAGTCACGGCCACCGCCGGAGGTGGCGACAGCCCCGCTGGTGACGACTGTGCCCGTGGCAGTACCCTCACGGACTTCAACGATGGGCGAGTTGAGAATGCCGTTGCCCGCCACGTTGATGACGAAGGGAGTCGCTGTTCCAGAGGCATTGTGCGTCACGCTGACATTGGCCGTCTTGGCTCCGATTGTTGAGGGGTCGAAGGCCACCGTGAAGCTCGTGTTGGCGCCCACGGCCACCGTGGTCGAGTATCCCGCGGTGTTGAGCACGAAGTGCGGCGCCCCCGCCCCCGCGAGCGCGGGAGTACCCAGCGTCATGGAAGCCGTGCCGGTATTCTCAATGTAGATGACGACGGCCGTCGAGGGGCCCGCGTTGATGTCAAGGTTGCCGAAGTTCAGCGCGCCCGTGGCAGGTGCCGGGTTGGTCAGGGTGGTGCCGGCCGCGCCGCCGGCCTTGACCACAATGACGGCGGCCGTGGTGATACCGGTTCCTGTCACGTTGATGGTGAAAGGCGAAGTGGCCCCGGGGTCATTGTGGGTGAAAGTGACAGTAGCGTTCTTGACGCCCACGGACGTGGGGTCAAAGGCGATGGTGAAGCTGGTGTTGCCTCCGGGCGCCACCGAGGTCGAGAACCCCGTGGTGCTGAGCACGAAGTCTGAAGCGTGAGTGCCGCCCTTGGTCGGCGTGCCGAGGGTCAGGGCCTGACTGCCCGTGTTGGAAATGAAGATGCTGAGCGCGGCCGTGGGACCGGCGGAAACGATCTGGCCGCCGAAATCGCGGGCCGTGCCCGCGGCGGCCTGGTTGTGAGTGACAGTGGGACCGGCCATGGAGCCTTCTTTCACGGTGGCCTGGGGGGTGGTCACCGTGGTCGTGCCATTACCAATCACGGGCACTTCGTAAGGTGAAGTCTGCGTGGCGTCCGTGTGCGGAATGCGGATGAAGGAGTCCAGACCGTTTTGAACGACGTTGGGATCAAAGGCGATCGTGACCGAAGTGCTGGCGCCGGCGGCCAGTGTGGTGGCAAAGCCGGTGGTATCGAGCACGAACTGGTTCCACCAGGTGGGGCCAAGGTCCGGCACCGTAAGGTTCAGGGGGCCGGTGCCCGTGTTCATGATGGTGATGGTCAGTGATGCCGTGGGTCCGGCGCCGATGTCCTGGTTGCCGAAGTCGCGCGGCGTTCCCGTGGGCGACTGCTGATGGGCGATGACGGGGCCCGTCGTGGTGCCGAGGCGGACTTCAAGAACGCCGACGGCGGCGGCAACGCCCGTGCCTTCGAGGTTGATCAGGAATTGCTGGCCGCTGGTGCCGCCCGCGTTGTGTGTGAGTACGGCAGTACAGGAGCGAACGCCCAAGGCGGTGGGGTAAAACACGTACGTAAACGATGAAGACTGGCCCGGGGGTATGGGGTTGGTGAAACCCGTGAAATTGGCCGTGAAATCGCCGGGGTTGGCGCCCTGCTCCGAGAACGTAATACCGAGGTTAGTGGCGCCGTTGTTGGTGATCGTGAAGGTTACGGCCGCGCTGGAGGTGCTTACCTGCTGGCTCCCGAATTGGCGCAAGCCGCTCACGGCCTGGTTGTTGGTGATGACCGTGCCGGGTGCGGGGCCTTCGCGGACCTCCATGTCGGGGCCGCCGTCATAGATTTCGAAGTCGTCGATGCTCCAGCCAACGTGCGGATTGGCGCCGGTGGGGCCCACGCCAAAGCGAATCTGTACGGTGGCAAATCCGTTGGCCCACTGGCTGATGCTGTAAGTGAAGGTGGTCCAGGCGGTGTCCATGATGGTGCTCTGGCCGCCGGCGGGCGTCTGTTCCCACACCGTGTTCCAGCTGGTGCCGTTGTTGGAAATCTGGATGTAGATCGAGGTCCCGATGGCGTTACCCAGCCAGCGTGAGAAGCGCAGACGGGCGTTCTGCGCCGTGGTGCAGTTCACCATGGGCGAAACGGCCCAGTAAGTCTGGCTCTGGTTGATGGGGTAGTCGCCGCCGATGGTGTCGCCGATGATCATGTTGTCGCTGCTGCTCGCTGTTGCATCCTGCGAGGGTTCGGCGCGCGTGGGGCCGGCGGCCGAATAGTCTGTCGTGGCGCCGCGCGTCAGGTCGTGCCCAGTTGCCAGCCCTTGTCGGTGGAGAAATTGTCGCTGAAAGGCATGGCGGCCGGCGGGGGAACCACCGTCAGGGCAAAAGCCTTGGTCGACTGCTGCGAAGGCGAAGAACTGTCATTGACAGTGACGCTGAAGTTGAACGTGCCGGCCGTCGTGGGCGTGCCCGACAGAAGCAGGTTGTTGCCGGACTGTGAAGCCGCGATGCCCGGGGGCAGCGTTCCCGTCACGGGCAGCACCCAGTTGTAGGGTGTCGTGCCGTTGGTGGCCTGGATGTTCTGGTTGTAGGCCGAGCCCTGGGCCGCCGTGGGCAGCGGAGAACTGGTTGAGATGGCAAAGCCCAGATTGACCAGATAGTCTTCGGCTTCGCCGTAACTGTAACTCACTACGGGGTCGTGGGGGCCTGCGGTGTTCCATACGGCCCTGACACGCAGACGTCGCACACCGCCTACACCGGAAGGCGGCACAAAGGTAATCACACCATAGGTCGGATGCGTGATGTTTGCGGTCGTACCGAGCTGTTCGCCGGCATCCAGAAAATCGCCGTCGTTGTTGTAATCAATCCAGGCCGTGAAGTACTGGGAGTAGGCTGAACCCGGTTGGACTTCTACGGAGTGTGAGGACCCCGGCACCATGTTGCCCGGGGTAATGGCGCTGTAGAAGGTATTGTACGGAGAAGCCGCGCCGCCGGTGTTCAGGTTGCTCATCAAGGTCGTGGTGCCGACTTTGAGCACGAAGCTCTCGATCTGATCACCAAAGGCCGTTCCGGTGGAGTAGGCCGCGTCCTGGTAGCCGCCCATGGGCGGAGTCTGGGCCATGAGCGAACCGCCACAGGCCAGCACAAGCGCAAACAGCGCCGCGTTCAGCTTCAACATGTTGAATCTCCTCGACCTTGCAGGACAATCGACCGGCCCCCAAGCCGAGATTGTCCTATAAGCCTGAGTGTCTGTACGCTTCAGAACTCAAGCAGAGCTTCGAGAGAAGGACTGCCGCTGGCCTAGAAATTCCAGACCTTGGTGAAGAAGAAGGGTTTCATGCCGCAGGAGTCCTCGGGCCACCCTCGGAACGCTTGAAGACTAAGCAGTTAGTCTTCAAACTACCTTCACGAAAGCGCAAAGCAATCCGCTTCCTTCAATTTTCTGCAAATGACTGCCCGGCCATCGCTTGCGTACAACTTCAGCGCAAATCACGGGAAGTCATGCCTTTAAGTGCTGATCTTGGTCCGTTGTCCTTGCCCATTTCTCACCAAAAAAAGAAAGAAGCGCGGCTGGGCCGCGCTTCTTTCAAAGCTGCACCAGCTAGACCAGGCGCCGCTTCAGGCCCCTGACGCTGAGCAGCGTCAGTGCGGCCAAAAGCAAGGCTGCATAGCCAACCGTGTGGTCCTGTTGGGCCGAGCAGGCGTTGCCGCCCCCAGTGCCCCCGCCAGCCGTGAGCCCGCCAGCGCCGATACCGTCCACCGTGAAGTTGAACGGGTTCTTTCCGGTACCGATGTCGTTGTTGGCGATGCTGACCTGGAAGCTCATGGGACCCGAGGCCAGGGCGCGCACGCTGATGGTGAACGTGGTCGAGCCGCTGACGGCCACACTCGTGGCCGGGGTGCCGGTAACCTGAGCGATGCAGTTCGTCATGCCGCTGATGGCCACTTCCGGCGTGCCGTTGAGGGCCAGGGGGGCATTGCCCGTGTTGGACACCGTGAAGGTGAAGGGCAAGGCCTGCACCGTACCCACCGTGCCGATGGCGTGGTTGCCGCCGTCGGCGATGGCGCTGCCACGGGTGACACCAATGACAGGGGCGGAGACGCCCGTGCCGCTGACGGTCCAGTTGTAGGGGTTCTTGCCCGTGCCGGGGTCGTCGTTGGCGATGGAGACCGTGAAGCTGAAGGCGCCCGCCGCTGCGACGTTGTACCCGACCGTGAACGTAACCGAGCCGCCGACAGCCACCGACGCAGAAGCCGGAGCAGCGGTGACCGATGCCGTGCAGTTGTTCACGGGAGTGATGACTACCAAGTTGGGCGCACCCGTGAGGTTCAGGCCAAGGGTGCCGGTGTTGGAGATGGTGTACGTCAGTGTCTGGGCCGCGCCGAAGGGAACGTTGCCCAGCGCGTCCGTGCCGCCGTCGGCGATGGCTCCGCCACGCGCCACTTCCATGTTGGGAAGGTTGGGGTTGACGGTGCCGGTCACGGCCACGTTCTGAGAAGCCGTGGTGCTGACGTGGGTGATGTTGCCGCTGACCGCGCCGACAGTGGCGCCGGTAAGGCGGGCGTGGATGGTGGCGTTGACGCTGCCGGCCGTTGGAACCAGGGCCTGGGTCGTGGCGTAGGTGCCGCCCGCGCCCGTCTGGGAGACTTCGACACCCGCGGGAGCCGTCACGGTGATGTTGGCCGTGAGGTTGGCGCCGGTGACGGTGTAAGACTGGGGCGTGCCCGCGTTACCCTGGAAAACGGTTCCCAGGTTCAGCGGGGGCGTGACGCCGGTGATGGTGATGGACGGCGGAGGCGGGGTCACCGTGCCGGTGACCGCGAGATTCTGCTGGGTGGCGCCGGTGCTGGTGTGCGTGATGTCGCCGCTGACGGCGCCCACCGTGGCGCCAATGAGGCGCGCGTGGATGGTGGAGTTGACGCTGCCACCCGTGGGCACCAGGTTCTGCGTACCGGCATAGGTGCCGCCTGCGCCCGTCTGCGAAATCTCGACGCCCGTAGGCGCCGTGACCACGATGTCCGCGGTCAGGTTGGCGCCGGTCACGGTGTACGCGACCGGGGTACCCGCGCTGCCGACCACGACGCTGCCCAGGTTCAGGGGCGGCGTGCCGGCGCTGACGGTGATGGTCGGAACCGGTGCAGTCACGGTGCCCGTGACCGCAAGGTTCACCGGCGTGCCGCCGGTCGTGGTGTGGGCCAGATTGCCGCTGATGGCGCCCTGCGTTGCCGAGGCGGAAATGCGGGCGTAGACGGTGGTCGTGGCGAGTGTGCCGCCTGTCTGGGTGAGCTGGATCGAAGTGGCATAGCCCGAGCCCGCCGTCGTTGAGACCTCAACGCCGGCCGGAGCACTGACGAAAACGTTGGCCGTGAGATTCACGCCGGAAACGGTGTAGCTGGCCGGGGTGCCGGCCACGCCTTGAGAAGTTGTACCAAGGCTCAGGGGCGTCGTCGGTGATGTGACGGTGATGACGGGCGGCGGGGGGTTGACGGTACCAGTGACGGCCAGGTTCACCGTGGTTGCGCCACCGCCGCTGTGTGTAATGTTGCCGGAGATCGAACCGGCTGAGGCTCCGGTCATGCGCACGTGTACCGTCTGGTTCAGCGAACCGCTGGTGGGCGTGAGCACGTGGCTTGAGGCATAAGTGCCGCCCGAGCCCGTGATGGACAGTTGCACCCCGGTGGGTGCCGTGACTGTGACGTTGCCCGTGAGGCTGCCGCCCGTCACGGTATAACTGACGGGGGTGCTGGGCGTGCCCTGTGAGGTCGTGCCCAGCGCCAGGGGGTTGGTGGCCGAGGTTACGGAAATGTAGGGGCCCGGGTTAGTGAACGTCACCCTCATGGACGGGACCGACGTCGTTGTGTATGCCGTCATGCTGTCGAAGGGCCACGTGTACCCGCTGTCGGAATAGCCATAAACAGAGCGAGTGCCCGTGGTGGTACGTACATAAGAACCGCCTCCCGACACGTAGGTCGTGCCGTCGGTGGTCCACTCAATGATCAGGTTGCTCGTGCCGTTCCACTGAAAGCTTGACGAGAAGGTGAAGGCATACCAGGCCCCCGAACTGAAAGCGCCGGCCGAGATCGTGGTAGGACCGTACACAGCCGTGAGGCCTGTGGTTTGCCATGCTGTAATCGTGGTCGCGGTGGTATGCGCCATTCTGATACGGAAATTCAGAACGTCGGTACCCGGCGTCGAGATGGCCTTCAACTGAAGCGCCGAGATCATTGCTCCGGAAGGAATGCCCGCAGCCGTCAAGTCACTGGCCATGTAGATAGCTTGCCAGCGCTGGTCGTGATACCAGGTGTTGATAGGCGAACCTGAATAGTACGGAGCCGAACCAGGGGGGGTGGTCTCCGTCGCCGATGTCAGAAGTTCGACTGTGGTCTGGGCCTGCAATGCCGCGCTGCTCAGCGCGAGCATCGTCAAGAGCGTAAGGGCGCGCCCTAGTGTTCTCATTGCCTTACTCCTCCGTAAGCATAATGATGTACAGGTAACCCTTCCGCCTCAGGAAAAGTTCCACAAAAAACCAGTTGGTGAGCCGTTAATCGTACAAGAAGAATGCCACAACGTCCAATGAGACCCACCAATGCGGCCTTGCTGCTTCGTCTAAACCATATCAAGTCATGCATTTGCGCCGCAGAATGGGACTAAGTTTTCTTTTCGCCCTGACCCATCGTCGCTTCATGTACACTTCATAGAACTAACACAGCGCTACTCACTGACCGGTCCGATGTATCTCATTGACGGCTACAACCTGCTCCACGTGCTCAAGCCAAACCGCCGCGCCGCCGTCGATGACGTGGCGCGGCTGCAGATGCTTGAGCTGCTCAGTGCATTCTCCCGACGCAAGAACCGTGAAGTGATCTGCTTTCTGGATGGTACGCCTGGGGTGATTTCACCGGGCGAGTTGCAGCGGCCGGGCGTGCGCGTGAAGTTTTGCGGCCCCGACGAGCAAAGCGCCGACCGCGCCATTTGCCGCTATGTGGAGGAGGCCCTCGATCCCCATCGGCTGACCGTGGTCAGCAACGACCGCGAGGTGCGCAGCGTTTGCCGTCGCGAAGGAGCCAAGCTGGTTTCAAGCGACGAGTTCGCGGGCTTGTTGGGCCAGCCTTCTCAGGCTCCATCGCGAGGCCATGTCTCGCCGCAACCTGAGTCAAAGCTGCCCATCAAGCGCGAGCACTTTCAGGGCATTGAGCGGGAGATGCTGGAAGAGATCGGTGACATGGACCAGTTCGAGCGCGACACGCTCAAAGAGCTCGAATAGTCGCCATGGAGCTGGCGCGCCACACGCATGCCGCCCAGCGCAGTAGCCGCCACACTTTGCCCCGGAAAGATGCTGTCGCCCACGAGCCACAGTCCGGGCATGACCCGTGGGGCCATGCCCACGCGAAGGCTGGTCTGGGCCCGGCCGCCTACCCAGCCTCCAGCTCGCAGCGTGAAATCCCTGAACGTGGAGGGTGTGCCGGCCAGGCTGAATGCGACATCTCGGATGACTCCGGGAAGTGCCGCCTTGGCACTCTCCAGAAGTTGAGCGGCCAGGGACGCCTTGCGTTCTTCATAGACTGGCTCATGGTCGCGCAGCTTGAGCCATGGCTCCAGCCGCGTGTGGGTGCTGAGTGTAAGGGCACGCAGTCCCCGCGGGGCGCGGCTTTCATCCCAGCTTGGGCTCAGGGAGGCAAAGAGGCTGTTGCCTTCGCTCAGGGGGCGGCGGAGCACAATCTGATGGTGCAGGCAACGGTCGTCGCAGGCCGATTCCACGGCAGCGTAAACGGTGAAGGCTCCGAACTCCATCTCCGAAGGAGGAACCGCGAGCTCCTTTGGTGCGTGCTCGCCCAGAAGTCGCGCGAGGCTCGGCGGGGTGAGGTTTGCGATGATGGCATCGGCCTCCAGGCGGCCCATGGCCGTTTCTACGGCCATAGCGCGACCCCGCTCAACCACGATGCGATGGGCGCGCGAACGGAAAATCACACGGCCGCCGTGGGCTGTAAGCGTGCGCGACAGTTCAAAGGCGAGCGCGCCGATGCCGCCTGCCACGTGTCGTACTTCGCGCCTTGGCAGGTCCAGCGCGCAGGCACCGTAGAGCGCATTGGCGCGATCACTTTGGCACTGGGCTGAGATGAGCAGCTGGGCGTCGATGAACATGCGAAGCGACTCGCTACCTTGCGGCAGGTAGCGGCCAAGGGCGCTCACGGCCTCCCTTGCCAGCGATAAGGAAAGGCCGACGTGTGTGCGGGCGGCCAGCAAGCGCGCCGCATCTCCCAGGAGCGTCCACAGGTCGGAGGCGCGTTGTGGCGGCCAGGGCGCCAGGTGCGTGGCAAAGGCCCAGAGCAGATCCGCGCGGCTTTCCTGCCATTGCCAGAAGCGCTCGGCCTGGGGACCAAAGGCGCGCAAGCGTTCCTGGGCCCAGCGCCCATCTCCGTAGCGCAGTACCGGGGCCTCACCGGGAAGATGCACGGCCATGGCGATGTCGGCTTGGCGCGTGTTGAAACGCGCGCCCGTAGCCTCCTCGAGCAGGGCCATGGGCCCGCCCCGGTTGAAGCCGCCGGCCAGAGTTGCGCCGGCGTCGAATCGGCAACCTCGATGAAAGAAGGTCTGGGCGCAGCCGCCCGGCAGGTTGTGGGCCTCCAGCACAGTCACTTCGTGACCGAGCTTCGCCAGAGCGGCAGCCGCGCTCAACCCGCCCATGCCTGCGCCAATGACGGCGATACGCATCAGGCCATCACGGTGGCAGGGACGTCCACGCGTCCGCGACGGCCCAGTACATGACGCAGGGCGCTTTCCAGTGTCGGGTGGCGGAACTTGTAGCCGGAGGTCTCCAGCTTGCGCGGAAGAACCCTGGAGCCGCCCAGCAGCATTTCTTGCGCCATCTCGCCCATTATGAGCATCAGGGGCAGGGCCGTGGCGGCCCAGGGCAGGAACCAGAGCACGGGCCGGAAAAGTACGCGCCCCAGGGTGCGGGTGAACTCGCGGTTGGTAACGGGGGCCGGAGCAGTCACGTTCACGGGTCCGCTCAGTGTCGGGGTAACCAGCGCGTGGTGAATTGCGCCAATGGCGTCGTCGATGCTGACCCAGCTCATGAACTGGCGGCCACTGCCCAGGTTGGTGCCAAGGCCGAGCTTGAAGGGCAGCAGCAGCTTCTTCAGGGCGCCGCCGCGCGGGCTCAGCACGATGCCGAACCTGGCATTTACGACCCGAATGCCGGCCTCAATCGCGCTCTGGCAGGAGGACTCCCAGGAGCGGCAGACGGAAGCCAGAAACCCCTGACCGTGGCTGGAGTGCTCGTCCAACTCCTCGTCCCCGCGGTCACCATAGATGCCGACGGCCGAGGCGCAGACAATCACCTGCGGCTTCTTCTTCAGTTTGGCCAAGGCGCGGCACAGCAGCGCCGTGCCCTGCACGCGGCTTTCAAGGATGGACTCGCGGTGCTTTTTCGTCCAGCGTTCACCGACGTTGGCGCCCGCGAGATGCACCACGGCGTCGAAGCCCTCGAGCGAGTCGGCGTCGAGCTGGCCGCGCTCGATGGTCCACTGGATGTCCGCACTGGCGCCGCGCCCGAGGGTTTTGACTTCGTGGCCTCCGGCGGTGAGGAAGTTCTTGAGTTCGGTGCCCACCAGTCCGCTGGCGCCGGTAATGAGTATGCGCATGGTTTTGTCTCCTTCACAGCGGAAGTGGGCCGCAATGTCGGACGCGGTCACCCGGTGGCGGTATTCAAAGGCGCTTTCCAGTTTGCGCCGGACGAACCCCGAGCCCAGGGCGCGCCCGATGATGCCAAAAGGCAGTTCATATTCGATGCGGTCTTCAAGCATACAGCCGTCGCCGGAGGGCTCGAAGCGATGGACATGATCCCAGTGAGCGAAGGGGCCGGAAAGCTGACGGTCGCTGAACATGCGCCCCGCGCTCATGGGTCCGTGCTCGGCCACCCAGGTGCGCGACAGGGGGCCCGCGCCGACGCTGAGTGTGACCCGTGAGCCGGGTTCCAGGCCCCCGCGGCGTTCCAGCAACTTCACGCTGTCCCAAGGAGGCGACAGACGCTCCAGCGCGCCGGGCCGGGCGTGCCAGCGGAACACCTCTTCGGGCGGAGCCGGAATCAGGGTTTTCTTGACGAACTGCGGCATGGTGAAACCTCCGAATAAAGGCCCAGCCGGCAGACCGGCCGGGCCTTCTGACAATCAGCGCCCGCCGCCGCCGGCGCTGGTGGCCGCCTGGCGTTCCTGGGCTTCGCGCGCCTGCCTGCTCATCCACAGGTAAATCTCCGGCTTTTGCACGGTGCCGTGGCCCACGTTCTCCTGGACGATCCACTCGTGTTCTATGCCGGCGCTTGCCATGGTCTCGTGCAGGCGCTTGTTGTGGGGGAAGAGGCCAAAGCTGTCGCGGGTGCCGCTGGTCAGGAGGATGGGAAAGGGCTGGGCCGCGCTGCGCCGGATCTGGGTGAAGGGATCCACGGCTTCGAATCTTTCGCGATCGGGGAATTTGCCCTTGATGGCACTGCGGTAGACGTTGGCCCAGCCGCCGCCAAACTGCTTCTCGAAGGCGGCAATGGCCATCTCGCAGTCATAGGGAGACGTGTCGAAGGTGAAGGGGCTGGCGACGGCCACGGCGTTGAAGTGCAGGGGGTTGCGCAGGCTGACAATCAGGGCGTTGAGGCCGCCCATGGAATGACCAAAGGCCACGGTGACGCCATTGGTGCGGTACTCACGATTGACGCGGGGCAGGACTTTCTCGAAGAGGGCCCTTTCCATGCCGTCGCGATAAACCTCGAACTCGCCGGGGGTGGGGCTGACCACGATGAAGGGGTCCATCTCTCCCGTCTTCATGGGCTCCACGAGCTGTTCTCCGATGCCGCCCACCTTGCCCCAGGTCTTTTCGTTGCCGCCGCCGCCATGGAACCAGACCAGCACGGGATAGGTGCGGGAGGGCTCGGACTCATAGCCCGGCGGCAGGTAAACGCGGTAGACCAGCTTCTCTTCACTTGACACGTCAACACCGTGGCTGCGGCTCTCGATCTTCTCCGAGAGAAGGGTGCCGCAGCCCACCATGAACAGCGCGGGGGCCAGCAGGCCCAGCACGCCGAGTTTCTTGAAGGTCTTCATGACTTGCTCCTTGGTTGGCCCGTTCGGCGGCCGCGGGTGACCCCTGAGGGGGGCATCTCCGGGGTCCTGTGCCCGCCGCACCATGCGCCGATGCACCCCGCGGCCGCCTTTGAGCGGCTTCCTGCCGCTCGACTGAGTTTACTATAACGCAAAAAAATGTTCGTGCAAGGCAAATTTTTCATCCAGTGCAGATTTGTGTGAGCGGTAGTCAAATCGCGGGTTACAATGGCCCCGATGGCGCGGCGAGGCCACGGCCGGCCGCCCTCTTGGGGGAAAGAGGAAGACATGCTCTCTGAGACTCTTGAGAAGGAACTGGGGCAGTACGAGATCGGCGCCAAGGTCCGCGAGTTGAGGCTCAACCGCAATATGCGCTTGGTGGAACTCGCCGCCCACACCAGCCTATCCCCGGCCCTGCTCTCCAAGATTGAGCGCGGCAAACTGATTCCCACCTTGCCCACGCTGATGAGGATTGCGCTCGTGTTTTCGGTGGGGCTGGAGTACTTCTTCAGTGACGATCGCAAGAAGCACACGTTTGCGGTCGTGCGCAAGGGCGAGCGCAAGCGCTTTCCGGAGAAGCTGGACGGCAAGGACAGCGCCTACAACTTCGAGTCACTCGATTTTGCGGCTCTTGAGCGCCGCCTCAACGCGTTCTGGGCCGAGTGGCAACCCATTGAGCCAAGCCAGGCCGAAGCGCACACGCACGCCGGCGTGGAGTTCATCTACGTTATAGAGGGCAAACTGGGCCTGACTTACCGCAGCAGCGAAACCGTGCTGGAGGCGGGAGACACGGTCTACTTTGATGCCACGGTTGCCCACAGCTACCGACGCGTGGGCACCAAGCCCTGCAACGGGCTGGTGGTCACCGTCACCTGAAAACGCCACCGGGGACTATTTCCCAGGCACACCAGTCACTTGGGGATTATTGCGAAGCTGGCAACGTACAGCCGCGCCAAACGGGCTTTTCAGACGGCCTGTTTTGAACGCTCGTTCGACTTTTGCCCAAATCGTCAATCGCGTTTTGGCCTGAAGCTTGCGCTTGCAAGGCGCGAGCACTGGGCTCGCATTTCGCGAGGGGAACATCATGACGATTCGAGCACTGAGATCGGCCTGGCTGCCGGGCCTGCTGGCCGCCTTGAGCCTGATGCTGGCGCTGGCCGCCGGCTGCGGGCCTCCGCCGGCGCGGGGTAATGCCGGCAACACGACGGCGTCGACCAACGGCGCGCCCGAGGGCCAGGGTGGGCCGGGAGCCCCTGCCGGGGGAGAGCTTTGCACTCCGGCGGAGATGGAAAAGGCCAAGGACATCTACTTTGACCGCTGCGCGGGCTGCCACGGCGTCCTGCGCCAGGGCGCGACTGGCAAGAAGCTGACGCCGGAAGTGACCAAGAAGATGGGGACGGCGTACCTTGAAACCATCATCTTCAACGGCACCCCCGGCGGCATGCCGGACTGGGGCAAGCAGGGTGTGCTGACGAAAGCGGAAGCCAACCTGATGGCCCGCTACATCCAGGTGGAGCCGCCCAAGCCGCCAGAGCCCACGCTGGCCGACATCCGCGCCTCGTGGAAAGTTCAGGTTCCCATGGACAAGCGTCCCACGCAGCCGCCTGCCGGCCGCAACTGGGAAAATTACATGGGGGTGATTCTGCGTGACGTCGGCAAGGTGGCCATCATCGACGGCGACAAGAAGGAACTTGTCAGCATTGTGGACAGCGGCTTTGCCGTCCACATTCTGCGCACGTCGGCCACAGGCCGCTACTTCTACACCATCGGCCGCGACGGCAAGGTGACCATCATTGACCTGTGGATGGAGAAGCCCGCGACGGTGGCCGAATGCAAGATCGGCAGCGACGCTCGCAGCGTGGATTCTTCGAAGTACAAGGGCTTTGAGGACAAGTACCTGGTGGTGGGCGGCTACTGGCCCCCGGCGATGGTGATTCTGGACGGTCTGACGCTGGAGCCGCTGAAGATGCACCGCACCAGCGACTACACCCACGACATCCTGCCCGATGGCAAGATCGCTGTCGAATACAAGGAAGAGGCCCGCGTCGCCTCTATCGTTTCCTCGCACCACGACCCGACCTGGGTGGTGAACGTGAAGGAAGCGGGCATGATCTGGCTTGTCGATTACTCCAACATCGACGCCCTCAAGATCACCAAGATCGAGGCCGATACCGCCCTGCACGACGGGGGCTGGGACGGCAGCAAGCGCTACTTCCTCGTGGCGGCCAACGCCAAGAACAAGGTCGCCATCGTGGACACGGTGGACAAGAAGCTGGTCGGCATTCCCCTGACTGAGGGCATAAAGCCTCACCCCGGCCGCGGCGCCAACCTGGTGCATGAGAAGTACGGACCGCTGTGGGCCACGGGCCACATCGGAAGCAACCACATCAGCTTCATTGGCACGGACCCTGACAACTACAAGCAGTATGCCTGGAAGGTGGCCAAGGTATCCCAGCTCCCGGGCGATGGCGGCGGCAACCTGTTCATCAAGACGCACCCGAACTCTGACAACATCTGGTGCGACCGTCCGCTGCACAACGATCCGAAGCTGGCCACGTCTCTCTTCGTGCTGGACAAGAAGACGCTCGAAGTGAGGCAGACCATCGAGATTCCGGAGAAGTGGCGCAACGGGACGCGCGTCGTTCATCCTGAATACAACAAGGACGGCAACGAAGTCTGGGTGGCGGTGTGGGGCAAGAAGGACCAGCCCACAGCCATCCTCGTGTACGACGACAAGACGCTGAAGCTGAAGGCGGAAATCACCGGGGACTGGGTGCTGACGCCGACGGGCAAGTTCAACGTCTGGAATACGGCCAAGGACATCTACTAGTGCATGAACGCGGGGGCCGGCGACAAGCCGGCCCCCGCCGGAGACATGGCCATGAAGAACATTCTCTTCCTGTTGAGCGTTGCCTGTGCGGCAGTGGTTCTGGCGGGTTGCGCGGGTGAAGAAGGCAGCCCGCTGGTGCAGTACGAACTGGCGCCGCAGATCATCAGCACTCCGGCAACCAACCCGGCGGTCGTGGTTGCCGGCAGCACGTTCTCTTATCGCGTGGAGGCCAGCGGCCGTCCCGCCCCGGTGTTGGCGCTCAGCGGCGCGCCGTCCTGGCTGACGCTTCAGGGCGACGTGCTTTCCGGAACGCCCGCCGTGGCCGATGCGGGGACCCATGTCTTCAACGTGGTGGCTGAAAATGGCGTGCTGCCTGCGGCTTCTCAGCAAATCCAGATCGATGTGGTGGCTCCGGGCAGCCTGCGCTGGTCCTACGCCACCGGCGACACCGTGTTCTCATCTCCGGCCGTAGCACCGGACGGAACGGTTTACGTGGGCTCGGCTGACACACGCCTTTACGCTTTTGCCCCCGATGGCTCCGTGAAATGGACTTACGCCATGGGTGCCTTCACCACGAGCTCTCCCGCGGTGGGGCCTGACGGCACCATTTACATCGGCTCGTCGGACACTTATCTGCACGCTGTGAAGCCTGACGGCAGTCTGCTCTGGAAGTGCCTGCTGACGGGGTTCGTCATCTCTTCTCCCTCGCTGGCGGTGGACGGAACCCTTTATGTAGGCACTTCCGCCAACTTCATGTACTCCATTGCGCCGGCCGGAACGGTCAACTGGTCCTACGCCACCGGCGGCGCCGTGGTTTCCACTCCCGCCATTTCCAGCGGCGGCACGATTTATGTCGGATCGGCGGACAAGAAGCTCTATGCCTTTGACGCGGCCGGAACCGTTCTGTGGAGCTATCTGACCGGGGCCAACATCAAGTCTTCGCCGGCCATCGCGGCCGATGGCAGCGTGTTGTTCGGCTCCCAGGACTTCAAGCTCTACTGCCTGGACACCGCAGGCAATCTGAAGTGGAGCTATGCCACGGGCGGCATGGTGGATTCCTCGCCGACCATCGGTCCTGATGGGACCATCTACGTGGGCTCGGCGGACAAGAAGCTTCACGCCGTCAACCCTGACGGGACGTCCAAGTGGACGTTCACGACAGGAGACACCGTCTGGTCAAGCGCAACGCTGACCAGCGACGGGACCATCTACGTCGGCTCCAACGACAAACACCTCTACGCCCTGGATTCCGCCGGCAGTGTGAAATGGCAGGTGCAGACGGGGCACTGGGTGCGTTCTTCGCCGGCCATCGCGGCCGACGGCACGGTGTATGTGGGCTCCCACGACAAGTCCTTCTATGCGTTCTATGCCAACAACGGGACTCTGGCCAGCTCACCCTGGCCCAAGTTCCGCGCCAACGAGTTCAACACCGGCCGCCGTTGACCTGGCCCGGCACGCCAACCGCCTGAGCGGAGTTCCGCTCAGGCGGTTCTCATTTGGCTCTGTGGGCCTTGGCTATTCGGTGAATGTGGCGTGGACGGGGTCAAACAGCGCGCCGAAATGGTCGACCGGCATGCGTAGGACCTCCACAATCCTCTCTGCGGCGAGGCGCAACTCGTCCCGGTGTGACTCTGCGGCCTCCTGGCCAGCTACGTCCGTGTAGACGATATACAGCGCCACGTAGGCCTTGAAGTCCGACAGTTCGATGAACAAGCCGTCGTAGTCGGACTCAAACACGTAGGAAAACGTGCTCTGCTTGCCCGGCGGAATGGCGTTGTTCGGGTAACCCCAATGATGGACCGCACTGTAAAGCGCGGCCCAGGGCGTCACGTCATAGACCTCAGCGAGATCGACGCGGCCGCGCCGATGCTGGTCAAGTTGCAGGAGGGTCTTTGCGTCCGCCAATTTGGCCACTGCTGCTCTCCCTGTGCAGGCTGTGCAAGGTGCCCTTGCACTCCCACGAAGCATACTCAGGCATGCGACAGAGTTATTCTACCCCACGCCTGCGGGGTGCGTCCAATTTGAGCAGCTTAAGTACTGATTTTGCAATTACTTGGGGTTCAGCCAGCCGGCCCTGGCCGCTCCAGCCGCAGGCCAGGTCGCCGGACTCGGGATCGACGAAACGGTAGCCGCGCTTCAGTAGTGTCTCGCAGTTGGCCCGGGTGGCGGGATGCTGCCACATGCGGGTGTTCATGGCCGGCGCGAACAGCACGGGTCGTTCCTGCGGCAGGACGGAGACCAGCAGGGTGGAAACTGCGTCATCGCAGATGCCGGTGGCCGCCTTGGCCAGGATGTTGGCCGTGGCCGGGGCGATGAGCAGCAGGTCCAGTTCGTCGGCGAGGTCGATGTGCTTGGGCTTGGTGTGGGTGGGCTCCCACAGGCTGGTAACAACGGGATTGCCGGTCAGGGCCAGAAACGTCTGGGGGCCCACGAACTGCTGGGCCGCCTCAGTCATGGCCACGACCACGTCAACGTGGTCGCGCAAATGAGTCAGCACGTTGCCGACCTTGAAGGCGGCAATGGAGCCCGTCACCCCGATCACGACCAGTGGACGCTTCTTGGCCATGGCATCCGCCGCGAGAGCCGTTCAGCCCTGCAGCGCCTCGCTCAGGACTTGACGACCGTCTGGTTGTCTTCCCCCAGCGAGATCTTGCCCTGCTTGAGCTCTTCAAGGGCAATGCCGATAAAGTCCTTGGTCTGCTCGCCGGCAATGAGCTTGGGGGCGCCGCGAACCAGCTCATTGACGCGGCGCTGCAACAGCACCGTGAGGCGGTACTTGCCGCCGGTCTTCTTGTACAGGGCTTCCAGTTCGGGATAATCGAGCTTCTTGAGGTCCGTTGCCATATCACATCCTCCGTCGGGTTACTTGCCCAATCCTTGGTAAAGCGCTTCACCGCGTTCAAGCCGGCCCTGGAGTTCCAGGCGGCGCTGGTGAATCACATCGGCCACTTTGGCCACGCAGGCGTCGAGTTCGTCGTTCACGACTACGGCGTCATAAAACTCGCTGGCGGCGCGCACTTCCTCGGCGGCGCGAGCCAGGCGCTTGGCCTGGTCTTCCGCGCTTTCGGTGGCGCGCTTTTCCAGACGACGTGTCAGCTCGACCTTCGAAGGCGGTGCCAGAAAGACAAGGAGCGCGTCCAGCTTTTTGTCGGCCACCTGGCGGCCGCCGTTGACGTCAATCACCAGCAGCATCACCTCGCGTCGCGCAAGAGCGTCGCGCAGAGGCTGCTTGGGTGTGCCGTAAAAGTTGCCGAACACCTCCGCGTACTCGATCAGCTCGTTCTGGTCCAGCAGCCGGCCAAAATGCTCACGCGTGACAAAGTGATAATCCTTGCCGCTGACTTCGCCGGGGCGCGTGGGGCGCGTCGTGGCGCTGACTGAACGCACATAGCCCGGCCGCTGAAGCAGGCGCGATGCCACGGTGGTTTTGCCCACCCCCGCGGGGCCGGAGAGCACCACAAGGATGCCCGGCAGGTCTGCGCCCTTAATTTCTGCCATGTTCCACCGTTTGCCGGCGCTACTCCAGGTTCTGCACCTGCTCCTTGATGCGCTCAATCTCGGACTTCATCTCAACCACCGCCGAAGCCAGTTCTGCGTCATTGGCCTTGCTGCCGATGGTGTTGCTTTCACGCAGCATTTCCTGCGCGATGAAATCCAGCTTCCGGCCCACCGCGCCATCTCCCGCGATTTCCTTCAGAAACTGCGAGCAATGGTGCCGCAGCCGCGTGGTCTCCTCCGTGATGTCGCAACGGTCGGCAAAAAGGGCTGCCTCTCGTGCCAGCGTTGCGTCCTCCAGCGCCGCGCCGCTGCCCTTGAGCAGTTGCTCCAGGCGCGACTTCAGCTTGTCGCGGTACTCCAGTACGATGCGGGGCGCCCGCTTGTCCACCTCGGCGGCGACTTCCGCCACGCGCTTCACCCGGCGCTCGAGATCGGTTTGCAGCGCCTGGCCTTCCTTGCGCCGCATCAGGGTCAACTCGTCCAGGGCGCGGCCCAGGGCTTTCTTCACGGTCTCAACCAGGGCATCGTCCTGGCCTCCACCGCTGTCCAGCGCTTCGACCACACCGTCGAGCCGCGCAATCTCGGAAATCTGCGGCGGGGCGGCCTTCAATTCCTGGGCGAGGGCGGCAAGTTCCGTGTAGTACCGGCGCGCCAAGGGCAGATTCAGGCGGTAGTTGCCGGACATCGGCGCCTGGCCCAGGGTGACCGCACAATACACGCTGCCGCGGGTCAGGCGCGCGCGGACGAGATTCTCCAGATCGAGTTCCTGGTTGGAGAGCGCGTCCGGCAGGCGCAGGCTCACCTTGAGGAAGCGGTTGTTGTAGGACTTGGCTTCAACCGTGACCGAATTTCCCTCGAACTCCGCGGTGGCGCGGCCAAAGCCCGTCATGCCTAGAGGCATTACTTGGTCTCGCTTGAGGAGTCGGTGGTTTCGCTGGCCGGACCGGGGCCGGGGCCGCCGGTGTCGCGGCCACCGGTGCTCACGAGGCTGTAGGCCAGGGCGAGCACCACGAACGTGAAGCCCATGAAGGCGACCACGCGGTCGAGCACGGCCTGACCCTTGGTTCCCAGGGCGCCGCCGCCATCGCCACCGCCGAATGCCGCACCCACACCGCCGGTGTCACTCTGACGGAAAAGGACAAACACGATCAGCAGGATGGCATTGAGGACGAAGGCCAGGCCCAGCAGGGTCAGAAGGACAGGATTGGCTTCAGCAAGAAACATGGCATCTCCAGTTCAAGTCGCGCTAGACCCAGCTCGGGCGGTCGGTGTCGTCGTAAATGTTGGATTTCTTGGCTGGGCCGGAATTCTTCGAGGTGTCCGGCTTCTCAGGCTTGTCGGTCTTGGCGCCGGGCGCCTCGGGTTTGACTTCAGCCGTGGGTGCCTCTGAAGCGGGCTTGGGCGCCACCGGCGTTGTCGGCTTGGCAGGTGCTGGCGTAGGCAGGGGCGCCGTGGCCTTGCGCGAGATATCGCCCGCCACGGGCACGGCCCCCTGGCTGACCGGCCTCACCGGTGGAAGCTTACCCTGGCTTGTTGGCGCCACCGGTTGAAGGCGGCCCTGGCTGGTGCGCGGCAGGGGCTGGGTCGGCGGCTTGCGCAGGCCCAGCTCCTGCTCGTAGCGGGAAAGAGCGCCGTCGGAGGGCGGCGTCGTAGGTACTTCAGCGACGATGCTTGCGGGCGCCGCCGGCTTGACCTTCACTTCGATGTTGAAGTCGTCGGTGTCGCGCTCAAACAGGAGCGCCAGGGCCTCCGGCGGGGGCGCGGGCTCAAGCTGGGTTGAAACACCGCGCGGCGCAATCTCCTGCGCCTTGGCAAAATCGTCGATGCGCGAGAGCGCGTCGTAGTTCAGGCTGGCTCCGCCTACCAAAACGCCGTCCACACTGCGCGAGGTCAGCAGTTCCCGGGCGTTGTCGGGCGTTACGCTTCCGCCGTAAAGGATGGGTGTGGCGTGCATGCCGATGCTGCCCAGCTTGCGGGCCACGACCGCATGCATTTCCTCAATCTGGGCCAGCGTGGCGTTGATTCCCGTGCCGATGGCCCATACCGGCTCGTAAGCGACTGCCGCCACCATGGCACGAGCCTCGGGAGCGAGGCGCTTGAGAATCAGCAACTGGCTTTCCACCACGGCGTTGGCCTGCCCGCCGTCGCGCTCCGCCTTGGACTCACCAACGCAGAACAGCGGTCTGAGGCCCGCCGAGCAGGCGCGCACCAGTTTGCGCAGCAGGATATCACTGCCCTCACTGTAGCCCTGACGGCGCTCGGAGTGCCCGATGATAACCATCTCGCAGCCGCAATCCTTGAGCATCTCGGCCGAAATGTCGCCCGTGTGGGCGCCGTCTTTGTGCACGGAAAGGTCCTGCGCACCCAGCAGTATCTTGGTGTCCGAGAGCTGAAGCCGCACGCTGTTGAGGTGCACAGCCGCCGGAAACAGCCAGAGCTGGCGCAAATCGCCTGCGAGTGCGCCCGCCAGCGTCGCTGCGCTCTCACGGCGCAGATTCATCTTCCAGTTGGCGGCGACAATTTTGCGCACGTTTCGTCCGGGCAAGCACTTACACGCCACGACTCCCGCGGCGGGGGCAACAGGTTAACAACGGTGCTTGACCTGTAAAGCGGTCCGCCGCTGAAAACGCGGCCAACTCGCTCTGCGGTGCGCGGCTTGGGCGGTGTGCCACGGACCCCGAGCCCGGCAGGCTTCGATGGGGCAAGCAGCGAAAGAACGACGGGGCCCCGCCCAAGGCGGGGCCCCGCAGGCGTGCGACAAGTCAGAGCTTCACACCCCTGAGCCGCAGGGCGTTGCCAATCACCGAGACCGAACTCAGGCTCATGGCCGCCGCCGCCAGCATCGGGCTGAGCAGCCAGCCCAGCAGCGGGTAGAGCAGCCCTGCCGCCACGGGGATACCCGCGGCATTGTAAATGAAAGCGAAGAACAGGTTCTGGCGGATGTTGTGCATCGTCGCCTGGCTCAAGCTGCGGGCGCGGGCGATGCCCCGCAAGTCGCCTTTCACCAGCGTTACGCCGGCGCTTTCCATGGCAATGTCCGTGCCGCTGCCCATGGCAATGCCGACGTGGGCCTGGGCCAGCGCCGGCGCGTCGTTGATACCGTCGCCGGCCATGGCGATGATCTCGCCGCGCGCTTGCAGTTCCTTGATGATCGCGGCTTTGTGCTCCGGCAGCACCTCGCCCCGCACCTCCGCAATTCCAAGCTTGCGCGCGACAGTCTCGGCCGTGGCGCGGCTGTCACCTGTCAGCATGACGACCTTGACCCCTTGTGCCTCCAGTGATCGGAGCGCCTCAGGCGTGGACTCCTTGATGGCATCCACCAGTCCGAAAACGCCCGCCAAGGCGCCGTTGACTGCCACAAACAAGGTGGTTTGCCCGTCGGCGCGCAGGGCTTCTGCCCGGGCAAGGAGTGCATCGGTCGAAACGCCCAGCTCATCGAGCAGCCGCTTGCTGCCCAGGGCGATGCGCTTTTCTTCCACGCTGCCAACGACGCCCTTGCCCGCCCGTGTCTCAAAGCTGGCGGCCTTTGAGAGCTTCAGCTTGCCCTTGCGTGCGGCGTCCAGCAGCGCCTCGGCGTAGGGATGCTCACTGCCCTGCTCAAGGCTTGCGGCTAGACGCAGCAGTTCGTCATCGGAGAAGGGGGGCATCGCCACAACGATGGCCAGAGAGGGCCTGCCCTCGGTCAGCGTTCCCGTCTTGTCGACGACCAGGGTAGTCACCTTGCGCATCAGCTCAATGGCCTGAGCGTCCTTGAACAATACGCCGGACGTCGCGCCACGGCCCGTCGCGACCATGATGGAGATAGGCGTGGCCAGACCCAGGGCGCAGGGGCAGGCAATAATCAGCACCGCGACGGCGTTGGCGACGGCGTAGGGCAGGGCCGGCTCCGGCCCCCATGTCAGCCACCCGACGAAGGTCAGCAGCGATGCCAAAATCACCAGGGGCACGAACCAGGCCGATACGGAATCCGCCAGCCGCTGGATCGGCGCGCGCGAACGCTGGGCCCGGGCGACCAGATGCACGATGCGTGAGAGCACCGTTTCAGCACCCACTTGCCGCGCTTCGATCACCAGGCTGCCGCTGCCGTTGAGCGTTGCGCCAATGACTTTGTCGCCGGCACGTTTTTCGGCGGGTACGGCCTCGCCGGTGAGCATCGACTCGTTGACGCTGCTCTGGCCCTCGATCACGACGCCGTCGACGGGAATCTTCTCGCCGGGGCGCACGCGCAGCTTGTCGCCCCGGTGCAGATGCTCCAGCAGGATGTCTTCATCGCCCGTGGGTCCGATGCGGCGCGCCGTCTTGGGCGCCAGACCCAGCAGGCTGCGAATGGCCGCGCTGGTGTTGCTGCGCGCCTTGAGCTCCAGGACCTGTCCCAGGAGCACCAGCGTGGTAATCACGGCTGCGGCTTCGAAGTAAACCTCCACCACTCCATGAGACTTGTACGCCGCTGGAAAGAGGCCGGGTGCAAACTGCGCCACGAGGCTGTAGCCAAAGGCGGCTCCAACACCAAGCGCAATGAGCGTGAACATGTTCAGTGAACGGTTCTTCAGCGAATGCGCAGCGCGAACAAAGAACGGCCAGCCGCCCCAGGACACCACCGGCGTGGTGACGGCCAGTCCGAACCAGCCAAACCAAGGCGCGCTTTCGTGCGTGAACGTGGCCAGCGCAGGCAGGTGGCGCAGCATTTCGAGTGCGAACAAGGGCAGCGTCAAAGCCGCGCTGACCCAGAAGCGGCGCTTCATGCTGCGAAGTTCGCTGTCATCTGGGGATTGGGCGCTGGGCTCAAGGGGCTCCAGGGCCATACCGCAGATGGGGCAATCGCCGGGTCCAGCGTGGCGGATTTCCGGGTGCATGGGGCACGTATAAATGCCCTGGCCGCCCTCGATATTGAACTCCTGGTGGCTTCGCCCGGCGTGATCGTGTCCGTGATTGGAAGAAACGCGGGGAGTGTTTGCCGGTGGGCCTGCCCCCTGGTCGCTCGCGCAGCAGGCTGCGGCTTCCGCGCCCTCTTTGCACTGGTCGGGGCCGACGGTTGAGGCTTGGGCGCCGGGCTTCTCCGGTACGAGATGCATCTTGCAGATGGGGCAGCGCCCGGGGCCTTGTTGGCGCACCTCAGGATGCATGGGGCAGGTGTAGTAGTTGCTCTCAGCGTTCATGGGCTTGGCCAATGCCGCGCCGCGGTCATGGTCATGCATGGCTTTCTCTCAGTGATGGGGTGGCGAAGTGAAATGAAGCGGCCAACCAACCACTAGATGAGAAAGCGGACGGTGCGGATGTGCGCCAGCGTTGGCGGAATGTACGGGGCTTGAGGCTTTGCGGAGGCGACAAGCGCCGGGGCAGGCCAGAACTGGGACGGAGGCGCCTCCGGGACTTGAGCCTGATGCTCGAGCGCGACCTGAACAAATTCCGCGCACTCAGACGCCTGAGGCTGTATCGCGGCGCAGCAGCCGCAATCTGAACCGCAGTCACAGCCAGGCGCGCCTTGTCCATTGACGGTCTGCACCACGGGCATCAGGGCCAGAGTGAGCAGCACCAGGATGTGAAGCGCGCGTTGCACGGTGGCACCTTACACCCGTAGTCAACTACGGGTGTAAGGGCAGTTATTCCGATTCGTCCAGTTGGCCCTGTCAGTAGGTATCGGAGACTGAGAGCCGGAGCGGACATTCGCATGGCGGAAAATGAACCAGGCCGAGGACAAGCCTCGGCCCAGTTGAATTGGCTGAATCTTCGGGACTAGTCCGCGTCTTCGCCGGCCTCGGCCTTGACCTTCTGGGCCTTGGACTTGCGCGTACCTTCGTCTTCCTTGGTGACCTTGAAGCGTTCGTCGAGCTCCTTGAGCTTTTCGACCACGCCTCCGTACTCGAGTTCGTGAATGCCCAGCATGGCGGGGCCTGAGAAACCCTGACGGCGCAGCTCGATGAACTTCTCGCTGGCACGGTTGCGCACCACGTCCCACACCGGATGGTCGAACATGTCAATGGCTTCCGTCAGGCGGCCGTCGTGAACCGAAAACGCCTGGGCGCAGACCTGGGTCGGGCCGTCAAAGTAGGTCATGGTGCTGCCGGTTTTCACCGGCATCATGACGGAGTTGTGCGAGCCGCGCATGGTGCCCGCCACATAATGGGCAATGGCGTAGGGCTCCGTCACTTCACCCACGCTGGGGAAGTTGCCCTGAACGCGCACGAGGCACACCGGGTCGTCCTTGCCTGTGTATTTGCCGGCAATCAGGCGCAGGCGGCTTGTGCTCACGGCCGCGGCTTTCTCGCCGTTGTAGCGCGAGTAGATTCCCTCAACAACGTAGCGCGAGTTGTCGCGCAGCAAAGTCGCGATCCCGTAGAGGTCTTCCGGCGCGTGGAGGTCGATGGTGCGGTCGCCATCGACGTGATCGCAATCCATGATGCGGAACGTGAAGCCCTTGAACATGGGCGGGCTGAGCATGAAGCCCGCGCAGTGCATGGGGTCGGCGAAGGACAGGTAGAGCGGCAAGTTATAGGCGCCGGGCTCGGTCTTGTCGGCGGCGAAAAGCACGAAGCTCTCGTTGGGGCGCTCCGTGCACGTGATCTCGGCGCAGGCGGGCCCCAGGCCGCGCACGTTGCCTGAAAAGGCGTTCTTCAGAAGATCCTGGCCGGCGCCATAGAGGCCCTGCCCCTTGGCCGTTTCAGTGCCCGCGAAAAACGCGTTCCAGGCGAGCTCGTGTACCTTGCTGTTCAAGTCGCCGTGCGTGTGCGTCATCAGGATGTGCACGTCGTCGCCGATGGTGGCGATGTGATGGTCGATGATCAGGCCGCGCCCGTGGTCGCGGATGTAGCTCTTGACAGTGTCAACCAGCGCCTTCGAGGGGCAGATGTGGCCGCCGATGGAACCAACGTCGGCCTTGATAACGCTCAGCGTGAGCTTCATGGGATTCTCTCGTCAATTCGGACGGAAAACCCTAGCCGCGCCATCGGCGCGGGTCAAGGTTGGGGAAAACAGGCACAAGACCCAAAGCGCCGGGGGTCTCCCACGGCAAAAGGGCGTTGAGAGGCTGCGGGGACTGGCGCGCCCGGCTGGATTCGAACCAGCGACCGTCCGCTTAGAAGGCGGATGCTCTATCCGGGCTGAGCTACGGGCGCGTCGCGCTGAAGCTAGCTGTTTGCCGGCGGGCCGCAACAGGGCGGTGTGATCTCTACTTGTGCGGGTCTTCGCTCAGAATCAGACCCAGGACCAGCCCGTAGAGCAGAAAACCCGCGAAGAAGGGCAGTACTCGCCCCTGCCAGTCTGAAGCTGCAGTCCACTTCTGGCCGGCCGTCAGTTCGGCCAGAGGCGGCCTGACGTCGCCCAGGGTCGGGGCATCACCCACGGAGTGGTCTTTGGTCTTTATCTGTCCCTGAGTCGCTGCATAACCTGAAGACTCTCCAGGACCCTGATAAACGGTGCGTGCGTCACCCGTAGCCACTCCCATAGCCGTCACTGTGAGGGGGACGATCCAGACCATCATCACCGCCAGGATCAACCCGAAGATCAGCCCACGCACGGCCTTGGGCCCGCCGAACTTCGTCCCCAGAGACGCGGCATAGACGTAGGCTCCAAACAGGCCAAGAAAGCTCATGAAGGAGAGGCCCGCGCTCTGCGCGTCGTCCGGGGCGAGCCACAGGCCGACCCACTTCGTGATGTTGACGTTCAGGGCCCAAGTGAGTGCCAACCCGAGCAGGGTGGCCAGGGCGCCGGCCAGAAGAATCTTGGGCAATGACATGGGCTGCCTCCAGACTCGGACTGTCATGATTGTATCACGGCCTTGGCGTTTCGGCTGCCCGATTGCTTCCGCGGGCGTCTGGGCCACAATCCACCCATGAACCTGGAGAGCGCCATGCGCAGCCTTCTGTTGTGCCTGCTGTTTTGTGCCCCCCTGGCTTGCCAGCCGTCGCTGTATGACGCCTCCAAGGGCGAGCCCGGTGCCCGGCACCCTTCGATCTCGGGCGACGGACAGACGGTCGTATTTTCGCTTTGGGGAGACCTCTGGCGCTGGGAAGGGGCCACGGGCCGTTGCATTCAGCTGACACGCCACTTTGCCCACGACACCCTGCCGGAAATCTCGCCCGACGGGCGCCAGGTTGCCTTTTCCAGTGACCGCGAAGGAAGCCTGGACGTTCACCTGATTGACATCGACGGAGGCGAGCCACGCCGCCTCACCTGGCACAGCGGAGCTGACCTTGTCTGTGGCTGGTCTGAAGACGGGCAGTGGATTTACTTCACGAGTCAGCGCGGGGACCGCAATGCGCTTTGGCGCATCGCGTCGGGGGGCGGCACCGAAGAACTGGTGCTCGACGACGATGTCAAAGGCGCTGACGCCAACGTGCGGCAGGGGCACGTGGTCTATGCCTCCGGCAGTGTGACGCCGTTTCGGCGCGGCTACCGGGGCTCGGCCAACGAGGAGATCTATCTGTTGAGGGCGGGTCATGAGGTGCCGGACCAGCTCACGGAATTTGACGGCAACGACCGCGGCGTTTTGCTGCTGGCCGGAGGGGACATTCTGTTCACTCGCGAAGTGGAGCGGCGTTTCAATTTTTACCTGCTGCGTGGTCTGAAGGAGCGCCCCAGACAGTTGACGGACTTCGACGATATCGGCGCTGAGGAGCCCGGACTTTCGTGTGACGGCCAATGGCTGGTGTATCAGCGACGGCACTACCTGTATCGCGTAAAGGTTGCCGCCCTGGTGGCGGGCGAGCCGGGCGAACTGGTGAAGCTGGACATCCGCCAGGACACTCTGCAGCCCCAGATCGAACAGCGCACTTTCACCGAAGGCGTGTCAGACCCGCACCTGAGCGACAACGGCAAGGTGCTGGTGTTTGTGCTGCGCGGCGCCATCTGGGTGTGCGCGCCCGACGGAGGAGAGGCGCGCCAGGTTACAGAGCCCGGCCTGGGCGACGCCCGACCGCGCGTTTCACCCGATGGACGCACGATTGCCTTTCAGAGCACGCGCAGCGGCAACAGCGACCTCTGGCTCATGGACGTGGACGGCCGCAACCTGCGCCAGTTCACGACCGATGCGGCCAACGATTTTTTTCACAACTGGTCTCCTGATGGCCAAAGCCTAGTGTTCTGCAGCGAGCGCAGCGGCAACCGCGACATCTGGCTGCAGGAGCTGGGCCAAACCCAGGCCCGGCAGCTCACCCAGGATCCTTCGGCGGATGACGACCCGTCCTTTTCGCCCGACGGCAAGCTCATCGCCTATGACTCTCACGCGCGCGGCAACGCCGACATCTGGGTCATGAACGCTGATGGCACCTCCAGGCGCTTTGTGCTTGGTGGAACGGACACGGAGCAGTCGCCCCTGTTCTCGCGGGACGGGCGCATGCTCTACTTCGAGCGCTACGTGGCGGGCCGCCAGCGAACGAGCCTCTACGCGGCCACACTTGACGGGGCCAACGAGATGCTGCTGGCGGCTGATGCCGCCTCTGCCAGCCTGACGCCAGACGGCGAAACGGTGCTCTTTGCGGGACAGAAGAACGGGCGCCAGGTGATACTGGCGGTGCCGGCGCCGATCACCATTCTGGGCGCGCGTGAGGTTCCTGTGATGGCGCGGGCCTCCGTGGACCTCGCCGCTGAGCGAGTCGCCCTTTTCAACGAGGCCTGGGACAAGCTCAACACTCGATTCTATGACCCGAAGTTCCACGGCGTGGACTGGCTGGCAGTGAAGGCCCGTTACCTGCCCCTGGTCGCGCGCAGCCGCACCATCGAGGAACTCTATTACTACATCTGGATGACCATGGGCGAACTCTCGGCGAGTCACATGGGCGTGTTTGGCCGCCGCAGCACCACGGCACGCAGCGCCACAGCTGATCTGGGGGCGCGACTGGAGGCCGTCAAAATCTCTGACGGTCGCCCGGGATTGAAGATCGCCGAGCTGGAATCCGGGGGGCCACTGCAGAAGGCCTGGGCTCGTGCGGGCGATGTGATTCTGGGAGTCAACGGCCGCCGATTTGAAGCGGGCGAGAACATGTGGTCTCGCTTTGAGCTGGTCAACGCGCAGAGCTTTGACTTCAGGCTCTGGATCAGCGCAGACGGCGCCCCGGAGAACATCCGCGAAGTGGCCCTGCGGGCCGAAAACTCGCAGCAGGCGGCGGCCCGCCGCTACCAGGCCGAGATGGAAGCCCGCCGTCGCCGGGTCAGCGAACTGGGCCAAGGTCGCATGGCTTACATTCATCTGACCGCCATGGACGACGCGAATCTGGCGGCGTTTCGCGCCTTCATCGCGCGCGACGACGTTCGCAGGCTTGACGGCCTGATCATCGACTCCCGCGGCAACCGCGGTGGCCTTTCCTATATGCAGATTCTCGAGTTGCTTGCAGCCTCACCCTACCTGCAGATCCTGCCGCGCACTCGCGAGGCTTGGCAGCAGCCACGCCTGTACTGGGACAAGCCGGTAGTGGTCCTGTGCGACGAGCGCAGCAACTCCGGGGGAGAGTGTTTCCCATGGGCGATGAAAACACTCAAGCGCGGCAAGGTGGTGGGGGAGCGCACGCCCGGCAACGTGATTGGCACCGCCTGGGAGTCGTTGTCGGACGGAAGCACCTTCGGCATACCGACGGAGGGCTACTTCAGCATGGACCGGAAGCGAAACCTGGAGAATGACGGCGTTGAGCCTGACGTGCGTGTGGTCATCACGCCAGAGCAGCGAATCCGGCGCCAGGACCCGCAACTGGCTGAAGCAATTAAAGTGCTGACGGCAGAGCTGCCTGTGCGCGAAGCTGCGCCTGCCGTGAAGTGACCGGCGATCCGGGCATGGCAGATAGTCGTCTGTAGCGGTGGCTGGCCCGTCTGGACTCGAACCAGAAAAAGCAGAACCAAAATCTGCTGTGTTACCAATTACACCACGGGCCAGTCGCGCGAAGGGTAGCAACAGACCCATGCCCCGCAAGGTCGAGAACAGGCCATGCTGGCACCTTTCCAATCGACAACGCGCATAGCCCATCGGACAATCAGGACCATGAAAGCCGTCACCGTCAAACTCGACGACAAGGGCCTGGACTCCATACTCAAGCGCGTGCGCATGGGTCAGGAACTGGGTTTTGACCAGTTCGACCTCGCCATCGAAAATCCCCAGGCCCCCTTGGGGCGTATCGTCAAGGCGCTCAAAGAAGTCAATGCCAAGCTCTGCGCAGTCCGCCTGTCTGAGCCCCGGCAGAAGGCCACGGTCTTCCGCCGCCCCGGGTACTCCAAGCTGGGGGCCCTGAGCCGCGAAATTTCCGTGGCATCCGGCAAGATGGTCCTCGACACGACCGAGCAACTGGCACCGGCGCGGCCCGGCCATCTCGTGCTTTCCGGCGGGTATCTCGAGTTTCCGACGCTCATTGAACGCCAGCTTCTGCTCGAGGAACACCTCGACTGTGACAGTTCGACGCAGGCCTGCCCCGTTCTGCCCAAGGACTTGATGCAGACGCCCGGCGCAAAGCCCGAAGCCCAGCTAGAGAATTTCTGCCGCGAGCTGCACGGCCTTTGCTCCAAACTTCAGGGCGTCACGGTCTGCCTCATGCCGCCGGCCAGCCCCTTTGGATTGCTGACGCCGCAGCATCTGGAGTGGGTGTTTGATTCGCTCAAGGCCAGAAATCTGGGCTACTGGCATTCGACCAGCAGCGCCGCCATGCTCGAGAAGCTGAGTGTCGTTCGCCAGGAGGAATGGCTGACTCGCTTTGGCTCGCGACTCAAGGGTGTTTATCTCGCCGATAACCTGGGAGCGCACGGGGAGCAGGCGCCGGGTCTGGGCGACATCGACTTCAAGAAGATCGCGCCTGAACTGGCGCGAGCCACCGTTCGTGTGCTGGTCACCGATGATGCCTCGGGCACCAAAATGCGCTTTGGCAGCGATTACCTGGTCAAAGTCGGGATCTTCTAGCCGTTTCAGGCCCAGCTCTACTTCTTCTCGAGTTCCTCAATGCGCTTGCGCAGGGCGGCGTTTTCGTCGCGCAGGCCTTCCAGCGCGGCTTCATCCAGCAGCGAGGCCGCGGTTTTTGTGCCCTCTTGAAGCCCCTTGTGGTAGGCGGCCTCTTTCTCGGCTAGCACGCGCGAGTCAAATTCAGCCTTTGCCACTTTCAGACCCACGAGCGCTGCGGCGCCGGTGATGAGGAAACCGGCGAGCAATCCGATGACCAAACCCAGCTTGCCAGACATAAACGCCTCCCCCGATACTGTAGCAGACGGTGGAAGAGGCCGCGCCTGAGTCTTGGGACTGCCGGTGGACCGGGGTTGGAGGGCTGAACCTGGCCAGTACGCCAAGATTCGGGAACCTGCGGGACGTGGATTGCGTATCATCCCGGCACGCGGTCTGTTTGCTCACTTTTTCGATTCCGGAGATTCCCGATGTCGCTTGCTCAACTTCCCAAGAAGGCTCGATGGCTAATGGCGCTGGGGGCGCTGCTCTTTGTTGTGGCCGGGTCTGCTGCCCTGGGCTTTGGCCAGGCGGGCGCCCAGGACACCAAAGACTGGCTGGCCGAAGGTGACCGCCACTTTGCTGAAAAGAGCTACCTCAAGGCCTCTGAGGCCTACGAGAAAGTGCTCAAGGCTGAGCCCGCCCACGCCGAGGTGTTCCGGCTCAAGCTGCGCATGGGCAAGTGCCAGAGCCAGCTTGAGAACTACGACAAGGCGGAAGAGATTTATCTTGGCCTGGCCGACGACAAGTCGCTGGCCCCGCTTCAAACCGCGCGCGCCAATTACCATGCCGGCCTCTTCTTTGCGCAGCGCCCGCACTACTACTACGAGAACTCCAAGAAAGAGCGCAGCTGGGGACGCTGGATTGCGGATTCCCGCTATGTCGATGTGAGCCGCAAGGACGCCGAGCGAAGCAAGGACCGCCTCAAGGCGTCCTTTGACATTCTTGAGCCCGAGGCTCGCAAGGCGCTAGGCCAGCTCGAGAAGGAAGGCCAGGCGGCTCTGGATGTCATCAACGAGGCCTTTAACGCCGGCCTTGACGCCGCTGCCGCGCTGCACGCCTGGCAGTACCACTACGGGCAGAAGCGGGAGTCCATCGACTACTTCGACCGCGACAACCAGAAGCAGACCTACTACTTCTACCGCTGCGAATTCCCGGACAAAGACAGCATCATCGCGCAGTACGACGCCGTGGCCAAGCTAGGCAGAGAGCTGGATCAGGCCTGCACCAACCTGCTCAAGCAGGGGCGCGAGTTTCCCAAGGGCGTTGTTGAAGCCGCCAACAAGGGGCGGGTTCAGGGCCGCGACACGGCTGCCCTGGGTATCTATCGCAAGGGTGCCTTCCTGGTGGCGGTGACGCAGCTGGACGACTGGTACATCGAGCGCCTGCTGCACCACCCCGATCTCCAGAACGTGCCCCTGTTCGAGGAGAAGTACTCGCCCATTCCCGTGCTGCGCAGCGTCTACAAGGACTATCACGACACCAGCTTTGCCGACGATGCCATCTATTACGTGGGCTACTTCCACGAGCAGATCGGCCAGCACGACCCGGCCGAGAAGGCCTACCTTGAGCTGATCGAGGACCCAGCCTTCAAGGAGAGCACCGAGCGCTCCAGCGCGCAGCACAATTTGCAGCAGCTGCGCGCCCGGCGCTTGAGCGTACGCAACATCGCTCAGGACAGCGACATCAAAAGCGACAAGGAAGTCCGCAAGTGGAGCAACTGGAGCGACTGGTATTTCCGCCGGCAGGTGGGTGTGGACCGCGAGATCTTCAAGCCCGGCGAGAAGCTGGGCCTCTGGGTTGAGACGCGCAACGCGCCCAAATTCAAGGTAACGGCCCGGGCCTTCAATCTGCCCGGACTGATGGCCGACTCGGCGTTCCTGAAGGCCGAAACCTCGGGATTCTCCGGCACGGGTGATCCCGTTATCGCCGAGATGCTCAAGAAGTACACGGGCGAGGAAATCTGGAGCAAGAGCTTCGAAACCGGCGACGACGGCCGGCACCTCTACACCCAGATGCAGTTTGCCATGCCGGGCAACCTGCCCGTGGGCAGCTACATGATTGAAACGGACGTGGAGGGCGTGCTGGACCGCCGCCTGTTCGTGATCAGCGATGTGCAGCTCGTGATTCAGAGCTACAACCCGGACGAGAACCTGGCCCTGGTCGTGGACGCCAAGAGCGGCGCGCCCCTGCCCGGCGCCAAGCTGACTTACAAGCGCTGGCATGCCTGGTGGGACAATGATGTCACGCGCTGGAACATCGACGTCGCCACCTACGCCGGAGGCGAGGACGGCCGCCGCCGCATTCCCACTGCCGGAAACGGCAGCTATGACGGCTACCTGCTCTATGCCGAACACAACGGCCGCTACACCTTCCACCAGTACGGATTTGAGTGGTGGCAGAGGCGCGGATGGGAGAATTACGACACCTTCAGCACCCGCCATCTCGCCATCACCGACCGGCCTGTCTATCGCCCCGGCGATGATGTCCATATCAAAGTGATCCTTCGCCAGAAGACGGGCGGGGAGTGGCGCAACGTGGAGGGCGGCGCCTTCCGTATCGAGGTCTACGATGCCAAGGGCGAAGCCAGGATTCAGGAGAACTACAAGGCAACCCGCTTCGGCGCCGTGGAGGTTGACTTTACGCTCAAGGGCGATGCCGCGCTGGGCGCCTACTACATCTATGTTCGCGGCGGCGACGGCTCTTGGATTGGCAGCAGCTACTTCCAGGTGGAGGAGTATAAGAAGCCGGAATTTGAAGTGACCGTGACTCCGCCTCAGCGGCCCGTGAAGCTGGGCCAGGCCATCAGCGCGTCGGTCAAGGCCGAGTACTACTTCGGCGGACCCGTGGGCGGCGCGGAAGTGAAGTACACTATCTACCGCAACACCTACTGGCACTGGGTGTACTTCCCCCGCGAATACGACTGGCTCTACAACTGGCAGACGCCGCGCTACACGGGCACCCCCGACCAGCAGTTCAACCGCTTCAGCAACAGCGAGCTTGTGCTGCAGGGCACGGGCAAGCTGGACGAGAAGGGCGAGCTGGTGCTGGAGTGGAGCACGCAGAAGGCGCTCACGGACTGGGGCGAGTATGACCACCAGTACAGCATCAATGTCGAGGTGACGGACGCCTCGCGCCGCACCATCAAGGGCGCGGGTGCGGTCAAGGCGTTGCGTCAGGCCTTCTTTGCCTTTGTGGACAACAAGCTGGGCTACTACCGCCCCAATGACACGGCGGAAGTGGAGATCCGCTGCGTTACGGCGGAAAACCAGCCCGTCCAGACCAAGGGCACGCTCGAAATCCATCGCGTGCAGTTTGAAAAGGGCGTGGACGAGAAGGGCCTCACCCGGATCAACGAGATCAAGGCCTTCGTGAAGTCCATGCCGCTGGACACCGACGAATACGGCCTGGCCTGGTACCGCGAGAAGCTGACCGAAAGCGGCACTTTTGAGCTCGTTTACAAAACGAAGGACGAATTCGGCACGGAGATCAAGGGCTTTGAGCGCATCATCGTCAAGGCCGACAAGTGGATGCCCGGCAGCTTCCGCTTCGACAAGGTCAGCCTTGTGCCGCACAAGCGTGTGTTCAGGCAGGGCGAGGAGTGCAAGGTTCTGCTGGCCAGCGATATCCCCGATGCCTGGATGCTGGTGAGCATCATGGCCGAGCGCGAGGTGATCAAGCAGCTGTTCTTCAGCATGCCCGCGGGCCAGCTGGAACTGGTGATCCCCATCGGCCGTGAGCACATACCGAACTTCCACGTCAACGTGATTTCGGTGCGTGAGGGTGAAATCTACACCAACACCTGCGCAATCTACGTTCCGCCCGTGGACGAGTTCCTGAACGTCGAGGTCAAGTCCGACAAAGAGAGCTACCTGCCGGGCGAGAAGGGCACGATCACCGTGACGGCGAAGGACAACAAGGGCAACCCCGTCGCGGCCGAGTTCGCGGTTTCCATCTACGACCGTGCGCTCACCTACATCATGCCCGAGAGTACCCCCAACATCATCAAGCACTTCTACGGCGATCTGCGCTGGTACAACCTCAACTATCGTAACAGCTACCAGACCAACATCGGCGAGGGGCAGTGGGACACTCAGAAGTACGAGAAGTACCGCTGGTACGGGCAGCCCCTGGGCTGGGCCGTGCGCAACTGGATGGAGTGGGAGCGCAACGCCTTTGACTTCAACACCGACGTTTCCCGCTCTGACCGCTACAAAGCGGGCTTCGAAAGCAGGGTCCGCCCGGAGGGCGAAGCCAAGGAGAAGGACGCCCAGGGCTTGCGCACGAAAGACGGAAACGAAGAAATGACCGACGCTGAGGCTCCGGCGGACGGCAAGAGCGGCGCCACCTACCGCCGCGCCCGCGGCGGCGGCGGCGCGAGAGCCGAGGCGCCGGGCAAGGCGGCCCCCGCGCCCAAGCCTGCGGCCGACAAGAGCATGGAGGGCGGCGAGGAGCGCGAGAGCTTGAAGAAAGAGGAAGGCAAGGCCCTGGCCGAGGAAGAGAATGCGGCCACGCCTCGCGTGCGCAGCAACTTCAAGGACAGCGTGTTCTATTCGCACCGCGTCGAGACCGGCGCCGATGGCAAAGCCGTCATCAACGTGGAGTTCCCCGATAACCTGACGGAGTGGCGCGTCGGGGCCCGCGGCATCACCACCAAGGCCAAGGTGGGCGAGGGCTTCCTGGCCATCAAGGTAAAGAAGCGCCTGATCCTGCGCGACCAGGCCCCCCGTTTCTTTGTCGAGGGTGACGTGGTCACACTCAGTGGCATCGTGATGAACAACTACGATCGCGAGCTGAAGGTGACAGCGCACCTGCTGCTGAACCCCGAAGACGGCGCCAGTGAGGCCGAAAAGCGCGCTTTCTGCGGCTACGAGCTTTTCCCAGAGACACCCAAGCGCGTGGAGTTCGTGCTGGGCGCCATGCGTGAGAAGCGGGTGGACTGGCGTGTGCGCATGACCCGAGCGGGCACGTTCAAGGTCATGATGTTCGCCCTGACCGAAGTGGAAAGCGATGCGACGGACAAGAGCTACAAGTGCAAGGTGCGCGGCGCCGAGATGTACCAGGCCCACACCACCAACATCAAGGATGGCGAGGACAGCAAGACCTTCACGCTGACCTTGCCGGACAAGCTGGATCCTGAGCAGACCAACCTCGACATCATGCTCAGCCCCAGCGTGGCGGCCCTGGCCATGGACGCCCTGCCTTACCTGCTTGACTATCCCTATGGCTGCGTCGAACAGACCATGAGCCGCTTCATTCCCGCGGTACTCGTTCGCAAGACGCTGCAGGACGCCGGCATCAGCCTTGAGGAAGTGGGCAAGCGTCGCGCCCAGATGGCCTACGACGGCGGCAGCCCGCAGGCCGCCTACTGGTACAAGAAGAGTCCCGTGTTCGACTCCGGCGTGATGAACGACATCATCGCGGCGGGTCTGGACCGCATCATCTCCTTCCAGCATAGCAGCGGCGGCTGGGGCTGGTGGCGCGGCGGTGACAGCGACAGCTACATGAGCGCCTACGTGGTTTACGGCCTTGTGATTGCCAGACAGGCCGGGGTGAAGTTCGACGTCAACGTGCTCAACCGCGGCGCGGCCTTCCTCAAGAGCGTGGCCCGCGGAGAGAAGAACCTGCATCGCGTGGCCTACATTTCCTACGTGCTCAGCTTCGCCGGCACGCCTGACAAGGAACTGCTGGACAAGGTCTATGACCGACGCGACGACCTGACGCATCTCAGCCGCGCCATGATCTGCATGGCGGAGTTCCTGGCGGGAGACAAGGAGCGTGCGAAGATTCTGATTTCGAACATTGAGGACTACCGCAAGACGGACGCTGAAAACGGCACCTGCTGGTGGGAGTGCGGCCGTGACTACTGGTGGTGGTGGAACGACAAGATCGAGACCAACGCCTTTGTGATGCAGGCGCTGACCATGGTGGATCCGACCAACAAGTGGCTTGAGCCCCACGTCAAGTGGCTGGCGCAGAACCGGAAGGGTTCACGTTGGAACAGCACCAAGGACACTGCGCAGGCGGTGAACGCGCTCATGGCCTATGCCAAGGCGACGGGCGAACTCTCGCGCGAGTACACGGTCAATATCTACCGAAACGGCGAGAAGGTGAAGAGCTGGGAGGTGACACCGCAGAACGTCTTTGCTCTGCAGACCAACTTCCGCCTCAAGGGCCTGGCCCTGCCGGCCGGCAAACACGAGTTCAAGGTCGAACGCGTGGGCCAGGGCAAGCTCTACTTCTCGGCCTTCTTGAGCTACTTCAGCAAGGAGGACGACCTAAAGGCCAGCGGCAACGAACTCTCCATTGAGCGCAAGTACTACAAGCTCACGGAGAAGGTCGAGGAAGTCGAGATCGAGAAGAAGCTGACGGACGGCAGCGTGCAGAAGGTGCGCGAAAAGCGCCTGTCCTATGACCGCACCGAACTGCAGACCGGCGCCACCCTGACCAGCGGTGACCTGATCGAAGTCGAGATCGGCGTGACCTCCAAGAACGACTATGAGTACCTGGCGTTTGAGGACTTCAAGCCGGCCGGCTGCGAGCCTGTGGCGCTGCGCTCGGGCGCGGGCCTCGGCGGCGGGTTGATCCAGAACGTCGAATTGAGGGACGATCGCGTGGCGTTCTTCGTCAGTTACTTCCCCCAGGGTTTCGCCCGCCTGAAGTACCAGTTGCGCTGCGAGATCCCGGGCACGTTCAGCGCGCTGCCCACTCAGGGCGGAAGCATGTACGTGCCGGAAGTGCGCGCCAACAGCGCCGAATGGAAGGTGACGATCAACGACAAGTAGGCGCACTTGCCTGGTAGCACGGAGCCCCCGCGATATCGCGGGGGCTCTCTTTTGGCCCGGGGCACGTTCAATTCAAGGGCTTGGAGCAGGCGCCGCCGCCTTCCTTTGCGATGTCCTCCATGAACTCGATGTCACGTCCCTTGTTGGCGATGGTCACGGTGTTGATGGTGACGGGCGAAAAGCGGAGCGCGCGGCGCAGGGCGGCGAGAAGATTCTCGCGCTTCACATAGGTGCCGCGCGAGGGGGCACCGTCGCTCATGAAGTAGATGACGTGGACCCTGGCGTCATCCAGCGGCAGCGTGAGCGCTTCGTAGAAGGCGCCCCAGCCCTTGACCTCGACCTTGGCAATCCAGTCGTTGGCGGCCTTGATGTGGGCGGGTGTCGCATCGCGCACGCCGTCGCTGAAGGCACGCATCCATTCGGTCTGGGGCGGGTACTGGCTGGAGTAGCGATAGGCGCCGACATTGAACATGGCCCCTTTGGGCAGCGCCGACAAGGTCTTGGCCAGTTCTTCGCGGGCCAGGTCAAACTTGATGCGGGTGTCGCTGCGGCTCACGGGCTCGCGCATGGAGCCCGAGAGGTCGAACACGAACATGGCGTTCTGCTTGAGCACCGGAACGTTGAAAAACACGGTCGAGTCACCGCTGCCGCTCTGGGCCAGTTGCCCGGCCAGGGGCGCCTTCAGCCAGCCCTGAAGGGGCCGTTTGGGCTTGGCGGCTAGTTCCTTCTTTGAACCCTCCCACCACATTTTCCAGCCCTCGGCCGAGTACCCCTTGCGCTCTGAGCTCAACAGCTCCAGGGCGTTGACGATGTCGTGGACGATGAACTCCTTTTCACCGCCCAGGGCCGCGATGAGCAGTTCCACGCTGGCCGCCTGCCACAGATCGACCAGGGCTTCCACCGTGCGGCGACGCACACGCCAGTCGTCGTCCTTCAGCAGCTCAGTCATGGCCGCTCGGGCTTCCGCCACCGCTGGGGCTTGCGTGAGCCGAGCGAGGCACTGGGCCGTCGCAATGCGCACGCGCCAGTCCTTCGATGCAGCGCACCTGGCCACGGCCTTCACGTGGGCATCGGGTCCCAGGAGCGCCAGGCCGTCAAGTGCGCCTACGGCTGCCTGCCACTCCTTGGCCGTGAGCAGTTTCTCAATGCGTTCTGCGGCGTCCGCCTGACCCAGTTGGCCCAGTGCGCGCGCGCAGGCTCCGCTGGAGGCCCCCCCCTGCTTCAGGCCCTCCTGCAGGGCTTTGCGGGCCTCCTCATTGCCGATGGCGCCCAGGGACCGGGCGCAGGCTTCACGCACGAGCAGGTCTTTATCGGTGCGAAGTTTCTCCGCGAGTTCCTTCACCGCGTCGGCCGCGAGGCGAAAGCCCAGGACCTCGGCCGCCCGCCAACGGATCTCCGCGTTCTTGTGCGACAGTGCCCTGGCCAGAGACGGATGGACGGGGTCCCCCTTCATTTCGATAAGGATGTCGCTCGCGGCGTCACGGATGTGCACGTAGTCGTCGGCCAGCAGTTCGATCAGTTTGTTAGCCGCTTCAGCACTGCCGGACTTCGCCAGCGAGCGCATCTTGTCCTCACGTTCATACTGTTTGAACGGCTCGGATTTGAAGTCGTCGATGGCCTTGATGTCGGCCTTGTCATCGGCGTGAATGGCTCCGGCACCCGCCATCAGGGCGCAGGCAGCTATTGCCAGCCAGAGTTGTACGCGCATGGCCACTGTTTTCTCCCGCCTAGGCCTTCGTGAAGTCCTTGGCGTCGCTGACTGTCAGGGAATAGCCCGCCTTCTCGTCGAATTGCAGCACGCCTTTGACCACCACGAAATAGCCGCGACAGCTATCAGGCTTGGCTTGGCCGTAGGCCTTCTTGTCGCCAAATCGCACGGCGACGTCCTGCTTTTCGCGGTGGCCCAGCATGACCCGGGGCTGCTTTTCGTCGGGAAAGAGGCCATTGGCCTCCAGCACGCCGCCCAGCAGCGTCACTTCCTTGCCCACGGCCGCCTTCAGCTTCTCCCCTGTGTCGTCGTCTCCGAGGATGATGGCGGATTTGTCGTCGCGGTGCTTCTGTTCGAACCTATCGGCCTGGTCGGCTCGTTCGCTCCACCACTTCAGCCGCTTGTCGTAGTCACGGTAGCCGCGCGGCTTCTCGGCCCAGATGCCGCGCTTGGCGTCCCGGGCCTCCTTCTCGGCGGCTTCAAACTTCTCGCGAAAGCGCCGGCTGTGGCCGTACTTCATGGAATAGGGGCTGAGCCCGGCGCGCACCAGTTCCACGTTGTAGTTCTTTTCCTCCCCCGCTCCTTTGGGCGTGGCGAAGATGTAACAGAGGTTGCGGCCGTAGTAGTCCACCTTGCGGTTAAGCGTGTCGTACTCCAGGCGCACCTTCTTGATGCCGTCAAAAAACTTCACGGCGAAGTCCCGGCCTTCTTCGCCCACGAAGGTGGCGTATTTGACGGGCATGTCGCTGACGGCCTCCTTGGCTTCGCGGTAGGCTTCAAAGTCGGAGACCGCGGCCTTGCGGTCTGAGGCGTTCTTGAAAGTCTCCTCGGCATCGAGGCACAGCAGCCTCAGGCTCGACTTGAGCCCGGTGACACGAATGGTATCGCCGTCAATCACCGCATCCTTCTCCGCCAGTTCGAACTCTCCCAGCAGCAGAGATTCCGGCTTGTCCTGGGCCTGAGCCGAAAGGGCCAGAGCCAGGCCCAGAATCAAGGCCGTCCCGACGATTCGCTTAGTCATGCCGCGCTCCCGTGAAGTCCTGGCGCATTCTACGGGCCGCCAGCGCTGCCAGACAGAGCACCGCAAGCGCTGCCAGAATCCCGGCGCCCTGGTCGTCGCTGCTGCAGCCGCCTCCGCCACCGCCGTCACCTCCGTCAATGAGCGGTGAGGCCCGCACAGTGATCTGCAGGTTGACATTGTTGTAGTTGTTGACGCTGTCGATTACCCGAACGCTGAACGCATAGGGGCCCGTGGCGGTGCCCGTGGGCGTGCCGGCAATGAGACCCGCCTGGCTCAGGTTCAGTCCCGGAGGCAGGGTGCCGGTGAGTACCTGGAACGTGTAAGGCGCCGTCCCGCCCGTGGCGTTGAGATTGACGGAGTAAGGTGAGCCCAGGATGGCATCTGCCAGCGCTCCATTGCTGAGGCTGAGTCCCGCGAGCAACTGCATGCCGCGCCCGGCTACATAGAGCGTAAAGGGGCTGGGCTTGGCGCTGTCGCTGTGGGAAAGCTGAATGGCGGCGGACTTTGCGCCAACGCTCGAGGGCGTGAACAGGACATCGAATGTGTAAGTTCCACCGGCAGGAATTGCCGCGGGCAGTCCCGTGGCCGTGAGTCCAAAGTGCGGAGTGCCCGATGTCAGGGTCACGGCGCTGAGGGTGAGGCTGGCCGAGCCGTTGTTCTGCACCACAAAGGCGCGGCTGAGGCCGATGCCCGCGATGTCGTAGTCGTCGAAGTCGCGGTAGCCGCCCGTGGTCACGGGCGAGCCATCGGCCAGTGTGGCCCCGCCGGCGCCCTCGCGCAACTCGAACACCGGGTTGCCCGAGGGCGTGTAGGTGAAGGCTGAGGTCAGCAATACCGTCCCGCCCGCCGTGGTGACGGCAACATTGACGGCACCGGCGACGTGGCTGGGCGTCGTGCAGGTGATGCTCGATCCTGAAGCCGTGAGGTTGGTGGCAGGCGTGCCGTCAAACGTGACGCCGCTGGTCGTGGCCAGGTTTGTGCCGGAGAGCGTGACCACCGTCTGGCCGGTGTCCGGGCCCGTAGCCGGTGCAATGCCCGAGAGTGTGGGCGGGGCGACGAACTCAAACGCGCCGGTGAGCGTGCTGGTGCCGCTGGCCGTAGTCACGCTGACATCGGCCAGGCCGGCGGGCCTCGCTGGCGTGAGCACGACGATTTGTGTTGAGGTGTTCGACGTGACGGCCCCCGCCGCTCCGCCAAACGTGACGCTGGTGGCTCCGCCGAGGTTGCTGCCGTTGATGGTCACGCTCGTGCCCCCGGCCGTTGGGCCCAGGGCCGGCGAAAGGCCGCTCAGTGCGGGGGCTGCTCCGTAAGTGAAAGCCCCCACGGCCACGGCGGTGCCGGCGGGAGTCGTGACGGAAACATTGACTGCTCCCGCCGCCCCCGGCGGAGTCAGGCAGGTGATGCTGGCGGCGGTGGCCACCACGTTCGTTGCGGCGGCCCCGCCAAAGGTGACACTGGTGGCGCCACTGAGGTTGGTGCCTGAAATGGTGACGCTGGTGCCGCCAGCGGTCGAGCCTGTTGCAGGTGTGACCGCGCTGATGGTGGGGGCTGGGACCTGGGAGTAGTTGAGAACGAAGTTGTCGATGCCGAAGCTGTCGCGATTACCGCTTCCCGTGCTGGGGTTGAGGGCCGACACACGGATCTGCACCTCCTGCGCGACATTGTCCAGCGTGCTTCCAAAGTTGTAGTTGAAGGCGGTTGTACCCCAGGAACCGGGGTCGCTATAGGTGCCGATGGGGGTGAAGGCCGCCGTCGTGCCGATGCGATACTCGACGGTCCACGTTGTGGAGCGCGGCTGGACCGAAAGCATCATGAGGTCCAGGCTCATGCTGAAGCCGGCAAATCCCAGAGTGTCCTGGATGACGAAAAGGAAGCAGGGCGGCGAGGGGCTGGCGCTGCCGGCATCCCCGAAGCTGCCGCTCTGGCGTATGCCGATGCAGCGGTTGAGCGAGTTGTTCTGATCGGTCGAAGATGAAGTCTCGATCAGTCCGGTGGCGGAAGCGTAGTTGTAGAAGTTGCCCGTGAGCGAACTCCAGGGTGAAGGCGAAAGTACGGGGGTTATCGAAAAGCCGTTGCTGGTGGTGGTGCAGACGGTCCGGGTCGTAAAGCCGTTAGGCAGTCCGCCGCCGATGCCGTCGAAGTTCTGCGTATAGTTTGTTCCGCTCAGCACAATCTGCCCGCTGAGGGCCGGCGCCAGCGAAGCCAGCAGACAAAGCAACAGTCTCGTCATGGATGCCCCTATTGAAATCTAACCGGGCGGTGAGGATAGCGTTGGTGATTGAAGAGCGAATCAAGAACATGGCTGAAATCGGCTCGACCACCGCAAGCCATTGAGGCGCGGGGCTTTGAATCGCTGCATCGCTTCGCTAAAACAGGGTCATGACTCCTGAAGACGTAGTCAACCGCCAGCTGGACGCCTACAACGCCTGCGATCTGGACGCCTTTGCCCAGACCTACGCCGCGGACATCAAGATACTGGATGAGCAGGGCAAGCTGATTTGTGACGGAATCAAGCAGTTGCGCGAGGTCTACGGTCCGCTGTTCAAGGCCAACCCGAACCAGGTTGCCGTCATCGAAAAGCGCATTGTGGGCGGTCCCTATGTCGTCGACGACGAAACAGTGATCGGGCGCGCCGACGGAAAGACGCGGCACGCGGTGGCCATCTACCAAGTAACGGGTGAGCAGATAAGCCACGTCACGCTTGTGCGCAAGTAATGCCGGAGCAAGGGGTAGCGCGTTCTTCACGGGGCAGCAGCGGGCCCTTTGCGTTCTGTCGTGTTCAAAAGCGGGCCGTGGATTATAATGGTGGCCCCCGTGGGCTACGCGGTAGGGTCTTGGACAAGGCGCTGAAAGCAGCGGCAGTGATTCACTAAGAACGCGCACGGGTTCGACAACGACAGGGGTCCCTCGGCCCCCCAGAGGGAGGAGAAACGAAGATGGGTAAGACGATTGGAATTGTTCTCGCGCTGGTGCTTGTACTCGGCGTCGTGGGATTCATCGCGGTGAAAACCGGCTGGTTCGCCACGGCCAAAGAGGCCGGTGAGGAGTGGATGGACGAGCAGCAGCTCAAGAACTTCCCGGCGCTCGCTCGCCAGGAGCTCAAGGGCATGGAGAGCAAGCTCGAGGAAACTCGGGTGGCACGCAAGAAGCTGAACACGAAGATCAACATGCTCAGGGGCACGGACAACATGCCTGAGGAGACGCTGATCGACGAGTCCAACGGATACGCGACCATCAAGGGCTACGAGATTCTCGTAACGCGCAAGAGCGATTACGTCAGCGCCCGCGAGAAGGCCATCAAGAGCATCGTTGCCGAGGTCAAGAAGGGTCAGGACGATTACATCAAGGCTGGCGGTGCTGTGAGCGAGTCCGGGGCCATTCCAGAGAACGTCAAGTACACCGTCACGCGCCCCAACGGCACGACGACCGAGTACACCATGGCTGAGGCTCGCAAGGTGACCGACGACCTGGCCAAGGAGATTGGGACGGCCAAGAAGGAACTGGAGCGTTACAAGAAGCGCCAGGACAAGCTGACCAGCATCGTGAAGAACATGGAGTCCACGGGCGCCAAGCTTGACAAGGCCATTGAGACGCAGGCCGAGAAGATCAATGACATGAAGATCTTCATTCAGGACATGGAAGCCGAGCTCAAGCTCCTTGAGATCGAGAAGGACATCGCCGCTATCAACGCGGCTATCGAGGGCAAGGAGAGCGACAGCGACTTCGGCAAGCTGATCGGCAAGTTCAAGAAGGCGCAGAAGGAATTCTACGCCGGTCAGGCCGACACCGAATCGGCTGCCAAGGAAGCCGAGAAGGGTCCCAGTGCCTCAGACTTCATGGGCGCCGACAGCGGCAGCAGCAACGGCGGTGCCGCGGACGACTACTGGAAGTAACTTCGCTTTACAGCCATGGCAGTTCACAGGGCCCGCGTTGCGGGCCCTGTTTCATGGGCTACGTGCGATGCGGCGCGCGATGCGGGCGGGGATTGTACATTGACGCACATGCCCAAGGCCTGCCCCGCTTGTGCCGCCGAAAATCCAGACGCCGCCAAGTTCTGCAACGAGTGCGGCGCGAAGTTCGCCGTCGGGTTGACGCCCCCGCCGGTCCAGGTCACACGCCGCGTCGCTCGCGACGAATCCCGGCGCAGCGCTGGTGAGCGTCGCGTCGTTTCGGTGCTGTTTGCCGACATCAAGGACTATACGGCCTTGTCCGAGCAGCTGGATCCCGAGCAGGTGGAAGAGCTCGTGGGGGGCCTCTTTCGCGAATTCGCCGATGTCATAGCCCGTCACGGCGGCTACGTGGACAAGTTCATGGGCGACTCCGTGCTGGCTCTGTTCGGCGCGCCCCGCAGCTTGGGTGACGACACGGAGCGCGCCGTGGCTTGCGCCCTTGAAATGCAGCGCCGTGCCCAGGCCAGCAACGCCGGCCGCGAGAACAAGCTGGGCGTGCGCATCGGCATTGACACCGGGGAGGTTGTCGTAGGCAACATCGGCCAGCGCGGCGAGTACACAGCCATCGGCGATGCCGTCAACACGGCCAACCGCGTGCAATCCGCCGCGGAACCGGGCAGCGTGTTCATCAGCAGCGACACAGCCGCACAGGTCAAGGCCCGCTTTCGCCTCACGGAACTGCAGCCGCGCCAGCTCAAGGGCAAGGCGGACGCCGTCGTGTTGTTCCGCGTCGAGGGCATGTTGAAGACGACGGAGCGCTACATCGGGCCGTTTGTGGGCCGCAAGCGCGAACTGGACCTGCTGCTGGCCAGCTTCGAGCAGTGCGTCGCCAATCGCCGACCCGGTTTTGTGCTGGTGCGCGGCGAGGCGGGCATGGGCAAGAGCCGCCTGTTTTATGAGTTCCGCCGCCGTCTGCGCGCCCTGCGCCATGCCCCGCGCCGCCTTACCGCGAGCTTTGCCCCCGTGGGCCAGGAGCCCATGAACGGCATGAGGCAGATTGCCCGCGCGGCCCTGGACCTTGCCCCGACTGCCGAACCGGCCCAGGCAGCGGCGGCCATTGCCCAGGCCCTGGCCCAGGCTCAGGAAGGCGCGCCGGCGCCGCCCGGCTTTGCAGAGAATCTGGCCTTTCTCGTGGGCCTGCAGGTCCGGGAACTGGCCGAAAGCGGCCTGCCCGCGCGCCAGCGCATCGAGGGCGCGGCCGTCGCGCTCAAGCGCCTGCTGGAGTTGCGCGCGCGGGATACACCGCTGCTGGTGGTGTACGAAGACCTGCATTGGGCCGACACCGACAGTTGTGATTTCCTGCGGCGGCTCGCGCGTTCGGACCTCAGCGGGCCCATCTTCTTTCTGGCCCTTGGGCGCCCCGAAGCCATCGACCTGGTCCGTGACCTGTTGGCCAACCCATTTGAAAGCATCGAGCTGCGTGCCCTCGAACCCGGCGAGATTGCTGCCATTTCCGGCGGCATCCTCCAGGACGGCGTCATTTCCGACGAGCTCGCGTCACTGGTGCTTCAGCGCTCCGGCGGCAATCCCTTCGTGGCTGAAGAACTGCTCAAGGGTCTGCGCGAGACCCAGATGCTGGAGCTGTCCCACGACCGCTATGTGCTGCGCGACGCCGCCAGCCAGTCGCTCATTCCCGTGGGTGTCCGGAGCATTCTCGCCGCGCGCATTGATGCCCTCGAGGCCCGGGAGAAAGGCGCCCTGACGTCGCTGTCGGTACTGGGCCGCGAGTTCTCTCTTGATGCCGCGCTGCACGTTCTCGGCGCTGAAGGCCAGGCTGCCATCGAAGCTCTGGCGCGCCGCGGCATGCTGGTGTTGTTGCAGGAGGACAAGAAGCGCCCGCGCTGTCTGATTTCTCACGCGCTTCTGCAGGAGGTTGCCTATGGCGGGCTGCTGAAGCGAGACAAGTGCGCCCTGCACCAGGAAGTCGCCGCCTTCTTCGAGCAGCGCCTGCAGCAGGAGTCCACCCAGGATCCCGCCCGGCTTGTAGAACTGGCCTGGCACCTGGCGCGCGCCGAGCAGCCGGAGCGTGCCTGGCCGCTCTATTATCGGGCGGGACTTAGGGCGTCTGAGGACTTCCAGTTGGCCTTCGCGGCCGAGCAGTTCCGGCGCGCCAGGGAAGAGTTCGAGCGCTGCCGCGTCCACACCGGCATTGACGGCCTTCCACCCGAGGGCGCCAAGCTCAAGCTGTTGCTGGCCCTGTGCGAGGCCTGCTTTGAGAGTGGCAAGCCCGACGAAGCCCTGGCCCACGCCGAGCAGGTGATTGCCCTGACGCAGAACAGCTTTGGCCGCCAGCGCGCCCTGGCGCTGGAGTTCGCGGCCAAGGTCGCCCATGTCAAGAGTCGCTTCGAGGATGCCATCGTCCATGCCGAACGCGCGGCCGCCCTCTTTGAGAAGGCCGGCGAGCCCTCTGCGTCGGCGCGCCTGCACCTGTTCAAGGCGCGCATGTTTTCGCACACGGGCCAGGCGGCCCAGGGGCTTGCCCTGCTGGAGAACTTCAACCTCAAGGATGCGCCGGCCGAGACCCGGATCGATTTCTTCAACACCCGTGCTTCGCTGCTGCTGTCGCAGGGCAAAATCCGCGAAGCGCTCGACGACGAACTCAAGCGGCTGGAGATTGCTGAACGAGTCCAGGATCGGCGCAAGGTAGGCAGCGCCCACTCCAACATCGCCACTTATCTCAGCGACCTTGGCCGTCAGCAGGAGGCCGACGAGCACTTCCGCCTCGCCATGGCTGAGTATCAGCGCACCGGGGAGTTGTTCAACCTGGCCATCGTCCACGGAAACTATGGCAACCAGTTGCGCCGCGCCCGGCGGCTGGAGGAGGCTGTCAAACACCACACGCTGGCCCGCAAGCTCTCGGGCGAACTTGGCGACGAGTTCGGCATCATGGTGGCCGAAACAAACCTCGGCACCTGCCACCTCACCAGCGGCGATTTTGCCGAGGCCCGCCTGAGTTTTGAAAAGGCGCTGCCCCTGGCCCAGCGTTTTGGCTCGGCGCAGGCTATCAGCCAGCTCTTCCACAACCTGGCGCTGGCCGCCCTGCGCTGCGGCGACGGCGCCGCGGCCCGCGAACGCCTGGAACGTTCCAGGGCCATCAACGAAACCCAGGGCAACGAACGCGGATTGCTGCTCAATGACAACCTCGCGGCCCAGGACCAGCTCAGGCTTGGGGCCTTTGACGCCGCCCAGCGCGAACTGGCCCAGGTGGCTGAGCGGGCGGCCAAGCTGGGCATCGGGGGCTACGAACTGGCGGCCTATATGCTCATGCTGGAGGCGGCGCGACAGAAGCAGAGTGCGCCTGAAATGCGCAAGATGCTGGACGTGATCGAGCGCAGCCAGCCGGAGGCCTCGGCCGGCACCGACGACCGGGCCCTGCGCCAGGCTCACCGGCTTGCCGCGGCGGGCCTGGAAGGCGCCGAAGAGTCATTTGGCCGGGAGTTGGCTCGATTTGCTGAAGTAGCACCCCGGTCCGTGGCATTTTCTGCGGATGCCGAGGCGCTGGCCGTGGCCTCATCAGCGGTAGCCTTAGGCCCTGCAGTGCGTGTCCATGCCCAGGGCGCCCTGCCTTGGGCCCAGGGCGCTGTGGCGGCCATGGAACGCGGCGGGCGCCAGGACCTGATGGTCATCGAGGCCCTGTTTGCGCGCGGACAACTGAGGTTGTTGTGCGGTGAGAGCGCGGGCCAATCCGACTTTGCCCGTGCCGAGCGCCTTGCGTCCCGGCTGGGCGCCGGCTGGCTGACAGAGCGGCTCAGGCAGGCCTGCGCCCGGATAACATGAACGTTTGGCCGACTTCGCCCGTAGAATAGTGCGGCAACCCGCTGAGGCACCATGAGGCGGGCTGGGCCTGAATTCACGTTGCAGGGGCTGGAGCCTTACATGGCACTCACACGCACGCGCAGTTTCCTGACACTTTGCCTTCTGCTGGCGGGACTGTTTGCCCTGAGCGCTATTCTTGCGCCCCTGGATGCCCAGCGCCGCCCCAAGAAGAAGGTCGAGGAAATCCCCGAGGATGAAGGCGACGAAGAAGCCGCGCAGTCCGCCATCGCCGAGGGAGAGCAAGCCCTGCTCACCGGCAACTACAAGTCTGCCAAGGTGGCCTTCAAGAAAGCCCTGAAAGAGACCCCCGCCAGCCAGCCCGCGGCGCGGGGCCTGGCGGAGGCACAGGCCGAAACCGGCGAGCCCGAAGCCGCGCTCGCGGCTCTCGACAAGGCTGTCGAGAGCGCCGCAGCCGCGCAACAGACCATTGAGCGCAGCACTCAGGTGGCCCGCGGCCGCTTGCTGTTCTGGCTGGGACGCCACGATGACACTCTCAAAGTGGCTGAAGCCCTGCTCGCCGGCGACGCCCAGGATATCGACGGCCATCTGCTCAAGGCCAAAGTGCTTCACGAAAGCGGCCGCTATGACGACGCGGAGAAGTCCCTGGAGGCGCTTCGTGGCGCCGTGCAGTCCAAGCGCCGCACGGAGCTTGCCCCGAAGCAGAATAAGGATGCAGCGCCGGGGCTGGCGGATCTTTGGTGCAGCGCGGGCGAGGGCTACTTCATGCTCAACCGCCTGCACGAAGCCAATGACTGCTGGACCAACGCCCTGAAGGCCGACGAGTTCCATCTGCGGACGAATCTGTGGATGGCCAGGCTTTATCTGGAGCAGAACCACGACTCCAGCACGCTGGTCAATTACGTCGAGCCCATGCTCAAGCGCAACCCCAACGCCAGCGGGCTTCACTTCTGGAAAGCCTGCGCGCTGTTTTTTCGGTGGCGCGCCACAGAGGGGCGCAAGTCACTGGACACGGCTCTCAAGCTCAACCCGCGCAACCTTGAGGCGCTGTGCTTCCGGGCGGCCTACCTGATCAACAAGGACCAGTACGAGGAGGGGAGGGCCGACTACGAGGCAGCCCTGGCGCTGAATCCGCGGTCCCTGGCCGCCCTGGGCGCCAAAGGTCTGCACGGGGCCACGCTGGCGCTGACGAATGTCTACGAATCGGCGGAGAAGGCCGCCCTGGCCGTGAACCCCGCCCCGGCCGAGTTCTATGAAATCGTGGCTGACGGCCTGAGTGAGCGCTTCCGCTATGTGGAGGCCCTGGACTTCTATGAGCGGGGCCTCAAGGCCAATCCCAAGCGCTGGACGATCTATCGCGGGCAGGGCCTGGCCGCCATGAACAAGGGCGATGACGTGCTGGGCAAGAAGTCTCTTGAAGTGGCACTGAAGCAGGACCCGCTGCGCAACAACCTGCAAACGGTGAACCTGCTGACCCTTCTGGACAGTTACAAGAACTACCAGCGCTTCGAGAGCGAGGATGGCCGTTTTCGCGTCCTGATTCACAACAAGGAAGCCAAGGTGATGAAGGAGTACTACTTCCGCCTGCTTCATGAAGCCTGGGATGCACAGACGGCGAAGTACGGCTTCAAGCCCCGCACCCCCCTGACCGTCGAGGCCTTTCCCGAACATGCTGACTTCGAGGTGCGCACCGTTGGCGTGACGGGCCTGCCGGCCTTGGGCGCCTGCTTTGGGCAGCTTATCACGCTTGACAGCCCCAGCGCCCGCCCCCCGGGCAGTTACAACTGGGCTTCCACGCTGCGCCATGAGATGGACCACGTCTACCAGATCCAGATCTCCAACGGGCAGACGCCGCGCTGGCTGGCCGAGGGCCTTTCAAGCTACGAGGAGAAGCGCACCCGGCCGGAGTGGGAACGGCATATGGAGGATCAGCTCTTCATGCGCTACCACCTCAAGGACATTCCCAGTGTCCGCCGTTTCAACGAGTGGTTTCAGGACGGCAGCAAGGTCATGTTTGCCTATTACCTTGGCAACGTGATGTGCGAGTTCATCGACAAGCACATGGGCGGTTTTGCCGTGATTTCCAAGATGCTGGAGCAGTTCGGGCGCAAGAAGACGCCGGACCAGGTGTTCAGCGAGTGCCTGAACATGAAGATCGAAGACTTCGACGCGAGGTTCCTCGAGTACGTCAAGTCGCGCATTGCTCACCTCCGCATGGTCCCCTTTGTGGCCCCCGACGACCTCGACGCCTTGCTCATCAAGGCCGAGGACGGCGTTGCGTCTCGGGCCGAACTGGTGCGCCTGGCGCTGGGCTACCTCCAGAAGGGCTCCAGGTTCGACTGCCAGACTTGGCTTGGCCTGGCTGGCAGGAAGGGCGCGGAGGACGCCCCCGGCGAGGAAGGAGCTCACTACTGCTACGTAAAAGCCATGCTGGCACGCGGCGATGAATCCCTGGCGCCTGCCGAGCGGCAGCGGGTGATGAAGGCCTATCTCGAAAAGGCCATCTCTCGCGGCCTGGAAGACTACAACACCTACCTGCACATGGCCCAGATTTCCCAGCAGGCGCAGGACGCCACCAGCCTGCTTCATTACCTCAATGAGGCGCGGCGTGCCTGGCGCGAGAGCCCCCAGCCCAAGGCCGCACTGTTCCAGCTTTATCTGCAGCAGAACAAGCTCGATGAGGCCAAGGCCATGGCCGAAGAGTGGATGATGGTGGATGAGAACAACCTCGACACCCGCGTGTGGCTGATTGAGAACGTGTATCGCGGCGCGCGGGACTGGGCGAAGATGGCCGACATGTCGCTCCAGGCCATTTATGTGCAGCCCTTTGACATCAAGCTGCACAACTACCGCGCCTTTGCCTGCCGCAAGCTCAAGCAGTGGGATGAAGCGGTGTTTGAGTACAACATGGTGCGCAAGCTGGCCGCCGGCACGGCCGAAGAGGCTCTGGCGACCGATGTGGGCGCGTTGCTGGACATCTGTGCCACCTGGATCAATGCCGGCGACAAAGCCAAGGCCAGGGCAGCCCTGGACGAAGCGAAGCAGCTGGACCCCAAGAATGCCCGTATTGCAACGCTGGAGCAGGAGCTGAGCGGGGAAGACAGCCCCGAGGAAGACTACGACGGGCATGAAAGCGGCCATTAGTCCCAATCGCCGCACTTGAAATTAACCAAATCAATAAAAATCAGCTGGACAGATCGACCCTCTGTCGTGTGAAATAGCACAGGGCTACGGCACAGGCGTCTGTCGCGTCTGTAGGCTGTGGCGGATGGCTTAGGCCAAGCTGCAGGGCCACCATCCGCGCGACCTGGGTTTTTCCGGCCTGGCCCTGACCTGTGCTGGCGCGCTTGACTGTGGCTGGAGCGAACTCATGCACCTCCAGTCCGCAGGCGGCCAGGGCGGCCAATGCCACACCCCGGCCCTCGCCGGTTTTCAGCGCGGTGGACGCGTTGATGCCTACGAATCCGGTCTCAAGGGCGGCACAGTCCGGGGCGAGCCGTTGAACCAGGGCGCAGAGGTCGGCGTGGATCTTCGCCAGGCGCCGGGCGTAAGGTTCCCTGGGGTCGGGACGAAGCACCCCCGTCTCAATGAGCCTAAGCCCGCCCTTGCGGCGCTCAAGCAACGCGAAGCCCAGGCAGCGTGTGCCGGGGTCAATGCCGAGTACGCGGGTGCAACCGGGTGAGGCCATGAGTGAAACAATAGATGTTCCGGCCTTTGCCTGGTACCGCCTTCATGCTCGTGAAGCAGCGGCGCTGGGCGTCTTGCTGCTGGCGTTTTCGGTGCTGGCGGGGGTGGCCCTGGCGCATCGTGGGGGCACTCGCGAGGTGGAGTTTACGTCGCGGCCCCTGCCCGCGGCGCGGGTGTATGTGAACCGCGCCGGGATGTCCGAGCTGGCCGCCCTGCCGGGCATCGGCCCCAGGAAGGCGGAAAAAATCATTGAGGCCCGCACCAAGGCGCCCATTATGGACCTCGCGTCGCTGGCCCGTGCCGCGGGGGGCATCTCCTCGGCCAATCTCGAGCGCATGCGCCCCTACGTGGAGTTTGGCCCATGAGCGAACGTTTGCGCATCTTGATCTGCGATGACGTGCGCGAGCAGCGGTTGATAGCCGCCACGGCGCTCCGGCACGAGTTGAGTGAAGAATTTGAGATCGCGATTGAGGAGGCCCCGGATGGCCAGGCGGCGCTCGACTTGCTCAGGCAGGGCGGGTTTGACCTGATGCTGCTCGATTACCGCATGCCGAAGCTTGATGGGCTGGAGGTACTGCGCGAGCGCCAGCGCCTGCACCTGGAGGTGCCCGTGGTTTTCGTGACGGCCCAGGCCGACCGCGACATCATCATAGAGGCCATGAAGCTTGGAGCTTCCGACTTCGTGGCCAAGGAGGAGTTCGCGGCCCAGAGACTTCCGCAGGTAGTGCGCTCAAGCCTCGAGCGCGCGCGCCTCAAGAGCGACGTGGCCCGCGCCGACAAGCTCGCGGCCATCGGCACGCTGGCGGGCGGTGTTGCGCACGAATTCAACAATATCCTGCAGGTCATTCTTGGCCAGGCGCAGTTTGCGCTGACGCGCGAAGAGCCGGAGCGTTGGAAGCGCGCGCTGGAGCAGGCCCGTGATGCTGCTGAAAAGGGTGCCCGCATCGTGCGCCAACTGTTGTCGTTCACCGGCAGCAGCAAGAGCGCACCCGTCAAGTTCCAGCTTGAGGAGGCCGTGCAGGAAGCCCTCGAGATGGAGCAGGTTCTGGCGAGGCAGGACGGCGTTGAGTTGCGCATGACCACGCGGCAGAGCCCGGTGATCCTGGGGGACCGCGTGCAGCTGGTACAGGTGCTGCTGAATCTCCTGACCAACGCGCGGCATGCCTGCGTGGCGGCCGCCACGCGCGGCGCCGACTACCGGGGCCGGATTGATGTCACCCTGGATGCTGACGATGAACATGCGCGCGTAAGCGTAAGCGACAATGGCATTGGCATGGGCCCGGCCGCTATGCGGCGACTGTTTGAGCCCTTCTTCACCACCAAAGGGTCTCTTGGCGGCCGCGTGTTTGACGGCAAGGCAACGGGGACCGGGCTGGGGCTTTCCATCTGCCAGCGCATTGCTGCTGAACACGACGGGCGTATTGACGTGTCAAGTGTGCCGGGGCGAGGGTCCACCTTTACCCTGCAGTTGCCGCGGGCCCACCGTTTCTCCCGCTGCGAAACACGCAAACGCAAGACAGACCTTGAAAGCGATCGCACCACGACGGTGGTAGACCCTGAAGTCAAAGGACGCAGTGTGCTGGTCTTGGATGACGAGCCCCTGATCGCGGGGCTGGTCTCCAGTTACCTGGGCGAGAAGGGCCTGCACTGTGACGTGGCCCTGGATATCGAGCACGCCCGCTCGCTGGCAGCCAGCCGCGGCTATGACCTCTTCCTGTTTGACCTTTCTCTGCCCACGGGCAGCAGCGCCGACCTGTTGCGCGAACTGCGGCAGCAGACGCATATCGGCGTGCCCGCGCTGGCCATGACAGGCCATGGCGCGTCCGACTCCGACCAGGCCCTGTATCAGGCGGGCTTTCGCAGTATCTTGCGTAAGCCCTTTGTGATGAGCGAAATGGGCCGCATGGTGCTCGATACGCTGCGCTCGCATGCAGTGAAATGAAGCGGGCCGCGTCCGCGGCCCGCACTGTCTTCCATATCTGCTACTTGCCGTAACGCTCGTAGAAGTCGTACCAGACCCGAAGCGGATAGTCGTTGGCGGGATCGAATGTGGTCGGGTCGAAGGTCGCTTCCTTCTCCGGATATCCGATGGCGCGTTCGTAAATCTTGAACAGGGAGCGTGAGAGATTCTGAAGTTCCATGCGGTTGCGCTTCTCGAAGTGATCGATGAGCGCGTCTACGCAGGCACCGATGAATGCCTTGCGATCTTCCTTGGAACGCGACTGGTCCTGGACGACCTTGATCTGTGCATCGGTTACCGACTTGCCGTCGCGCAGGTCGCGGAAGATGTTCAGCAGGGCCTGGGGGCAGGTCGCGCCGGTTCGCTTGGCCTGAGCAAGGTCCGCCGGGGGATTCTCATCTGGACCTTCGGTGTCCGGGTTGTTGGGGTCGCGCGGGCGCTCGCGGTCGGGGTTTTCAAATTGGTTCTCGTTGGTCGGGGTCTTGCGTACGTAGGCCGCTTCCTTCTGCTTGAGATTTTCCAGCACGCCCGAATCCTCAAAGCGCAGGATTCTGACGTTGGTATCCCCGGCCGGAGCGCCCACGTAGAAGTTCAAGTACTTGTTCGACGCCGCCGTGGACTTGATCATGACCATGCGACCCAGCAATACCTTGCCGCCCAGCGTCAGCGAGAACTTGGCTTCGGCCGGTGTCTTCTGCTTGTCCATGGCCGCTTCGTCGGCCTGGGCATCAACTCCGCCGTACATCATTTCGATGTAGCCCATCATGCGCTGGCGAATACCGTCGGGGCCCTTGATGTTGCTGCCCTTGTAGCGGCCGGTGGGGTTGCCTTTATCGTCCTTCTCCCAGTCGCCGTCACAGAACAGGGGGTTATCCATGAACTTGTCGTAGTCCGAGAGCACGGGCCGCCCGGCCTTGTCAAGTTTGGGGCTGCCGTCGGGGTTGGTGGGCGGCTTCTTTTCGCGCTTTTCAAGCTGGTTCTTGAAGTCCTCCCACACCGCCGTCCAGTCAAACATGGCCGAGAGTGCAGTCATGTCTTTGCCCGCCAGCATGCCGGCAATGCGCGGGCCCGCCTGCGTCGCGGCCTGAATCGTGGCGATGCGGGCTTCGCCCTCTTTTTTGACCTGCTCGTTCTTCTTGAGCTGGGCTTCCTTCTCTTCCTTGGCGCGGCGCTCTTCATCGGCCTTGGACTGCTGAACCTGATTTTCCTTGCCGGTAGACATCATCACAATGGTGACAATCATGCCTACCACAATGACTCCACCGATGATGCCCATGACCATCATCGTGTTGTCCTTCTTGGGCGGGCCAAAGGCCGGTCCCTGCTGACCGCCTTGCCCCCCCTGCGCGCCATAGGGCTGCGCCGTGCGGGCTCCCGCCGTCCGTCCCATGGGCTTGGGCCCGCGCGTGGCGGGGCCACCCCGGGCTGCCGGCGCGCCCTTGGCGGGCGCCTTGCGGCCGGGGGCCTGGCCTACGACCACCATGTTGCCGCACTGGGTGCACTGGAATTGAACTCCGGCCTGCAGACCGGTGCCGTCATACTGGTAACCGCAGGACTGGCACGAAATCGTGACTGCCATGGATGCGCCTCGATAAGTACGTTCGTAACAGCATACTAACGGAGAGGCCCAAGCGGGGTTCAGCCGGGGCGTTTCAGGGGTTACGGGCTATTGTGCCTCCGTATACACTGCTTGGAAACCCAAGCCGGGTCATTAGCTGCGGCATGAAGCCGCCATGACCTGGCCAAGGACAGTCCCATGAACCGAGAGACCGCGCGTCAGGAAGCTCACAAACTGCTGGAGCAGGCCCACAGGCTTTCAGCCGATCAGGCCATCGACTTTCTCAACGCCACGGTGGCCCACAACTACAAACTTTTGAGCGATGATCCGGTGATCAAGGCCGAAGGCCCATGGCTGCATACCGCACGCGGCCGGACCATTTTTGATGGTGTCTCGGCCTATTCCGCAGCAAACCTTGGTCACGGCCACCCCCTGATTAAGGAAACCCTAAAGGGTTTTCTTGACGCCGGCTTTCCCACGGTGCTGGGCCGTTTCATGCCCGATCCCTGGCTGGCCCTTTTTGCGCGCAAGCTCACGCACATGACGGGCTTTGACATGTTCCTGCCGGCCAACGGCGGGGTTGAAGCTCCGGAGGCCGCCATCAAGCTGGCCCGGCGCTGGGCCCACCGGGAAAAAGGTGTGGCCGCACCCGAGATTATCTACGCGGAGCATTGTTTCCATGGCCGCACCCTGACTGTCACGCAGATGTTCGACGAGGATGACCAAACGGCTCGCGCCGGGTTTGGCCCCTATGCACCGGGCTTCATTCGCGTGCCCTTTGACGATGTCAAGGCGATCGAGCGTGCCCTGACCTCCAATACGGCCGCCGTGTTCCTTGAGCCCATCCAGGGCGAGGGCGGCATCAATATCCCGCGTCCGGGATACCTCAGCGCGGTACGAGCCCTCTGTCGCGAGCACAACGTTCTAGCCATATGGGACGAAATCCAGACCGGCTTTGGCCGCACAGGTCGTCTCTTCTGCTGGGAGCACGAAGGTGAGAAAGCGCGGCCTGACATTCTGTGTGTGGGCAAGAGCGCTTCGGGCGGGTTTGCACCCGTGTCGGGCATTCTGGCTTCGCGACGGCTCATGGACCACTTCGAGCCGGGTAGTCATGGAAGCACCTTTGGCGGGAGTCCCATGGCGGGTGTGCTGGGCATGGCGGCGCTTACCGCCATAGAGCTGGAGCGCCTGCCGGAGCAGGCAGCCGAAAAGGGTGCCTATGCGCTGGCGCGGCTGCGTGAGCTGGCCAAGAGGGCACCGCGCATCAAAGAAGTGCGCGGCATGGGCTTGATGCTGGGCATCGAACTGAACCAGAACGGACCTGACGGTCACGAGTTTACACGCCGGCTGCTGGAGCTGGGCGCCATCGTCAAGGACACGCACCACTGGGTGCTCCGTTTTACGCCGCCGCTGGTGGCTACACGTGAGGAGCTGGACTTCGTACTCGGGCTTATTGAGCAGGTGTTCACGGAGAGATCACGTCTCAATGCCGGCGGGGCCTTTGCCCGTGCCTGAACCCGCATCTGCCGGGCTGCCACTTTTTATTGCGCCTGCTAAAGTCACCCGGACATCGCAGCGGGGGATTCATTGTGCCAATCATTGCCGCCAACGTCGGAGTCATCGCGGGTGTTGTGGCTGCCGTCGTCGTAGTAGTCGTTGTGTTAGTGCTGGTCATGCGCAAGAAAGGGGGCGCCTCCCAGGCACCGGCCTCGCCTCGCCCCGCCGAACAACCTACGTCCGTCAGCGCGCCCAACAATATGCCCAGTATGGTCGCGCCCGTTCGGCCGGAACCGGTCGCGCCCGCTCCGTCCACGGCGATGACCGTGCCTGCTGCACCGGCCCCCAGTGCTGCGCCTTTGGAGGGTGAACCTCGCGTCGTCTCGACGTCGGGTCGCGTCATCCAGGTGCCGACGGAACTTCCGGCCGGCGAGCCCTCCAACCAGGATCTCGCGCCGCTGGAACCCGCGGCGACCGCGGAAGTTCCCATGCTCGCCGAAGCAGCGCTGGAACCCAGCCTCGAAGATCCCTCCATGGGGACTGATGAATTGCCCCGTGTCGGCACCTCCGAGATGGCGGCTGTGGGCGCCTCGGGCGATGCGCCGCGCTACCGTACTCCGGCGGCCCAGGACCTCCAGCGTGCCATTGAGTCGATGAAGTGCCCCAAGTGCAGCCAGCCGACCTTTGTGGGCCATGAAACGCCCGAAGAGCTCGGCACCGACGGGGTGGGCATGTTCAAGCTTGAGGGCCGCTGCGGCGCTTGCGGCCACAAGGCCCAGGTCATGGACATGCGTATCGGGTGAACATGAAGCTCAAAGACGTCGATCTTGAAGTCAAGCTTGCCGACGAAGAGGAATATGAACGGCGTCTGCAAAAGGCGCAGTTGCAGCTCCTGCTGATTCAGCGGCACATGTACGAGCAAAGGCGCGAGGCCCTGCTGGTGTTCGAAGGTTGGGACGCCTCGGGCAAGGGCGGCTCCATTCGGCGGCTGGTCGAGCGCCTGGACCCCCGCGGATTTGTCGTGCATCCCATCGGCGCGCCGACGGCCGAAGAGAGGTCCGTTCACTTCCTGCAGCGGTTCTGGACGCGCCTGCCCGGCCCCGGGCGCCTTGGCATTTTTGACCGCAGCTGGTATGGCCGCGTGCTGGTTGAGCGGGTGGAGGGATTCGCCTCGAAGCAGGAGTGGAAGCGTGCCTATGGGGTCATCAATGACTTTGAACGCGTCATGGCCGAGGAGGGCACACCTCTGGTGAAGTTCTTCCTTCATATCAGCCGCAAGGAACAGCTCAAGCGCTTCAAAGAACGTGAATCCAACCCGTTCAAGAACTGGAAGATCACCGACGAAGACTGGCGCAATCGTGAGAAGTGGGACGAGTACGAAGAGGCCGTTGGCGACATGCTGGAAGCAACCTCGACGCGGCACGCCCCCTGGCACGTGGTGGCGGCCAACCACAAGTGGTATGCGCGGGTCGCTATCTGCGAGACGGCCGTGACGGAGTTGTCCTCCGCCCTGGGCCGCAGCCCGGAGTTGCCCAAGGGCTGGCGCGAACTTGATCAGTAAACCGGCTCGACGCGGGCCGGGCCGGGGCCGCTCGAGTCTGCGTACGATGTTCCGGGTGGAGTCACTCCATGGCGGATTCGGGTTCCAAGGGTGCGGTACTGGCGGCGGTTTGCGTCAACGTCGTCATAACGGTTCTGAAGTTCGTGGCCTTTGCCATCTCAGGTTCGGGCTCGATGTTCAGTGAGGCCATGCACACCCTGGCCGACGCCGGCAACCAATTCCTGCTTTACCTGGGTATCCGGCGCAGCGAGCGCCCCGCGGACGCCACGTTTCACTACGGCTATGGCTATGAACGATTCCTGTTCGCGCTGCTGTCGGCCGCGGGCATTTTCGTGCTGGGATGCGGAGTCACGGTCTATCACGGCATTGATGGCCTCATCGAAGGCCACAAGCCGCACCCCGGCTGGTTTGATTTTGTAGTTCTTGGCATCGGCTTTGTGCTCGATGGCTGGATTCTGTACAAGGCCGTCAGCGTCGTGCGCAGGCAGAAGGGCTCCAAGGGATTCTTTGAGTATCTGCGCACCACAAGCGATCCGACCGTGCTGGCCGTTCTATTTGAAGACTGCGTAGCCTGCCTGGGCGTGCTGCTGGCGCTGGGCGGTATCGGCCTCTCTGTGGCCTTCAACAGCGGAGTGCCGGACGCCATTGGCTCGATTCTCATCGGAATTCTGCTGGGCGTCGTAGCGGTGTGGCTGGGCTTCAAGAACCGCGCCCTGATTCTGGGAATCTCCATCCCCAGGGACGTCGAGGTGAAGGTTGTCGACTGGCTCAAGGCTCAGCCAAGCATCGAAGCTGTTCATGCGGTGCAAAGCCGCGTGTTGGGAAGTGAGCAGTTCAAGTTCAAGGCCGAGGTTGACTTCAACGGGCGCTACATGGCCGAGAAACTGAAGGAATGGCTGGAGAACGAAGCAGTGGTGAAGACCGGGGCTTCGGACCAGACGCCGGAGCAGCGGCTGGAGTTCACGAAGGTCTTTGGCGAGAAATTGATGCAGGCACAGGGCGAAGAAATCAACCGGCTTGAGGCCGAAATGCGCAAGACCTTCCCGCAGCTTCAGTTCATCGACTTGGAAGCGCACTAGCAGGCCGCTGAAAGAGTCCGTTTCAACCGCCCGGCTGCGCCGTCACGCAGCCGGTGTTATGGCCGGCATCACTCCTCTTCATAGTAGGGCTCTTCCTCGTCGTCGGGTGCGACCTGGGGCGGCGTGTTGCCCGCAGTGTCCTGGAAGATGCCGAACTCGCCCGTGAGCTTGCGTTCGTTATTCCGGCGATCGGCGCGGGTGTAGCTGTCCTCACCTCCCGTGTCGAAGAAGAACCCGAAGTTGCGCGCCAGGCGCCCGCCGCCGTAGCTGTTGCCGCCGCCGTAGCCCAGTGTGCTGGCGTCATAGGCTCGATAGCTGTCGTTGCCGGCAACGTCCCAGAAGATGCCCACGGCGTTCTGGGAGCCGGCCCCCAACCCCAGTCCGCCTGAACGGTAGCTGTCATTGCCGTCGAGGTCGAACATGGCGCCGGTGGCGATGTCCCAGACTCCGGCCATGCTGGCGGGCCCGATGTTCTGGTAGTCGTCATTGCCAAGGTCGTCCATGAACAGGCCCACGGCGCAATGGGCCGCCGCAGCCAGGCCGTAACGCGAGGCGCGGTAGATGTCGTGGCCTTTCAGGTCCCGCACCACACCCACCCCCAGGAAATAGCCGCACCCCAGGCCAAATTCGCCCGCGTCGTAGACATCGTTGCCGCGCAGGTCCACGACCGCGCCAATGCCGCCCGCGGCCAACGAACGGAAGCCAAAGCCGCAGCCGATGCCCCAACCCTGCCACTCGCCCTTGGTCCCGTAGCCACTCTGATACTTGCCGGTGCAGCGGTAGCGGTCATCGCCATCGCGGTCCAGCACCAGACCCAGCCCGCGCGGCAGGCCGCAGCCCACGGAGTAGACGGAACTCTCATATACGTCGTTGCCAAGACAGTCCATGACCGCGCCGACGCCATAGGCCGCGCAGCCGATGGTCATGTCGCCGCCGCGGTAGCGGTCGTTACCCTCTTTGTCGATGAGCAGCCCCACGCCGCAGAACGCGGTCCCGATGCCCCACTCAGGGCACTCGTAGGTGTCATCGCCGCCGGCGTCGTAAAGGATGCCGGTGCCGCCCGCACCGCTGGCCAGGCCGAACTTGTGCGTGCTGCGGTAGGTGTCATTGCCGGCCAGGTCGATGATGATGCTGATCGCGTTGCCCGGACCGCTGGGCGCGGCGACCCAGCCCTCGTAGGTGTCGTCGCCGCCGAGGTCAACGATCAGGGCATACCGGTTGGATTGGCAGTCCCAGAGGTTGGCCCCCGGCCCGCCCACCGCCACCGTGCCATAGGGCGTCTTCAGTTCCGCGACGATGCCGGGCGTCGGGTTGTGGGGCTTGGGCCAGGCCGCGCAGCGACGAGCCTCCTCCAGCAGGACCTCAAAGGCGCGATCCGCGCGAGCCAGAACGTTCAGACGTGAGTCGGGCTGCTCGCGAATGAGTTTGACCAGGGCGACCAGTTCGGGGAACTCCGGCTGACCTTGCCAGGCCAGCTCGACCTTCTGGAGGCGATGCATGAGGTCGCCCCACGCCGCGTCGCCGGGTTGCTGGCGCAGCGACGGCCTCGAATCCAGGGCCGCGAGTGCCTTCTTCAGACGCCACACGTCGGCCTCGGCGGAAGGCATGGAGGCCTCCGCCTTGGGCCAATCATTGCCCAGCGGTAGCAATGCGGGGGAGGAATCCATGAGCCTGGAGGCCGCGCTGTAGAGCTGCCAGATTCCGGCGCTATCGTCGCTCATGGAGTTGGCCAGAGCGTCTGTGGCTTCTTCAATCCAGCCCTGGCTGCTGGCCGGGTCGCGCAGCAGCAGATCGCAGCTGGTGAGGGACTCATAACAGTCCCAGAGGTCGAGTTCCCGTTCGTGGGCCGCCAGCAGGTGGTCGTAGGCGCGCCCCAGTCGGTGCTCGCTCAGCGCGGCCGCCACGCGGCGCTTCAGGCCATCCTGACGCATGGCCGCCACACTGTGCAGGCGCCAGTCGTAGCTTCTGCTGCGCTTCTCGCGAAAAGCGTAGAGATCGGCGAAGTTTTTCTTCGGGTCGCCCAGCCGCGCTGCAACCGTGATTTCCTCGCCCGGCTTGGTCGGGTCAGGGTTGGGCCTGAGGATCTTGAGTGTGACGTCGTCACCGGGCTTGCTGGCGTAGAGACAGCGGCAGTAGTCGTCGAGGTTGGCGAGCTTCTTGCCGTTCCACTCCAGGATGCGGTCACCGACATTGGCCACGAGCTTGCCGTCGGACCCGCGGGGCCCTCCCTGCTCGATGGTCAGATCGTCCTTGAGGGCAATGCCCATCTGGCCGAAGCTCCAGGTCCGGGGAGGCTTGAACTCGGAGGGCTTTTCTCCGGGCTGGGCCAGCAGGGAACCCATCAGGCACAGAAGTGGAACGATAAAAAGAGCTCGTATTACTTTCATGACACGCTCCGGAATTGGATCCTGCACGTGATAGCAGGCAGGCTATCTTGTCGCGCGGGTTCAAGTAATCCTTGGGCCGCCGGATTGAGGGGCAAGGCGCCATGAATCAGAAGACGCTCCTGGTGGGATTGATCATTTTGATGCTGGCAGCATTCGGCGGCGGCATGCTGCTTGTGGGCCGCAACGGCCCCCTTGCCGGCTGGTTTGCTGCCAATGACACGTCACGCTCGCGCGATGCCGGGGCAAACGCAAGTTCCGCCGACGGGAGCTTGACCGCCGGCGAGTTCGCCACGGACCGCGTCGCGGACGGCCACGACGAAGCCGGCCCCTATCGCTGGACCCGCGACGGTCGCAAGGTTTATGTCGATGCAAGGGGCCGGTCACTGGGCCGACAACCGGGCAGCACAGGCGCCTCAGTCGGGGCGGACGACACGCGTGTTGAGCGAGGCGGCGGCAATGGCGGCCCGTCAAAGGGCCCGGGCAGCGGACGCAACGGGGGCGAGGAGATCCAGAAGGAGGATCAGAACGCGCTGGCACAGTTATCGGGCCGCGTGGTCAACGACCTGGGTGAGCCGCTTCTGGCGACGGTGACCGTCATGATCGTGGGTGGCAGCGAAATGCCGCAGAGGGTCTTGACCGGAGATGACGGCCGGTTTTCGCTCACGGGCCTTCCCCGGCAGGTCAGCTTGACGATCATGGCACAGGACAGCCGGGGCAACTCCAGCCGGCCCATGACCACACGTTTGGCCGATGGCACTTTGAACCTGGGAGACATAGTCATTTTGCGCGACACCGGCATTCGCGGCTCTGTGATTTCGTCGGAGAGCGGCGCACCGGTGGCCGATGCCCAAGTCTTTCTGCAGGAGTTCAATGGCCTGAATTTCCGCGATGTCAGCAGCCTGCGCACGTCGCAGGGCGGCGGCTTCGAGTTCGCCCCGCTCTTGCCGGGCAGCTATCGGATTCGGGTTTCGCGCGAGGGCTATGCCCCGCGCATTCTGAACAATGTGGGCCCGCCCGCAGACCTGCGCATTGAGCTCAGCCCCGGCGTAGGTATCGCCGGTCGCGTGGTGGACGCCGCGGATCTGCCTGTCGCGGGGGCGCTGGTAAACTGCGACTTCTTCGCCGAGCCCAACCAGCACTTCCACACCGAGGCCGTCACAGATGACCACGGCGAGTTTCTTGTCCGTTGCCAGCCCGAGAGCCTTCACAACGTGATTACGGTGCTTGCGCCAGGTTTCTCGCGCTTCTCGCAGAACTTCGTCAAGAGTGGCACCAGCGACCTCGAGATCAGGCTTCAGCGCAGCAGCCTCGCGGTGGTGCGCGGCCGCCTTCTGACGCCCCAGTCACAGCCCGTGAGCGGCGCGGCTTTTTCCGTGTTCAAGGCCGATGGCAAGGCCACGCGCATAGAGCAGCGCACGGGGCCAGACGTCGAGGGCCGTTTCTGGTGCGAGGTGTCCCTGGACGCGGCCCAGCTGGCAATTGCCGCGCCGGGTTATCCGTCCAAGCGCGTGGACCTGGCTCCCGTGGCGGGCGAAGTGCAGGACCTGGGCGATGTGACTCTGCATGCAGGCGTGACGGTGTTTGGCCTGGTCTACGAGCAGGGCGAAGCCCGGCGGCCGATCAAAGACGCACGGGTCAGCGCGGAGAATCGGCAGGCAGTCAGCGACGCGTCCGGCCAATACCGCCTGGAGGGGCTGCCCGCGGCCTCGTTCATTCTGGACGTCCAGCACCCGGCATACCTCGGAAATGCCCTGCGCGTGACGCCGGCTCAGGGCCAGAACGAAATCGAGCTGGACATTGAACTGAGGAAGGCCGACTTCTCTTCCCGTGTGCGCGTGACGGATGCCGCGGGCGGCGAGCCTCTGGCGGGCGTAACCGTGAGCGTGCTGGACTACGGCCAGACCCTGACCACTGACGAAGCCGGCATCGTGCGCATCAACGGCCTTTCATCGCTCAAGCCGCGCTGCCGCTTCAGCAAGCCCGGTTACGTGGAGGCGACGCTGGAGGTGACGGCCTACCCAAGTGCCGAGGTGGAGCAGAAACCCATCCATGAGGTCAGCCTGGTTCGGGGCAGCGGCATTCGCGGGCTCTGCTCCAGCCAGGGACAGGCGCTGCCGGGCGGCGTCGTGCTCGATGTGTGGTTTCTCGATGGCAAGGGCAAGCTCTCGCTGCCGGCAGGCAACGCCACGGCCACGACCGACAGCCAGGGGCGCTATGCCACGGGCAATCTTCCGCCGGGGCAGTACTTCGTGGGCATTGCGGCCTATCGCATCGCGGCACGCCCAGTCACCGTTCCCGCCGAGGGAGGCGCTACCCTGGATTTCGAGTTGGGTTCGCTCTGCACCCTTCGCGGCATCATGAAACGTCACGACGGCACACCCCACGCCAATGCCGGGGTGTACGTTCATCACAAGGCCCATGTTTACTACATCGATACGGTGTACACGGGGCCCGGCGGTGAGTTTGAGGTAAGCAACCTGTGGCCTGACACGTTTACACTGACACCTCTGAAGACCCAGGGCGACTCCAGCGCCCAGTTCTCCGTTGATGTAACGCTCGAAGCGCCAGGATTGGCCGAGCGCGTGCTGACTCTGCCTCGCGCCACGGGTGTTGTGGAGGGGCGCGTTACCTACCCGGACGGCGCCCCCGTGGCGGGGGCCCGTGTGAGCATTACAAATCTTGATACCGGCTGGGAGCGGGCTTGCCTGGCCGCCTACGTCGTAACAGACGCCCAGGGCCGTTTTCGTGCCGAGCGGATGGAGAACGGCGCCCGCATGCTGGCCCGCGTGGGCGGCTATCCCGATGAGGCGCAAACCGCAACCGCATTTGCAGAACCCGTGGTAGTGCCGCAGAACAGCGAGCCGGTGCAGGCCGATATCGTTGTCGAGCGGCGGGGAGTGACCGTCGTGGGAGTCGTGAGGCGCCAGGACGGCGGACCTTTGCCCGGTGGCTCGGCGCTCTATCTTGTGGATGCCCAGGGGCGGCTCAGCGGCCTCTACTTTGGCGGGCAGGGAGCCCAAGGGAACTTTACACTGCACGACGTTGCGCCGGGCACTTATCGCCTTATCGCCGCCAACCCGCTTCTCAAGCGCGGCGAGATTTCGCTGGAAGTGGCTGCAAGCAACCTGTCGGGCATCGAGATCATCGTCGAGCCCCATCGTTAGCGGGGCGCTGTTCGGGCGAATTCCAGTCAAGGCCGTCAGCGGCCAATGAGTTTGAGGAAGCGCGGCTCGTGCTGAAGGGCAGCTAAGTCCCCATCGGTCGCCACTTGTTGCAGAGTGACCTGGCCGCCAAAGGACTCAACGGCCGATTGTTCGAGGTAATCCAACGCTTTGGCCACATCTTTGGCGCGGGCGGCGCGGCCTTCTTCGCTGTCCGGGTGAGAAGCCGCACGCAGCGCATAGATCACGGCCGTTACGTAGCGAACGACAGCCGCGTTCGCTCGCGGATTGAGGGCGCGCTCAGCGTCCTGCGTGGCACGTTCAAAGTCGCCGCCCTTGGCCTGGCAGTAGGCCGCGTTCAGGAAATCAAACCACTCGGCTCGCCTGATCTTGAGTTCATTGAAGTCTGCCACCGCCTTCGGCCAATCCTTGAGTTCCCAGTAGGCGGAGCCTCGAAGATGGCGCATGTCACTGTACTCCTGCTCCTCCAGGAAGTTCGTGCATAGCTTGATGCAGTCTTCGTAACGCTTGAGCCTGAACAGGCACTCGCCTTCCTTGAGCAGGTAATAGGGCGCCCCGGGCACCAGTTCCTGAAGTTGGCGGTACTCCGCCATGGCATCTTCAAAGCGCTCCAGCTCCTCAAGGCTTGCGGCACGCCCCTGGCGCCCCTCGGTGCTGGACGAGTCGAGGGCCAGCGCGGCATCGAAGTCCACCAATGCCTCGGACGCCCGGCCCAGCGTAAGAAGTACCTGCCCGCGCTGCAGCAGGAGCGAGGAATCGCCGGGGTTGAGCTGGAGCGCCGCGCGGAACCATGGCAGGGCTTCGGCCAGCCGGCCCAGGGAAACCAGACACTGTGCGCGCCAGAGTGTGGTCGTCTTCTGCATCAGCCTGAAGGACTTGGCCTGGGCTTCTGTCACGCCGCCAGTGCGCAGGGCTCTGTCCAGTGCGGCCACGCTCAGCTCGATGCGGCCGGCATCGAGGGAGAGTTGCGCCAGTTCAAGGTCTTCGGCCGGACTGGCTTGCCGTGCCTGTTCCAGGAACTCGATCGCCCAGTCCGGGCGGCCCCGCAGGGCAAACCAGCGTCCGACCTCGATCAGCGCCGCCGCGTTCTGGCGTGAGCGGGCCGGCAGGCGGGCCTGGTCGAAGCCCTCGCGACGGTCTCTGGCGCGGCGCGGCAGAGTGGTATCCCACAGATAGACGTTCTGTTCGCCTGCCTCGGCAATCATGCCGGCAGCGGCTTTGGCCGCGACTACGCGGTAACTCTCGGCGCAGGTGATGGTGCGCAATTCACCGCCTGTGGCGAGGTCCCAGACCCGCAGGGTGCTGTCCCCCGAACTCACCAGACAGTTATCGAAGAACGCCAGCGAGGTCACGGTCTGCTTGTGGCCCGCCATGAGCTGAGGCGCGGCCCCTGCCAGGGACCAGACGCGGATCTCGCCGCGGTCGTCTCCGGTGGCCAGCAGGGACTCCGAGGCGTTGAACGCCAGGGTGCGGATGTGCGCGCTGTGGCCCTCGAATGTGTGCAGAAGAGTGCCGCGGGCATCATAGACCCGAGCCATCTGGTCGCTTCCCGCCACGGCGACGTACTGGCCGCTGGCAGAGACCTCGATGGCGAGCAAGGCGGCCGGAGTTTCCACAGTGGCGGCCGGCTGCGAGATGTTTTCACGCGGTCTGAACAGACGAAGCACGTTGTCGCGCCCGCCGGCAGCCAGAAGCAATCCGCTGCCCGAGAGCGCCGACTTGAAGGACGGCCAGCCCGTGAACGCGCCCACCTCGGCCCCGCTGGCGCCGTCCAGAAGGGTCACCCCGTAGGTTGCGTCTTGAAACAGGACCAAGGAGCCGTCTTCAGACACATCAAGGGCCAGAGGGCTCTTGTCGAGGGGGCGAGACCAGAGAGGTCGCCCCGAGGGTGTGTCCAAAACCATGAGCGAAAGCAGCGTAGGCAACCGGCCGCTCATTTCTGTGGACTGGATGATCGCGAGTCGGCTTGCGCCGCCGGCTGCCGCAAGGAAGCGGATGTCGGGCGAGTGTTCAAACAGCGGCCTGCGCTCAAGCCCCTGCCCGATCTCCCACACGGAGATGGACCGGTTGGGCGTTGGCGAGACGAACACGCGGCCGTCCGCCGAAAAGCGCCCTCGCTCGCCGATTCCGGGTGAGGGCGTGATGGAGCGTGTGGCGACGGCGCCAGCGCGGTAATCCGTCACTACGATGGACTGGTCCCGATGGCACATGGTGACCAGGCTGCGCCCGTCCGGCAGGAACGAGATCCAGTCCACGGAACCGCCGTGAACCTTGAACCTGCCGCCCGAGAAATAGGCCAGGCGGCCCGAATCAGACTCGACCAGGTTCACGCTGCCGTCGATCAGGCCCGCCGCGATGAAGGTTCCGTCGCTGGAGTAGCGAGCACTGCGCACGCCCAATTTGAGCTCGAAGCGATTGAGTTCGCGTCCGCTGCTGCAATCCCACTGGCGCAAGGTGCCGTCGTCGCTGCCGGTGAGCAGGCGCCGGCCGTCGCCGGAGAAATGCGCGGCCCAGACGGTGTCCGTATGTCCGGCAAAGCGGGCCAGGGGCCTGCCTGTCTCCAGGCTCCAGAGATCAAGCACTTTGGCCGTGCCGCCCGATAGCAGGGACTTGCCGTCGGGCGAGAACATGAGGCCGAACAGGGGATACTCCACGTCGGCAATCGTTTGCAGTTCGCCGCCGCTGGCCACGTCCCACAGCTTGATGGCATAAGTTCCCCGGCCGCGTTGCCACCCCAAAGGTGCCTCCCCGGAAGCAAGCCTCGTTCCATCGGGCGAAAACTCCAGCGCGCCAATGTTGGTTGAGTGGCCGCGCAGGGTGCGCAGCAGGCTGCCCGTCCGCGTGTCCCAGAGCTTGACCGTGTTGTCCCACCCGCCCGAGGCGACCACGCGGCCGTCGGGCGAAATCGCCACGCAGTAGACGCTCTGATTGTGGCCTTCGAAGCCGTGCGTCTCTTGTCCGGTTCCGAGGTTCCAGACGCGCACAGCGTTGTCCGTCCCCGCCGACACGCAGGAATCTCCATCCCGGAAGGATGCCGCCAGCACGCCGCCGGTGTGACCGCCGAACACACGAATCACCGTGGCATCAGCGGGCCGGAACTGGACGAGTTGGCCGTAACTGCTGGCGAGCAGGCAGGTGCGCCCGCCCTCAGCCCAGGTGATGTTCCGGACTTCGCCGGTAACCACAGGCATCGCGAGCAGAAGTTTCAGGTCTTCCAAGCGCCAGGCATACAGCCTGCCATCGGTGCTGCCTGCGTAGATCAGCGCGCCATCCTGAGAGAAGCTGCAGGCGCAAAAGGACTTCCCGCGTTCATGGATTAACGTGTAGGGCCGGCCATCGCTGACGTGCCAGATCTGGACACCATCGAGGCGCTGATCAGTGGACTTGGGTTTGGTGTTGCATGCCAGCAGCCACTTGCCGTCTTGCGAAAACGCCAGCGCCGCCGTGCTGCGAACAGGGCCGCGCAGCACCATGGCTTCCTTGCCGCTGGCAACCTCCCAGAAGCGGATGCTGCAGGCGGCCTTCTCGGCGTCGTCGGCCATGTCGCCGCTGACGAGGTACTTGCCGTCAGGGCTGAAGGCCAGGGCGCTGACGTTCTCGTGGTGACCTGCCAGCCGGTGAACCAAGGCGCCGTCCGAGACGCGCCAGATGGCCACGCATTTGTCGCCCCCGCCGCTGGCCAGCCATTGGCCGTCCGGTGAAAGCGCCACGCAGGCGATCAGCCGGGGCGTGCCGGAAAGGCGGCGAAGCTCGCTCCAGCGCGTGACATCCCAGAGGGCGATATCCGCGTTACTGGCCAGCGCGCAAAGCTTGCCATCGCGTGAAATCGCGGCCGAGGTGACATTGCCATAGGGGCTGCCCCGCATGACCAGCAGGGGGTCGGGGGCCCGGTCTTCAGCGAGGGTCCAACCCAAGTCGGCGTTGAAGCTTGAGGCTCCCAGTTGTCGGAGCTCGTCGCTGGCCTGGGCGTAGAGCTTCTTGGCCTCCACGCGCCGGCCGCTTGTAAACAAAGCATCGGCCTGCAGCACGCGGGATTCCGCCAGGCGTTGGCGCGTGATCAACTCGGCTCTCGTGGCGCGGGCGGCTTCGCTTTTCGCGGTGGCTTCCGCTTCCCGGGCGCGAGTCTCGCCGTCGCGCGCCTTGCTCTCCTGCTCGCGCGCCAGGTCAGCGTTCCTGCGCGCCAGCGCTGCCTGGGTTTCAGCGTTTCTGCGCTGCAGCTGGGCGTCGTCCCGGGCGCTTTCAGCTTCCGCGCGGCGTTCGTTGAGATTCACCACGAACCACGCGCTGAGCGCCGCGAGCAGCACCAGCGCCGCCGCCGCCGTGTGCGCGAAGGCCTTGTTGCGGCGGTAGAACAGCTTCAAGTAGTGCAGCGCGCCGGGCGGTCTTACGGAAATGGGCTCGCCGCGCGAAAACGCTTCAAGGTCTTGCGCCAGTTTTTCGGCGCTGGGGTAGCGCTCGGTCGGCGCCTTGGCCGTGGCCACACCGATGATCGTTGCCAGGTCTGCCGGTAGGGCGGGGTTGGCGCTGCGCGGCTCCTTGGGCTGCTCTTGCAGGACCTGCTGGATCAGCCTTGCCTCGGAATCGCCGTCAAAGATGGGCGCCAGACAGGCCAATTCGTAGAGCGTGGCGCCCAGCGCGTACACGTCGGCCAGCGGAGTGACTTCGAGCAGGTGGCGCTGCAGCTGCTCCGGCGGCATGTAGCGCAGTGTGCCCACGATCTTCACGTTGCTCTGCGTCAGTGATGCGCCCCCTCCCTGCATCTGTGCCAGGCCAAGATCCATCACGATTGCGCGCTTGCCGTCCTGCGTGAGCATGATGTTGCCCGGCTTGAGGTCGCGGTGCACGATGCCGTGCTCGTGCAGATGGGCCACGCCGCGCGCAGCATCGGCCATGACCTGGGCGATGCGCCGGTAGTAGTCGTTGCCCGTCTCAAGCTGGGGCATGAGTGGCGCAGCTTGAGGCGCCTGCGGCAGCGCTTCGAGGCCGCCGCCGCCTCCCGCCGAACTGGTTTTGTCCTTGCGCGCCTTGAGGTGGGTCGAGACTGCGGCCAGCAGGTGGCCTTCCTTGAAGTGGCCGCCGGACTGCGTGACCCACTGGCTCATTACGCCAAACACTCCGGCGAGGTCGCAGCCCTCCACATACTCCATCGCATAGAAGTAGCGGTCGCCGTCCTGCCCCGCCGTAAGGACCTTCACCACGTTGGCGTGGTCGCAGCGGCCCAGCGCCGCCACCTCGCGCTTGAAGCGAGCCACAGCCACGGGATCTCCGGCCAGGCCAGGCGGCAGTACTTTCAACGCAACGAGGCGCCCCAGCGAGCCCTGCCGCGCCTTGTAGACTATGCCCATGCCGCCGCGGCCGAGTTCTTCGAGAATCTCAAAGTCGCCGATCCACTGGCCCGTGCCGGGGCCGGCCTCTTCGCGGGCGATGAGCTGGGTGTCGGCGCCGGCGGCAAGCTGCTCGACGGCTTCGGCGCTGACTGGCTTGCCGCGCAGGCGCGTGAGCAGTTGGGCCAGGCCTTCCACGGCGTCCTGGCCGGCAATGCGCGCGCCGGAGTCGTAGTCGAGGTACTCCACGCGCTTGACGCTGATCATGCTCTGCGCGTCGCCCCTGGCAGCCACGCGCTTGCTCGAAACGAGATTGAGAAAGCCCACGCGCTCGCGTTCAAGCTCGTCGACTTCGTAGACCACAAGGGGATGCAGCACTACGCGCGTCATCCCGCCCGCCAGCACCACGCGGCCGGCCGCGATCTCCCGGTCGCGCTCGTTGAGCGCCACCCCCGTGACCGGCGCCTGCACGCCATCGCCCGACAGTCGCTGGTAAATGCGCGCGACGTTTCCCTTGGGATCGAGTATTTCGCGCGCCACAGCTAGCTGCAGGTCGCCCAGGGGGCGCAGCATATTGAGCGCCTCCAAGGTCGCGTTGAGCAACAGGGGCGCGGCTTCGGCATAGAACTCGCGCGGGCGCTGCGCGCCGTGGCCCAGTTCCTGGTTGCGGTAGATCACCACCGCGTCAAACAGATCAAGCACGGAAAGGCTTTTGCGCCCGTCGGCTTTCTCGGCGAGCTTCGCCGCGAAATCCAGGAACGCGCGCGCAGCGGGGCGCGGCTCCTTTCTTGTGAGGCGCTCGCTGACGTCGGACAGGGGCACCAGTGACCTGTCGCCGCGCCTGGCGTGGTGCGCCGAAATTTCGCGCAACATCGCCAGCCAATGGCCCGTGGACGCGCGTGTCAGGTTCTCAAGCAGCTCGTTGAGCGCCCCGTCACTCGCGCCCAGCTGAATGTAAACGCCGACCTGCGCAGCGGTGGAGAGCTTGAGGGCAGATTCGAAGAAGTAGTAGGCCGCGGTATGTGCTTCCTGCGGCGACTTTGCATTGAGGGCGCGACGCAGGGTCTGGGCCAGCGGCAGTGGCAGGCGGGGCAATTCCGCGCTCAGGGCCTGGGCATCAAACATGGGCGGCGGGAGTCTAGCATTTCGACGCCTGCCGTCCCTGCGCATGGCGTGCGAAGTGGAGGCACGTCGACTGGGGCAATTGAAAAAGGGGGCGCGAGCCCAAGGCCCGCGCCCCTGTGCAAGGCAGACTGCTGCAGCCTGCGCCTACCGCACGCGCTCGGCCACAAGCACGATCAATGAGCCCTCCGCACCGGCTCCGGGCGAGACCGTGGCGCTGCGGCCGCCGACGGCGAGCTCCGAAATCATCTCAAGCTGCGAGAGGTCGCTCTTGGAGCGCTGCACGGACCATTTACGCTCGTCGCCCCAAGGGATGTTTTCGAACTTGTCGTCGCCCACCGTCAGTGCCGCGCGCAGTTCAAATCGAACCAGCCCCGCTTCCAGCGAACGGGCGTTCCAGCGAACCTGTTTGCCGGTTACCAGCGTACCGATGACGGGGTCCATGCCCGCGGCCTGTTGCGCCACCATCGTCTGGTAGTCACGTACGTGAGCCGCCATGGCCAGGTCGAGGAAATCCATGCGCTGACCGCCCAGTGCCGTGGTCGTGCGGTCCAGCACAGGCTGGCCAAGGGCCACCATGGTCGCCATGTCACGCTCGGAAGGAGCGCCGTCCACGATGCCCGCGGGCAGCCCCTCGCCGGGCGAAACCACCCAGGCCCGAACGCGAATCGTGGTCTGTGCCGGCTCCGACAGGGCGACCTCGAGGTCCGTGGCCACCAGCGCGGCATGGCTGTTGAACTCCTTCATCATTTCCTCGTCGTCCACGGGCGCAAATCCGCGGATGCCCAGGAAAGGACCTACCACCTGGAACTGGAACCAGTCCGAACTCTGCCTGCCCTCGAGGTACTCTTTCATGAATGCGGCCGCGTCGTTGTAGGGACCGTCAATGGGCTGCTCCACAAACACCTGGTCAAAGGAGATGCCGTCTCCCATGACCTCCATGCGGTTGGGCGTCATGAGCCAGCCCGTAACGGGCGCCATGCCGCGCAGGCAGCCCGTGACGTTCATGAGGCTGAGTGTTGTTCCCGCGTTGGGCTTGAGGGTGCGGCTCTTGATCGCGGCGTCGCAGTCGGCAATGACGAGGAAGCGATTGCCCGGCCCGGCATCCAGCACTGTGCCGCAGGCGCGCGGCAGAACCGAGGCCAGGGGCGTGTAGCTGTAGGACACTCGGGGTAGTTCCACGCGGCCGCAGTTGGTTTCAAACGGCTGCATTTCGGCCAGTCGCATGGCAGCGTGCCACCCCTGAATCCAGAGCTTGCCGTCCGGCAGTACGATCGCGCCCGCGACAATCTCCTCGCCCGTGCGCAGATCGCGCACGTCGGATTGGGCTACGGCGCTGCCCGTGGCGACGGACATCTGGTAGTCGGCCAGGTAGCTTTGGTGCTGAACACGTTGGAGCACCATGCGCTCGGCGAGTCCGCCGCGCAGGGTGCCTACCAGCCGCGCGGTCTTGGCTGCTGCTGCGGCCTGGGCGGCCGTCAGGACGCCACTACTGGCTTCGCTGCCGGCGGGCAGCCGGTACACCTGAAGTGATACGCGCGCCCGGGCCACTTCGCGCAGGGCTTCCAGGCCCCACGCCAGGCGCTTGTGGAGGTCTTCAGTCGTGCGCACGACGACCTGAACAGGGTTGCCCCGGTCGCGGGATATCACTTCACAGGGATCGCCGTTGATGTTGCAGAACTCAATCAGTGAGTAGAGTACTTCGCCGTTCGTGTCCCAGCAGCGTGCCTCGTCGCCCGAGTCCCGCAGCGTCCAGGCGTCCAACTCATGATCAGTGAAGAGGTTGCCGAAGAGATGGTCCGGGGCCAGTACGTCGCCGATGCCGCCGTTGGCGGGTTGAATCCCAAGCTCAGCCCGGGTCAGACCGCGCACGTCATACTGCAGCTCGACGATGGCGGCTTCCGCCTCGCCCTGGGTCTCCGGGGCCGCTGCCTCGCCTTCCTGCGCCTGGTAACTGAGTGAGAACAAATACAGACCTGCCGCGGCCGCCCACGCAAGGGCCGCAAATCGGAAGACCTTCATGATGGGAATTCCCCAAGGGGCAAAATCGGGGTTGGACTTTAAGCCTACCACGTCGCAGAGCCCCGTGAGGGGTAAAAATCACGCCTTGCCACGTCGCCCTCGCAAGGCACTCTGGCGCCATGCGTGTTCTGGTTCAAAGAGTGGCGCGGGCGTCGGTCTCGGTCGAGGGGAAGGTGATCGCCGCGATTGGGCGGGGGCTGCTCCTGCTGGTGGGGGTGGGCCGGGGTGACACCCAGGCCCCCCTGGACCGACTGGCATCGCGTTGCGTCAACCTGCGCATCTTTGCCGACGAAGCCGGCAAGATGAACCGCAGTGTGCTTGACCTCGGGGGCGAGATACTGGCGGTCAGCCAGTTCACGCTGTATGGCGACGCCTCAGGCGGCAACCGCCCCGGTTTCACGGAGGCGGCACGCCCTGAAGCAGCCATGCCCCTGTTCGATGAGTTCGTATCTCTTCTGGCGCGCAGTCTGGGAAAGCCCGTGTTGACGGGGCGCTTCGGCGCGGACATGCAGGTGGAGCTCGTCAACGATGGGCCTGTGACACTCTGGCTGGAGGCCGCGCCCGGCTCAGCGTAGCCATTTCAGCGCGCCCTTGACCAGTTGGGGCGCGTGAAGCGTAAAACCCTCATGCCAGAGCAGCGTCTCGCCGCCCGGCGTCAGCAGCAGGATGGCGGGCTGAGTGCGGACGCCGAGTTCAGAGGCCAAGGCCTTCTCCGCGTCGTCATGGAGTGTAACGCTGATGCCGGCTTCCGAGGCCCGCTGGTCCCACTCCTCACGCCCTTCACGCCCGAGGTAAATCGCTGTCAGGGCTACGCCCCGCTGCCTGAGTTCGTCCTGGAGGGGGCCCAACAGCGCCAGCAGGCGCCGGGCTGGCTCGTCGTGCGTGCTGAGCAGCAGCACAAGGGTTGGCTTCTCACCTACTAGGTCCTGCAGTGATGAAAGCTTTCCGTCAGGCCCGCTCACCTTCGCCTGTGGCCAGGCCGTCATTTTTCTGGCGGCCAGCTCGACGGCGTCCAACTCCTCTCGAACCAGGGTGCAGTCGGCGGAAACGGCCGTCGCTTCTCCGCTTCGTACCGTGACAGACGCGGCACGGAAGCAGACGTCGCCCCGGCCGGAACGGGCACCGGTAAACAGCACATAGTCACCCGGCGCCACGTCACAAGCGCCGTTCTTCCATTCCAGATACTCCAGGGGCTCTACAAAGCCCTTCTCGACGCGGCAAAGCATGAAGTCGCGCCAGGGCTCAGCGTCCGGAAACTCACCGCCGTCACGGCGGAGACTGACCTGCACGCGCCCTGCTTTGGCATAGACCGCCGCCGCCTCGGCCTTCACCTTGCCGAAGTTTTCCGGCTCAAAGGGATAAGCAGGCAGCCACTGACCATCGAGGCGAACTTCAACCCATTGCCCTCCCGATGCCAGGCGTGCTTCCAGCCCGACTCCTCGATAAACCTGCACCAGGCACACGGCCGCGTCTTCAATGGTGGCCCGCCTGGCCCGCGCACTCTCCACGGCGTTGGCCGGGCTGCCGAAGTAACCGCGATCAGCGCGGGTAAGCCCTTGGGCGACAATGACGCCAAGCGCCTCGGCCAGGGGCCGGCCCGCCAGTAGCGGTGGCGGTGAGAAGGCCGCGCGGATGCCGCGCTCGCTGGAGCTTTCGTGGCGCACGCGCGGGGCAAGAACCCAATTGCGCCAGCCTTCTTCGTCGGCTCCAAGTGCCCGCCGATGGCGCCGAACCTGCCCTGCCAGACCCTCGGCGGTCCACTCAAAGCAATCCTTTTCGTCACCCAGCTCAAGCACGTCGATGGCGTAGCGGCGCTCGACGACATCCAGCTTGGACAGGGCGGCCAGAACTTCCGGGGCGTTGGCTCCACAGCGCGCAAGCTGCTGGCGTGCCCGGGCCGGGTAGTCGCCTTCGAGCGCGTCGATGAGCTGTTCCTGCTCGGGTGTGAGGTTGGCGCGTTCCCGCCGCCACTGGTCGCGTGCGCGCAGGCGTTCTTGACTGGCTCGGGCCAGTTGCTGCTTTTCTTCCTGAGTGAGCTGCGGCGATCCGGTAGCAGCCTTGCGCCCTGCCGACTTGCGGGCGCCCTGGGGAAAACGCAGCCAGTGGTGCAATTCCACTTGGGGGTTGTCGCCCGCATCCGGAGAGGGTCGGCCCAGAATGTATCGGCTCCAGCCCTGCCGCGTCAGGTTGACCTGTACTTGCGCCAGCACGTCTCGTGCGGGGGATTGTTCGTCAAAGGTGCGGGCCAAAGCCGCCACGGGACCCTGAGGCGTTTTGGCTGTCAGAACGTAGTCGCCTCGCCCCAGTACGATGGAGGCCCCCGGGACCAATCGCGCAATCACCCGCAGGGAGCCGAAGTTGAAGATATGCACATAGATGTCGCCGCTGATTTCGGTGTCGCACAGGGCCCGGACTTCGCAGGTGTCGCCGTAAACGGGGGTGCTGTTGATCAACGTGACCCCGGCGCGGCGCGCCAGCACCGGCTCAGGGCTGTCGGCCACGTCGCCGTAAGCTGTGCTCACTACCAGTCCCGCGCGCGAAGCCGGGCCTGCGAACCAGCCGCGGTCGAGTTCAAGCTCCGGCTCGCAGCCCCCCAGGAACCACCAGCGTCCGTCGGCGAAGGCTTCGCACCAGGCATGGTTGTTGTCCGTGAAGGTCCAATATGGGGTGCTGCAGGGCCGCGCCGGAATCCCGACACTGCGGGCCGCACATATGTAAAGGATCATCTCTTCCTCGCAGCGTCCTACGCCGCGCAGCATTGTGGTCAGAGGACCCTGATCGCGCCCGTTGGTGCTCTGGAACGTGGCGTACTCGCGTGCGTAGCGGTTGGCCTCGAGCGCGGCTTCCTGCATGGGCAGATTCTTCACGCGCGGCCAGAGTTCGTCGTGCATCAGCTTGCGCCACGCCTGGCAGGGCTCCTGGGTCACGCGGTGTGGCAGGATGTAGTGGTAGAACAGTTCGTCGGTGAGCTGCCCGCCCCAAGGGGCTTCGTGCCGGACTTTGAGCGCATGATCAACGTGCTCGCGGAGCAACTCAAGGGTCAGTGCGCCAAAGTCCGCCGGCGGCAGATATGCGAACAAGAACGCCACCGCCAGCAGCACTTCCCGTCGTTGCGGCTCGGGCCCTTCCAGCAGCCATCCCCGGACTTCGGGGTAGGCGTAGTAGCTGCGCAGGTTCTGGAGTGCCTGGGCGCGATAACGGGAGGGAACAGCCTCAAAGCGTCGCTCTAACTCGGCCTGGGAAAGGGCCTCGAGGCCCTGCTGCACCGGCTCCTCGACGGCCGGTCCCTGCAGCACCGGGCCCTGCCTGACCGGCGCGCAGCCGGCGTGGAGGACGAAAAGCACCAGCGCCGCGAGCGCTGCGATCAGGCGATGTCGACTCATGTTGTCTTCACAATCGAGGTACTGCCCAGTCGATCGATTGTAAGCCCATGGAGGCTGGTCGTCACTACTCGGGGCGAATGGCTTTGAGAGAAACTTCAACGCTGCGGGCACCACGGAAGTCGTTGACGATGGGCGAAAACGCAATCCTCAGACGATCTCCCCGCTGCACGTTCTCAGCCAGTGCCGCCAGTCCAAAGCCGATAGCGCGCAGAGCCGGCCCGTCGCCCTGGCGCAGCAGCAAAGAGAGGTGCCCCGTACCGCGGCCTACCACCTTGGGCGCCGCCACCACTTCCACACTGCGCGCGCAGAACTGAGGCTCGGGGTTGCCTTCGCCGAAGGGTTCGAGCAGGGCCAGGGTGTCCACGGCCTCCAGCGTCAGCTCGGAGAGCGACACTTCGGCGTCCAGGTCCAGGGTGGGTGAGGCGTAGTTCGCGTTGAGCACGTGTTTGTCGGCCACTTCGTTCACTGCGCGGCGCAGCACACCGAAGTTTTCGCGCGTGATTTCCAGGCCCGCCGCCTGCTCGTGGCCCCCGAAGCGCTTCATCAGGTGCGCGCACTCGTTGAGCGCATTGTACAGGTGGAAGCCCGGCACGCTTCGTCCCGAGCCCCGGCCGTTATCTCCGTTGAATGCGACCAGCACGGCTGGCTTGTTGAACGTCTCTGTCAGGCGTGCGGCCACGATGCCCACGACGCCTGGCTGAAAGTCCTCATGGCCCACGACCAACACACGCTCGCCTTCATAGCTGCTGTCGGAGCGAACGATGTCTGAAGCTAGCTTTGTCAGCTCGCGGTCCGGTTGCTGGCGCTTACGGTTGAGCACGTCGCATTCCTGCACCAGCTTCATGGCCTCGCCGTAGCTGGGAGCGGTCAGGATTTCCAGCGCCAGCGTTTCTCGCCCCATGCGCCCGCCAGCATTGAGTCGCGGCGCCAGCTTGAAGCCGACGTCGGTGCCCGTGGGCACCCGTGTGAGCGAAGCGACCTCCATCAGTGCGCGGATACCGGGGTTGGCACTGTCGGGCATCAGGCCCAGGCCAAAGCGCGCAAACACGCGGTTTTCGCCGCGCAGGGGCACGACATCGGCAATGGCGGCCAGGGCCACCAGGCTCTGTGCGCTGTGCAGGAACTCGCGCGCCGCCGCATCAATACGGCCGCCGCCTGCGCGTTCCAGAATCCCCAGCGCCAGCTTGAACGCTACGCCGGCGCCGCACAGGTCGCGAAATGCCAGGGTTTCTTCGGCCACGTGGGGGTTGAGCAAGGCGTAAGCCGGCGGCAACTCGGGGGGGACGGTGTGGTGGTCGGTGATGATCGTGTCGATGCCCAATTCCCGCGCCAGGCTGACCTCCCGCACCGCCGTGGTGCCGTTGTCACAGGTAATCAGCAGTTTCACACCCTTCTGCGCCGCTTCCCGAACCACACGCTCGTTGAGTCCATATCCATCAACGGCGCGCACAGGAATGCTGGCCTCGGCCTGGGCACCGAGCATCCGGAACAGATTGACCAGCAGCGCCGCGCTCGCCGAGCCGTCGACGTCATAGTCGCCCTGGACCAGGATTTTCTCGTTGCGCTGGAGGGCGCCCAGAATGCGGTTGACCGCCAGGTTCATCTGGCGGAAGGCAAAGGGCGACTCCAGATGGCCCGGCATGGGCCGCAGGTAGCGCCCGGCGGCGCCTTCATCGCGCAGACCTCGGTTGATCAATACCCGCGCCACCAATGGCGGCATACGCAGCGCCGACGCCAGCTCCCGCACCTCTGACGAGAGCTGCTGAGCGATGCACCAGGTTGTTGTTGCGTCGTCCACATCGCCCCCATGAACCTTGAAAAGTAGTACCCGCCGCGACAGGACGCGGCAAGCACGGCTTGGGCGTCTCCCTCTCAATTCACATCTTGCCCACAGCCACGATGCATCGAGACAGTCTGGCCGGCATCGTGCCTTTTCGCACGGCTGACGATTCGTTCTGGCACCGATGCGGCCCAAGCGTGCCGACTCGCCGCGGGCGATGGCCTTGCGTGCTCCTTGTCGGGCCCATGGCGTCATCGAAGTGTCATCGCGCAATGTCTGATTCTAATATTATATAACTGCCCTGATGTGCATTTTTCAGATAGTCTCCGTTTTGTGCTTGGCGGCGGCCTAAGCTCATATTGCCGCGCACGGCGCGCGGCCATTGCAGGGATCGGGGCTGCCGCGCTTGCCTGACCGCCCGGCGGTTCTCCCCGTTTCTCCCGCAATCTCACTTTTCTGCACCCGCTCACCCGGGAGGGGAACCATGTTGCCCAAATTGAGAGTTTGTCTGCTGCTGGCCGCAATCGTCGCGGCCATTTCATCGGCGCTCGCGCTGGCGCACGCCTCGCGCCGGATACCGCAGGAGGCTCCCGAGAGAGCCGCCATGCTTGCCGACCAGCCCTGGGAGTCGCGCCCCACGGTCGAGTTCACCACGCCGTCAGCCGGCAGTGATACTGCGGGTGCCTTTGAAGTGTCCCTGGAGTTCAACACAGCCGCGGGGCCCGAAGTGGACCCGGCCTTTACGGAGATTCTGTGCTCGCGCTGTATTGACTTCGGCAGCCAGACACTCCTTTCAGGTACCAATCTCGCCCAAGTGCCCGGCTTCCTCAGTGAGCTTGATGCGGCGGGCGCCACTTTTGAGTGTGGGGGCAGCGGGCGAAGCATCCAACCCGGCGATTGTGTGTTCTCCTGCAGGGTGACCAATATTGCCGGGCGCCGCTCAAGCTGGGTTTCACGGCGAATCTGCGTCGAGGGTGCTTCCGGCAACGTGTTTACCTGCCCGACGCCGCTGTGGCAGGGAGAAGTGGGAGTGACACTGACGCTTGTCGGGGGAGACTACCGTCTCGCCGACCACGCCGATCTTGGCCCGGGCATCGAAGTTGTCGGGGTGGGGGGCTATGAGGGCTTTGCGATTGTCACGGTCAACTTAAGCCAGACCGCCCCCTCTGGCTGGCGCACGGCCATACTCACATCTTCCAACCCCCTGGCGACCGATATGCCCGCTCTGGGTGCTGTCGAGGTGGGCCAGCCCTGCCGCGCTGCTTACGTCTCGACGGCTCCTGAGGCCTCGCAAAACGGGGCCATGGCAGCCGATGGTGTCGTCCTGGCCTCGGGGGCGTTCACCCATGAAGCTGTCGATTTCGAGGTGAGGGGAATTGGTCTGTCGCTGGTCTGGCAGCGCGGATACCGCAGCGACCTCCAGTTCAACGGCCCCCTGGGCCGGGGCTGGACGCACGAGTTTATCGAGCGCGCGTTGTTTACGGGTGCGGCCATTGAGTGGCAGACCGGCCAGGGGCGGAGTTACGTGTTCTCCCATGATGGAGATGCCTGGGTGGCGCCTCCCGGCGTGTATGTGCGTGTTGCGCGTGACAACTCAAGCGGACATATCTCATTGCAGGACCGCCACGGAGGCTGTCGGGTGTTCAACGCCGACGGCTCGCTCTGGCTGGTGCAGGACGCCACCGGAAACCGCATTGAGTGCGAATATGATTGTCAGGGCCGTCTGGACCGGATTGTGGACGATCGCGGCCGCTGGACTCGCCTGCACTATGGCGCCGATGGCCGCGTGCTCGAAGTCTGCGATCATGCATGGAGTGTCGAGACACCGCGCCGCGTAACCTATACTTACAGCGAGGCCGGCCATCTCACTTCAGTAGCGCTACCGGAGACAGCGCAGTATGCGTGCGCAACGCGTCTCGTTACGGAATACGAGTATGACGCCGGCCGCCTGGTTGGCATTCGCAAGCCGCGCGAGGTCCTGGCGCAGGGGGGCCTCTGGCTTGAAAACATCTACCACGAGAACCGTGTTTCAGCCCAGCGCATCGCGGACACAGGCTGGACGCATATCCGCTATCTGCCGTCGGGCCAGCGCCGTGTGGTGGGACCACAGGGTTTGCGGCGCGACGTTCAGCTTGACGCCTGGGGACGCGCTGTTTCACGCACTGACTTCACGGGTTTCTGGTCGGCGGGCGCGGAGCCTCCTGCGGACGCGGGATGGCTGGAGCAGACCGGCGCGACCCTGCGAGCCACTGACCCCGCGGCGTTCGTTGAGTACTTCGAATACAACAGCCAATCTGAAGTCACGCTTCATACGCTGTCCGATGGAAGCCGTCTGGCGAGGACCTTCCCCGAGCCGCAGGAACTCAGTGCCGGGTCGGTGGCTTCGCTTGGCGCCAACGTGCTGCGGGACGATTCCCAGGGCTGGCCGGCCAACGCCTTTGCCGGCGCCTGGTTGCGGGCCCTCACCTCTCGGGGACCACGCAGTTACGCGATTGTGTCCAATAGTGGGAACTCACTCTTCCTGCCGGCTTGGGAAGACCTGCTTGCGGACGGCGTCGAGATGGGGAGCGCCTTCTCCATCCATAGCGCCAACCCTGACGCGCTCGCGGCGGGCAATTGCCTTTTCGAACGCCGGTATGACGGGCCCGGCCCGCAGGCTGCCGTTTTGGAAACCGCATTCGAGTATGAGCCGCGTTACCAGCAGCTCAGCCGCAGCGTGGACGCGCGCGGCCAGGTTACCCGCTGCTTCTACGGCTATCAGGGCTACGCCGCTCAAGACCCCAGGGGCTGCCATCTGACTCGCGTCGAGCTGCCCGAGGTTGTCAGCGGACAGACGATGCCGCAGCTTGGCGTGTGGACCTTCGGTTATGACGAGCGCGGCCGCCGCGTGTTCTCGACCGATCCAGCGGGCGTTCGGACGGAATATACCTATTCTGCCGGGGGCGCAGCCGAGGGCTACCTGCAGCTTGTGGTGGTGGACCCGGCTCAACTCGCCCTGGTCCATGAGTTCGCGTGCAACACTGTGGGCCAGGTGACCGCATATTGGCCGCCGCGTGCCCACGGCGCTGCGGATCGCGACGCCTTCAAAATCAGCATGTCGGTCAATGAACTGGGCCAGACCTGGCACTGGAGTGGACCGAAATTGACTGAGAACGGTGCGGCGCGCCGCGATGTGTACTGCATCTTTGATCCCAACGGCCTGCCGGCCCGCGAGTTCGAAGAGTATGTCACTGGGGAGGGACTGGAGCCGACACCCCCGGCCAATCCACACGACCCGGCAAGTTACTCGAAGTCGGAATTCTCCATGTCTCCCACCTGGATTGAGGTTCGCCTGGAATATGACAGCGCCAATCGGGTCGTGGCATGTATTGCTGACGCTGTGGCCGGCGCCACGGTGGCCCAGGAGTCCACAGTGTATGAGTACGACGCCGCCGGAAACATGACTGCCACCATTTCGCCGGAGGGCCGCCGCACGGCCTTGGCCTACGATGAGCGGGGCCTGCTGATGCGCAAGACCGAAGGCGCCCTTACAGCGGACGCCGGTGAGTTCATCTACGACTACGATCTGGCCGGGCACCTGGTCCGCGTGACCGATCCAAGGGGCTTTCACTGGTCAGGGGAATATGACGGCTTTGGGCGCCTGACCCGGTTCATCGACCCCCTGGGCCACTACCGTGCATGGGCTTACGATGCCAATGGCAGCGTTGTTGAGGAAACCTGGCACAACTCGGATCATCAGCTGCTGCGCCGCAACTGCTTCGATCTCGACGAAATCGGCCGTATCTGGCGGCAGCGGACCCTGGCCCTGAACCGACTGGGCCAGCCGATAGGATCCGGCGAATCGGTGACCGTACGGGTTCACGATACGGGGTCGAGGCTCAGGTCGCTTTCCCGTGGAGCGAGAACCTGGACTTATGACTACGACAGCGCGGGCCGAATGAGCCTCGATCGCGATCCCGCGGGAAACGAGCGGTTGCTCAGCCGCGATGCCGATGGCCACTTGACGCAGATTACCCATCGCCAGCTCAACGGTTTGACCGGACTATATGAGGAAACCGGGGAACAGCTGGACTATGACTTTACCGGCCGCTGGATTCGCTATCGTGACCCGCGGCACGGTCCCACCCGAGATACGGAAGTGCGCGTGGCCCATGACAGTCGCTCCCAGGTGGTTCGGTTGCGCGACGCCGGTCAGGAGGAGTCCCTGGCAAGCGCGTGCGGCTATGACCTCCGCGGTCGGCTGGTTTCGCTGAAGGTCAAGGCGGGTGTAGATGTCACGCAGGAGCGTCGCCAGACGTTTAGTTGGGACGCGGACGGCCTGCTGGAAGGCGTGTCCATTCTCGAAAACCCCGGATCAGGCCAGCTGCAGTGGCGCGACCTGCTTTATGAGCGCGATTCGCGTGGACGCGTGACCGCCATGCGCCGTCCCGACGGTCGGCGGTGGGAATATGACTATGACCGATGCTCCAACGTAACGACCCGTCGCGATCCGGCCCAGAACTCGATCGCCTTCACGGTGGATGCAAGAGGTCTTACGACTTCGGCCGCGATCTCGAGAGGTCCGGGGGTATTGGGCGCCACCTTGGAAACCGCCGAATTTGACGCACTGGGCCGGGTCATCTCCGGCGCAACGTACGAGGGCGAGATGCTGCTCACGCGCCATGAGTATCAATACAACAGTCTCGACGACATCGAGCGAATCCTTACGTCCCTGGGCACGCCGGGCGGCGCGGTCAGCTTCGAGCAATTGGCCGAATATGACCAGGAGGGGAACTGTGTTGACCGAACCTACTGGGGCGGCCGCAACATCGTTCTGGGACGCGATGCCCTGTGCCGGGTCGTTTCCGCGCAGGACGGTTCAACTCAGCACAGCCTCGCGACTCTTGTCTATGGCGGCCCGGAGCGTGTATTGCAGGCGTACTGGGGCAACGGCTGGATGAGCTCGTGGACCTACGAGTCCGCAGTTGGCGCAAGCGGGTGCAGCGCCCTGCCTGCGCGGGTTGAACACATCCGCCCGGGGCATTCACCGCTGATGTCGGAAGCACTATATGGCGCCCGTGGCGAGATGCTGGCCCACCGCCGCGGCCACGAAGGTGCCATGGGCGAAGTCTGGCGGTTGGACTTGCTGCCAAGGCCGGAAGTCCTGCGCCGGGCTATCAAGGGCTCATTCCCTGGGCTTATCTCACGACCCTATCGGTCCACCCAGACAAACCGCCCCATGGACGATTTCCGTGAGGGTCTGCAGCTAAAGCGCAAATTCAAGTTGCCCATTCAGACGGACGACCCCATGGACGAATTCCGTGAGGGTTCGCGGCTCAAGCGCAAATTCAAGTTGCCCATCCAGACGGACCACCCCATGGACGAATTCCGTGAGGGTTCGCAGCTCAAGCGCAAATTCAAGTTGCCCATCCAGACGGACCACCCCATGGACGAATTCCGTGAGGGTTCGCAGCTCAATCGCAAATTCAAGTTGCCCATCCAAACTGACCACCCCATGGACGAATTCCGTGAGAGCCCGCAAATCCGCTCTCACTTTTCTGGAGTTGACCTGTTCGACTTCGACGGCCCCGATGACTTCAACGGCCTTGGCAATCCGGAAGTGGAACCTGTGGCGTTTGGTCTGGCTTGCCGCTTCTCCTTTGACTCTCTGGGCAATCGAAGAGGGCCGGAGGCCATTTTCCTGCTGGGTCAGGGCGGACATGAGATATGCAGCGACGTATATACCTTGGACACCGATGGCTCTAACGCCTGCATCTCCGTGGCCGGTTGCACACTCGCGTACAACGCCAGCCGCCAGGTTATCTGGGACGAGCGCCGTGGCCTCTACTTCGCCTATGATTGGCGCGGGCAGGTAGTTCTCGCTGACGACAGCCAAGACCTCCAATCTCCCCTGCTAAAAGTTGTGTATGACAGCCTCGGCCGGCGTGTGCTTGATGTTCAGTTGCATCCTGCGGGCAATATGGCCCAGCCCCACAGCATTGCCGCTACGCTCTATGGGCCAGATGGCGCGATTGCCGGTGAAGTGGCTCTGGACGGGCAGGCTCAGATCCTGGGGGACGTGCAGTTGCTCGAACTTGCGCCCAACGTCGTCGTCGAGCGCGCTTGCTGGGGTGGCACCATCGAGCACCGTTTCCGCCATCCGGACGCTTTGGGCCGCGTTATCGGAATCTCCAACGGCGCGGGCCGTCGCACCGACGAATATGGCTACAGTCCCGCCGGTCTACCCCTGCGCCGCCGCGTCTTGCTGGACGTGGCAAGCCAGGACATCGTCAGAGTCAGGGAAAATCAGCCTGAGGTCGGCCAGACACGGGTGGAACTGGCCTGGGCGCCGGTGTCGACTGTGGTAGGACGTGAACTCTGCATCGCTCGTCCCAGCGCCGCGAGTCACCGTTATCTTCTGGCAAGAGTGGTGGCCGTGGATGCGGAGAGCCTGACGGTGAGCGACTCAGAGGGATGGATCGCAGAGGCGCTCCAGGAAGCATGCGGCTTTGTCGTTTTCGATTTTGCAGACGCCAACGTCTGCCCCGGCCCATCGACGGGAGGTTCCTGGAGCAGTGGGCCGGTATTGGGTGGGGGGCAGACTCACTACACGTTCCAGGGCGGCGGGTTTGTAGCCTTCCAGCGCGGTTGGATGGTGTGCCCCGATGCGTTGCAGGGCGTGGTACTGCCCGTTCACGCCGTGGCCGTGGCCGATGCCAACACTCTTTCCACGAGGGGCAACGCGTTGCCCCTGACGCAGCAGGACCGGTTCTTCAGGCTCTATGCACCCGTGGGCACTTCAGCGACACATGGCGCGAGTGAAGTGAACTACCTTGTCTCGGGCTCGCTCCATCTTTTCGGCTTGCGCCGCTACTTCGGCGCCCTGGCGGGGTACTTCAACGGCGTGAGCATTGTCGGGGCGCAGCCGGGCCACGAGCGCCAGGGGGCGTGGCTTGACGGCTGGGAGTTCGACATCGAGTTGGGCCGCCGCCGCACGCCCCTGGGCGACGATAGCGGCGACCATCACGCCCTTCGCTGAGGCTGGTGGGCGTTGGGCCGCCCGCGAGGCACCTCGCGGGTGGCCTATTTTTTGGCCCAGAGCAAGATTCTCTTGAAGGGATAGAAGCAGGGCCGGAGGTGGCCCATGCGCTGGATCAGTTCGCGCCTGTAATCTGCAAGATAGGCTTCATAGAGCGCCGCTGACAAGCGCTTCTGGTAGTCGGTCAGAAGTGTGCCCTTGACCCACTCTACGATGTCTGCCGTGGACCCCAGAGTGTGGCTGTAGACTCGCAGCATAACCTGCTGTTGTTCTGCCCCCAGCTGGTGCAGCAGAAGGGCATAATCTTCGACAGGCAGTACGGGCGAGGTGCGGACATAGCCGCCCAAGGCGGTGCGATAGGGTTCCCGCGCGGCAATCTCATGGGCCAACAGGTGCGACACATGGTCGTGATTGGCCGGCATCTGTACTGCCAATTGGCCGCCGGGAGCGACGAGACCCAGCAGCCGCACGAACAGGGCGGCGTGATTCTCGACCCATTGTACGGCGGCGTTGCTGAACACAATATCGAAGGGCTCACGGGCGCTGAAGGTCGCCAGGTCAGCCTTGTCAAACGACAGGCCCTCGCCCTCAAAGCGCGTGCTTTGAGCCAGCATGGAATCGGAGTTGTCTACGCCCAGGGTTTCCCGTGCCAGCAGGGCCCGGTGCAGCTCGCGCGTGAGCTCGCCGGTGCCGCACCCCAGGTCAAGCACGCGCTGATGGGGCGAGCGTGTCAGCAGGGCCATCAAGTCAAAAAAGGGGGCCGAGCGTTCCTGCTTGAAGCGTTCGTATTGGGCGGGGTCCCAAGAGTCGCGAGCCATGACTCTGCGGATATTAGTCGTCGTTTTGCGGGCTGTGGAGGCGGGGTAGACAAGTTTGGTTGCTTTGCGCATGGAGTGTCCGGGAGAATGGGGTGTAAGACCACGAATTTGTATAGGATCGGCGCTGCGCAACAGAAGCGAGAATTTCTGCGCTCGCTGGCTCTTCATCGTAATGTCATTGCGCTTTGACGCCTTGCGTAGCGGCCCAAATCCGCCGCAAGGCACCGCCTCAAAGGGTCCTGCCTGAAGGCGCTGCACTTTTCGACCGCCCGCCGCTTCGCCTGTGGACCGTCTCTTTCAGGCGTCATTTGCAGGAGTCGACGATAGCAGATATCAGGACCTTCAAGGCATCGTCGCAAATGATTCCACACTTGTGCCTGCGACGCCAGCACATCCAACCCGTTGATGACGGACAGGATTCTCCACGACATGTCGAACATGTCTAGGCTGCGGGCATATGCCTGTTTGGGTACATACGGCACCAGTGCGGTGCCGGCGTCAGGCCAAAACGGGCAGGGCGTCCAGAGCTGCCAGAAGGTCCTTGGCGTGCTCAAAGCGCTTGGCGCGGTCGTTTTCCAGCAATCTGTCAATCAGCGCGGCAAAGGGCTCGCTGACCTTGGGCGCAACCTCTCTCAGCTTCGGGGGCTGCTTGCTGAGGTGGGCTAACACGACTGCTTGCAGGCTGTCTCCCTCAAATACCGGGCGCCCCGCGAGCAGATGAAAGAACGTCGCACCCAGCGAATAGAGGTCGCTGCGGATGTCCAGGTCTTTGTTGCCGTTGGCTTGTTCGGGGGAAATGTAGTGCGGCGTGCCCAGCAGGTACCCCTCCGCTGTCTGGGCAGAGTCGTCGGCCAGACGCGAAAGCCCGAAGTCTCCGAGCTTGGCGTCGCCTTCGCGCGTCAGGTAAATGTTGCCCGGCTTGATGTCCCGGTGGATGAGCTTGCGTTCCTCAAGGTAAGCCAGGGCCTGCGCCACCTGATGAATCAGCTTGTGCGCCTCACGTTCGCCCAAGGGCGCGTGTCCCTCCTCAAGGTAGCTGTCCAGAGGTGCACCCTCGACCAACTCCTGCATCATGAAGTGTACGCCCTGATACTCCCCCATCAGGTAGGTGCGGACGATGTGCTTGTGAATGAGCTTGACCGAAATTTCGTTGCTGCGCTGCAGCCGCTTGAGGAAGTTTTCCTTCACCGCGGCAAAGGGGCTGATCACCTTCAGCGCCACGGGCTTGTTGAACATGGGCTCCATGGCGCGGTAAACCACCGCCGTGCCGCCCTGACCCAGCTTGTCAATGATCGTGAACCCGGCGAACTCGCGGCTGACAATCTGCCCCGTTTCCTTGAAGCGCCGCATGGCGGTGTCGGGGTCTTTCACATCCAGGCCCTGCACCGTGGTTTCATCAAGCTTACGCGCAGAAAGAGTGCTCTTTCGCAGAAGAATCTTGACCTTGGCCGCCAACTCCCCTTGGCGGAAAGGCTTGACGAGGTATTCATCGGCGCCCGCCTCGATACCAGCAATCACGTCGCCCTCTTCGCCGAAATTCGACAACAAAATGATCGGCGTGTGCTTGAGTTTGGGCAGTTCGCGAATCTTGCGCGTGGCCGCCAGGCCGCTGATCTTGGGCATGTTGATGTCCATGATGATCAGCTCAGGCAGGAACTGCTGGGCGCGGGCCAGGGCATCTTCGCCGTCAATGGCGACCTTCACCTCAAATCCCAGCTTCTGAAGCTGGGCCGAGAGCAGCGTGCGCAGTTCGCGCGAGTCATCACAGATCAAAATGCGCTCAGCCATACATGCCCCGGACAGTGCTCACGATTATCAGGCGCCGAAGGAGCAAGTCAACCGCCATAGCCGCGCCGCGGGCGCGTTTCCGATCGCCCAGAACCGACAGCCGCACGGCTCACGACGATCCTGAGGCAGCGTCGCGCGCCGCCAAGCTAGGCTTGGCCGGGCCTGTCGCGGCGCAACCGCGAACCCGCCATGGCGCCGACGGGGCCCATGGCTGTGGCGGCCAGAATCGACCACAGGGGCTTCATGCCTTGCTCGCCGAGAATCGTGACCATGCCCAGCACCAGCATGACGCCGACCAGGACAAAAGCGGCGCGGCGCCCGCCAATCGCGGTGGCAACGACGCCTGCCAACACCGCAAACAGAAGGCTCAGCAGTATTTCGAGATAGAGAATGAATTCGGGACCGGCGTAGGGCTTGTTCATGTCCGGAGAAAACGCCTCGGGCCAGAGCAGCAGGAAGGACCCGACCATCAGCAAAGTGCAAACTACCAGCACCGCGTAAGCGGCCAAGACAGCAACGAACGTTCGAAGCATGGCAATACCTTTCGCGCGCGCTCAAGCGCAAGACTAGTTGGAAGAGAGAGTACGCAGCTGCTCGACGGCCTCTCGCTCAAGTCCGATGATGCGTCCAAGATCGCCTGCTATCGCCGCGTAGAGTTCGCCCGCGCCCGCGGCATTGAGCTTGCACTCATTGCCAAGCTCCATGCGCTCGTCAAAGAGCGCCTTCAACTGCGGCGTGGCCTTGGCCCCCTGCGCATCGAGCAGCTCGGCGCGGATGTCCGTGATTTCGCACCGGCGCTTGACGGCGGCATCAGGGCAGTGCCGGATGCGCTCCGTGAGCCCATCCCACAGGACCCCGGAAGCGCGGAACTTCTGGGTGACTTCGGCAAAGCGGTTGTCACCCGTGATCCACGCGGCTTCGGCCAGGAACTCCGCATAGAGAGGACGGCCGGCCGCGGGCCCCGTGTACTCATGCTGGAGGCACTCATAGGCGCGGCCAAGCCCCGCCAACGCTTCGCGGCCCGAGGCAAAGACCTTGGGCCAGCCCTTGGGGTCGCGTTTGTCCGTCAGCAGCCGCTGCCACTTCTCCAGGCCCGCAAAGCCGAAATTGGAGGCGAAACTCTTCACGGGACTCTGGTGGAAACTCTTAACCGTGAGCGCCACGGCTTCGCGCACGGCCTGCGCGAGGTCAAACCCCTGGGCGCGGCCGCGAAGCGTGACCAGTCGATTCTTGCCCTTGCGATAGCGGCTGCGCGCGTGCGCAAACTCGGCCATGGAAATGGAGATGGGCTCCACGGCGCGGTCATCAAGCCATATGGAATCGCCGTGGCGCCCGACAGCGGCCACAACGTGCGGCGACATGCCCGCCCATTGTGCCGGCATGCCGGAGTAGGGCAGAGACACCATATCGACGGTGCAAAGCGCGGGCTTGCCGGCGTCGAGCGCGCTCAACAGGTGTTTCATCGCCGCGCCTTCGGTGCTGGCTTCGCGGGTATCGAGCTGGGCGCCGCAGCGGCCAAGGCCCTCCGCGATGAAGGCGTCGGCCATGGAGTTCGAGCGCGCGACAATCGTAAGCATCGGCGGCATGCCGCGGTACTCGAATACGGCATAGAGAAAGCCGATGCCGCCGCACAGGCCGGCAACCAGTGCCTCGGAGTACTCTCGGCCATCGGGCTTGCGCAGTCCGGCAAAGCGCAGAACGTTGGTCAGCACACTCGTGTCACCCTGCAACCCGCCAAAGCAGGCGTAGCCAGCGATGAGGCCGGGCAGCGATGAGGCGTGGCTGGGTTCTTCGATCAACAGGTGCGAGCGCGCGGTGGTGTAGCCTTCACCGGTGCGCCTCATGCGTTCACGTACGAGTTTCTTGAAATCGCGCTGGCGGGTCATGTGCTTGCTTTCGGCAACTTCGAAACGAACTCGCCCGCCCGCAAGCCGTTTCGAACCGAAAGAAACACGTATCAGCGACTCGGAAGGGCAGCCCCTCCTTTGCTCCCGTTACAGGCCCAGGGCGGTGGGCCAAGGGGAGTTAGGCGACGAGTCATCGCCTCGCCTTTTGTACGCGGCAATAATGGCCCTGTCAACAGCACCCGCGAACGGACATCGCGCGCTCCCCAATCAAAGCGCGACTGGGAAAGCCGAAGAGTCGCAAGAGTACAATCAGGCTGGGAGCACGAGCGGGCCCAGAGGCGGCTTGTGCAACCCCGCCCCCGCTGACGACTTGGGTAGTCTCGGCAGAGGCGCGTCAGCCGCAGAGATCACTGAGCCGGAGCGCCGCATTCCAGCCATCCCCTTGACAGCAGGCAAATGGGGGCTAATTCTCTCCTCCCCTGCCGCTTCGGCGACGGGACCGGCAACGCAGCCAGAGCAACACAACGCCGGAAAACAGCGTCACGCACCCGTAGCTCAATTGGATAGAGCATCTGACTACGGATCAGAAGGTTGAACGTTCGACTCGTTCCGGGTGTACCAGCAGCAAAGCCGCCTCCAGAGCCATTCTGGAGGCGGCTTGCGTTTCTGGACTTTGCCAGAAAAACAGCCGTGTACACGATTCCGTACACGATTCAATTCGCTTCCCGCTCGGTACCTCATACTCCATGGATTCTGCAGGCCGAATTGGCTGGTGCCGACTTCGCGAGTGTCGCGAGGCGTGCTAAGGTGCGTCAACTTGACGGAGCAAGGATGCCGCGCACACGGACAACGAGATCAAGCAAGCCACGCGCTACCAAAGCCGCGCAGGCCAAGCGCGGTCCAAAAGGTGGCAAGGCGCTCGCCCAGGCCGATGCTTACGAGCATTCCGAGCCCAAGGCCCTCTTGCGGCCGGAAGTTGGCATTCAGGCGCAGTTCAAGAAGCGCAAAGAACCCGCCACATACAAGTTCGACAGCTCGCTTTCCCCGGCCTTGGAATGGGACGTTGCGCCCGTTCGCGAACAGGCCGAGGCGCTGATTCGCCAGATTTTGGACGCCGACGATTTGGCCAAGGCCAAAGCCGCAGCCGAGACCCTGAAGCAACTCAGCAAGCCGTTCCTGAATTGGACGGGCAAGGGCGAGCGCTTGAGCTTTGACGTGCCCACGTTGCCGCTATTCGTTCACGAGCGGTTGAGCACCGAGGCCATCATCGAGACGCTGACCGGCCACAAGCTGGACAAGCAGAAGACGATCTTCGACCTGTTCGGCGCGGCGCAACACAGCCTTGCCGACCAGGCCTTGAAGGCCTACGAATACCCGGACAAGTGGGTCAACCGCATGATCCTGGGTGACTCGCTGGTGGTGATGAACAGCCTGTTGCAGTTTGAGGGCATGGGCGGCCAAGTCCAGATGATCTACATGGACCCGCCCTACGGCGTGAAGTTCGGCAGCAACTTCCAGCCCTTTGTGCGTCAGCGCAGTGTAAGCCACGGCGACGACGAAGACATGACGCGCGAGCCAGAAGTCGTTCAGGCCTACCGCGACACTTGGGAACTCGGCCTACACAGCTACCTCACTTACCTTCGGGATCGCCTGATTCTCTCACGAGAGTTACTCGCGCCATCCGGCTCAGTCTTCGTTCAGATCAGCGACGACAACTTCCACCACGTTCGCGAGGTATTGGATGAGGTCTTTGGTGCCGAGAACTTTGTCGCCGTAATCAATTTCAAAACGATGATGCCCCTAGAGTCCGGCAACATCGAATCAGTTGTGGACTACCTTTGTTGGTATGCCAAGGATAAGGAACGGCTGAAGTACAGGAACCTTTACACTGGCAAGAATGTCGGCAAGGGAAGCGAGTTCGTTTTCGCCGACACAGAGGATGGTGGCTACAGGCGACTGGAGCCCGCAGAGATTGACAACTTCGACGAAACGGCCCAACGCCTCCGTATCTTCAAACGATCGGACTTGACATCTTCGGGCTACACACCGTCGTGCACCTTCCCAATCCAATTCGAAGGTCAAACCTTCGAAACGAGACGCGGTAAGAGTTGGCGCACGACGCCCACGGGAGTCGAAGTCCTCAAGACAAAGAATCGCCTCTTTGTTCTTGGGAGCAAACTCTACTACAAAATGTATCTGTCCGACTTCGGGCTGAACTCACTAATCAACCAGTGGACTGACACCATCGAGTTTGGCAGCAGGTCATATGCGGTTCAAACCACACCGACCGTTATCCAGCGTTGCATGTTGATGACGACGGACCCCGGAGATCTAGTTGTCGATCCTACATGCGGAAGCGGAACAACCGCCTATGTAGCTGAGCAGTGGGGTCGAAGATGGATCACGTGCGATACTAGCCGCGTTCCCCTCGCGCTGGCCCGACAGCGCTTGCTTTCGTCCACATTCGACTGGTACGACCTCAACAATGTGGAGCGCGGACCAGCGGGCGGTTTTGTGTTCAAACCTCCCAACGAGTCCAAGAACCCAAAGAGTGTGGGGGCCGGAGTCATCCCTCACATCACGCTTGAAGCAATTGCGAACCATGAGACGCCAAAGGAGGTAGTACTTGTTGACAGGCCCGAGCGCACTTCTTCACTGGTTCGAGTATCTGGCCCGTTCACGGTAGAGGCCACCATTCCGAATGTACTTGACCCCACCGCACCGTCTCAAACAGCCGAAACCACGGGCGAGACAGAGGCGACTGGCACGTTCCAGGAGCGCATGATCGAAGTGCTCAAGAAGTCGCCCGTCTTGCAGTTGGGCGAGAACACTTCGCTGACCTTACGCAACGTTCGTATCCCGGCGCGGACGCTTTCGCTTTCCGCCGAGGCCGTGGTGTCCGAGGGCGGCAAGAAGTCGAACACGCGCAAACTGGTCAACCTGGACGGCAAGAAGACTCTGCCGGGGATGGAAGACCCGGCGCGCAAGAACGCCATCGGCTTCACCGAGGACAAACCCAGCGGCAACGGCGGCACGGACCAACTTGTCGCGCTGGCATTCGGCCCGGAGAACGGACCCGTCAGTGAGAAGCTTGTGTTCGAAGCCGCGCGTGAGGCGCTGGCGAAGAACTACACGCAGTTGATCGTGATTGGGTTTGCCATCCAGCCCAACGCGCGCGTGCTGATTGAGCGCTGCAATGAGGTCGTGGGCATCCCGGCCGCATACGTGCAGGCGACCACCGACATTCTCATGGGCGACTTGCTGAAGACCACCCGCGCCAGCCAGATTTTCAGCGTGTGCGGCCTGCCGGACATCGCCATCCGAAAGGCCAAGACCGAAAAAGGCAAGCCGCAGAAATACGAGGTCGAGCTTGTCGGCCTGGACACCTTTGACCCCGTGGACATGAAGCCGCGATCATTGAAGGGTGACCAGGTGCCCGCATGGCTGCTGGACAGCGACTACAACGGCATGTGTTTTCTCGTGACCCAGGCGTTCTTCCCGCGCACGGGCGCATGGGATAACCTCAAGAAGGCCCTGAAGGGAACCTACGACGAAGGCGTATGGGACCACTTGGCGGGAACAATCAGTGCGCCGTTCGAAGCAGGCGAACACAAGCAGATAGCCGTGAAAGTCATCGACGACCGAGGCAACGAGCTGCTGGTGGTGAAGAAGCTTGAGGAGGCGCGATGATCCGCAAGGTCGTGCTGCGCAACTTCAAACGCTTCGGGGACGTCACCTTTGACATTCCCGGCCACCTTGTGCTTGCAGGGCCAAACAACACCGGCAAGACGACGCTGTTGCAGGCAATTGCGGCGTGGAGCTTTGCTTTCAAGCGCTGGAAGGAAGGTGTGCGCTCCCGCAGGCGAAACCCGCGCGCCTACGAACACCAGGAGATCGGTCGCAATGACTTCACTGTGGTGCCGGTGCGCGGCCTGGACCTGATATGGACTAATCGCGAGCACCGCAACCCCGTGCAGGTCGAGATCACCGACTCGGCAGGCTGGGCTGTCGCCATGGAGTTTGTTTGGGATACCCCCGAGCAAATGTACGTCCGGCCATCGGCGACTACGGACGAGACACACGTTGAACAAGCCGCGCTGTCGCCAATCTTCATCCCGGCCACATCCGGCATTCAACGCGACGAGCCACAGCACTACCCGGCTTACCTGGAGTTACAGATCGGCCAAGCCCGCCCTGGGGACGTCTTGCGCAACATGCTGGTGCATGCCCAAGGCATTGGAAACGTGTGGGAGAAGTTATGCGCCGTGGTGCAGGAGTTGTTCGGATACGAACTTCAAGTCCCGAGAATCGGCGCGCACCTCACTGTCGAGTATCGGCCATACCGCGACGGGCCGCTGTTTGAGATAGCCAGCGCCGGTAGCGGGTTTCAACAGGTGCTTACGTTGTTCGCGTTTCTGTTTGGCCGCCCAGGAAACGTGTTCCTGATTGACGAGCCCGACGCCCACCTTCACGTCATTCTTCAGGAGGTAATCTGGAGTCGTTTACGCCGAGTTGCCCTGGCCACAGGCGCGCAACTGATTATCGCGACCCACGCCGAGACCTTCATTGACGCCGTTGAACCGGACGAACTTTGCCTCTGCTACCAGCAGCCACGCCTGCTTCGCGATGCAGCCGAAAGGGCAAAGCTGACGCAGTCGTTGAGGTCGTTGAGCAACACCGACCTCATGCTCGCGCAGTCTGCGAAAGGCGTATTGTACACCGAGGACTGGACGGACCGAGACATCCTTCGCGCATGGGCCCGAGTTCTGAATCACCCACTGAAGGAAGCATTGGAGACCGGCCTGCTCTGGAAACCGCAAACCATCGAATTGCGGCAGGGCGCATCAGGCATCCCGGCCAAAGTCCACTATGAGGCGCTGGCACTGGTAAACCCCACGCTCCCGGGTCTGCAATTGGTGGACGGAGACGCCAATCGCGGACTCCAGTCAACGGAGATAACCGGCAGGGGCTTGCAGCGCCTGAGATGGACCCGCTACGAGATTGAAAGCTACCTGTTCCATCCCGAATCGTTGAGCCGCTTCGTAAGGCGGGCCACAGGCACGGACGAAGACGCGGCCGCAGCAGAAGTCCACTTGGAACCTATGCGTCGGCACCTCAACGACAATCTTCCTCCAGCTGTAGTTCGCGAACCCTTGGGCGACCACGATTACCTGAAGAACACGAAGGCCAGAGACACGTTGATTCCACCGATACTGTCAGCCGCTGGGCTGCTAGGCTTGCCTTACACGCGGTACGCCGAGATCGCCGCGCTTATGCTACCCGACGAGATACACCCCGAGGTCAAGGAGAAGCTTGACCTCATGCAGAGGGCGTTTGGCCTGTGACGAACTTCGAAGTCGAAAACCCGATTCTGAATTCGCCCTTCCTCCCGCCGGAGGCCCATTGGTGGATTGAAGAAGGCAAGCAGGCCGAGAAACGCCCCGGTCGGCGACCGGCCATGTACTACTACCGCGAGCCGAAACGCGAGCCGGAAAAGGAAGGCTCGACAGTCATTGAGCTGAAGCTGGTCAACCTGATTCGCGAACGCCTTGAGGCGTGGCGCAAAGAAGGCTACCTGGGAGCGACGCGGACCACGACCGACCTCTTGAACTACTGGAGGCGCGACGGCCGCCAGCGGCGGCTTTTCTTTGCCCAGCTTGAAGCGGCCGAGACAGTCATCTTCCTTCGCGAGGCGCGCCAGGACTACCTGCAAGGGCTGTACATCCCCCGCGACGAGCCGAGCGAGGACCGCAAGGCCGAGGGCTACAACGGCTTCATGCGCTACGCCTGCAAGATGGCCACGGGCAGCGGCAAGACTACGGTCATGGGCATGCTCGCGGCGTGGAGCATCCTCAACAAGGTCGCGGACCGCAGTAACAAGGCCTATTCGGACGTGGTGTTGGCCGTGTGCCCGAACGTAACGATCCGCGACCGCTTACAGGAATTGGACCCCCACCGGGGCGAAACCAGTATCTACCGCACGCGCGACCTGGTGCCCGAAGGTGCGCACATGGACCAATTGCGCCAGGGCAAGGTCGTGATCACCAACTGGCACGTCTTTGAGCCGAAGCAGGCCAACGTCGGCGGCCAGGGCGCGCGCGTGATGAAGACGGGCGTCCGCAAGACCATTACCGAGTGGGTCAAAATCGGCGACAAGACCACATCGGCGCGCGGCAGCCGGTACATGAGCCTGGACGACTACAACATTCAGAAAGCGGGCGGCTTCCTCAGAATCAAGCGCGAAGAACCCGACGCGCAGGGCAACCTCAAGCGCGTGCTTGTCGAGGTAGACAAATACGTCGAAAGCGACAAAGCCCTTGTGCAGCGCATTCTCGGCCGCGAAGTCGGTGGCAAGCAGAACATCCTTGTGCTCAACGACGAAGCCCACCACGCCTACCGCATTCGCCAGGAAGAAGACGAACAGGAAGAGCTTGAGCTGTTTGGCGAGGAGGAAGACGCCGAGGAGTTCTTCAAGGAAGCGACCGTCTGGGTGGAAGGCTTGGACAAAGTGGACAAAGAAAGGCGGGTCAACTTCTGCGTTGACCTGTCGGCGACCCCGTACTTCCTGGCCCGAGTGGGCCAGCAAACGAACAGGCCGTTCCCTTGGGTCGTAAGCGAGTTCGGGCTGGTGGACGCGATCGAATCCGGCCTAGTGAAGATTCCGCAGTTAGCCGTTCGCGACACTACGGGCGCGGAGATTCCGGGCTACTTCAATATCTGGAAATGGATCATGCAGCCGGGCCGGTTGACCGCCGCCGAACGCGGCGGCCAGAAGGCGGCCCCGAAGCCCGAGGCCATACTAAAGTGGGCGCACACGCCCATTGCGATGCTTGGAGGCCTGTGGGAAGAGAAGCGGCGCGAGTGGGCAAAGGACCGCGAGGACAATCGCCCGCCGGTTTTCATTCTGGTATGCAAGAACACCAATATTGCCAAGGTGATTTACGAGTGGCTGGCAGAGGACAAGTGCCCGCCAGGCATCCCGTCATCCAAGCTTGAGGGATTCCGCAACAACGGAGCCAGCTACACGATTCGCGTGGACTCCAAAGTGGTTCACGAAACGGACTCGGATAACGCCAAGGGCGACGAAGTACGCTGGATGAGGTTCACACTGGATACGGTTGGCCGTTCGCAATGGCCAACAGACAAGACGGGGCGAACCGTCTACCCGCCAGGCTTCGAAGAACTTGCCGACAAGCTGAAGCGTCCGAAGCACCCGCCAGGGCGCGATGTACGGTGTATCGTCAGCGTCGGAATGCTGACGGAAGGGTGGGATTGCACGACCGTAACCCACGTGATCGGCTTGCGCCCGTTTATGAGCCAGCTGCTGTGCGAGCAGGTTGTCGGCCGAGCTTTGCGCAGAACAGATTACACGCCAGGCCCTGACGGCAAGATGACCGAAGAAGTCGCCAAGGTGTTTGGCGTTCCCTTCGAGGTAATCCCGTTCAAGGCAGACCCGAAAGGCGCGGCGAAGGAGCGCGAAAAGCGCTTCCAGGTGTACGCGGTGCCGGAGAAGGCAAAGTACGAGATCAAGTTTCCACGCGTAGAGGGCTACTCATTTGCTCTGCGAAATCGAATTGTCGTGGATTGGGCATCTATTCCGCCCATGATCCTCGACCCGCTGCAAATCCCGCCCGAGGTAGAGGTCAAGGGCCTTAGCGTGACCAACAAGGGCAAACTGTCGTTGCATGGTCCCGGAAAACTCGACCAAGTAGGGCTGCGTGCCTTCCGCTCAGACCACCGAGTCCAAGAACTGGAGTTTGACCTTGCTGCGCATTTGACGCGGTACTACTCGGGCATGGCGGAATGCGAGATTCCCGTGCATGTGCTATTCCCGCAAGTGCTAGACGTTGTGCGCCAATACGTTGCTACCAAAGTTCGAGTGCAGCCGCCGAATGAAGTCAAAGACCTGTTTCTGTCGCCGTACTACGGCTGGTTGATTGAACGGCTGGCACAGGCGATTCAGCCGGACAGCTCACGCGGCGACGCACCAGAATTACCGGTCGAAGAGAAGCATCGTGGGCCAGGGACGACCGCAGAGGTCAACTTCTGGACCAGCCGCGATGTGCGCCCGGTGGTCAAGTCGCACGTCAATTACGTAGTGGCCGACACCCTGAAGTGGGAACAGTCGGCGGCCTACTTCATTGACACGCACCCGTCGGTCTCCGCGTTCGTAAAGAACTCTGGCCTTGGGCTGGCAATCCCATACATCTTCAACGGCCAGCCGCGCGACTA
>JAANMT010000023.1_pt1 | contig 123204 bp, 98 predicted proteins | sample 7279711 | NCBI WGS metagenome assembly JAANMT01 (sample SAMN14094538, study PRJNA606508) | bioreactor metagenome | isolation source: A lab-scale SPAN reactor treating ammonium-rich wastewater day 1 | place: Ireland: Galway | collected 2017-01-16
ACCGATTCGCAGGACTGGGCGCAGATGCTGGAGCGCATGTACCTGCGCTGGGCGGAAGACAACGGCTATAAGGTCGAGGTGATCGAGCGCAGCGAAGGCGAGGAAGCCGGGATCAAGAGCGTGACCCTGGGGATACGCGGCAACTACGCCTACGGTTATCTGCGCAGCGAACAGGGAGTACACCGCCTTGTCCGGCTGAGTCCCTTCGACTCGGCGAGCCGCCGCCATACGTCATTTGTCAAAGTCGAATTATGGCCCGACATCCAAGATGATATCGACATCGAGATCAACGAGAAGGATCTGCGCATCGACACCTATCGCGCCGGCGGAGCAGGTGGACAGCACATGCAGAAGAACGACACGGCTGTACGGATCACGCATCTTCCGACCGGCATCGTGATCCAATGCCAGAACGAGCGCAGTCAAGCACAGAACCGCGACCGCGCAATGATGATCCTCAGAGCGCGGCTTGCCGATCTCGAACGGCAGCGGCACGACGCCGAGTTGGCGGCCCTCAAGGGCGAGAACGTCAACGCGGAGTGGGGCAACCAGATTCGCTCGTATGTGCTTCATCCGTATCAGCTGGTCAAGGATCACCGAACCAATCACGAAACAGGCAACACGACTGCTGTGCTGGACGGACGGCTCAACGATTTCATGGAGGCCTTTCTTCACATGAAGGTCGACCAAGCGAACAACGGAAGGTAGGCGCTTGTGGTTCGATATTGTTCTGGTTTGGCTTGACGTAGGTATCGCCGGTACGTATAATTCCCGATTACAGATGCGTAGCGTACGGTGCAATTCACCTAAGCCAGCGTCGTCCAATCTTGGTTGACGGCTGGCTTCGTATTCGTTAGCGAACTGTTGTAGAGTAGTCCCCGCACGTTCTCGACCCGTTCCATTCAGCTGTAGGAGGATGCGCCTTGGCGGCGAAAGATTTTAGCGCACTTCGCGTGAGCCTCGCCTCGCCTGAAACGATCAAGAAGTGGTCGTATGGCGAAGTCACCAAGCCGGAAACGATCAATTACCGCCGACTGCGCCCGGAGAAGGACGGGCTGTTCTGCGAAGCCATCTTCGGCCCAACCCGCGATTGGCAGTGTTACTGCGGGAAATTCAAGAACATCCGCTACAAGGGTGTGATTTGCGACAAGTGCGGTGTGGAAGTCACCCGTTCGGTGGTGCGCCGTGAGCGCATGGGCCATATCGTGCTGGCCGCGCCGGTGGCGCACGTGTGGTACACGCGGCGTGTGCCGAGCTATCTCGGCCTGCTGCTTGACATCAGCCGGCGCAACCTCGACCGCGTACTGTATTTCGCGCAGTACGTCGTGACCGGCGTTGACGAGGACAATCGCGAACGCGCGCTCAAGCGCATTGACCGCGAAGTTCTGGCGAAGGAAAACGAGCTGGGCGACGACATCAAATCGCAGATGGTCAACATCCGCGATGAGCGCGACCAACAGCTCGATGCCTTTGAGCTGCGCGAAGCCGAAATCTCGCGCCACTACGAGGAAGAGCTGGCGCGCCTCACCGACAAGCTGATGCAGGAAGCACAGGCGGTACAGGTTCGGGTGGAAGGCATGCGCGGCCAGAAGGCGACCGCCGCCATCACGCTCGAAGCGGCCGACATGACGGTTGTCTCTAAGGGTGAGATGGTGAGCAACGACCACCTCGTCACGGTTCAGCAGGCCGTCAACGACTACCTGAATGAGCTTCAAATCGAGATCGAGTCGCAGCGCCGTCAGGCGTTGACCGATCTGGAGACTGAGCGGGACACGGTCAAACGTGCCGCAGCTGAAGGCCTTGACGTGCGCATGAGCAAGCTGCAAGAGCGCATGAGCGATGTCCTGAAAGCCGCCAGCGATGCCAAGCACGAACTCAAAGACCTGCATGTGCTCCAGTTCTTGGGCGAAAACAAGTACCGTGAACTGCGCGCTAAGTTCGGGCAGGTGTTTCAGGCTGACATGGGCGCTGAAGCGTTCCATAAAATCCTCAAGAGCCTCGACCTCGATAAGCTGGCCGAGGAGCTTTGGGCGGAACTGCGCAACAACAAGAGCAAGCAGCGCCGGAAGAAGGCAACCAAGCGCCTCAAGGTGGTTGAGAGCCTGCGGCGCAGCCATAACCGCCCCGAGTGGATGATCCTTGAAGTGCTGCCGGTGATCCCGCCCGACCTGCGCCCGATGGTGCAGCTCGATGGCGGCCGCTTTGCAACGAGCGATCTCAATGACCTGTATCGGCGTGTGATCAACCGTAACAACCGCCTCAAGCACCTGCTTGAGCTGGGCGCGCCGGACGTGATTGTCCGCAACGAGAAGCGTATGCTTCAGGAGGCGGTCGACAGCCTCGTCGATAACAGTCAGCGGGGCCGTGCGCTCAGCCGCCGTGGCCGCCGCGAACTGAAATCGTTGAGCGATATGCTGAAGGGTAAGAAGGGACGCTTCCGTCGTAACCTGCTCGGCAAGCGCGTCGATTACTCCGGCCGTTCGGTCATCGTGATTGGCCCGCGTTTGAAGCTGCATCAGTGCGGCCTGCCCAAGACGATGGCGCTAGAGTTGTACCGCCCGTTCGTCATCAGCCGGCTCGTGGCGGATGGTTACGCGCAGAACGTCAAGGGCGCGAAACGCGTGATCGAGCGTGAAAAGCCGGAAGTATGGGAGGCGCTGGAAGAGGTCATCAAGGCCCGCCCGGTTCTGTTGAACCGTGCGCCGACCCTGCACCGCCTCGGTATTCAGGCGTTCGAGCCGATCCTTGTCGAGGGCAAGGCCATCCAGATTCACCCGCTGGTCTGCTCGGCGTTCAATGCGGACTTCGACGGCGATCAGATGGCTGTGCATGTGCCGCTCAGCGAAAACGCGGTGCGCGAAGCCCGCGAGCTGATGCTCAGCACGAAGAATCTGCTCAAGCCGGCCGATGGTCAGCCAATCGTTGGCCCGGCCAAGGACATGGTGCTCGGCATCTATTACCTGACCATGGATCCGACCGTCGAGATCGTCGCACGGAAGGAAGACGCCGATAAGTACCGCTCGATTGACGTCGCGTGGGATGATGACGTGTTGGTGGGCGTGGCGAAGCGCGCCAACGGCTACTACTGGATGATTCGCAACTACGGCACGAACGCGATTGTATTCTCCGACGTCACGGAGACGGATGAGCGCGGGCGCACCCGCGTCACGCGTAAGGCGACCGATGTGACGATTGATGCGCTGCTGGCCGGCGAGATCGACGTTGCGTTGTTCAACGGTTATGAGATGGATAAGCTGATGCAGGAACGCGGTCTATATGATCGCCTTGAGATCACCAACCTGCATGAGCGTCGCTTGGTGGCAGATATCGACGAGGTCGAGTATCTGTACCGCATCGGCGAAGTCGATCTCCATACGCCGATCTTGCTTGGAAACATCTACGACAACCAGCCTGCACAGCCGCGACCAGAGATCACGACCGTTGGACGTGCGCTGTTTAACCGTATCCTGCCGGACGAACTGCGCTTCGTTCAGAAGACCTGCGGCAAGAAACAGCTTCAGGATCTCGTGGCGAAATGCTTCCAGCGCATCGGCTCAGAGCGCACGACCGACTTGGTGGACGACATCAAGAATCTCGGCTTCTTCTACGCGACGGTTTCAGGGACGACGGTCGCGGTGAGCGACCTGACAGTCCCGGAAGAGCGCGCGAAGATCTTGAGCGACGCGGACAATATGGTTCAGACCGCGGAGCGCGAATACCGCCGCGGCATGCTCTCTGAGGACGAACGGTATCAGCGAACCGTTGACGTGTGGCGCGAGGCCAAAGACGACCTCGAAAACCTGATGAAAGACACGCTCGACCCGTACGGCCCGATCGCCATCATGGCGCTGTCCGGCTCGACGAAGGGTGGGTTTGGCCCGATTACGCAGTTGGCCGGCATGCGCGGTCTGATGTCCGACCCGTCGGGGCGAATTATCGACCTGCCGATCCGCAGCCACTTCCGCGAAGGGTTGAACGCGCTGGAGTACTTCATCTCGACACACGGCGCACGCAAGGGCCTTGCGGATACCGCGCTGCGTACGGCCGACGCGGGCTATCTGACCCGGCGTTTGGTCGATGTTGCGCAGGACGTGATCGTTAATCGTACCGACTGCGGCACTCACCGTGGTCTGGCGATCCGCCGCAGCGACGACGTGGCCGGCCAAACACTGGCTGAGCGTATTGTCGGCCGTTCAGCGTCGCACGACCTCCACGATCCGGAATCCGGGGCGCTGTTGGTCGCGCGCAATCAGATGATCGATGAGGATATCGCCGAGCGGATCCAAAACTCGAGGGTCGAAGAAGTCCTCGTCCGCAGCCCGATGACGTGTGCCCTGATCCACGGTATCTGCGCGCTGTGCTACGGTCGCGATCTCGGCCGGGGTGACATGGTGGGCATCGGCTCGGCGGTCGGCATCGTCGCGGCGCAGTCCATCGGCGAACCGGGTACACAGCTGACACTGCGCACGTTCCACAGCGGTGGCACGGCACAATCTTCGGGTGACATCACGAGCGGTTTGCCGCGTGTCGAAGAGCTGTTCGAAGCCCGCAAGAAGCCCAAAGGTGAGGCAGTTATGACCGACATTGCGGGCACGCTTCGCCTGATTAAGAAAGAAGGCGTGCGCTTTGCTCAGGTGACGAACGCGCAGGTCTTCCGCACTGAGATCAGCATCCCTGAAGGTTGGACGATCGAGGTTGAGGAAGAGCAGGACGTGAAGTCCGGCGCTGTCCTTGCGCGCGCGCCCGAAGCCGATGGGGTGATCACCGCCGAGATGGACGGCACGGTGCATATCGAAGATCGCACGCTGTACCTGCGCTATGAGGCTGTGACGACCGAGGAATACGAGATTCCATCGAACGCGCGCCTGATTCCGGGGATCGAAGATGGCATGCAGGTGTACGCCGGCCAACAGGTGACTGAAGGCGCCAAGAACCCGCACCGCATTTTGTATGTGATGGGGGAAGACGCGACGCAGCTGTACCTGTTGACCGAGGTGCAGAAAGTGTACCGCGCGCAGGGTGTGAACATCGCCGATAAGCACTTCGAGATCATGATCCGCAAGATGCTGTCAAAGGTGCAGATCACGCATGGTGGCTCAACCGAGCTTCTGCCGGGCGAACTGATTGATCGGCTGCAGTTGATCGACCTCAACGAACGCGTGATCGCCGGCGGCGGCGAACCTGCCAAGGCGGCGCCGGTGCTTCTGGGTATCTCGAAGGCCGCGCTCAACACCGACAGCTTCCTCTCGGCGTCGAGCTTCCAGCACACGATCAAGGTGTTGGCTGGCGCCGCGATCGAAGGCAAGGTCGACCGGCTTTACGGCCTCAAGGAGAACGTGATCATCGGCAAGCTGATCCCCGCCGGTACGGGATTCCACACGTATCAGGATCGCGAGCTGATCGCACCGAGTACGACCCTTGAGTCACAGGGCGCGCTCGACCGCGACACGGAGCTTTTCGATGAGTCGGACATCGACGAGAGCCTGAGCATGAACTAGCACGGCCCTCGTGTGACTGAATCAAACGGGACGGATCACGGCGATCCGTCCCGTTTTGTTTACGGGAATTGTAGTCTGTGATGTTTGACTACTGCGGCTTTTGGGACAGAACCGTTCCGATATCGTCACCACGGCGAACCGCTACGTACGGAATTCCCGCGCTGCGCAGTGCGGCGCGTACAGGCTCGGCCGTGAGCAGCGAATTGAAAGAGCCGGAGTCGATAAGTACGACCGAAGGGCGGATGCCGCGCCGCTGTAACCGCGCGGCACGCGGAACCCAAGTCGGATCGGCAGATGCAGTCACAATAATCAACGTCGTGCCACGCGTGAAATACTGTGTCTCCATCTGAAGCATGCGCTCGAGTGTTTGCTCAGACAGACTGCGAGCGATAGATAACGCATCGAGGATGTCGTTGAGCTGCCGGCGCGACCGGTCAGGCTGGAGGATACGCCGGGTGGGGATGTAGGCCATGAACCCCACTGAACGGTCGACGTTTAGAAAATGTGAGGCAATCGACGCGCTGCACACGGCGACGTATTCTTCGGTCGACGGCGGGATGCCCGGCGCGCGCGGGATAATCGGCCCGATCCCGTTGATACGGTGAATCGATGGATCTTCGACTAGGGTTTGCGCCGAGAAGTCCGCGAAGAGCCACAGGTCGACAATCGGGTCGATCTCGAACTCCTTGACGATTAGCTTTTCCTTGCGGGCGGTGCTGCGCCAGTGGATCCGGTTGATACTGTCACCCGGAACGTAGTCGCGCACGCCGGATGCATTAGTCGTAATGGTCGGTGAGCGCTTGCGCTGGGTTTCGCCGCCAGACGCAAAGCCGGCAGGCAGCGCGAATCGCTTCATGGGCACGACTTCCGGGAAGACGACGATACGCCGATCACCTTTGATGACTCGCGGCGAGACAAAGAACCCGAACGGATCACCGCTGACGATCGTGAGGCCGCCGAGACGGAACTCCCCGCGCGATACGCACAGTGTCTTGACAGTCCACGAGTACCGGCCGCGCGCCGGAAGCGCCGGAACGACATGACTTGCGCGGTGATTGGGCAGGGTCGAGTGATCCCGGACTTCGAGCCAGAGTTTTGGCAGGAACGCGGTGTTACGAACGGAGAACGCTTCTTCTATCGACCTGCCGACCTGCGCCACCTGAGCGTGTGTGCGGCGTGAAATGCGCACCCATCGGACGGCGAAGATGGCCCATATCAGCGAGATGAACAACAGTCCACCCAGCAGGTACGCCACGTTGAACAGCACCGACTCGCCGGTGAAGAGTCCGCCCAGCAAACAGGCGGAGATCATCAGATAGATGATATTTCGGCGATTGGAGTGGGTGGTCATCGCGCTCAGCGGGCAGAAGCACCCGGCACCGGCGTGTACTGCAACACCTCTTGCACGATTATCCGGGTGTTTTCATCGCGGTCGTTGGCGATTATGCGATGTGCGAGCGTGACCTCAGCGAGCGCCTTAACGTCGTCCGGGAGGACGTAATCCCGGCCAGCCATAGCAGCACGGGTTTGCGAACAACGGAACAGCGCCAATGAGCCGCGCGGGCTTGCGCCGAGATACACCTTCGGGTGATTGCGCGTCGCATTCACAATCTCGACGATATACCGCTTGATCTCCTCGGCAACATACACATCGCGGACAGCGGCCTGTGCGGCAGATAGCTCCTGAACCGTGACGACCTGCCGCATGTTGTTGATGGGATGCTCGTACTGCTGCGCACTCAAGACGACGAGTTCTTCGGTCGGGCTTGGATAGCCGAGCTGGATGCGGATCAAGAAGCGGTCGAGCTGTGCCTCTGGAAGCGGGAACGTGCCTTCGTACTCGATTGGATTTTGAGTTGCGATGATGAGGAACGGATCGTACATCTGGTAGGTGTGGCCGTCGACTGTCACCTGCCGCTCTTCCATCGCTTCAAGCAGGGCAGACTGGGTTTTGGCTGTCGCGCGGTTGATCTCGTCCGCGAGCACGATCTGGGCGAAGATCGGCCCCGGCCGGAACTCGAACTGGCGCGATTCTTGATTGAAGATGCTGACGCCTGTGACGTCTGAAGGCAGCATATCCGGTGTGAACTGAATTCGGCTGAACCGGATGCCCATCGAGCGCGCCAACGCACGCGCCAGCATGGTCTTTCCAACACCGGGGATGTCTTCGAGAAGGATATGCCCCTGAGAGAGCAGGCCGAGGACGGTCAGGCGGATCTCGTTGCGCTTCCCGAAGATGACTTGTCCGACCGATTGCACGATTCGTTCGGCGACAGTCTGAACCGTCGCGACGATGTTTTGGGCTTCTCCGGGTGTGCGGGTTGCGCGATCATTCATCGTATGCGTTCGCTTGATAGTTTGGCTTGCGACATTATAGTGGTAGAAATGCTTCGGGAGACCACGGTCTCCCTACGGCACGAGTACGTAATGCTCACGTCTCAACCCCAGTATACCGCCTCGATAGTTTTTGCGCGCCGTCGGATTTCTGCTACAATGTGCGCGTTATCTATGCCGGACACGCAGCTGCGAAATTTACGCGAGAACGGGAGCGAACGGCCAATGGCGAAATCGCGGACGGAATTGATGGTGGATCGCTTGCGCGATCTGCACGCGGCTGGCCCCGGCATAGAGGCTTCCGCAGTCATTAGTGTCGATGGGTTGAGCATCGCGTCGTCACTGCCCGTCGGCGTGGAGGAAGACCGCGTCTCGGCGATGTCCGCCGCGATGCTGTCGTTGGGCGAGCGCATATCGGTTGAGCTTCAGCGCGGCATGCTCGAACAGGTTTACGTACGCGGGAAGAAGGGACTGGTCGTCCTCGTTTCGGTTGGAACCGAGGCTGTCCTGACTTCTCTGGTTCGGGAAGATGCCCGTCTCGGGTTGGTCTTCCTTGAAATGCGCCGGGCAGCGGATGAACTTGTCGGGCTGATCTAGCGCGCCGGTCGCGTTCGCTGCGTTATTCCATTCGTTTTTCGGCGGGCCTATGCGGCCTCGTCGTGTTTTTGTGTGATGTGCGTTGCGAGGCGTCTGCTCAATGTCGAATCCGAAATACGTGTTTCTGACCGGCGGCGTGGTCAGCTCCGTAGGCAAGGGAGTCACTGCTGCGGCCATCGGGCGAATCCTCAAGGCGCGCGGTCTCAAAGTCGCCATCCAGAAGCTCGATCCGTACCTCAACGTCGATCCGGGGACGATGAGTCCGTATCAGCATGGTGAAGTCTTCGTCACTTCTGACGGCGCGGAGACGGATCTCGACCTCGGACACTACGAACGATTCATCGACGAAGAACTCAACAAGACATGTAACGTGACTGCCGGCCAAGTGTACAGTCACATCATTGGCAAGGAACGGCAGGGTGATTACCTCGGCGGCACGATTCAGGTAGTTCCGCATATCACCAACGAGATCAGACGCCGTATCAAGATGGTCAGCCTCGACAGCAGCCCGGATGTCGTGTTGGTTGAGGTTGGTGGCACCGTCGGGGATATCGAGGGACAGCCGTTCCTTGAGGCGATTCGCCAGATGCGCCAAAACCTCCCGCGCGAGGACACCTGTTACGTTCATGTGACGTTTCTCCCCTATATCGGGGCGACCGGAGAGCTGAAGACCAAACCGACGCAGCACAGCGTTCGTGATCTGCGCAGTGTGGGTATCCAACCGCACGTCATCATCGCGCGCACCGATCACCCGGTCAGCAAAGACGTTACGCAGAAGATCGCGCTGTTCTGTGATGTCGACGAGAGTGCGGTCATCCCGCTGGAGACCACCGATCTCCTGTACGATGTACCGTTGGCGCTGGAAGACGCGGGGTTGGGCGAGTTCATTGTCAAAAGGCTCCAGCTTGATCGCGTTGTGAAGCCGCCTGCGCTCGACGAGTGGCGCGCGATGGTACGGCGTATGCGTCAGCCCAAGCGTACAGTCCGAATCGGGATCATCGGGAAGTACGTCGAACTGCATGACGCCTACATGAGCGTGAAAGAGGCGGTATTTCACGCAGCAAGCCTGCTTGAAGCCAAAGTGGACATCGCTTGGATTCACTCCGAAAAGCTGGAACGCGGGCGCGACCTCGAGGAACTTGATACCCTCGATGGGATTGTCGTTCCCGGCGGCTTTGGCCCGCGCGGAATCGAAGGCAAGATCCTTGCTGCGCGATATGCTCGGCAGAACAAAGTGCCGTACCTTGGGCTGTGTCTCGGCATGCAGACGATGTGTATTGAGTTCGCGCGCAACGTGTTGGGCCTTGAGGATGCCAACAGCGCAGAGTTCGAGAGCACCAGCGAGAATAACGTGATTGACCTCATGTTGGATCAGAAGTCCGTGGCGGAACTGGGCGGTACGATGCGGCTGGGGCATTACGTATGTATGCTCAAGCCGAACAGCGCCGCATGGGAGGCCTATCGTAAGGCAGACTCGGTCTCCGAACGGCATCGTCACCGGTTCGAGTTCAACAACGAATACCGTGAGGCGTTCGAGCAGGCCGGCATGGTCTTCAGCGGCCTAAGCCCGAACGGCGCTCTTGTCGAGATCGCGGAAGTCAAAGATCATCCGTATATGCTCGGATCACAGTTCCATCCTGAGTTTGCGAGCCGGCCGAACAACCCGCATCCGTTGTTTGTCGGCCTTGTTCGCAGCGCCTTGCAGCGTCATGCGATGCCGCAGAAACCCGCCATATCTGAAGGATAAACTCCATGTCACTCAAGTCCTATATCGCTGCTATGCCTAAGGTTGACCTTGGCTTGACGTTCGAGGGCGCTGTCCCGCTGGCGTCGTGGCTGAGCCTCGCCGATATGAACGAGATACCACTCCGGTCAAAGCAGGTTGCCCCGATTGTGAAGCTGCTCGAGTCGCCCGACCCTGCCACGCTGGACACACTGTATGGCTCGCTCGGCGAGTGGGTGTACAACATCGAAGACCTCGTGCGACTGGTTTATGACGCAGGCGTTGCGCTGGCGAAGCAAAACGTCCTCTACGCCGAGATGTCGATTACTCCAACGCGCTACACCGCGAGCGACATTACGTTCGAAGCGCTGATGGAAGTCCTTAGCGATGGCTGTCAGCGGGTTGAGCGCGGTTGGGGGACGAAGATCGGCTGGGTGTTCAACATCCCGCGAGAGGAGGCGCGCCGCGCCGATGAAATCGTCCGTTCGGCCAACAGCCCTGCCGGCCGCAAACATGCGGTAGTCGCGGTCGGGCTGAGCGGAGATGAGACTAATCAGCAGTTGGTGAACTATGAACGTGCGCTGGCGGGTGCTGAACGGAAAGGGATCGCACGGGTGATTCGCGCTGGTGAGCAGACCGGCGCGCTCGGAATTCGTGAGGTGCTTGGCGAGCTGCCCGTCTCGCGCATTGTGACGAGTTTCCCGGTAGCATCGGATGCCGATCTCCTAGCGCAGATTGCCAGTTCAGATGTGACGGTCGATGTCGCGCTGGCGCTTGCTGAAGCGCTCGGCACGAGTGGCCCCGGCGTGAGCTACCCGCTGGCGGAGATGGTCAACGCGGGTGTGTCCACGACGATAACCGCGCTGGCGCCGGCGCGGCTTGGTAAATCGACAAGTGACGTGTATGAAGCCGCCGCCGATCTCGGTCTGGATGTCGATCAGATCGATGCGCTGGTCTTGAACGCGATCGCCGCTTCCGGCCTTGATGAAGATGAACGCACGGCGCTTGCGCAGCGCGTCCGCGATGGACAAAGCGCGCTGCGCGTCGAGCAGCTTGCTTAGGAGGACGCATGAGTCTGAACGATCGGGTAGCCATTGTGACGGGCGCGAGTCGGGGAATTGGACGAGCGATCGCCATAGACCTCGCTGCACGGGGGGCATCGGTGGTCGTCAATTACAATGCCAGCCCTGCCGCCGCCAACGAGGTTGTCGAGGCGATCACGGCAGCGGGGGGAACTGCGACCGCCGTGCAGGCCAATGTCGGTGACGCTGCGCAGGTCGAGGCGTTGTTCAAAGCGGCTGTCGATGCGTATGGCAAAGTCGACATCCTCGTGAACAACGCGGGCACGACGCGCGACAACTTGATTATCCGGATGAAGCCTGAGGACTTCGACGCGGTGATCGAGACCAACCTCCGCAGCGCGTGGTTGTGCTGCAAGGCGGCTATTGGCGTAATGATGCGCAAACGTTACGGCCGGATTATCAACGTCAGCAGCGTGAGCGGGGTCGTGGGGCAGGCGGGGCAGACCAACTACAGCGCCTCGAAGGCCGGTATGATCGGCTTGACTAAGTCGCTGGCGCGCGAGTATGCCAACCGTGGCATTACCGTCAACGCGGTCGCACCGGGGTTTGTGCTGACGGATCTGACGAAAGACCTCCCTGAAGATCTCGTCAAGCAGCTAAATGCGGTGATCCCGGTCGGCAGGTGGGGGACGGTCGAAGAAGTCGCCAAGGCCGTCGCGTTTTTCGCCACCAAAGAGAGCGCGTATATCACCGGGCAGGTGCTTAACGTCGACGGCGGCATGGCGATGTAAGCGCTTAGACGAATCCACAGTGGATTGCGTAGAGAAACAGGTACGTCGACCGGCGTGCCTGTTTTTGTTTCGGTGGGTCTCTGTGAGCCGGCGCGGCATCCACGAATTGGAACTTGTGTTCGCATGAAAGGGCGGGAAAGCGTTACAATAGGCACACCAGAGGAAGGCCAGCAGACGGTGAATCCGACTCGTGGCTCAGGCAGGACGGTGCAGCTGAAGGAGAAGGACGAATGACGTTCGATCGTGAAAAGCTGACTCAACATCGGGCGAACCGCGAGGCATGGGAACGCGAGACGCTTGGCCCCACGCTTGATAAGCTACCTGAACGGAAGGATCGTTTCGTCACGCAGTCGAGCGTGCCGATCAATCGACTGTATACGCCCGCAGATGTCCCGGATTATGACTATGATCGTGATTTGGGCAACCCCGGCGCCTATCCCTTCACGCGAGGGATTCACGCCACCGGGCATCGCGGCCGGCAGTGGACGATGCGCATGTTCGCCGGCTTTGGCGTCGCCGAAGAGACCAACGCCCGCTTTAAGTACCTCATCTCTGAAGGCAACATGGGCTTGTCGGTGGCGTTTGACCTGCCGACGTTGATGGGATATGACACCGACGCGCCCGAAGCGCTGGGCGAGTTCGGCTCGTGCGGTGTCGCCGTGAGTTCCCTCGAAGACATGGAAATCCTATTCGACGGAATCCCCCTAGAGCAGGTCACCACCAGCATGACGATCAACAGCCCGGCCGCTGTGCTGTGGGCCTATTACATCGCCATGGCGGAGAAGCGTGGGATTGATCCGGCGCGGCTGCGCGGAACCCTGCAAAATGACATTCTGAAAGAGTTTATCGCCCAGAAAGAATACGTCTTTCCGCCGAAGCCGTCGATGCGGCTGGTGACCGACACGATCGAGTACGGGACACGGCATCTGCCTGAATGGAATACGGTCAGTATCAGCGGGTATCACATTCGAGAAGCCGGAAGCACAGCGGTTCAAGAGCTGGCGTTCACACTCGCCGACGGGCTGGAATACGTGCGCTGGAGTCTGGAGCGCGGTCTCGACATCGACGAATTTGCGCCGCGACTGAGCTTTTTCTTCAATTGTCACAACGACTTTTTCGAAGAGATCGCGAAGATGCGCGCCGCGCGGCGCATCTGGGCACGGGAGATGCGTGAGACGTTCAAGGCGCGCAATCCGCGGTCGTGGCTGATGCGCTTTCACACGCAGACCGCAGGCGTCGCGCTCACGGCACAGCAGCCCGAAGTAAACGTCGTCCGCGTTGCAATTCAGGCGCTGGCGGCGGTGCTCGGCGGAACACAGTCGCTGCACACGAACAGCCTTGACGAGGCATTGGCCCTGCCGAGTGAACACGCCGTCCGCATTGCGCTGCGCACCCAGCAGGTCATCGCTGAGGAGACGGGTGTAGTTAATACCGTCGATCCGCTTGGCGGGAGCTATTTTGTCGAGGCGCTGACTGATCAAACTGAGGCCGAGGTTTACGCGTACTTCCGGCGTATCGACGAGATTGGCGGGGTACTGCCGGCGATTGAAGCGGGGTTCTTCCAGCAGGAAATCGCGGATGCGAGCTACCGGCATCAACAGGAAGTCGACCGTGGTGATCGCACGATTGTCGGCGTCAACCGATATGTGACCGATGAACCGTTGAACATCCCCATCTTAGAGATGGATCCGAATGGTTATCAGCGGCAGGTCGAACGCCTGAGGCGCTTACGCGAGCGGCGTGATCCGGTGCGGGTTGAGCAGGCCCTCAACCGGCTTCGCAATGCATGTGACGATCAGCACGAAAACCTGATGCCCTATCTGCTGGACGCGGCGCGCAGCGATGTGACGCTGGGCGAGACGATGGCCGTGATGAAGCAGGCATTCGGTCTATATCAGGAGCCGATGTCGATCTGATGTCGGTTGACCACGATCGATAGAGGTATCGGCGTCGTTGTATCCGGCACAAGACGAGGGGGAGCCATGCCGCGGATGATCCTAATTGACGGCCATGCGGTCGCGTACCGGCAGTTCTTTGCGCTGCCCGTTGAAAGCATGTCCACACGCGCAGGGGAACCAACCAATGCCGTATTTGGGTTCACCCGTATCTTGCTTGACATCCTGCAGAAGGATCGGCCCGATTACCTTGCAGTGAGCTTCGACATGGGCCTCAGCGGCCGTGACGTCCTCTTTGGGGAGTACAAGGGCACACGCGAGAAGATGCCGGACGAACTCCGGTCGCAGCTTGAGCGGATTGATGAGGTGGTGCGTGCGTTCAACATCCCCGTCTTGACGCTGGACGGTTACGAAGCGGACGACGTCATCGGCACGGCGACGCGGCAAGCCGAAGCGCAGGACGTGGCGTCGCGGATCATCACCGGGGATCGCGACCTGCTCCAGCTTCTCAGCGGCCACGTTACGGTTCAGCTCCCGTCACGCGGCGGGCCGGATGAAATCTGGGACGTGAGCAAATTCATCGAGAAGTACGGACTGCAGCCCGATCAATTGGTGGATCTCAAGGCGCTCATGGGCGATTCGTCCGACAATATCCCCGGTGTCCGGGGGATCGGCGAGAAGGGCGCTACCAACCTGCTGCAAATGTATGGATCACTGGACGCGATCTATGCCGCGGTGGATGAGATCAAGGGCGCGCTTGGCAAGAAGCTGGTCGAAGGGCGTGAAATGGCGTACGTCAGCCAACGTCTTGCGCGCATCCAGCGTGACATCCCGATCACTCTGAATCTGAATCAATGCGTGGCGCATGACTACGACGCGTCCGTTGTGCTGTCGGTGTTCGAGTCGCTGAACTTCCGCTCTCTGCGTGACCGGCTTATCAAAATCTCGACTCCCACACAGCAGCCGCTGTTTGGCGATATGCAGCCCATGGCCGTCGTTGAAGAAGCGCCCGTCGCGCCGGATTTTGATCCGCCTGCGCGCGCGTCCGATGTCGTGGAAACGGTAGTCGTCCGCTCCGAGGCTGCGCTCGCCAACATGATCGAAGACCTGCGTGCGCAGGGTGAGATTGCTGTCGATACCGAGACCACCAGCCTCGACGCGATGATCGCCGAACTGGTCGGCATTTCACTGTCGGGGGACGGAAAGCGGGCGTACTATATTCCGGTTGGACATACGGGGACACCGCAGCTCCCGCTTGAGACCGTTGTTCGGGCGCTCAAGCCGGTGCTTGAGGATTCGCACGTTCCGAAATTCATGCACAACGTGACGTATGACCTCGTTGTCTTGCGCAGGCATGGCATTGACGTACGTCCAATCGCCATGGATACGATGGTCGCTGAATGGCTGCTCAACCCGATCAGCCGTAATCTGGGATTGAAGGATCTCACCTTCGCACGCCTGCGTGACGACAACAACCGGCCGATTTTTATGACGCCGATTTCCGATCTGATCGGCACGGGCAAAAAGGCAATCCCGTTCAGCGAAGTCGATGTCGAGCAAGCAGCGCCGTATGCTGCCGCCGATGCCGCGATGACGTTTCGCTTGAAGCAGCAGCTTTCGCGTGAGATTGAACAAAACGGACTCACCGAAGTCCACGAGACGCTTGAGCTGCCGCTGCTGCCCGTCGTCGTGTCGATGGAGCAAGCGGGCGTCGTCCTCGATACCGGGTTTCTCGCGCAGATGAGCGAGCACCTCGGCGAACAGTTAGCTGGGCTTGAGCAGCACATCTATGAACTGGCTGGGACAACCCTGAACCTCAACAGCCCGCAGCAGCTCAGCGATCTGCTGTTCGGCAAGCTCGGCCTTCCGACGAAAGGCATCGGCAGGACTTCACTGGGCTACACGACGAATGCCGCCGTGTTGGATGAACTGCGCGACGCACATCCCGTCGTCGGGGCGATCCTCGAATATCGGGAACTGTCCAAGCTCAAGGGAACGTACGTGGATGCGCTGCCGGCGCTCATCAACCCGTACACCGGCCGTGTCCATACCAGTTACAACCTCACGGGAACCAGCACGGGGCGGCTTTCCAGCAGTAATCCGAATTTGCAGAACATCCCGATCCGAACCGAGGTTGGGCGGGAAGTCCGCCGGGCGTTTATCGCGCCGGAGGGCCACGTGCTGCTTTCGGTCGATTACAGCCAAATTGAACTGCGGGTGCTGGCGCATATCAGCGGTGACGAAACGCTCAAGCAGGCGTTCTACGACGGCCAAGACATTCACAAAGCCACCGCCGCCGCCGTTAACGGGATTCCATTGGAGGACGTTACCTACGAGCAGCGCAGTTTCGCCAAACGGGTGAACTTCGGCCTGATCTACGGCATGGGCGCGTTCCGGCTGGCACGAGACAGCGGCTTGACGTTGGCCGAAGCTGAGGATTTCATCCGGCGGTACTTTGCGCGCCTGCCGAGGGTGCAGGAGTACATCCAGAGTGCGAAGGAACGGGCGCGCTCGCCGGAGGGGCTGAAGACCCTTGCTGGGCGCAGCCGCACGTTCCCTGCGCTGCATAATCCGCGCGCAAGCCGGCAGATGGTTCAGGCCGAGGAGCGCGCGGCGATCAACCTCCCGATTCAAGGGAGCGCCGCCGATATTATCAACCTCGCCATGATCCAACTGCACCGTGCGCTCGCCGCTGAACGGCTGCGTTCCGTAATGATCCTGCAAGTGCATGACGAGTTGGTGCTGGAAGTTCCCGAAGATGAATTAGGACGGGTCAAGCCGTTGGTTATCAACACGATGGAGTCGTCGTATCCGCTTGACCCGCCGCTTAAAGCCAACGCCGAGGTCGGGCCGAATTGGCGCGATATGGAGTGACACGCGACGCCGTTAGCTGGGAACGATCAGATCGCCTTCGCCATATACCTTGCCGGGCTGAATCGTGATCGGCGCGCGAAGGGGCGGCGTGGCGAACAGGTCATAGGTCGTCGCGCCCGTCACCCGAACTGGCACAATCTCGCCCACGGGAAGCTCACCCTCGACAATGACGAACCCGTCGATCTCCGGCGCGTCCCGGAAACTGCGGCCCACTGTGACGGTCTCGCCTGTGGGGATGTCGTTGTCGTCCACGCCGATGTCGTAGCCCTCGACCAGAATATCCAGTGACTTGCCGATCCACTTCTGGTTCTTGGCGAGGCTGATGCCCTGCTGCAGCTCCATAAGGCGATTCCAGCGTTCCTCTTTGACGTCGTCATCGATCTGATTCGGGAGCGTGGCGCTGGGCGTGCCGATTTCGTAGGAATACTTGAACGCGCCAACCCGGTCGAATTCGAGGTCGCGTACGAACTTCAGCAGACCGTCGAATTCCTCCTCGGTCTCGCCGGGGTAGCCGACAATGAACGTCGTGCGGATCGCGAGATGCGGGATCGTTGCGCGCAGCTTGCCGATGGTCTCATACACCCACTCAACGTTCGCCGGGCGTTTCATCCGCTTGAGTGTTTCACGGTGGCCGTGCTGCAGCGGGATGTCGAGGTAGGGCAGAACCTGTGGGTACTTCGCCATCGTCTCCATCAGCCGGTCGGTGACGTAACCCGGATACGCGTACATAATGCGGATCCATGGGATTTCCGGCGCAGCCTTGGTGATGGCGTCGAGGAGATGCGCGAGGCCGTCTTTCAACCCGAGATCGTAGCCGTAGTCGGTCGTATCTTGCGCGATAAGGAGAAGCTCTTTGACACCGCGTTCCTGAAGCTTCACCGCTTCAGCGACGATCGACTCGATCGGCCGGCTGACGGCAGTGCCTTTGATCTTGGGAATCGCGCAGAAAGCACATGGCCGCCGACAGCCATCAGCGATTTTGAGATACGCGCTCGCGCCTTGAATACTCGCACGCAGAACGCCGCGCTCATCCAGACCCACAACGGGCGCGTCAGTTGGCAGGTGATACAGCGGTTCGGGATGCTTGCGGGTACGCAGCCGCGTCACGAGGTCGAAAATGTCCATCCAGCGGCGTGTTCCAATGACGCCGTCGAGGCCCGGCACGTGCTGTACAAGCTGCTCGCCGTAGCGCTGAGATAAGCAGCCCGCGGCGATGACCATTTGATTGCTTCGCTTTAACCCCACCAGCTCACGCAGCGCCAAAATCGACTCTTCCTTGGCGGCGTCGACAAATCCGCAGGTGTTCACGATCAAAACTTCCGCCCGCGAGGGATCGTCCTCGGCATGCATTCCATTGGCCGACATGATTTGGGCCATGCCTTCCGAGTCAACCGTGTTCTTTGAGCACCCGAGACTGAGCAGATAGTAGTTGCCTTTGCGGTTCTTTCGCGACATGACCTGATTCCTGTTGGGCTTGCGTGATTATAGTGGCAGATGCTGTGCGGTCTACGGAGACTTAGTCGCCGTGACGTTGGACGGGGTGACGCGTGGTGGCACGACCGCCGACGGGGTAGGCGTAGCGGCCGGTGTAACCGTCTCGGTTGGCGGTGGCGTCTCGGTCGACGTGGCCGACGCAGTTGGCGTATGAGTCTCTGTTGGTGGCGTGGTTTCCGTCGCTGTGACGTCTGGTGTCTCTGAGGCGGTTGGCGACAGCGTAGGCGTGGGGCTTGGGCCGTCCGTCGGTGTCGGCGTCTGTTCGGCCAGCAGCGTCGCGGCGAGTGAAAGCGGGGTGATGGAAGGCGTTAGTGTGACGTTCTCGGTCGGCTCAAATCCGGGGCCGGTTTGAATAGATACATTGCCGTTCGGGCGGAATACGACCTCCACCGCCTGCCCGCGTCCCCCGAACTTAGGCTGAGGAGCGCCGTTGTATGTGACGACCAGCGATTCGGCGTTGCTGCTGCTCAGGATGATCTCGTTTACGGCGCGATATTCGAGCGTCAGTTCTCCCGGCGCGACCAAACCAGCAAACAGCTCGGCGCCGTCAACGATTAGGCGAACCCACGCGCGCTGCGTGAAATCAACGGTGACGAGCACCGGCTCGCCCTGATAATTCTGCTGACTGCGAACCTCCAGCGTCGGTGTGCGTATCGTCGTCGGGGAGGGGCGGGGCGTGAACGTCAGCGTCGGCGGTAGGTCGGCCAACTCTCCGCTGTTGGGATCACGCACGACATCGTCGGCGGCTGTTGGTGTGCGCTGCAAGAGTTCGATGGCGATGAACGCGATCACAATCAACGACGCCGCGGTGAGCGTCACGATGACCAGGATGTTCAACACCCCGCGACCCCGGCGTGACCGGCGCGCACGACGCGTTCCAAACGTCTCAGGACGTGACGCATGGGTAGGATCGCCGCTGGCGGCGCGGGCGCTGGAGAGGGTCGGCGGCCGTGCATCGGATGTGGCGGGATGGACGTCGACACCGCTGCCGCGTTTGCTCTTGCTGGGCGGTCTGGCGCCCGGCCGGCGCCGGTTGCGGGTTGGACTTTGCGAGTCAGTGTAGTGCTGCAGGATCTGTTCGGGGTCGAGGCCGAGGAACACTGCGTAATTCGCCAGCATGCCGCGAATTTGCGCGGGTGAAAGCTCAGAGAGTGCGAACGCGCCCTGCTCAAAGGACTCTAACGTGGAAATCGGGATGCGGGTCTTTGCACGGGCGTCGTCCAGCGTCAGCTCGCGCTCTTCGCGTGCTTTATAAAGTAGTTGACCGAGGGAGTACGAGTCCATTTGCGCCTAACAAAACAGCCCCGCGCGGTATGCGACGGGGCTATTCTATCACTTGAATACGCCGAAATTAGGCGTCAGCACTGGCCTCAGCGGCTTCCGGATTGGCGGTTTCCATATCGGTGCCCTCCGCTGCGGCGTCCTGTTCAGTGGCGCTGGCGGCGGCTGCTTCACGCTTGGCGAGGAATTCGTTCAACTCCTCCTCGCGGACGATAGTGATCTTGAGGGTTGGCGCGGTCTCCGTGCCGAGGCGAACCGGGACGTCGTGCGTGCCGATTTCGCGCAGCGGCTGCTGGCTCACGCGGCGGCGGTTGATGTCGACACCGGTGACGCGGTTCAACTCATCGGCGATCTCCTGCGTCGTCACCGAGCCGAACAGTTTGCCCGTGCTCGCGGCGCGGCGGCCGAAGATCAACTCGACGCCATCAATGAGTTTCGCCAGCTCGTTAAGGCGTTCTTCGAGCGCCGCACGCTTGATCGCCGCTTGTTCGCGTAGGCGGGCAGCGCGCTTGAGTTCACCCTCGGTTGCCTTGACCGCCCTGCCGCTGGGGATCAGATAGTTGCGCGCGAAGCCGTCCGCAACATCAATGACCTCACCCTCGACACCGTGCTTGTAAACATATTCTAGCAGAATGACCTTCATGCCCGTGTCCTCAGATGACTTATCGCCCGTATCCGGCCGGACAGCAGGCGTGATTCAACGATCCCGTGTGAAACGTGCAGGCGATTATACTGGCAGGGGAAGCCTGTGCCAACCCTAAACTGATGACTAACCCCGCGTGCCGACCTGTTCGACCCCAACACGAGTTATCGACGCTGTTCCAGCGGCAAAGAAGCGATCAAGTTCGATTTGCACCGCGTTGTTGGGGCCGAGATAATGCTGTGGATCCTCGATCCTCAAGTCTGACCCGGCAAGTTGGATCGGGACATACGTTCCGGTATTCCAGTTGAATACTCGCAGTTCGGTATTCTCCAACTGCGCCGCTCCATGTTCGACGTGTACTACGAGTTCGTCTACCTCATCCAGAACACTCGTCGGCGCGGGCGTAAAGCGATACGAAACTTTGCCTCGGGCTAGATAGCTGATGAGGTTCGGCGTCGACTCGGTCGCGGCCTCGTCTTCCAAGAGCAGCCACGTGAACTGGTCGGCCATGACGTGATCGCGTTCGCCCGGAGCGGCTTCAAGATCGGCGTTGAGCTTCACGATATAGATGGAGGTATCGACGGCTTGCCGCGCGCTGCTGGAGATTAGTTCCTCGGTGGGCGCTGACTCCGTCCAGCCAACCAGATAAACGCCATCTCCACGCGAAGTTGCATTGAACTGGTCGATGATGAAGGTCGATAGGAACGTCTGGCGACGCTGCTCGGCCTGATCGATTGTCGTCGATGATTGTGGTAAGCCGAAATAGACCGCGGAACGATAACTATTCTCACCGATGATGTCTCGCACCGTCTGATCCGGCCCGGTCATCGACTCTCGTCCGCGCGAGACGAACCGTGACTGCGAAGGTGAATAGTATGCGACGGCGTTTTGGATCGGCGCGGCTGGGATCGGCGTGGTAGGGTTTCGCGTCAGGCTGGCGTCGATAAGTCGGATTTCGCCCGGCATGAGGGGCGAATCGAGGCGATGCGCGCCGGCGCGCGTCAAGATCACCGGATCAAGCAGCGGGACACTCAGCTCGTTGCGAACCGAGCCACGCAGTTGAACGGTGTCACCTGTCGCACGGCTGATGACCGAGAATCGTCCACTGATATCCGGCCGCGGGATGTCGCCGTCCGTGACGAAACCGGCCATGAAACTCGCGTCGATCGAGAAGTCTTGAGCTGAGAAGAACTCGCTTTGGGAGATTTGCAGCGGGCTGGCCTGATTGGTAAAGAAGCCACCTGCGGCGGCGCGCAAGAGAGGCCGCAGCGCGCGCCCGTCCTCAACGGACAAGTCATAGGTGGCGCGTCGTGGGCTGAGCACACCGACAAGCTGCCGCAGGTGCGCATCCTCAGCACCGGGCCACGACTCGATCACCGACAGCCGGCTGAGTGTGACATCTGTGCCGCGTAGGTTGAAGCCCGTCACCCACGCCGCGATTGTAAATACGGCGATCAAGCCCGGAACGGTGAGCCAAGCGAACTCGCGCCGGCCGATGCGGGAGAGGATGAAATAGTTCACCGGGCCGATCAACATGACGTATGCCAGTAGGAACGCCAGCATCGTCAATGCCTCAGGAAGCGCGGTGATTCCCGGCAGGATTTCGATGGCGGTGTACCCTTGGCTGAGGTTCAAGAATCCGAGATTCCACGCTGGCCGGGGCGCGCGGCTGGTGATGACAGAGAGCCACAGCCCGTCGAGGCCGGGCCATGACGTGAACGGAGCGGAGGCCGGATCGAACGCGATATAGTCGACGACGCCAGCGCCCACCGTACGACGTGCGATCAGCGGAACGCCGCTGCTGTCGGTCACGAGCACACGGCTGTCCTCTTGCAAGCTGCCCGTTGCGATGATGGATTCGGTTTGCGCAACGGCTGATGTCGAGGTCGACCACGTTGTCAACGCCGCAAAATCGCTGCTGACGATACTGGAATCAGGCATGATCGGGAGCAGTGGCTGTAAGCCTGCGGCCGTAGGCTGCCACTGTGCCCCGCCCACGACGATCAGATGGCCGCCATACGTGACATACTGCGCGATGGCATCTCGCTGGCGTGTGGTCAGTGAGCCGGTATCCGCCGCGGCGATGTAGAGCACATCGACGGCCTGCAGCCCAACCTGATGGTCGGGCAGGTTCTGCGTGAAGATGTCGGCTTGCGTGACGGTCTGACCGTATGCGGCGGCGGCGGAAAGGTTGGCGGTGCGGCCCAATGTGTCGCTCACACGCACATAAAGCCGCTCCTGCGGCAGGACAGCGCGCACTGAAGTCTCGGCCTCGGCGGCGATCAAGCCTTCTTCGTTAATCAACTCGATGCGGACGACGTCTGCGAAGGAGCGCAGGCCGACATACAGCGTGAGAGCTTGCTTGGCGCCGGGACTGATTGAGATCGGCGTGCGTGACGTATGCGTGAGTCCGCGCGAACGCTCAGGCCGGGCAACGATCTCGCCCGTAAAGCCGCGTGTCCCGGCGTTCTCGAGATGGATCGTGAGGGGTGTCCACATATTGTCGCGAAAACGGCCTGCAAAGCCTGCCTCGACGTTAACGGTCAGGGTCACGAGGCCGGAGTCTTGCGCGTCGAGTGGCGGCGCAAGGGACACGATGCAGAGCAAGGCCAAGACAAGAATTAGGCGACGGTTCACGTGTTTACCTCGGATGCTCGCTTGGCGGCAGACTCATTCGCGTGGCAGCGGCGGCGGGCCATCGAAGAACAGGCTCCACCACATCTCCCATGTCTGTGGTTGGTCGACGCCGGAATCAAATTCACCCGTCTCGTACGGGACGGGTGTAGGGGTTGCTGAGTCGCGTGATGGGATCGGCACGAACAGCTTATCGCCGGGGCGGATCATCTTGCCGCGCCCGCGCGCCCAGTTCTCGACATAGAAATCGCTCAGCGAATAGTCACGTTCAGCAAGGAGGTCGGCCTGTTCCGTCTCAAGCTGAGCGATCTCCAACTGAACGAGTTCGTAGGCTTCCTGCAAGGGGCGGCCTTGAGCGATGCGCGCGCTGAAATTGACCGTGAGCAGTAGGCCGACCGCCAACACCACGGCGAACATGATCTGCAAGCTGGACACCTGCGAATTGGCACGTATCGCGGGGCGCTGACGCTGGCGGATATGCGAAGCGTGGCCGGAGGGGGATGGATTCTCGCTGCTCATAGTACCATTCTACGCGCATCCCAGCGACCAAACAAAAACCCGACATAATTGTCGGGTCTTGTGGGTTGTGCCGAAGGTGGGAGTCGAACCCACACTCCCGTAAGGGAACTACGCCCTGAACGTAGCGCGTCTGCCAATTCCGCCACTTCGGCCTGTGTGAGCGCAGTATAGCAGAATTGCGCATCGTGTCAAGCGAGAACCGTCGTGACACGCATCGTAGGTGAGTTGTTTGGCTCAACGGCTGTGAAATCCCCTCAAATCGTGTAGTATTGAGCGTAGGCCGCAAGGCGATACAGCAAAGGAAGCCGAGATGATGAGACTCTTGCGACATGCGACTTTGGGGCTACTTCTGGTACTCAGTTCGATAGTCGTATCCGCACAGGTTGCAACCGCCGTGCCTGCCTCGTCCGGGCCGACGTCGAATGTGGCGATTTTCTATGTTGCTTGCGAAAAACAAGGCGTCGTCAACTTCACCGGGCAGATGCAGGCCGGGTACGATGTTTACTATCAGTTGTTTTCCGGCGCGGGCGGCTCGGGAACGGCCCTAAGCGGAGTCCGGAGGGCGGCGGTCAGCGGCGCGTATGCGTTCAGCGAAGTGGTGACGTATACCGGTGGCACAGTCGCGGCGGGCGCAGTCGGCAGCGTGAGCGTCTCGATCGCACGTGAAACAGACCCGTCGCGTTCGATCTATTCGACGACGGTCAACGATCTTCAGGACGGGTGTGCATCGCCGCAGAATCCGGTCGGAGCCAGCACCGATCTCGGCGCTGCAGGCACGACGGCCACTACGCCGGTCAATACGACCCCGATCCTGTCGCCCTTCGGCGGCGAACTCAATCCGGGCTACGCTCCTGTATCGCCGGATACGGTGGTCATCGGCGCACGCGATTTCAGCGATCCACGGCAAAAGACGCCGGGGCTGATCTTTGCGGAGTGCAACGATTATCCAATCGCAAACCCGGGCCTGATCTACGACACGGATCGCGTCGTCGTGTTCTGGTCGTGGTTCGCCAAGACGCCCGAACAGGTGCAGCAGCACATCGACAACGCGATCTATGAAGTGGGGTACTTCGGATCAAATCCGTTCCTGCGGCCTGTCGTGCGCACGCCGATTCAACAGCGCGGCCGTAACTGGTGGGTGTTCTACTATGTCGATTTGGGTTTTGTGCGGCCGGGCACCTATCCGGTCGCATACGGCGTGCGATGGGAAAATCCGATCACAGACGGATATGACGATTACGGCCCCGGCACGGCGAACGAGCGCATTGACAGCAACTGCGATTTTACGGTGGAGCCGAATCCTTCGGGGATCACCCCGTCTTACACCTTCCCGTGAACTTAGCTGATTCTGCGCGGACGTTATTTGGTGTCGAACTGACTGAGCCACAGCTCGGTCAGTTCGACCGTCTCACGACCGAACTACTGTCGTGGAACGCGCATACCAACCTGACTGCGATCACCGACCCTCAAGAGATTACCCTACGACATTATCTTGATTCCCTGTCGTTGATTCCCGCACTCAACCTCGCTGACGGGATGCGGCTTGCCGATGTGGGCAGCGGAGCAGGATTTCCCGGACTCGCGCTGCAGATCGCGCTTCCCTCGCTGTACACCACCATGATCGAGGCGACGGGGAAAAAGGCGCGTTTCATCTCCCACGCTATCGAGGCGCTTGGGCTGGAGCGCGCCCGTGTTCTTGCAGCGAGGGCAGAGGAGGCCGGGCGTAATCCACACCAGCGCGCAAAGTATGACGTCGTCGTCGCGCGTGCGGTGGCGCGGCTTCCCGTGCTGGTCGAGTATCTACTGCCGCTTGCGAAGATCGACGGGTTGTGCGTGGCGATGAAGGGGATCACCGCCGAGGCCGAGGTCGTGGATTCACGAGGCGCCTTAGCGATTCTCGGCGGCGAGGTCGAACGTACCGAGCGGGTCGAACTGCCGGGTGTGGACGATCCGCATTTCCTCGTCATCATACGCAAGACTAAGCCGACGCCGCCGGGCTATCCGCGCAATGCCGGCATTCCGGCGAAGAAGCCGCTTACCTGAACAATACGAGCGCGCGCACGTGGCCCGGTGAACCTCCGCTGGTATAATCAACCGTCGTTGAATAGAACGTTTCTGGAGAAGATGCTCATGGGTGCAGTGGATCAACGCGATTCTGCGCTTACGCCATCGTTTACGCCTGAACACGAGGCACTTCAATCGCTTGTCCGGCGGTTCGCGCAGGAGAAGATCAAGCCAATCGCGGAGCAGTTCGACGAATCCGGCGAGTTCCCGCTTGAGACGATCCGCGAAATGGGACGCCTCGGCCTGATGGGTATCGAAGTGCCAGAGGAGTATGGCGGCGCTGGAATGGATACGCTGGCATACGTGCTTACGATGATCGAGGTCGCGAAGGCGGACGCCAGCCACAGCACGATCTTGAGCGTCAACAATTCGCTGTACTGCCATGCGCTGATGGCGTTTGGAACCGAGGAACAGAAGCAGCAGTTTCTCGTTCCGGTCGCCAGCGGGGAGAAGATCGGGGCGTACAGCTTGACCGAGCCGATGAGTGGCAGCGATGCAGCGACGATGTCGAGCCGTGCTGTCTTGAGTGACGACGGCACGCATTATGTGATCAACGGACGCAAGTCGTGGGTGACCAGCGGCCCCGTCGCTGATGTTATGATCCTGTTCACGATGACGGAGCCTGAACGCGGCAATAAAGGCATCACGGCGTTCCTGATCGACGCCTCACAGCCCGGCCTTAAACGCGGCAAAAAAGAGCCAAAACTCGGCATCCGGGCAAGCGCTACGAGTGAAATCCTCTACGAAGACTACCGTGTTCCTGTCGCGAACGTGCTGGGTAAAGTCGGTGAGGGATTCCGTATCGCGATGCAGGTGCTTGACGCGGGGCGGATCGGCATCGCGTCGCAGGCGCTGGGCATCGCGGAGGCGGCGTATGAGGCGGCCCTCGAATACGCGCGTATCCGGCGCGCGTTTGGCAGCCCGATCGGGCAGTTTCAGATGATCCAGCAGAAGATCGCCGATATGCGCACCCGGATCGAGGCATCGCGTCAACTGATCTATCACGCGGTTTTGGCGAAAGCACGCGCCAAGCAAACCGGCGGCCGGTACACCACCGAGGCCAGCATGGCGAAGCTGTTCGCCAGCGAAACGGCCGCCTTCGTCACCGACGAGGCACTGCAAATACACGGCGGGATGGGGTACTCCAAAGAGCTTCCGTTGGAACGGTATTACCGTGACGCACGCATCACGCGCATTTACGAGGGCACCAGCGAGATTCAGCGCATGGTGATTGCCCGCAGTGAACTGGGGCTGCGGTAAATGCGCGGCGCTGGATTTTACGAACACGGGCCTGTCGACGTCATTCAGGTGATTGACAACCTGCCTATACCCGAACCCGGACTGGGTGAAGTGCGGGTCGCAATCAAAGCCGCGGCGCTCAACCGGCTTGATCTCTGGGTGCGCGACGGATGGCCGGGGCTGGACATTCCTATGCCGCACATCACCGGCAGCGATGCGGCGGGCGTGATTGACGCGCTCGGGCCGGGTGTTTCGGGGCACGCCGTAGGCGACCGGGTTTGCGTCAACCCCGCGATTGTCCCGCCAGATAGTCCCGCGTTGATGACTGGCCTAGAGAATCAGAGCCGCATTGCTATTCTGGGCGAACACGTCAGCGGCGTCGCGGTGGAATTCCGCTGTGTGCCGGCACGTAACCTGCTGCACATGCCGGATGCGATGACCTTCGAGGACGCGGCGGCGGCCGGGCTTGTCTATACGACGGCGTGGCATTCGCTCATCACGCGCGGAGGGCTGCGCGTAGGCGAGTCCGTTCTGATTGTCGGAGCGGGCGGTGGCGTCAACACGGCGAGTATTCAGATCGCCAAACTCGCCGGCGCGCGTGTCATAGTCGTGGGCAGCAGCGCCGACAAGTGCGAGAAGGCGGCGGCGCTTGGTGCGGACATCACCATTGACCGGAGCGCCGTGGCGTCGTGGAGCAAGGAAGTCTTCCGACTGACCGACCGGCAGGGCGTGGATATCGTGGTCGACAATGTCGGGCAGGCCACGATGTTCGACAGTATCCGGTCGGCGCGGATCGGCGGCCGGATCCTCGTGGTCGGCAACACCAGCGGCCCGAAGTTCGAGCTTGATCTGCGGTACATCTTCAGCAAACACCTGTCGATCATCGGTAGCACGATGGGGCCGCATCAGGATTACGTCCGGGTGATGAACCTCGTGTTTTCCGGCGCGCTCAAGCCGGTGGTTGGGGCCGTGCTGCCGTTGGAACAGGCTCGCGAAGGACATCGAATCCTTCAAGAGGGCGACATCTTCGGCAAGGTCGTCATTCAGGTATAGACGGTGGCCGGATCGCTCACTGAGACCGAGATCAAACTGTGGGTTGCCGACATCCAACCGGTGCGCCTGCGGCTGGAAGCGGTCGGCGCGGAGCTGATCGCCGACCGTGTGTTCGAGCGTAACGTCCGATTCGATGACGCGGCTGGCTCGCTCACCGCGGCGGGAGCCGTGCTTCGGCTGCGATTTGACTCACGCGCGCGCCTGACCTACAAGGGGCCGGGCGTGGTCTCCGGCGGAGTGATCTCGCGCTTTGAGGCGGAGGTTGAGGTCAGCGACTTCGATGTGATGAACTTGATCCTGACGCATCTCGCCTTTCGGCAGGTGTTCGTCTACGACAAGTATCGAACCACATTTCGCTGCGAGGGCTGTGAGGTGACGTTGGATGAGCTGCCATACGGCCAGTTCGTCGAGATCGAAGGTGAACGCAGCGCGATTGAAGCGTGCCGCGAGCAGCTCGCCCTCTCGACGGCGCGCCCTGTCCCACACAGCTACGCGGGCGCATTCGAGCGGGTGCGGCGAAACATGAACTTGCCATTTACAGACGCGACGTTTGAGGCGTTCTCAGGGATCAGCTTATCTGAGCGTATCGGAGAGTGGCTGACGGAAAGCGAAGAGGGTAATGCAGCGCAGTAAAGCCGATTGGGAACGTGAGACGCTTCAGCCTACCTTTCGCCGTGCCCCCCTTCGCCGTACGGCGTTTGAAACGACATCGGGTATCCCGATCAACGATCTATATGGGCCGGATGATGTCACGGCCGCTGTCGAGTTCCCCGGTGAGTTCCCGTTTACGCGCGGAATTCAGCCGACCATGTACCGGTCGCGTTTATGGACGATGCGGCAGTACGCGGGTTTTGGGTCGGCCGAGGAGACGAACGCGCGTTATCGCTTTTTGCTCGCGCAAGGGCAGAGCGGACTGTCGGTGGCGTTCGACCTGCCAACCCAAATCGGATACGACGCGGACGATCCCATCGCTGCCGGCGAGGTAGGCAAGGTCGGCGTCAGCATCAGCAGCATCGAGGACATGGACCGCTTGTTCGATCAGATCCCGCTCGATCAGGTGTCGACCAGCATGACGATCAACGCGCCCGCCGCGATTCTGCTGGCAATGCAGATTGCGCTGGCACGACGGCGGGGTATCGACCCGTCCAAACTGCGCGGGACGATCCAGAACGACATCCTGAAGGAGTACGTCGCGCGCGGAACGTACATCTTTCCCCCGGCGCAGTCGATGCGGCTGATCACGGACGTGTTCAAGTACTGTCGCGAGCATGTGCCGAGTTGGAACACGATCAGCATCTCTGGCTATCATATCCGTGAGGCGGGCAGCACGGCGGTGCAGGAAGTGGCCTTCACGCTGGCGAATGCCATCGCGTATGTCGAGGCGGCAATCAGCGCCGGGCTGACGGTCGACGAATTCGCCCCGCAGCTCTCGTTCTTTTTCAACGCGCACAACAATCTACTCGAAGAGGTGGCGAAGTTTCGGGCGGCGCGCCGGATGTGGGCGCACATCATGCGTGATCGGTTCGGCGCGCAGAATCCACGCAGTTGGATGCTTCGCTTCCACACGCAGACGGCGGGGAGTACGCTGACGGCGCAGCAGCCGGAGAACAACGTCGTGCGGGTCGCGCTGCAAGCACTGGCAGCGGTCTTGGGCGGAACACAGTCGCTGCACACCAACAGCATGGACGAAGCGTTAGCGTTACCGACTGAGAAATCCGCGCAGGTGGCGCTCCGCACTCAACAGATCATCGCGCATGAGACGGGTGTGGCTGACGTGGTCGATCCGTTTGCCGGCAGCTACTACGTGGAACACCTGACCAGCGAGATCGAAACACGCGCGAAGGAATATCTGCGTCGGATCGACGAGCTTGGCGGCGCGCTTGCAGCAATTGAGCGGGGATACACCCATGCGGAGATCGAATCCGCCGCATATCAGGCGCAGCGAGCGATGGAGAGCGGCGAGCAGCTCGTCGTTGGAGTAAACGAATTCGCCACGGAAGAAGTGACGCCGCCGGAACTGCTGCGCGTGGGATCCGCTGTGGAAGAGAGTCAGCGGGGTCGCTTGGCAGACTTACGCGCACGGCGAGACAACGCGGAAGTCGAACGGCGGTTGGCAGCCATCCGGGACGCAGCGCGAAGTGACGACAATCTTATGCCGCCCTTTGTGGAAGCGGTGGATGCCAGAGTCACCCTTGGCGAAATCTGCGGAGTGCTGCGCACCGAGTTCGGCGAGTACCAGCAGAAAAACTACGCCTAATCGTGTTCCGATAAAGTCGAGGCCGCTAAATCCAGCGGCCTCGCATCGTGTGCGGACGTGCCAGAGCTTACTCGTCGGAACTTCCGTGTGGCTTGTATGCCTTGATGATCGGCTCGGCGATGTTCGATGGCACGCGGTCGTAATGTGAGAATGTCATCTCGTAGATACCCCGTCCGCCGGTCATCGAGCGCAAATCGTTGCTGTAGCGCAGCATCTCGGCCAGCGGAATCTGCGCGTTGACCACGCTCTTGCCCGTCTCTGTCGTGTCCATGCCTTGCACGCGCCCGCGCCGCGTGTTGAGGTCGCTCATGATGTCGCCCATCATCGCTTCAGGAACGGTGATCTTGACATCCATGATCGGTTCTTGAAGCACCGGGCCGGCCTCGTGGAACGCTTCCTTGAACGCTTCGCGGCCAGCGATCTGGAAGGCGATGTCCTTAGAATCGACCGGGTGCATCTTGCCATCATAGACGACGACGTGAACGTCCACGACAGGGTAGCCGGCGATTACGCCGGTCGGCAGCACTTGTTGGATGCCCTTGTTCGTGGAGTCCAGAAACTGGTCGGTGACCGCGCCGCCAGTAACTTTCGTATCGTAAACAAAGCCGGCGCCGGGGTTCGGCTCGATGTACAGTGTGATCTCCCCGAATTGTCCCGCGCCACCGGACTGTTTCTTGTGCCGGTAAGTGGCATCCGCCTTGCGGGTGATCGTCTCTTTGTACGGCACTTTGGGGATTTCGGTGATTACGTTTAACCCGAGCTTCTCTGCGCGCGAGAGCGCGACCTGAACGTGGATCTCGCCCATGCCCTCAAGCACGATCTGGCTCGTGTTCGGATCATTGCGCCATCTTAGCGTTGGGTCAGCCTGCGTCAGGATACCGAGCACTGAACCGATCTTGGTCGCGTCTTGTTGGGTTTTGGGTTGAAGCGCCACCGAATACAGCGGTTCGCTGAAACCGGGCGACACAAGGGTGAAATTCTTGTCGCGGTCGCCAATCGTATCGCCGGTCTGGGTGTGCTGAAGTTTCGGAACGACACCGATATCGCCAGCGTGCAAGATCGCCAGCGGAATCAATTCCTTGCCGCGCATAGTGCTGAGCTGACCGAACCGTTCCTCTTCACCTTTGGTGTTGTTCCAGTTGCGGCTGTCCGATCTCAAGACGCCTGAAAACAGCCGAACGAACGATTGTGTGCCGACAAAGCGGTCGTTCACAGTCTTGAAGACGTAAGCGGCAAGCGGATTGTCGTCCGACTGCGGCGGCATCATGTATTCGATCTCGGTGCTCTCGCCACGATGTATGCCCACACGGCGAACCGACGGCGAAGACGTGTAAGCGATCAGTGCTTCGAGCACGGGATATGTGCCGATGTTCTTGGTACCGCTGGTGACGAAAACGGGTACCGTGTTCAGCTCATGATTACGCGCAGCCTTGCGCATACCGTCGCGGATTTCATCATTGCTGATGACGCCGTCGGAGAAGTATTTCTCCATGTATGCGTCGTCAGCTTCGGCCGCGGCTTCCATCAGCTCGCGGTGAGCATCTTCGACGGCGGCGGCCATGTCGGCGGGGAGGTCAGCGCGATCTGCGCCGGCGTCATAGTATGCCTTCTGGGTAAGGACGTTGACGACGCCTTTGAAATCGTGCTGCTGCCCGATTGGCAGCATGACCGGAATGAATTTGTGATCCGTGAACGACGCACGCAGGCTTTCCAGTGTGCGCTCGAAATTTGCGTTCTCTCGGTCTAACTTGCTGATTACGACGATGATCGGCTGCTGAAACTGCTTGGCGTACTCCCATGCCAACTCAGTTCCAACCTCGACGCCAGCGACGGCATCCACGACAACGACGATCGAATCGGCGACTCGGATGGCATTGCGGACTTCACCCTGAAAGTCCGCGAATCCCGGCGCATCAAGGACGTTGATCTTGACGTCGTTGAATTCGATTGGGATCAGCGAGGTTGACACAGAGATTTGGCGCTGGCGTTCGTCGTCATCCCAGTCGGACACGGTCGTGCCGTCTTCGATGCGCCCGAGGCGAGTGATCGCACCGGAGTTATATAAGAGGGCCTCCACCAAAGATGTCTTGCCACATCCTTGGTGGCCCACTAAGGCGACGTTGCGAATTTGTTCCGTTGTGTATTCCTTCATAACAAGGCTCTCCTGTTTTTTGGGGTGATGGGACACCCGAACCCGGTAGATTTTATGGCCGCGTTCAGGCGTTGTCAAAAAGGGAGGAGGAATGCAGTCTGATACCTGTGACAGGTATCATGGTTGTCGGCGATTGGGTGCGCTTGCCGGAACGCCATGCAGCGTGTGCGTGCTGGTTTTGGGTTGGGAGAGACATCACGTTGAGCGCTCGCCCGTATGATCGGGGCGAAGGGTGCTAGGCAGCTGTTCGCTGTCGTGAGATCCTAACGACGCCTACGATCTCGCGAAAGGCGACAAGTACGTGAGTACGGCCTAGAGCAGCATGCTCCCCGTGGCTAGGTGGATCGAATTTTCGATACGTTGTACAGTGGGGTGGGGGACGGTGCGAGATCAACCGTGTCCTCAGCGAGAGTTGGGGCCGGTGAGGTATCAACACACTGTTTGCGGATCGTCGTGGAGAGTGAGCCCAGTAGGATTCGAACCTACAACCAACTGATTAAAAGTCAGCTGCGCTACCATTGCGCCATGGGCCCATTCATTTGCATTATAGAGATGCACGCCGCTTGTGGCAATGTAGAGCCTCAAACAGTGAGGGGGCAAAATGGCAGTCGACCCGATTAGCCTGCAAGTGTTTGCGAATGTGTTTGCGGCGGTGCCTGAGGAGATGGGCGCCACGCTCAGGCGTGCGTCGTTCAGCCCCAACATTCGTGAGCGGCTCGACTTTAGCTGTGCCATTTTCGACTCAAATGCACGCATGATCGCTCAAGCGGCGCATATCCCCGTTCACCTCGGCAGCATGCCGGCCTCGGTGATGTCTGCGATCAACACGATTGACGTGTGGATGCCGGGTGACACGGTGGCCGTCAACGATCCTTATCACGGTGGATCGCATCTGCCGGACATCACGCTCATCTCGCCCGTCTTTGTTGACGGCCGGTTGGAGTTCTTCGTCGCGAGCCGGGCGCACCACGCCGATGTCGGCGGCATGTCGCCCGGTTCGCTTCCGCTGAGCACAGAGCTGTATCAAGAAGGGATCATCATCCCCCCTGTGAAGCTGGTCGAACACGGCGTGCTGAACGCAGCGCTGTTTACGATCCTGACTGTCAACGCCCGCGGCGGTGATGAGCGAACGGGTGACTACGAAGCACAGTTATCGGCAAACCGGGCCGGGGCGAGGGCGCTGGAAGGACTTACCGCCACCTATGGCATGGAGATGCTGCGCGAACATGCCGACGCGCTGATCGAGTACACGCAGCGGATGACTGAGGAGGCTATCCGCGCGCTGCCAGATGGGACGTATCGCTTCACGGATAATATGGAAGGTGACGGGACTTCGGATGATCTGCACACAATCTGTGTCGAACTGCGTGTTGAGGGTGACCGGATGATCGTGGATTTCGCTGGCTCTTCGCCAAGCGTGCGCGGCAACGTCAATACGGTAGAAGCCGTCGTGAAGTCTGCCGTCATGTATTGCATTCGGCTGCTGGCGGACTCCGAGTACCCTTTCAATGCGGGCGCCTTTGAACCGGTTGGCGTTCGTGTTCCGCACGGATCCATGCTGAATGCTGAGTTCCCCCGTGCGGTGGCGGTTGGTAATACCGAGACGTCGCAGCGGGTGGTTGATGTTGTGCTCGGCGCGCTGGCACAGGCCGTGCCGGATCGTGTGCCCGCGGCGAGCCAAGGCAGCATGAACAACATCACGATCGGCAGCGGAGGGCGCGTCTACTACGAGACTATCGCGGGTGGGATGGGCGCAAGCCCGGCCGGGCGCGGAGCCAGCGGTCGTCACAGCCACATGACCAACACACGTAATACGCCGGTAGAATCGCTTGAGCGGTCGTATCCGCTGCGTGTGATCCAGTACGGACTGCGGGACGGCACGGGCGGCGCGGGCAGGTATCCCGGCGGGGCGGGGATAGTGCGCGAGTATGAGATCACTGCGTCAGCGACTGTCACGATCAACTCGGAGCGGCGGAGACTGCGGCCATACGGATTGCAGGGGGGCGATCCGGGCGCGCCGGGGGAGAATTGGCTGATCGGCGGCGATGGCGTGAACCTGACTCTGGGCGCGAAGGCTTCGGTCGAGGTGAAAGCCGGCGACCGAATCGTGATTTGCACGCCCGGCGGCGGTGGCTGGGGGATATCACAAGACGCATGACCGTGCTGCATCGGACTGAGCAGGGTTCCGGCCATGTCGAGAAACTCCATGACGCGGAGTACCGTCTCCAGATTTCGCCGCTAGGGGTAGGCAGCTACGCAAATGCGCAGATCGCGGATTACGCAGGCCGTCGCGATCTTGCGCTACGAGCGCCGGTGGAGATGGAACTCTTTGCGCGCTTTGACGGCCTTCCGGCGGGCACGGCGGGGTTTGGCTTCTGGAATGCCCCACACGGCGCAAAGGTCACCGATCTCCGTTTACCAAACGCAGCGTGGTTCTTCTTCTCGTCAACGTGGTCGAACCTGCCACTGGCGATAGATCGAAAGGCGAACGGCTGGAAGGCAGCGGTGTTCGCGCCGCGTCTAAGGGTGTTCGTGCCTCTCCTACCGACCGCACCGGTAGGGTTCCTCCTGATGCGCGTTCCGATACTGTATCGTATGCTGTGGCCGGTCGGCCAATACGCCCTCGGTGCTGCCGAGTACGACATTCCGCCCGACATGATGTTTGTACGAACGCACTACCGGCTGCGTTGGCTGCCCGACCGCACCGAGTTCTATGTCGACGGCGCGTTGGTATTAACTGGCGCATCACCACGCGGCCGGCTCGGATTCGTCGTGTGGATTGACAACCAGTACGCCGTTGTGACGCCTCAGGGGCGCTTCGGCGGCGGAGCAGCGATCATCTCCGAAGAACAGTGTCTGATAATCGACAGCCTCGTGGTTCGGAACCTCTAAGGCATCCCACGCGACCCTAAACCGGGAAGTCCGGTTCCGGTATACTGAGCTTGCTTCGATGGTGGAAATATGCCGTGAGCTATCGCGATTTCGACGAATTTCTGATGCGGCTTGAACAAGACGATCACGTCGAATTCGTCGATGGTTCCAGCAGAGATCCGGTCGCGAGCCGGCCCGGCCCCATGCCTGTTGCTGTGCATGTTGATCCCGAAAGTGGCGCCAGAATCGTCCGCCATGCATTCGCGACACGGCGGCGTGCTGCATGGGCGCTTCAAGTTGATCGAACTGCCGAGGTCGTCGCCCGGCTAGATCGCCTCTTGGATTTATCAACGCCGCACACGTTCTCATCGTTGATGGAGCGTGCTGCCGATATCATGTCATCCCTGCGTATCGTGCCGTCGGTGCGGCGTCGATCAAACAGCGACCTGCGGATCGTTGATATTGACGCCTTCCAGCGTATCGTTGACACGACCGACAAACCGCTGGCGGGGACGGTGTTCCCTGCGCGTGATGATCGGCCATATTGGGGCGTTCATGTGACATCAGTCAACGCCGCCAATGCCGTGCTCATTCACAGCGCGTCTCGCTTGAACGCAGGCGAGCGTGTGGCCGTAGCGCTCGGCGGCGATCCCGCCGCGCTGATCGCTGCATTCCTGCCGCTGCCATCGTCGGTTCACCGGAGTTACTTCACGGGATGGTTACGGAAGCGGCCGGTTGAGACGATGCGCCTCAGTGATCCGGCGGTGGAATTCCCGGCCAACGTGGATGGGGTGCTGGTTGGCGTCATAGAGCGCGTTACTGCGGATCGTGAGGGGTGCGAGTCTCCTGAGCGACCGCGCTATGCAGCGGTGCTCGTGCTTGATGAAGTGCGGCTCAAGCCCAACCCGGTGTTCGTCTCGCTCAGCGCAGCGGATGTCGCTGTTCTCCGGGACATGATGGCTGCGCTTAGTTTGCCGTTAATCCGCCTAGCGGTGCCGGAAATGCGCGCTGTGTGTGTTCATGGTGGAGTGGCCCGCATCGAGGTTGACGGCGATGACGGTGCAGCGCTTCGGAGCGCATATACGTTCCTCGCCAGCCCCTTCACCGACGATGTTCGCTGGATCGTGACGTGCAGCGTATCCAAAGATGCCGCCGGGCGCTCTATGCTGCCTGATGTCAGCGTGGTGCAGCGTAAGGCAATCGTCGCGCATCCCGATCATGGCACGGAGGTCGCAGTGTTTGTAGAGGGACAGCGCACGTTGGAATCTACGGACAGCGCCGCATGGGTCGCGGATTACGAAATGGCTGTTTCCGCTTGGCGCGATGCCGGCGATCGAATGGAGGACTAGCGTGGGAGCACGGCTTCAAGGCGAAGAAAAGTCGAGTTACGTTCAGAACATGTTTGGACGGATCGCAGAACGATACAACCTGCTGAACCGTCTGATGACGCTCGGACAGGATCAACGTTGGAGGCGTTTCGTCGTTAAGCAGGGGCGCATACCCGAGACCGGCGCCGTGCTTGATCTTGCCACCGGCACCGGGGATATTGCGTTTGAGGTCGTGTCCTCGCACCCGAATGTGCATGTCGTCGGCGCGGACTTTGCGCTGCCGATGATGTTCGTCGGCCAGCGTGACTCACGGGGTGAGCGTGTTCAGTGGTGCGCGGCAGACGCAATGCAGCTCCCGTTCCCGGACGGCACGTTCGATGCGGTACTCTCCGGTTATCTGGTTCGGAATGTGATTGACATTCAGCAGACTCTGCGTGAACAAGTGCGCGTGCTGCGTGAGGGTGGGCGTATCGTGATACTGGATACCACGCCGCCGCGCGGCCTGCTGAGGCCGTTCATTCTGGCGTATCTGAAGTTCGGGATTCCGCTGCTGGGCCGCCTCGTCGCTGGACGTAATGCCGCTGATGCGTACCGTTACTTGCCGGAGTCCACTCAAGCGTTCAAGACGCCTGAGGAATTGGCCGAATTGATGAAAGCGGCCGGGATGGAGAATGTTGGGTACCGAACCTTCATGCTCGGGACGATGGCAGTACACTGGGGCGAGAAACCGACTCGCCCCACACGCTGAACTCACTCGGAGGATGCTGGGCCGCGACCATCGCGGTGGCGAAACACGATACGTCCGCGCGACGGATCGTAAATGCTCATCTCGACTTTGACTTTGTCTCCTGGCGCGATGCGGATATAGAACTTGCGCATCTTGCCGGAAAGATAGGCGAGGATACGGTGCTTGTTGTCCAGCTCGACCATGAACTGGGCATTCGGCAGCGCTTCAATGACGGTGCCTTCTACTTCGATCTTGTCGTCAGCCATGATACTCCTATGCTGCAACTCCGGGACTAATGCAATAGCCGCTACCGGGATACCCGGCAGCGGCACTGGATCATAGACTTGCGATCGGCGCGCAGGGCTAGCGAACGCTAGCGGCCGCCGACTTTTACCTGACGACGGCGGGCGCGGCGAATCGCCTTCTTGTGCTCGATACGGCGCAGTTCACTCTTGCTGATGTGCCAGCGCTTACGGCGGACGGTGCTCAAGATGCCCGCGTTGGTCACACGCTTGCGGAACCGGCGCAGGAGTTGTTCCTGTGATTCGTTCGGCTTCAAACGGACAGTTGCCATGTATTCTCACCCCCTTTCGTCAGGATGTGTCATGTCGCTCGCTTGAGCGTTAAATGACCGGATTACGCCTCGGCTTCTCCAGCCTGTGCGACTGTTTCAACCTGCTCAGCCACCTCATCGTTCGGGGCGTCATCGGCCGCCAATTCTACGTCAGGCTCCTCAAGCGCGCTATGGTTGACCTGAACCGAACCCATCAACGACGACAGTGGCCGTTCAGGGTTCTGCTCTTGCCAACGGGTGCGCTCTTCTTCGGTGACATCCTTGAGGCTCAAGCCGAGGCGCTGCTTGTCCGATTCGATGCTGATGACGCGCATCAAGAGACGTGCGCTTTCGTAGATGACTTGGCTGGGATGCGTGGGCGGCGTGTCAGCGATTTGGCTGACGTGTAGAAGCGCCTCAATGCCCGGCTCCATGCTGATGAACGCGCCGAAGTCCGCAAGGCGCGACACGGTGCCTTCCACGAGCTGGCCGACGTGGTACATCTCTTCGACCATTGACCACGGGTTAGGCTGAAGGCGTTTGAGGCTGAGGCCAATTCGCTTGCCCTCGTCATCGAGGCGCAGGACGTAAACCTGAACGTCATCACCGACCGCCAGCACTTCCTTCGGGTGCTTAACGCGATGCCACGCAAGTTCAGAGATATGGATCAGGCCATCAGCTCCGCCCAGATCAACGAACGCGCCGAAGTCACGCAGGCCGCTGACGATACCGGAGCGGATCTCGCCTTCCTTGAGTTCGCCAAGCAGCGATTCTTTGCGCGCGTCACGACTGTTGCGCTGGGCTTCACGCTGGCTGAACACGAGGCGGCGGCGCTTGCGATTGACCTCGATCACTTTGAGGTTGATTGGCTGGCCGACCAAGCGCGAAAGATAAGCACGGCGGTCGTCTTCGCTCAGGCCGCGCGGCAAATCCGCGACATGGCTGGCAGGCACGAAACCACGCACGTTGCCGAATAAGATGATGAGGCCGCCACGGTTGGCATCGGCCACAAATCCGGGCCATACCTCCTGCGATTCGAGCAGTTCTTCTGCCTTCTTCCAGTCCTCGCTTTGGCGCGCCTGTGACACCGAGAGGACAAGATTGCCGTCTTCGTCTTCCATGCGAATAATTGTGACGTCAATTTCCTGCCCAACCTGAAAATCTTCAGGCTCGGCACTCATCTTCTCGAGGTCGTTACGATCAACGAAGCCGTCCCGCGCGGATCCCACGCCGACAATTAGCCCTCGATGATTGACCGAAAGCACAGTGCCTGAAACGGTGTCGCCGCGTTCGAACTCCGCGGCGGCATAGGACTCTTCTAGAAGCGCTTCAAAATCGGGATCGTAGGTTGTGGTAAGTGAGTTCTGCATGGGTGGCCCCTCCGACAAAATGGTGCTCGGCCTGCAGGCAATAGAAAACTCGGTCAATCCAACCCACTAGGCCGGACTGCCGAGCAAGAGCGCGCACCTTGATAACGGAGAATAAATCCAGCGAATCAAAGCGCAGGCCCGTGTCTGCGCGTCCTCTATTGCCCCCCGAGGATCGGGCGGAATTCTACAGAAACGCTTACGTGATGTCAACGCTGTGTCTCCCGTATTGGCACTAATTGGTAGCGTGGCGTCTGCTACGATTGGACGTGCGCCACATTCGCTAAATCGATAGGCAATACCGGGAGTATCTGCGTTGACAACCCAGCAGAGCCTTGATCTGCGCTGGCTTGCGCGGCAGGTGATGAAGCACCGCAGGGCTGCACTGCTGTCGCTTCTGTTCGGAATGGTCGGGGGCATCACTACCGCAGCGGAACCTTATCTCGTCGGTACGCTGGTCGACGAAATCCGCTCCGGCGCCGAGCAGGGACGGCTGCTAGAGTTTGTGTTATTGATCTTGGGTGTCGCGGCCGTGAACTTGCTGGCCTACAACATGCTGCGGCTTTACAGCGGTGAGGTCGCGTACTCGGTCGATTATGATCTGCGGCAGACTGTGTTCGAGAACATGGTTCGCCTCGATCAGAGCTTTTACCAGCGCTATTCCAGCGGTGATTTGCTGTCGCGTATTCATAATGACATGAACGTGATCTGGCGGCTGAACGCGCTGACGTTTTTGCGTCTCGGCACTGCGGTGTTCATGCTCGTGACCACGTTCGTCTTGCTTGCGCAGATCAGCCTGAACCTATCGCTGATCGTGTTCGTCGTGCTGTCCATCTCGACGATCATCCAAGTCAAGGCCGGCCTCGCTCTGAGCGTCATCTTTGAGGATGTGCAGGATCAAGGGGGCGTGTTGTCGGGTTTCGTCCAAGATGCTGTGACGGGTATTCAAACGATTAAGACGACTGGCCGCGAGACGAGTGTCGCCGCGAAGTATTACGATGAGAACATGACGTATCGTCGCAAGTGGCTTCGCTTCCGCCGGCGGAACGAACCGGTCGGGATGCTGCCGAACATGGTCAGCGAACTGACGGCGGCTATCATCGTGATGCTCGGCGGGGTGATGGCAATCGACGGCACGCTGACGGTCGGGGACTTCACGAGCTTTCTGTTGTATCTCGGCGTCACCAGCGTATGGCTGCTAAACCTTGGCACGGTCTATCAGCGCTACCAGCAGGCGAAGGGTGCATTAAACCGGATTGCTCCGCTGCTGCAAGAGTCGAAGATCCAGTCATCGAAGCGCGCAGTCGTGCTCGATGATCCGCAGGGCGATATCCGATTTGAGGGCGTGAGTCTGACTATCGACGGGACGCGCGTGCTTGAAGATATTGACTTACACATCGGCGCGGGCGAGTTCGTCGCTATCGTCGGCCCGACCGGATGTGGCAAGTCGCAGTTGGTGAACCTGTTGGCCCGAATCGTCGATCCGACTGAAGGGGCCGTCCTGATCGACGGCTGCGACGTCCGTTCGCTCGACCTCGATTCGCTGCGACGCATCGTCACGTATGTTCCGCAGAGCACGTTCCTTTTCAGCCAGCGGTTGGACGCGAACATCGCGATGGGGGAGACGGACGTAAGCGACGATGACCTCATGTCGGCGGTGGAACGGTCGCGCCTCAGTAATGACATGTCTCAGCTAACGCGCGGCCTCGAGACACTCGTTGGGGAGCGCGGCGTGATGCTGTCGGGTGGGCAGAAACAGCGGGTGGCGATCGCGCGTGCGCTCGTTCGCGAGCCTAGGATTCTTGTGCTAGATGATGCACTGTCGAGCGTCGATACGCACACCGCCGCCGAAATCCTCGATGAGTTGGGCGAGGTATTGGAGCAGTGCACCAGCATCGTAATCGCACATCGCGCGGCAACTGTGCGCGACGCGGATCGGATCGTCGTGATGTCACACGGGTGTATTGAGGCCGTGGGAACGCACGATCAGCTCTTGGGGCGAAACGCCTTCTATACGCAGTTGGTCGAACGCGAAATGATGTTGGAGAACTAGCTCATTATGACGGTAATGCAGCCCATCGCATCAGCCGAACGTGCGGAGGGAACCACCTTCAGCGACAGCTACCTGCTTTGGATGCTGGGCACGTTCCTGCGTCCCTACGTTTGGCATCTTGCGTCGATTGGCGCCATGCTGATCGGCGTGACGCTGCTTTCGCTCATTCCGCCGCTCATCATTCAGCGCGCGGTCGACGGCCCGATCGCCAGCGGCGAGACGGCTGGCCTCGTGCCGCTTGCCATTCTGTATACGCTGTGCGTGCCGGGGATCTTCGGCCTGCGATTCCTGTATACCTATATGCTGCAAACCGTAGGCCAGAACGCGCTGGCGGCGATCCGTCAAAAGTTGTTCGAGCATGTGTTGTCGCTGGACTCGCGCTATTTCAACACAACACCAGTCGGCCAGATCGTCTCTAAGCTGACGAGCGACGTCGAGACCCTCACCGAACTGCTGTCGACCAGCATCGTTATGATTGCCAGCAATGGGGTGACGCTTCTCGGCCTTGTCGTGGCGATGCTGCTGCTTAACTGGCAGCTGGCGCTGATCGGGCTGGGCGTCATCGTGCCGATGGTCTTGGCGACGATCTACTTCCGCCTCGAAATCCGACAGTTGTCATCTCGGCTGCATCGCATCGCCGCCGACTATTTAGCGTTCAACAACGAACGATTCGCTGGCATGCTGGTTGTGCAGTTGTTCGGGCTTCAGAAGAAGAGTATTGAGCAGTTCGACGAGCTGAACCGCGCACACCGGGACACACACATGCTGCTGCGCGAGACGTATACGCGCTATTCGTCGTTCAATATGGCGATGTCGTCGATCGGGCTGTGCCTTGTTCTCGTCGGGGGGGTGGTCGGTATCGCGAACGGATGGGCCACGGTTGGTATTTTGCTGGCGATGATCCAGTATTCGCGGCGCAGCTTTGAGCCGATCTTGCTGCTTGCCGACCAATTTTCGCAGATTCAAATGGCGCTCGCGGCTGGTGAACGCATGGCCCGGCTGCTCCGCGTGGAGACGTCGATTCCTGAGCCGGCTCAACCGAAGCATGTCGTTGGGGAAGGTAAGGAAGTCACGTTTGAGGACGTGACGTTCTCGTATGAGCCGGGCGCACCGGTGCTGCGCGGGGTTAACCTCCACATTCCTGCCAATCAACGGATCGCCATCGTCGGCGCGACGGGAGCTGGCAAGACCACCTTCGCCGGGTTGATCTCGCGATTTTACGACGTGGACAGGGGGCGTATCTGTATCAACGGAGTCGACGTGCGCGATCTGAGCAGCGCCGATTTGCGTGAGCTTGTGATGGTGGTGCCACAAACGCCGTACTGCTTCCACGGGACGATTGCCGAGAACCTGAAGCTGTTCGACCCGTCAATTGATGATGAACGGATGTACGCAGCTGCAAAAGCCGCCCATGCCGCCCCGTTTATCGAGGCGCTACCGGGACAGTATGCGTTCAAGTTGATGCCCGGCGGCGCAAATCTTTCGCAGGGGCAGCGGCAGCTCTTGGCGCTCGCCCGCGCGCTTCTACACAGCCCGCACAGCATCCTCGTATTGGACGAGGCGACCAGCAACATCGACACAGAGACCGAGATGCTGATTCAGCAGGCATTGGATGTCGTATTGGCGGGTCGAACCAGCATTGTCATCGCCCACAGACTGAGCACGATCAAGAACAGCGACCGTATTCTGGTGATGCAGCGTGGCAAGATCGTTGAGGACGGTACGCATAACGAACTGTTGATGCGAGATGGCCTGTACCGTGCACTCTATGAACGACACTTCGTCGATGACACGATCTAGCCGTGGCGTGTAGATGAGCGTGTGCGAAACGACCGCATACGGCATCTAGTGTGCGGCGAATATTCCAGTACAATCGGTCGAGTTTCCGGCTTGGAGTGAGAGGTAGTCCCCATAATGCGTCGATGGCCGTTGTTTCTGATCCTTGGTGTGGTGTTGTTGGTGACACCCGCTGCCGCACAACAAACTGGTGCGGACGCGGCCGAGTATGCCGATGCGCCCGCAATCGTAACCACTGCCGGCACGCCGGCTGAGTTGTGCGACTCCTACGAAGCACCCGAACGCACTGCCGAGCAGTTCGAAACCGCCAAGGATGTCCTTGAGGCTGGCATCGATTATCGCGCCATTTTCTGCACGGACGCCGGCGCGATCTACGTCGACCTGCTGGAGGACTATACACCGCTGACGGTCAACAGCTTTGTGTTCCTCGCTTACAACAACTTCTATAACGGCACGATCTTCCACCGTGTCATTGCTGACTTTATGGCGCAGGGTGGTGATCCGACCGGAACCGGAACAGGTGGGCCGGGCTATCAGTTCGCGGACGAGCCTGTGCCGTTCTTGTTCTTTGATCGTCCGGGCTGGCTGGCGATGGCTAACGCAGGCCCCGGAACGAACGGCTCGCAGTTCTTCATTACGACCGCACCGGCGCAGCATCTAGACTACCAGCACACGATCTTCGGAGAGGTGTTGGAAGGGCAGGATGCGGTCACGTCGATCCTGCTGCGCGACCCCGCCGAGGGTGGGGATGCCACAACTTTGAAAGCAGTTCGTATCGTCAAGGATCCTGCGCTAGTTGAATCGACGGCGTCTGCGCCAGAACCCCTGACGAGCGAAGAGATTGAGGCGGCGCTTGGTAGTGACAACGTGATTGCTGCTGCGTCATCTCTGTTCGGGAATTTCCCGGCGCAAGAGGTTGAAATCACGTCAGGCAGCCAACCGGTCGAAGATGCTGCCGCAGGGCTGCCTGCCGCATCCCGCGAGGCGCTCACCGAACTGGCCGCATTGTACGGGATCACAACGGTTTATCATTCGGAGATGGCCGCGGTGAACTGCAATCTCGATGTGATTCCGTTCGTGTCGATTGGCTATACGTTGTACGAAACGCCAGATGCCGAAACGGCCGCTGCCGCGCTGGAAGACCCCGCGTTGACGACGTTAGGCATCGCGAATGGACAGACGCAGGTGGCTGGCTTCGCATACGGCAGCCCGGTCTATGTCGGCGAGACTTCCGGGTGTGACGCGACGGCGACGGCAGGGCGGGTGTTCTATACACGCGGACGGTTCATCGTCGAGGCCGAGACGGTACTTCCCGCCGACTCTCCGTACACGCCGGACTTGATTATCGGCCGACTCTCGTCGATTATCTTCGACCGCGCTCTCGCCGAGGTCATGCGGGCAGATATTCGATAGCCGCTGTACGTAACTGGAAACGAAAAACGGGGCCAATCGGCCCCGTTTGTTGTTGTGGATAGGCTGTGCTACTTGTTGCTGGTTGGGTCGAACGCGTCGCGGACACCGTCACCAATGACATACAGACACAGCACCGTGATCCAGATGCAGAACCCCGGCGGCAGGATGAGGTGAATGCCGCCGGCACGTACGTATTCTTGCGCATCGGTGAGCATATTGCCCCACGTCGCCTGCGGGATCTGCACGCCAAAACCGAGGAAGCTGAGGCCCGCTTCCGCAAGCATCAAGCCGCCGATCGAGCGCATCAGCACGATGACGGTGATCGAGATCAGGTTCGGCGCGATGTGCACGAACATGATACGCCAGACGGACGCGCCGAGCGCACGCGCGCTCAGTACATAGTCGAGGTTGCGGATCTGCAGCGTTTGGCCGCGTATCAAGCGTGTGACACCGGTCCAACTGATAAGCGCGATGACGAAGATCAGCGATTCGGCTGTTGGGCGGAAGATCGCGGCGATCATAATCAGCAGATAGAGCGACGGAATCGAGTCAAGCGTCGTGATGACCCAATTCATGATGTCATCGATGATCCCGCCGAAGAATCCGGTGATAACGCCGAGTGTCAGACCGACCGAGATCGAGATGATCGCGCCAAAGAATCCGATGCCGAGGCTCACACGCCCGGCATGCAGCAGACGTGCAAGCTGATCACGACCGAGATCGTCAGTGCCCAGAATGTGACCCGGACTCCCGATGCCTTGCATGCGGTTGAGTGCATCCGTCGTGTTCGGGTCAATTCGCAACACATACTGCGTGATCTGCGGGCCAAACAGCGCCAGCATGCTGAGTATGAGCAGGATTACGGCAGCGATCATCGTCAGGCGGTCCCGAAGCAAGCGATGCATCGCGCGCTGGAACAACGACTTGCTGACGATTGCTTCTTCTGAACCCGGATCACCCAGCTGTGTAATCGAGGTGGCCCTAGATGTGGAGTCCATATCGTGAGGTCCTCGCTGCTAATCGAAACGAATACGGGGATCAATGATCCCGTAGAGGATGTCGGAGAGCAGATAGCCTAAGATGGTCGAAATCCCGGCGAACACGGTCGCTGCCATGACGATAGGGTAGTCACGGCTGGTCACTGCGGCGACCACGGTGCGCCCGACTCCGGGCCAGTTGAAGATCGTCTCGGTAATCACGGCGCCGCCCCAGATGCCGGCGATGGCCGGGCCGAGGAAGGTCGCGATGGGGATAAGCGCATTGCGTGCGCCATGCCGCAGCCACACCGTCCGGCTGTTCAAGCCCTTCGCCCGTGCGGTACGCATATAGTCCTGCGATACAACCTCCAACATCGACGCCCGCATAAACCGCGAATACGCCGAGATACCGCCAGTGGCAAGCACGAAGGTCGGGAGTATCAGATATTCGAGGCGCTGGAAGATCGGCGGACAGGACGGATCCATCGTCACGCGACAGCGATCACCGAGTGGCAAGATCTGAAGTTGTGCGCCGAAGATCAGCAGCAGCAAGATCGCCAAAAAGAAGATCGGCACGGCGTCAAACACCACGGCGAGAACGCGCGTGATATGGTCAAACCACCGATCATGGTAAACTGCGGCGATCACACCGACCAGAATACCGATAGAGGCGCCGACCACAAGCGAAGAAACGCCGAGTTCAATCGATGCGGGCAAACGTTCCAAGATAATAGGAAGCACCGCACGGCTGCGCACGAACGAGATGCCGAAGTCACCGCGCAGGATACCGCGTCGGTCGCCGGGTGGCAGAGGCTCTCCATTGGGGCCCGTGATGCCGATTAGGACGCTGCGATCGGCGAGCTTATCTCCGTCCGTGTCCCAACGCAGCCAATCGTCACCTACTAGCCATCGCAAGTACTGGATCGGCCACGGATCATTCACCCCGAGTTGAATCTTGAGCGCCTCAACTTCGGAAGGCTTGAGGTTGGCCCCAAACGCGAGCGCGGCGACGGGGCCACCGGGTGTATTTGCCATGAGCGCGTAGGACAAGAGCGTAATGCCGAAGAAGATCGGGATTGCCTGTATTACGCGGCGGAGTACGTATTTATACATGGTTCGAACCCTAACACTAAACCAGCGGCACGAAGAACCACCCATCTAAGGACATCCCCCCTCCACACACTGCGGAAGGGGGATGCGTATGCTCAGATTAGGCGCTTAGAGCGTGCTTACGGGGCAACGAACCAAGACTCTTCGTTCCACAACACCTCGGCGGCGGCCTGCGGATGCGGATCCCAGCCTTCGATGCTCAGCTGACCGACCGCGAGGGTCTGGGCGATACCGATCCACATCCACGGGCTTTCGTCGTGGAGGATCGTGTATGCTTCGCCGTAGAGGGCCTTGCGCTCTTCGAGGTCGCAGCCGGGCAGCGTACGCGCGGTGTCCAGCAGTTCTTCCACGCGAGCATTATAGTACGAACCCGTGTTGAAACCGCTGCCGGGGATGTCGGCGCTGGTTGCGAAGACCGCGCTGATGCCATCGGGATCAAACGGGAAGCCAAAGCTCCAGAAGATCATGATCGCATCGTAGGTCTGGCCGACCAGATCGTCAACAAGCACGTTGAAGTCGATAGCCGAGAAGTTAACCTTCGCGCCGATGCGACCCCACTGATCCTGAAGCAGAACACCGAGCGCTTCCTGCGAAGTGTTGCCCGCGTTGGTCAGCAGTTCGAATTCCAGCGGCGAACCGGCGAATGCCGGGTCAACCGACAGGTAATCGCAGCTCACGCATTCGCGCACGCCGTCACCATCTTCATCGACCCAACCGGCCTCGTCCAGGAGCTGGTTAGCCATGTCCGGATCGTACGGATAGTTCTCAAGACCGGTCGGGAAGGCCCAGTCATCGGGGCGGCTGTGGGTCGGCATCTGGATGCCGAGGCCGGCGAACACGCCCTCGTTGATTTCCTCGAAGTTCATGCCGTAGTTAAGCGCTTGGCGAACCTTCAAACCGCCGGGGGTCGCAACACCGTCGGCCGTGTAACCCCCGAAGATCGGGTGTTGGCCCTGATCGAGATGGTTGCCTTCTTCGTCAACGGCTGGCTGTGGGTTGTTGGGATCAGCCATATTGAAGCTGAGGAAGCGGGTGTTGGCGCGGGTGCTGTAGTGGCCGTAGAACTCACCATTGGCAACGCGCTCGCCCAGCTCAGGAACGCGGGCGGTTGGGACGCCCATGTAGGTCAGTTGGCCAACAAGGAACTGCTCGACCTGAACCGTCTGATCGGCGACGTTCTTGTAGATCCAGCCCTGCGGGACGACGACATCGTCAACCCACTCGGTATTGGCGGCCAGTGTGACCTGCTCACCGGGACGGAAGTTGAGGAAGTTCCACGGCCCCGCCGTAACCTGCGGGTTCAGGTTTTCTTCGCTGTCGTTCATGTCTGAACGCTCAGGGAAAATCTGGCTGTAGTAGTGGGCAGGAACGACCTGCAGAATGCCGGCGCTGTCGATGGCGTTGCAATCCGGATTGTTGAACGTAACGACAACGGTGTGCGCATCCGGCGACTCGACGCTGGCGATCTTGTCGCGCAGATCCACGAACGAACCGGAGAGGTTGACGGTCGGATCCTGAACCGCGTCCCAGAAATACTGGACATCGGCGGAGGTCACCGGGGTGCCATCGCTCCATACCATGTCGTCGCGCAGCGTGAAGGTGTAAACGAGGTTGTCATCGGAGACGGTCCAGTCGGTCACGAGGGCCTGATCGGCGCCCGGCGCCCAAAATCCAGTGTCATCATCCAGACCGATGAAACTCGGGAAGATACGGCTGATGATCGCGCTGGATGTGCCGTCATTGGAAAGAATCGGGTTAAAGGTGGCGGGGTCAGCGCCGAAGTTTGGCAGGATGAGCGGAGCGCCAGAAGCGGCGGCTGGCTCATCTTGAGCGGCAACCGGCACAACCAATGCCGCGATCAGCAGCATCAGCATGCCTGCAACCATGATGCGGGAAAGATGCTTCATGTGACTTTCTCCCCATGTACTTGATCTATAAACTCGGCGCCCCAGTGCACCGAATGTACCCGGCGGCGCCGGGCGTGGACTCACAATATGGCCCCTGCAGCAGTACACCGCAGAAAGCCCGTACGAAATCCACGCTAGAAATTAACATATCCGGTTGGGTTTTCCAGCGAAAATTTGTTGGGTTTGTGTTAGTTTGGGTGTTTGACCTTGCCTGAGGTCTCTATCTCAGGCAAGGTGAGGGGATTCGGAAGCGTGAACTGGAAGCATGAACCGACGCCAAGACTGCTCGTCACGGACACTTTGCCGCCGTGGGCTTCCACAAGCTGTCGCACGATAGATAAGCCGATGCCGGTGCCGCCTGTGGCACGGGTGCGGGATGGATCGGCCCGATAGAAGCGTTCGAACACGTAAGGCAGATGTTGAGGGGCGATTCCCGATCCAGTATCCGAAACGCTTATTGTGGTTTCCAGGGCGCTGTGGATCATCGCAACCGTGATCGAGCCACCCTTTGGCGTATACTCGACCGCGTTTGACAGCAGATTGATGAGCACCTGTTTGATCCGGTCGGGATCGATGTGGTGAAAGACGGGGGAGGACGGGTTCACGTCAACGAGAAGCTCGTGCGTCATGTCGTGGCTGTCGCCAAATGTTGCGCACACGTCGCAGATCAACTGCGTGATGTTGCAAACGTCTAGGCGGAGACGAAGCTGGCCGGCCTCGGCGAGCGTCAGTGTTTGCAAGTCGTCTACGAGGCGCGTCAAGAGCTGAGACTCGCTGTAAAGTGAGTCGAACAGCTGTACGCGTGGTTCGATGACCCCGTCGCGTAAACCTTCCATGTATCCCTGAATGTTCGACAGCGGGGTGCGTAGTTCGTGCGCAACGTCATTCACCATGTTCCGGCGCAGGCGTTCGGCGCGTTCGAGGCTGTCGGCCATGTGATTAAACGACTTGGCGAGCGCGCTGATTTCGTCGTCCGCCTTGACGCGCACACGCTGATCGAGGTGACCGTCTGCCATTTTGCGTGCGGCCGCGGTTAATTCTTCGATGGTGAGCAGGCGGGGCAGCAGGAGCAGCGTAACCAGTGCCAACGAAACAACGCCGGTGATGATGACGACCAACGTAATCACGCGGTTTACGGATGCGACATATTCTTGCTGAAGGCCAGTGGTGGCCTCATCGTAGTAGACCTCGACCACGAGACCTTGGCCGAAATCTGCGCGTGCAGTGCCCTGCCCAATCTCCTCGACGAACAGGTTGCGGGCCTCATCGGACTGAATCAAGAAGCGCTCGAACCGTTCGGTGACGCTGGTAGATGCCAGCCAGCCCGAAAGCGCCGAGGTCGCGATGATGATGGCGATGGTGCCGACGGTGACCTTGAATCTAAGACTTTTGAGCAGCGGGACTGTAGGTGAACCGGTAGCCCACCCCAAAGACCGTCTGAATGCACTCGGAAATCTCTTTATCATACTCGAGCTTCCGCCTCAAATTCATGATGTGATAGTCAACTGTACGCTCAAGGCTTTCGGTATCGGATCCAAATGCGCCTTCAAGCAGCTGCTGCCGGCTGAACACCCTGCCGGGTTCGCGCACCATCAGTACCAGCAGTTTGAACTCACGCGGGGTTAGCGTGATTTCTTGATCGCGGATACGAACTTCATGCCGGGCGAGTGACACCGAGAGATCACCGAACTGCAACAAATCCTGCGAGTCCCGCTGAAGCGATCGGTTGCGCCGCAGGACGGTGCGCACACGAGCGACAAGCTGGCGCGGGCTGAACGGCTTCGTCACGTAATCGTCGGCCCCCAACTCTAACCCCAGCAAGATGTCGTCCTCGGTCGAACGGGCGGTGAGCATCACAATTGGGATATCGAGATTGGTACGAAGGATTCGGGTGACGTCCAGCCCGTCGACACGCGGCAGCATAAGGTCGAGCACGATCAGGTCGGGCTGCTTTTCGCGTGCGATATCGAGGGCGTCGCGGCCGTTGTCCGCCGTCAACACCTGCCAATGTTCCTTTTCAAGATACGCCTTGATGAGATCGACGGTCATCGGATCATCGTCGACGACGAGAATTCGGGGAGCGGCCATCGCGGACGGTGCTTTCAACTTCTCTAGGATGTTGAGAATGATTATACAGTCAGATTTGCATCGGCAGAAACTCGGGATTGACTTCAGCGTGCGTTTGCTAAAATTCTGTCCACTACCTGAGAACGACCTTACAACCTCCGAGGAGTCATAGATCATGCTTCACCCCCATGTTGTGGTGGCTGAAGGCGAGACCATTCACGGTAAGGGATTGGTTGCTACTGCTTTGATTCTAGCAGGTGAGGTCGTGAGCCGGCTGGAACCTTTTCAACCGCACTACGCCATAGCTGACGTGATGCTGATGAGTTCCGAAGAGATCGATCACGTCCTGCATATCGCGTATCAGAATTCCGCGACGACTTTGGTAGCCGAACAGGGTGACGAGCGGTTTATGAATCACAGTTGTGACCCGACTACGTGGTGGGCGGATGACAACACGCTGGTTGCCCGTCGGGACATTCAGCCGGGTGAGGAACTCACCTACGACTACGCCACGACGGACATCACGATCCCGTTTGAGATGACGTGCCGCTGTGGCGCTGCGAACTGCCGTGGAGTGGTGACGAATCTCGACCACCTGAACCCGGATTGGCAGCGTCAATACGGCGAGATGATCCCGGCGCATACGCTGGCCGCGGTGCGCGCGGCGTCCAACGCCGGACAGGATGTGGCATAACGGGTTAGTGCGTGAGGATTCGCGTGCTGTCGCGGCCCCAGTTCAGGATAACCGCGTCGCGCTCCTTGAAGGACGTCGTACGCTGGCCGAGCACGTTCTGAACCCGTACATTGATCGCCTGTCCACCGCCAACGCGCACCATATAGCGTGTATCGGTTCCCATGTAGTGTACGCTGACGACATGACCGGCAATCGTATTCGTCTCTTCAGCGCGGGCTGAACGATCCGAATCGTCCGGAGCCTCGTTGTAAGGCCGAATAGCGATTCGTTCGGGGCGCACTGCAAGCGTTACCTGCTGCTGCGGCTTGACGGAATCTTCCCACATACCCGCGAGTTCCGTCTCCCCGTTAACATCGACGTAGGCATACTCGTCGTCGGTTGTGTTGACAGTCCCGTTCAGGAAGTTCGTTTCCCCGATGAAATCTGCGACGAAGCGTGTCGCCGGGGACTCGTAGATCTCCTCTGGCCGCCCCACCTGCAGAAGCTCGCCGCTGCTCATCACGCCGATTCGGTTCGCCATTGTCAGCGCTTCTTCCTGATCGTGCGTGACATAGACGAACGTGATTCCCACCTGCTGCTGCATCTCCTTCAGCTCAAGCTGCATCTCGCGCCGGAGCTTCAAATCAAGCGCGCCTAGCGGCTCATCGAGCAGCAGAACTTTGGGACGTTTGACGATCGCGCGGGCAAGCGCCACGCGCTGCTGCTGCCCACCGGACATCTCGCGTGGCTTGCGGTTCATCGCGTTAGGAAGTCGAACAAGCTCAAGTGCTTCGACGGCGCGCCGCTGTGCTTCCTGTTTCGGTACGCGATCCATTTGCAGCCCGAACATGACGTTTTGCAGAACAGTCATGTGCGGGAAAAGCGCATAGTCTTGAAAGACGGTGTTCACCGGACGATAGAAGGCGGGGACGCCGTGCATCGGACGGCCATCGATCAGGATCTTGCCAGCTGTAGGCTGTTCGAACCCCGCGATCAGACGGAGAGTCGTCGTCTTGCCGCATCCGCTCGGCCCTAAGAGAGCAAAGAACTCGCCGTCATAGATATCGAGGTTCAAGTCATGAACCGCGCGAACGGCGCTCGCTTCTCCGGCCCGAATCGGAAACTCCTTGTGTACGTCAATCAACTCGACTTTTGCGTCTGCCATCGGCTCTTCCTATCGTGGTGTGTGCGTGTGTACGTCAAGAAGGGCGAGGTGTCGCGCACCTCGCCCCTCATCGTAGATTTCAGGACGGTACGTTACATACCCGTCATGATGACGACTTCATCCCAAGCGTCGTTGTAAAGCTGTTCAGCTTCTTCACCAACATCGAGGATGAAATACATCGAGTCCAGCGTCTCTTCCGGCGGGTTGCCGGCTGGGTTGGCAAGGAACGCAGGGTCGATCAATTCTCCCTCAACGGCCTCGCGGTTGGGCGACGGGTAGTAGATCGTGTTGACGACGGCCGCATGGACATCCTTGTCCATCATATAGTCCATGAAAACCTGCGCCAGTTCGGGATTCGGCCCACCTGCCAGTAGCACGATGCTCGTAAGATCGCGGATGGCGCCAACCATCGGGACGGCATAGCGCAAATTGTCGCACTCACATTCGGAAATCTGCTGGAACACATCGCCGCCGTATTCGACCGCGATATCGACCTCACCTTGGGCGAGGAGCGCGTCACCGTCGTCGCCCGCAATAGCGACGACGTTGCTGCTGTTGTCGATCAAGAACTGCTTCGCTTGATCAATCTCGTCCGGGTCGACCGAGTTCGGGTCGAGGCCCAGTACGGTCAGCGCGATGGACAGCATCGTGCGCGGATTGTCCACCCATGCAACGCGGCCTTCGTAGGTGAAGACTTGATCCCACGTGGTGATTTCTTCGCCGGTACGGTCGATGTCGTAGCCGATGCCCGTTGTACCCCACACGTAGGGGACAGAGTGTGCATTACCGGGGTCGAAATATGGATCGAGGTAGATGTCGTAGTTATTGGCGAGATTGGGGATATTGGCGTGATCGATCTCGGCCGCCAACCCCTCGCGGATCATAATCGCGACAGCGTAGTCTGTCGGGAAGGCAATGTCGTAGCCGGGGTTGCCTTGACGCAGGCGCGCGATCATCGATTCGTCACTGTCATAGACATCGTACAGCACCGTGACGCCGCACAACGCTTCGAAATCAGCCACGGTGTTATCACCAATGTACGTGGCCCAGTTGAAGATACTCAGCGTTTGCCCCTCGAACCCCTCCGGGCAAGTCCACTCGGTGTCGACGACAGTCTCCGGCGCGTCTTGTGCCACTGCGCTTGTCAGGAGCGTGGCAAGTAGTACGAATGCAACGAAAATGCGCATGGGTTTCCTCCTCTGATATGAACTACTGGCGCGTGTATGGACGTTCCGTGTACCGGTTTTGCAGCATGAGAGATACGCCGACGACGATGGTTGAGAATACCAGCATGAGCGTCGAGAGCGCGTTCACCTCAGGCGTGACAGCAGTTTTGATCAACCCATAGACAAACATGGGTAGGGTAGTCGTGCCGACGCCGGCATTGAAGAACGTAATGACCAAATCGTCCATGGACAGCGTCAGCGCCAACAGGCCACCAGCGACGATACCCGGCATGATGAGTGGAAGTGTGATCCGGCGGAATGTCTGCCACGTATTCGCGCCAAGGTCGTTGGCGGCTTCTTCAAGCCGCGGGTTCATGTTGGCAAGACGCGCACGCACGACAATCGCGACGTACGAGATATTGAACGCCACGTGACCAATGATGATCGTCCCGAAGCCGGGGGCAGCGCGCATTCCCGTAGACGAATCAAGGAAGTCGAACACGATCTTGAAGAAGATCGCCAGCGATACACCCTGAGTGATCTCCGGAATCACGACAGGCAGGAACATGAGACCATCGATGATACGCTTGCCCGGAAGGTTACTGCGCGCGAGGCTGAGTGCGATCATCGTGCCGAGGGTGGTCGCGATCAGCGTGCTGACCAAGCCGACGAGCAGCGTATTTGAAAGCGCCTGCATCATCAGCTCCGTAGAGAACCGCGCCTCGGTACCCATAACACCACTGAAGATGTTCGTATACCAACGCAGCGTGAATCCCCGCCACATATCGACGGCCCGGGAGTCGTTGAAGCTGAACAGCACCAACAGCAGGATAGGCGCCCATAGGAAGAAATACGCCGTGAGAGGGGTTGCGAGAAGCCCGGCCTTGCCGACCGAACGAACCACCATGCCGAACCGTACATTTTCAACACCGGCGATGGCGGCGCTGTCGACGGCGGAGCGTGTAATCACAGAGTTGCCCACGTTACTTCTTCTCCTCACCGAAGCGCGCATAGAAAAGCAGCGCGACGACAACGACCATCATCATTACAACCGATAGCGCAGCGCCCAGTGGCATGTTTCCGTTCCCGCTGTACTGGTTCTGGATCAGATTGCCGATCATCAGTCCGCGGGTTCCACCCAAGAGATCGGATGTGACAAACGTCCCGATTGCAGGAATGAACACCAGAATGCACCCGGCGATCACGCCCGGCATCGTCAGCGGAAGCATAATGCGCCAGAACGATGTCACGTCATTGGCGCCGAGGTCATTCGCCGCTTCGATATACCGGTGATCAAACCGGCTGAGCGACGCGTAAATCGGCAGAACCATGAACGGCAGAAACCCGTACACCAGACCAAGCACGACGGCAAACTCCGTGTTGAGGAGGGTAAGCGGCTCGGTGATGAGGCCGGCGTTCAGGAGCGCGTTGTTGACAAGCCCTTCGCGACCCAAGATCACGCGCCAAGCGTAGGTACGGATCAGGAAGTTCGTCCAGAAAGGCAGAATGACGAGAAACAGCGCGAACTGCCGCCCGAAAGCGGTCTTGCGACGCGTGATGAAGTAAGCGAGGGGATAGCCCGCGACGAGGCAGATTGCCGTGGTGAGCAGCGCGACCAAGATACTGCGCTGCAGGACAATCCAGAAGGTGTCAAAGACGCGGGTGTACTGATCAAAGGTGAATGGCAGTACCGCTGAACCACCCGATCCCCGGCTCATCAAGCTAATGATGAGGACGATGATCAGCGGCAGTAGGAAGAAGAGGCCCAACCAAAGCAAGGCGGGCAGGGCAAGCAGGATGCCCCCGGCCTTATGTTCGCTTCGAGTCGTCACTCGGGCGGCCAAGTTCCGTGCTCCTGATTGTAGATCAGCTTACAAGACAACATGACAAATTCTCCCGTATCGAGGCGAATGGGTGAGTCACATGATTGAGGCGCATATCTTAGCGCAAGATACGTAGGATTCAAGTAAAAACATCGCCATATCGATCAATCATGCACTTCATGCGATATTGTGCGTCGAATTCGTTGAAACTAGGTTAGAATCAGTATAAACCTGAACGTCAGTACAGCACAAAATTCCAAACCAGCGGGGCAATTTATATCCGTGATGAATAGAGCGCAGAATGCGGCGATCGACGCGGCTGTACGCGGCCACGTATTTGCAGTTGGGCCGGCAGGGGTGGGGAAAACCACTGCCGCGATTGAGGTTGTGCGCCGCTGGGTTCAGGGCGGAGCGAGAACGTTCGAGATCGTCGTCATCGTGCCACAGCGCACACTGGGCCAGCGTTATCGGGATGCACTTCCCGATATGCCTGTACAGATCACGACATACGCCAGCGTCGTGCGTCATGCGCTGGAGCTGTTCTGGCCTGCGGTAGGCGAACAATGTGGACTGGGTGTTGTGCGAGAACAGCCGTTGTTTCTCACCAACGAGACTGCTACTGCGCAGATGGGCCTCCTCCTTGATCCGCTGATCGACGAACGCCGATTGTTCGACAGCGTGCGTATGCCACGCCTGCGGATTTACGGTCAGGTTCTCGACAATCTGAACAAGTCGGCGTTGGTCGGGTTCCCGCACGACCAGATCGGCGACCGCCTGAAAGGGGCATGGCTGTATGAGGATCAGCAGGCGCGTATGTACGATGACGTGCAGCGTGCTGCTTCGGCGTTTCGTGATTACTGCCTAGAGCACGGCCTGCTGGACTACTCGCTAGCGGCTGAGCTGTTTCAGCGACACGTTGTCCCGCTTAAGGCGTTCCGGACATGGGCCGAACAGTCCATGCGCAGGGTCGTTTATGACAACCCCGAGGAAGACGTGCCTGCTGCGCACGATTTCGTCCTCAGTCTCATCGGGTCGGCGGACGCGTCGTTCGTGGCTTACGATACGGGCGGCGGGATTCGCCGCTTCCTGGGCGCCGACGACGTAAGCGCACAGCGGTTTGCCGAGGGCGCCGATATGCGCGTGGAACTGCCCGATCTGGTGACGCCTGCGCGCCGTTTTAGTCCATTGGTGTCTGCGTTAGAAACGTACTTCGTCGGCGACCGGTCGGCCTTACGTGAGGCTGGGACAGAATCCAACGTTGAACTGGTCGCATATCGTTTCCTCCCTGAGATGTTGGATGGGACGGTGCGCCAGATCGCGGACTTGATCGAGGTTGAGGGTGTTGATCCAGACGATATCTGCGTCGTGACGCCGTATCTCAGCGATGTGGTCAGGTTTGCGCTCGAAACGAGGCTGCGCGCCCAGAACGTCCCGTTCCGCTCGACACGTCCTTCCCGTCCGCTGAATTCCGAGCCGATCGTGAATGCAGTATTGATCGCCGCGTCGACCGCGTTCCCTGAATGGCACATGCCGATTGAACGCACGCAGTTTGCAGCAGCCCTCGTCGAACTCATCGACGGCTGCGATCCGGTGCGCGCCGGTCTGCTGGCGGCGACTTCGCGAGTCGGAAAACCATTGGCTGAGGCGGGCAGTCTAACGGATCAGCTTCGGCGGCGCCTATCTGAATCGGTGATCGAACGCTATGAGCGGATGCGCACATGGTTGGTCGACGCCGCGCATCAACCTGATCTCGCTGAGAACCTCGGTTCGTTTCTGAGCATGTTCTACGGCGAAGTACTGACTCAGCCCGGTTTCCGGCTGTTCGGGCAGCCTGAGGTCGGCCATGTCGTGGCGAACTTGATCGAAGCGGTTGCCGAACATCTCACACTGGCAGACGCGCTCGAACGCGAGGTCGTTGGGCCGGAGTTGTTCGGCGGATTTCTGTCGGGTCGGTTGGGACAGCAGGGATTGGTCGATCCGCGCGGGATGAACTCCCAGCCATCGGTGCTTATAGGGCCGGCGCATACCTTCCTGATGCTGAACCGGGCCGTCGCGCATCAGTTCTGGTTGGATGTTGGCAGCAGCGGCTGGGCTGAACGGCTTCATCAGCCATTGGGCCAACCGTATGTCCTTTCCCGGCAGTGGCCGGCAGGGCGCGTGTGGACTATCGTTGACGATGCAGCGGCCAATGCGCTTGGGACGGCGCGCCTTGTGAGCGGCTTGCTTCGGCGCTGCACGGAACGCGCGTGGTTGAGCTACTGCGTGTACAGCGAACAGGGAATCGCACAGCAAGGCCCGCTGCTCAGCGCGCTGCAAGCCGTGCGCCTGAGTGCCGAGATGGGTGGGGGTGGCGTGTGACGACAACCGACTTTGTCCCGCGCAGCGGCCAGCGCGAAGTACTGCAGTATCGCGGCGGACGACTTGCGGTCGCCGCGGTTCCCGGCAGCGGTAAGACCCGCACATTGGCGGCTCTTGCGGCTGACCTGATTGCTGAGCGTAAAGTCGGGCCCGGCCAAGAGGTTCTGATCGTCACGATGACCAACTCTGCGGCCGAAAACTTCGCGGCTCAAGTTGCGGGGTTTGTAACGGCGCGGGGCCTGATCAGTGGAGTGGGATATCGCGTCCGCACGATTCACGGGCTTGCGAACGACATCATCCGCGACCGGTCTGCGCTGGTGGGGCTGCCGCAGTCGTTCCCGATCCTCGACGAGGCGGCGGCCGAACAGACACTGCTCGAAGCCGTCTCGGAGTGGCTGCGCGCCAATCCGAACTGGTTTCTCCCGTATGCTGCCAACCCGGATGCGAGTTCTGGCCCGCGCTTTGGAATGCGCTGGCGTGATCGCTTTGAACGGATGGTACGCGCGTACTTGCGTGAGGCCAAAGACCTTCAGCTTTCGCCGGACGAGGTCGCTGGGCTGGTGGACGAGACCGACCCGGCTTTTGTGGCGTTAAACGCAGCGAACGCGGTATACCGGTTGTATCAAGCGGCGTTGAATTATCAGGGGGCGGTCGATTTTGCTGATCTGATCCGGCTTGCGCTTGAAATCCTTAATCGTGATGCAGACTACCGTTCCGTACTCGCTAATCGCTGGCCGTTCGTACTGGAGGACGAATCGCAGGACAGCTCCCGCCTGCAAGAATTCCTTCTGCGCAGATTGACCGAGGAGAATGGGAACTGGGTGCGGGTTGGTGATCCGAATCAGGCGATCTATGAGACATTCACGTCGGCGAGTCCTGAGTTCTTGCGGCGCTTTCTGCGCGAAGAAGGCGTCGAAGTCGTTGAGATGGCGTACTCGGGTAGATCGACGGAGCCGATTATCGCGCTGGCGAATCGCTTGTCGGTGTGGTCGAGGGACGAACATCCATGGGAGGAACTCAGGGCGATACGGCCGCTCGAGCCGCCGTTGATCCGGCCGACGCCCGAGTCGGATCCTCAACGGAACCCGGCGTCTGAGACAGCGCGGATCTACCTTGACGCCGAGGCACGCGCGCCGGACGAAGAACGCGAACGGGTCGTAAGCTCGGTGATTCGCGCGCTAGAGGCGGATGCAGACACGTCAATCGCTATTCTTGTACCCAGCAATAATGATGGCGCCAAGATGGTCGAGCTGTTGGGCCAACGTGGTGTCTCATGCCGGGAACTGCTCAGGACGACGTCGAAAACCCGCACGGCGTTAGCGGCGCTGGTTCGTCAAGTCAAGGCTATTGCGAAGCCCTACGAAACGCGACCACTGAGTGAGGCATTCGTAGCATACGCCGATCTCTTGCAGTCCGTGCCGTCCGACGAGCGATACGTGCTGGAGCAGGCAGCTGACCGTCTGCTCGCGGTTCAACCGGAGGATGTGCTATTCCCGCAGAACTCAGAGACCTTCGCGATCCCGTTAGCTGTCGAAGAGGTGGTGCAAGCAGCGCCCGGCGTGCTCGCTACGCTCGTGAGGTTTCTCGAGCATTTACGGTTATGGCATTGGGCGATTGTGCTCCCGATCGATCGCCTGCTGTTGACGGTGGCGGTTGACCTGTTTCGCGAACCGTTCCAGCTCTCTGTCGCATACTCGGTTGCTGGCGCCTTGAGGCGCGAACTCGAATTGTCAGGTTCGACGTCGATCAGTCATGCGATCAATTATCTGAGCGACATTGTGGACAATCGGCGGACTGTATACGGGATTGGCGACGATGCAGTCGATCCGGCCGCGACAGGAGTTGTCACCGTAGCGACCATGCACAAAGCTAAGGGGCTGGAGTGGGATCGCGTTTACCTCATGTCCGTTAACAACTATGAGTTTCCAGCTGGTGACGCCGACGATATCTACCGGGGCGAACATTCGCTCGTGCGTGATAACTTGAGCCTCGAAGATGAGGTGATCGCGCAGGTGCAAGCCCTTCATTCCAGTGCCGACTACGTCGAAGGTTCGGCGTCGAAGCGTGCGCGCCTGAACTACGCGGCAGAACGACTCAGACTGCTGTACGTGGGGATTACGCGGGCGCGCCGGGAACTGATCGTAACGACCAACAGCGGGCGAGGGCAGGCGCGTTCGGCGGCTGTTCTTATCGCCCTTGAGAACTGGCTGCGAAACCCAAAATGAACATGATCTCACAATCTGCTATGCGTGATTTTCTGACGTGTCGCTACCTGTATCTGTTGAAACACCGACGGGGACTGGAACCCGCGGTTGGAGGCGTGGTCGAGGGGAGCAATCGCCAGCTAGCGGCGCGCCGTGGACAGCAGTTTCATCGTGCGGTACAGCAGTATTTGTCGGGTCTTGCGAGCGACTCCGTGCGCTCCATGATTAAGGACGATACGGTTCGCGCATGGTTCGAGAAGTTCGTCAAATACGGGATGTCCGGGATTCCCGACAGGCGCAGTGTTGAAACGTGGGCGACCGCTCCGCTAGCGGATCGCGTACTGATCGCCCGTTACGACCTCCTCGCATGGGATAGTGAGCGTCTCGTGATCTGTGATTGGAAGACCGGCTCTCGTCCGATAGAAGATCCGGATACTCAGATTCAGACGATGGTCTACCGCTATGTGGCCGCATGCAGCGGGCAAGCTGTGACCGGCACGGCGTACTTGCCGGAGCAGATTGAAATTCGCTACTGGTATGTAAGAGACGACGATCCCGCCAATCAAATTGCGTATAGTCAACAGCAGTTCAAGCGAGATGAAGTGCGTCTCAGAGAATTGATCGCAGAGATCGCAGCGTGCAACGCATTTCCGAAGACCGATGACGTTGATGTGTGCAAGACGTGCTTGTTCAGGGCTGTGTGCCGACCGGAGATCCCTTCCGGAACTTGGGAGCCTGAGTTCGAGCATACCCCTGAGTCTATGAGTATTGGCTGGGGCGAATCCTAAACACGATCAGCGGCGCATCGGCCGCTGATCGTATGATTGAGAGATGGGAGAGTTCAGGCTTACGCCTGCATAGTTGGCTGCGTGATGAGGTCGAGCCGTTCGCCCACAAGCTTGAAGGCGGCGAGCGCTCGGTCAAGCTGGTCGTGCGTGTGGCTTGCCATATAGCTGGTGCGCAGAAGGCTCTGGTTAGGTGGCACACCCGGCGGAACCACGGGGTTGGTGTAGACGCCTTCTTCGATGAGCGCTCGCCACGCTAAGACCGTCCGAAACTGATCGCGGATGATGATCGGGATAATCGGTGTATTGCTTTGGCCGATATCATAGCCCAGTGACCGCAAACCGGCGCGCATGTATTCAGCGTTCTCCCAGAGCCGCTCGACGAGCTGAGGCTTGGTCTCCATGATGTCAAGCGCTGCGAGAACACTGGCTGCTGCAGGGGCGGGAAGCGCAGCGGAGAAGATCAGCGCGCGCGCGTGATGCTGGATGTAGTGGATGACCTCGGCGGAACCTGCGATGAAACCGCCAATTGAGGCGAAGGACTTGCTGAAGGTGCCCATGATCAGGTCGACCTCATCGGTGAGGCCGAAGTGCTCCGCCGTGCCGCGACCGCCGCCGGTAACACCGATGCCATGGGCGTCATCAATCATGATGCGTGCACCGTAGTGCTTGCAGATCTCAATGATCTGCGGCAGCGGAGCGATATCGCCACCCATGCTGTACACGCCGTCGACGATGACGAGCTTCCCTGCTTCGGCTGGAAGCTGGCTGAGTACTTGATCGAGCGAGCTGATGTCATTGTGGCGGAAGCGCTTCATTTCGCCCCGGCTGAGCATACAACCATCGACGATGCAGGCATGGGCATCTTTGTCGATAATGACGTAGTCGCCTTTGCCGACAATCGCCGAGATGGTGCCGACGTTGGTTTGGTAACCCGTCGAAAACACCAGCGCTGCTTCCTTCTTCACGAAGCGTGCGAGGCGACGGTCGAGTTCGAGATGCAGCTCCAGCGTGCCGTTCAGGAAGCGCGAACCGGTGACGCTCGTACCGTACCGATCCAAGGCACTATGCGCGGCGGCCCGTACACGCGGATCAGTGGTAAGACCGAGGTAGTTGTTGGAGCCAATCATGACGACCTCTTTGCCTTCAAAGGTCGCGGTAGTCCCTTCGGAGTCACTGAGGGCGCGGAAGTAGGGGTAGATTCCAAGCTCCATCGCTTCTTTGGCTTGGGTGAAGGCAGCAGCCTTCGCGAAGATGTCGGCCACTATGTTTGACTCCCTAGCATTACTCAGGCGGATGAACGCCCCAATGGTGCAGGGCGTTGAAACATTCATCGCTTGCTGACGAATGACGATTGACGAAACAAAGGGGAAGTGTAGCGTATGTTGAGACGCCATTCAACCGACGGGATTTGTTTTGCGCTTGCGATGTGGCGTGATGCGTCGGTACAATATGGCGCGTGAAGTTCGTGTGGAAGAGGAGACCTCTGGATGTCATCGTTGTTGTTCCGGCGCATTCTGGTTTGGGTGATCGGTATGGGCACGGGGTTCGTGCTCGGCCTGTTGATTATCACATTCCTGCTGCCTGCGCTGAGTCCGGATCCGAATGCTCGTGCCATTTCGATACAGCAGTACGGGATCATCTACTTCCTAACGACGATTGTTCCCCTCGGCCTGATGTTCGTGACGATTCTGGATCGTTATCTGGATACGCGGATCCTGCCTGATTAGTTGCGGGTGTGAATAATCGGAGTATCAGGGGTCGGCTTGCCGGCCCTTTTTGATTCCTGTGTCGTGGTGAAGACGCCGCTGATTCACCTCTAAAATTCGCATAGTCATTAGTCTCTGAATTCGTGAGAGGTTTTTGCAGGTAGGCATATCTACAGTTGAGACATGACTAAAACATCGCAGATCAGCCAATTCTATAAGCTTTCGATTGAGGAGCGTCGTGCGATCGTGAGCGCGTTTATCGGGGAACCGTTACCCTTCGACAGCGCGCTACCGCTGCAGATTGCCGATCACATGATCGAGAACGTCGTAGGGGTGTACGGCCTTCCGTTCGGGATCGCGACCAACTTCGTGGTGAACGGGGTAGAGCGCCTTGTCCCGATGGTTGTCGAGGAACCCTCGGTGGTAGCGGCAGCGAGCTTTGCGGCGAAGTTATTCCGTGCAGGTGGCGGGTTTTCGGCGCAGGCTGATAACCCCTTGATGATCGGTCAGATCCAGGTCTTGGATATTCCTGATCTCAATGCTGCGTGCGACTCTGTCTTGTCGAACAAGGCATTGCTGCTTGCCGCTGCGAATCGATCCGCGGGGAGTTTGGTTCGGCGGGGTGGGGGTGCCCGGGATATTGAAGTTCGTTCGTTCGTGGACTCTCCTGCAGGGCCGATGTTGGTCGTGCATCTACTTCTTGATACTGTAGATGCGATGGGCGCTAACGCGATCAATACGGCGTTGGAAGCCATCGCGCCTGATGTTGAGCGGATGACTGGCGGACGGGTTGTACTGCGGATATTGAGCAACCTATCCGACCGGCGTAGGGTGCAGGTGAGCGGCCGTATTCCAGCTGCGGCACTGGGTGATAGCGAAGAGAGCGGTCGTTCTGTAGCGCGTGGCGTGGTCGAGGCATGGGCGTTCGCTCATGTCGACCCGTATCGAGCTGCTACGCACAACAAAGGCTTGATGAACGGCGTTGACGCGGTGGTGATCGCGACCGGCAATGACTGGCGGGCGGTCGAAGCTGGAGCGCACGCCTTTGCTGCACGTAGCGGCTCGTATACTAGTCTTTCGCGCTTCTGGCTGGATGAACGCGGCGATTTGATCGCCGAGCTTGATATGCCGCTGGCGGTTGGTATCGTAGGCGGCGCGACGAAGGTTCACCCGCTGGCACAAGTCGCCCTGCGAATTTTGGGCGTTGAGTCTGCACGTGATCTTGCGATGGTGATCGCGTCCGTTGGGCTAGCGCAGAACTTCGCGGCGCTGCGCGCTCTGGCAACCGACGGAATCCAGAAAGGTCACATGCGGCTGCACGCGCGACAGATGGCGATCGCCGCCGGTGCGACCCCAGATGAAGTGGAATACGTCGCTGATACACTGCGGAAAGACGGCGAAATTCGCCTTGAGCGCGCCATTGAGATCGTCAAGGCATTAAGGGGATCGTGAGTATGGAAAATGGGGCGCACGTAGGCGCACAAGCGGATCCATCATTGTTGATGCGACCGCTTCAGCAGGTGGGTATCGTCGGCTACGGGGCATACATCCCCCGCTACCGGCTTCCGGGAACGGAGGTCGCGCGGGTGTGGACGAATGGCCTCGGCGGATCGCCGGTGACCGAGAAGGCGGTCGCTGGGCTTGACGAGGACGTCACCACGATGTCCATCGAGGCGGCGCGGAACGCGGTCGCGCGAGCCGGCATTGATCCGCGGCTCATTCGCGCGGTCTGGGTCGGAAGCGAGAGCCATCCGTATGCCGTGAAGCCGACGAGTACGATCGTCGCCGAGAGTATCGGGACGTCCGCGAATATCCAAGCCGCCGACTGGGAGTTCGCGTGTAAGGCCGGCACTGAAGCAGTTCAGGCATCGATCGGCATTGTCGGGAGTGGAATGGGGGCATACACCCTCAGCATTGGAATGGATACGGCGCAAGGGCGTCCGGGGGATGCGCTTGAGTATACAGCCGCTTCGGGAGGCGCCGCGTTCCTCATCGGGCCGGCATTTGAAGCGGTCGCCGTATATCAAGGAAGCTACAGCTACGTAACAGATACACCGGACTTCTGGCGTCGTTCGGGAGAGGCATTCCCCAGTCACGGCGACCGCTTCACCGGCGATCCCGCATACTTCAGCCACACGCTGTCGTCTGCTTCGAAGTTAATGGAACTCATGGGAACGGCCGCTGGCGACTATACGCATGCCGTATTCCATCAGCCGAACGTGAAGTTTCCATCACGCGCCGCGCAAATGCTGGGATTTACACCGGAACAGATCAAGCTTGGTCTGCTTGCCGGTGAGATCGGAAACGTCTATTCCGGCTCGTGTATGACCGGCCTGACCGCAATTCTGGACGAAGCGAAGCCGGGCGACCGCATCCTCATGGTGAGCTATGGAAGCGGAGCAGGCTCCGATGCATTCGATCTGATCGTGACTGAGCGTATCGAACAGGTACGCGGACGTGCGCCGTCTACCCGCGATTACATCAAGCGGCGTACCGCGATCGACTATGCCACCTATACCCGTTATCGCGGCAAGCTAAAGGACTAGAGAGACATGACAGACGTAGCGATTGTCGCGGTTGCACAAACGGACGTTGGAGAACACTGGTCGGCGAGCCTGCGCGATCTCGGTTCAGAGGTAATCGGACAGGTGTTGGACTCTGCGGCGGGGATTCGTCCTGAGCTGATGGTGGTCGCCAATGCCTTCGGAGCTACCATGAGCAGCCAATCACAACTCGGCCCACTGCTCGCTTCGGTGGGCGGGCTGCATGGCATCGAAACCTTCACGGTAGAGGCGGGCGATGCAAGCGGCGGCGCCGCCCTGCGGACAGCCTATCTCGCAGTTCAATCAGGCATGGTCGAGTGCGCCCTCGTGGTCGGAGTCGAGAAGGCGACCGACAGTATCGCCAGTGCGCGAGTCGCCGCACGGAATGTCGCGCTTGATGCGGATTACGAGGCTGCGCACGGCCTAACACTCTCTGCACAGGCCGGGTTGGTGATGCGCCGGTATATGCATGAGTTTGGCGTTGGGCTTGATGCTTTCGAAGGGTTCTCGATCAACGCCCATGCCAATGGACGGACAAACCCGCACGCGATGTTCCGAAATGCGTTGAAGCCCGGAGTGTTCGCGAAGGCCGGCATGGTTGCTGATCCGGTCACGCTGTTCGATGGCGCGCCTGATGCAGATGGCGCAGCGGCAGTCTTGTTGACACGGGTTCGCAATGGCGTGACAGCAAACGTTGTAATCGCTGGAAGCGCCGGCGCGAGTGACAGCCTCGCTATTCACAACCGCAAGTCGCTACTCTCCCTAGAAGCGGTGCAGGCATCCGCTCGTTCGGCGCTCGCACAGGCGGAAGCCTCGATCGAGCAGATCGACTTGTTCGAACTACACGACTCATTCACGATTGCGTCGGTTCTAGCGATTGAAGGGATCGGGTTGGCCGACTCTGGGAAGGGGTGGCAGCTTGCGGCGGACTCAGGCGCACGGCTGCGGCCAACCGGTGACGTCCCCATGAGCACGTTCGGTGGGCTGAAGGCGAGGGGCAATCCCGTTGGCGCAACAGGGATTTATCAGGCTGTTGAGGCTTACATGCAGCTGATGGGACTCGCGGGTGAGAATCAAGTTCCAAATGCAGAGTTTGCGCTGATTCAATCCATAGGCGGTCTTGGTGCGTCGGCGTTCACCCATGTGCTGCGCCGTACAGACTGAGAGAGTGTGATAGTCGGTATCGACGCGCTGAGAGCTTTTGATAGCGGCGACTGCCTATCGTTAACGTGTAGCAGCGTGTCGTTGTGAACGTAAAGAAGTGAGGATAGTATGCAGATTTCCCGGCACTGGCGACTGAACGCAAACCGCTATCGTCTGGAAGGCTACGTACTCGCGGATGGTGAAACCAGCCTCGAACCGCGTAAGACGACCGCACCGGCGCAATCGACCACCGACGAACGTGATGCCCACAAGGGTGAGGTCGAACTGGCGACCGCCGAGCGCACGGCAGCGTAGACACACTATGACAACTGCTGCACCAATGGTTACGCCAGAGCGCGTGCGGTTCTCAGGCCGTGGGGTGGTGGAGAGCTTCACGGTCGTGATGGAACCTCCGGCTGGCTTTGAAGATCAGGCTCCTTACTTGATCGCACTTGTGCGTTTGGACGAAGGCCCGATAGTCACTGCCCAGTTGACGGATATTGACGGAGTCGTCTCCATCGGGGATCGAGTGGAGATGGTGACTCGAAAACTCTCCACCGAAGGGGAACGCGGTGTCATCATCTACGGATACAAGTTCCGGCCCGTACTCAACGTCTAGAGGGTCGATAAATCCAGAGAAACAAAAGAGGCGCTCAACTTTCACGAGCGCCTCTTTTGTTTCACTACGGGATGACCTGTCGAGTAATCAGCCCATATCCGCCAGCGAGATCTTAGTGTCTGCGTCAAACAGGTGCATATTGTCAGTCGCCAAAGCCACCCCGACGCGATTGCCAACCGAGGCTTTTGTGCGGGGATCGACGCGTGCGATGAAGGTCTTGCCCTGTTCCTCGAGGTAGAGATTGACCTCGTTGCCCATCTGCTCAACCACTTCAACGTTGACCTCGATGGTCGCGGGCGTGATCCCTTGCGGCTTGTATTCGATGTCGTGAATGTCTTCTGGGCGAATGCCCAAGATGACCTTCTTCCCGGCTGACTTCTCGAAACTCGCTACCTTCGACGCCGGAACCGGGATCTTGAACGCGCCAAGATCTACGGTGAGCTGCCCGTCAACCTTATTGAGCGTGCCATCAAAGAAGTTCATCGCAGGGCTGCCGATGAAGCCGGCGACGAACAGGTTGTGCGGATGGTGGTACAAGTTGTACGGCGAGTCGATCTGCTGCAGCTCACCAGCGCTCAGTACGCAGATGCGCGTACCCATTGTCATAGCTTCGACCTGATCGTGGGTCACGTAAATGAACGTGGTGCCAAGGCGCTGATGCAGTTTCGAAATGAACGAACGCGCCTCGACACGGAGCTTGGCATCCAAGTTCGAGAGCGGCTCATCCATCAGGAAGACCTTCGGTTCACGTACAATCGCACGACCGACCGCCACGCGCTGCCGCTGACCGCCAGAGAGCTGACGGGGGCGGCGATCTAACAGCTGACCGATACCGAGCTGATCTGCGGCTTCCTTCACGCGCTGGTCGATGACAGTCTTCGGCGTTTTGCGCAGCTTGAGGCCGAACGCCATGTTTTCATATACCGTCATGTGCGGGTAGAGCGCGTAACTCTGGAACACCATCGCGACATCGCGATCCTTCGGCGCGACATTGTTCACAACACGATCGCCAATACAGATTTCGCCCTCGCTGATCTCCTCTAGGCCGGCGAGCATGCGCAAACTAGTCGACTTGCCGCAGCCTGACGGCCCGACGAATACGAGGAATTCTTTATCAGCAACCTCAATATTCAGGTCCTTTACCACGGCATTGTTGCCATAACGCTTGTAAACATGCTTGAACGAAATGCTCGCCACAGTGTCCTCCAGTGATTCAGCAACCCACGACCATCCGGCTGGTTTGTGTACTATGCACAGATTTGTTGCAAACTGCATAACTACGTTTCCAACCAAAGCAGATTATAATTGCGCGAGTCCAAGAATTGCAACAAATACGTCGAAAGTGAACGAAAGCCATGACCCAAACTGTCAACAGCGAGCTGATTAGTGTCGGCACAGAACTGCTTCTTGGAGAGATCACGGACACGAACTCGGTCTTCTTGGCCCGCTTCCTGCGTGACTACGGAATTAACGTTCTCTACATGACTTCAGTTGGCGATAACCGGGCGCGGATTGCGCAAACGGTGAGAATGGCGATGGCGCGTTCGAATATCGTGATCATGTGCGGCGGGCTGGGGCCGACAGTTGATGATATGACACGCGAAGCCGTCGCAGATGCCACGGATCGCGGGTTGGAATTCCACGACTATCTCTACGCCCAGATTGCCGAGCGTTTTCGCAGCTTCCACGCTTCGATGAGCCAGAATAACCGACGGCAAGCGTATGTGCCCGCGGGAGCCATCGTGCTAGAAAATGCTGTAGGCACTGCTCCGGGATTCGCCGTCGAGCACAACGGGAGCCTCGTCGTGGCGCTGCCGGGCGTTCCGCGTGAGATGAAGTTCCTGATGAATGGCAAAGTGCTGCCTCTGCTCAAGTCGCGCTATGATTTGAGCGTGATCCTTCCTCGTGTCTTGCATACGGCAGGCATTGGCGAGAGCATGCTCGATGAAGTGATCGGCAGCGAACTGTTGGAGTGTGAAAACCCAACTGTCGGGCTTGCCGCGCATAATGGACAAGTGGACGTGCGTATCACGGCGAAAGCCGCGACACGCGCAGCTGCCGAAGCCATGATCGAAGCAGTAGAGACAGACCTGCGGCAGAGAATCGGGCGATATGTTTATGGGGTCGATGGAGAAACGCTCGCCGGCGTGCTCCACAAGCGCTTAGAACAGCATCGTGTCGGGGTTTCGCTGGTAGAGTGTGGGATCGGCGGGCTGTTGAATGAACTCGGCACGGACGTGGTTGATCGTGCCGCCTATCCCTCGGCGGCCGCCCTGATCGACGGGCTGTCAGACCTCGAAGACACCTCGAGCCGCGGGGTCGCCGAGGCAGTAGCTCGCACGCTTATCGGCAAAGGTGAGAACCGTGCCTATGTCGTCGTGGTCACGGCCGAGGACGTCGATGAGGCGAGCGATCAACAACCCGGCACAACCGTACTCGTGTTATATGGAGAGCGCACTAGATCGCGCAGTTACGGCTTTGGCGCACGTTCCGAGCTGATCCGTAACTGGGTCGAGACGTGGTCGATGGCTCAGTTATGGTGGATGATCGAAGAACAAGCGGCTCATGCGTGATATCGGCGCCAAGATACACAGCATCGCGGCGCAGGGCAAGCATCTCGCGTTATACGTCTCACCGCGCTTCGACTTTTTGCCCATTGAAGCACAGCGATATGACGAGCCGCTGCTGCCTTACGGAAGGCTGATCCTTGACGCGACAGAGCCGTATCTTGGCGCGATCGTGTTCGACCTTGCGGCATACGCGCAGTTTGGCGCTGCTGGCACGGTTGCGCTTGAACGCTCGATCCGGTTGTTCTCGGAAACGACGTTGACCATAATCGACGGCCCGTTGGTGGATCCCGCCTATGCAGCGGTTCTCGATGACCTGTCGTTCGGGCCGGACGCGATAACGATCACGGGCGACTTGTGGGACACCCTTGTGCCAAATGCACGAATGATCGTGACGACCGGCCGTGGATTCCGGGACGTCGAACGGTGCGATCTGAATATCGGCGGCGCGACGTTCAAGCTGGCGGGTTCGGCTTTGCTAGAGGCTGCGCGCAGCCTCGATTTTCGCGAGTCGCTCGGTACTGCTGCCGCCGCGTTTCTCGGCCGCTAGCTAATAGCTAGTCCTCGTCATCGAGGCTGAGCAGCGCCATGAATGCGTCCTGCGGCACCTCGACCGAGCCGATCATCTTCATGCGCTTCTTGCCCTTTTTCTGCTTTTCGAGCAGTTTCTTTTTCCGCGTGATGTCGCCGCCGTAGCATTTGGCAAGGACGTCTTTGCGCATCGCGCTCACGTTCGCGCGCGAGATCACCCGCTTTCCGACCGCCGCCTGAATCGGTACAACGAACATCTGACGCGGAATGAGTTCCTTCAGCCGGGTTACGAGACGCTGGCCCTTGTGATAGGCATCCTCACGATGGACGATCAACGCCAGCGCGTCGACCGGTTCGTTGTTGACCAAGACGTCCAGCTTGACCAGATCGCCCGTCTCGTAGGTATCGAACTGATAGTCGAGGCTGGCATACCCGCGCGTAGCGCTCTTGAGCCGGTCATAGAAGTCGATAATGAGTTCAGCAAGCGGCAGGCGGTAGTGCAGCACCACGCGAGATCGATCCAGATACTCGGTGGTGTCGTAGATTCCGCGTTTCTTGATGACCAGATCCATAATTGGCCCGATGAATTCTTGCGGCGTGTAGATCTGGATCTTCATCCACGGCTCGCTGATCTCCGCGATGATGGACTCGTCGGGCATCTGAGCCGGGCTGTCAATCTCGATCATCTCGCCGTCACGCTTAACGATCCGATACTTCACGCTTGGCGCGGTAGCGAGAATGTCGAGGTCGTATTCGCGTTCGAGTCGCTCCTGAATGATCTCCATGTGGAACAGTCCGAGGAAGCCGACACGAAATCCGAAGTTCAGCGCCTGTGAACTTTCCGGCTCGTATTGCAGCGATGCGTCGTTGAGTTGAAGTTTTTCCAGCGCATCACGAAGCTCGCCGTATTCGTCGTTGTTGGTCGGGTAAATCCCAGCGAACACCATCGGTTTGACCTGCTCGTAACCGGGTAGGGGATCCTCAGCGCCGCCGACGGCCAGTGTGATCGTGTCACCGACCCGGCATTCTTTGACAGTCTTCAGCCCGGTAGCGATGTAGCCAACTTCACCGGTCTGCAGTTGATCGACCGGCAGCATTCCCGGACTGAACACGCCAATTTCGACCGGTTCAAAGGCGACGTTGGTTGCTTTCAGGCGCAGCTTGTCCCGTGCAGACACCGATCCATCCACCACACGCACGTAAGCGACGACGCCTTTATACGAGTCGTAGTGGCTGTCAAAGACGAGGGCGCGCAGTGGGGCATCCGCATCTCCTGAAGGCGGCGGAACGGTGTGAACCACTTTTTCAAGTACAGCGTCGATGCCGATATTGTTCTTGGCGGAAATCGGCACAATGTCCGCCGCAGGCGTGCCGAGCAACTCCTCGACCTCGTGCGTGACTTCGTCTGGGCGCGCAGCGGGAAGGTCGATCTTGTTGATAACCGGAACCAGCTCGAGGTCTTGTTCGAGCGCAAGATATACGTTGCTGAGGGTTTGCGCTTCAATGCCCTGACTGGCGTCGACCACCAGAACGGCGCCTTCGCACGCTTGCAGGGCGCGGCTCACTTCGTAGGTGAAATCGACGTGTCCCGGCGTATCGATCAGATTGATGAGATACTCTGAGCCGTCTTGCGATTGGTAGCGCATACGCACGGCAGAGGCTTTGATCGTAACGCCGCGTTCGCGTTCGAGATCCATGGTGTCGAGCACCTGAGCCTGCATCTCACGCTCGCTGACCGTGTGCGTGAGTTGTAAGAGTCGGTCAGCGAGCGTTGACTTGCCGTGATCGACATGGGCGATAATGCAGAAATTTCGGATATGAGACTGGTCCATGATTGGGCCGGATTGACGTCCATTACTGTTTGCGGGAATTGGCAAGCAGTATATCAGAACGAAGGCCGGTCGTCGCTACCGGTCTGTGGCGAGCGCTTGCTCGATCATCGCCTTAATGTCACCGCCGGACGGCTCTCCTGACAGCCATACGAGAAACTCGATGTTTCCGGCAGGGCCGACCAGCGGGGATCGTATCAGGCCATGGGGATGCAAGCCGATCTCGCCGGCGTGCGCTAGGGCTTCGTGAAGGACGCGCCGATGCACTGACGTGTCGCGTACAACGCCACCTTTGCCGACATCACGACGACCCGCCTCGAACTGCGGCTTAATTAACGCGACGACGCTGCCAGTAGGTTTCAACCACCGAATCATCACCGGGAGCAGCAGCCTGAGACTGATGAACGAGGCATCCACAACCGCCAGATCAACCAACTCGTCAAGATGGTCGACGAACCGGGCGTTGGTGCGTTCCATCACGACGACACGCGGATCACTGCGCAAACGCGTGTCAAGATGGCCGTAGCCGACATCAATTGCGTAAACCCGCGCGGCGCCGTGTTGCAGCAGGCAGTCCGTGAATCCGCCCGTGCTGGCGCCCACGTCCGCGCATACGAAGTCCTGAGGCACAAGCTGAAACGCGGTGAGAGCGGCGTCCAGTTTGTCCCCGCCACGAGACACAAACCGGGGTTTCGCTTTGGTCGAGATCGTGCTGTCAACCGGGATGCGCATTCCGGGTTTGTCACGCACTACACCATCCACCGTGACTTCGCCTGCCATGATCATGCCACGGGCTTTCTCGCGGCTTGGCGCTAACCCACGGCGTGCCACCTCGATGTCAAGACGTTCAGTCTCCGGCACGATTAACCCTTCGTCAGGTAAATGTCGATCTCCAATGGATTCGCAGTTGTCTCGTCAACGACAATTCCGTCCGCGGTGATCGGAAGATACCCGTCAGTGTTGATGATGATGCTGTACGGCACATTGTAGCGAAGCAGATCGGAGAACTGGTAACGTCCGTCACGATCCGTTGTAGCCATGGTGAACACCTGATCGGCTAGCGCGAGGTAGTCCTCAACTGAGAACTGTTCACTGAGAACCACAATCGTCACATTTTCGACGCCGAGTCGTGAATCGGCATCAATAACGCGACCGCGCAGCAGCACACCTGCGCCCTGCGCGAAAATGTCGATTGGAAGCTGGCCGATGCCGACTTCGGTTTCAACACGCTGAAGGAGAATGCCATTCATTTGCAGGTCAAGTCGATAACGTCCATCGGGCAGCACCGTGTTGGCCGTGAGTTCAATCCAGTATCCAGCGCCATCTTCGGGCAGCGTCCACGGTGCGATGCGATCGAACAGCACGCGGTCATCGACGCTGATCGTGACCTGCCAGAGTGTTCCAACTGCGATCGACTCCCAGTCGAAGACCGCAAACAGACGCTGAATAGAGGTCGTCACTGACGTGACAGGCTGTGCACCGATGGCATCGGCAGGGGTTTCGGCCGCGACGAAGCGCTGCCGGCTGAACACACGCGGACGCAGCTCCTCTTGGATGCCCGCGACCGTAAAGTCGGCCAGCGCACTCAATGTCCCCTGAATGTACAGCTCCAGCCGATAGCGCCCCGGGAGTAGTCCGCCCGGAACGGTAAACGATGTCGATTGTGAGCCGTTAGCTTGACCGGTATTCCACTGGCCCCCGACGCGCGGCTCGAGTTCCTGCCCGCCGAAGTACCACACGCCCGCCCACTCGATGCCATCGACCATGTTGTCGTACGTGAACTGCGCGGTGACAGTCGATCCACGGCCGAGGATATAGCCATTGCCGAAGGCCTGATTCTCACCGGTAGAGACAAGAAAGGCGATGCTGCGAAACGTCGGCCGGGATTGAGCGCCGCCGCCCACCTGTATCGTCTTGGGGTCGCCGGACACCTGTCCGTTAACCAGCAGCATAAACGTGTACTCGCCGTTCGGTAGGGCTTGACCGGTAAGCCCGATGTACCACAGACCGGCCTCGCCACCACTCCAGCGCACGGGCGGCAGGCTGAACACCGTGCTTGTCACACCATCGACAGCGACGCGCAGTTCGTACACCGTCGTGGGCCGCATACCGCGATAGTCAAAGAACAAGTAGAGGCTTGTCGCGCCGGCGGGCAGGTCGGCCAGCACGGTTGTCGGCATCCCGTTGGTGACTGATGGAGCGAAGAAAAGGTTTGAAATCTGGGGGAACGGTGAACTCGCCAGTGCAGTCTCGGAGGAGGTGCGGATCGAGATTCCAAGTTGGGCGCTCTGAATGAGGGGCAGTGCAAAGGCAACCGGGCGGATAGTGTTGATCGAGCCGCCCAACGGCACACAGGCATCTTGCAGCGTGATCAAACCGTCCTGATTCGTGTCCTGAATCTGGATGCAGCTGCTCGTATCGGATGTGCGTACAAGTGGCGCAATCGTCGGTATGCCGACGAGTTGGCCGCTGCGGTTATAGGCGCCGCCGCCGGACATAGGGCCGCTGATCGTCACGTCGCCCTGTACGGCACGTACCTTGAGCCACGACTTTTCAGCACGTGGTTCTGCCGTGAATCCTTGCACGCTGGCCTGCACAACGACCGTTGGGTCGTCTCCGATGCCGGGGAATCCGACGACGTACACTGTCTCGTCGAGGGCGACATCGCCCGGCCGCGCGACCTCAGTATAGGGGAGGCTCAGCGACGTGCTGTCGATAGGCTGACCGTTCAATTCTGCGGAGATTTGGAGCAGCGCGATATCCAGCCCGTCATCGGCCTGAATGACCTGCGCTCGAAACGTTGGAACCGGTGGTTCGCCGTCACGAACGCTGATGGCGACGATCAGAAGGTTGCCATCGCAGCTCTCGTTCTGAACTGTCCCGTGCGCGTTAGTCAGGATCAGCCCGGTCGGTGTAATCAAACTGCCGGAGCTGACACACGTGATCTGCGTGCTGCCGCCGGTTGTGCGCGCCTGCATGATCTGGACGGTTGCGCGCTGCACACGAGCAAGGTCAAACGACACGGCTGGCACTTGTGCGGCCGACTCAACGGCGAGCGTGATCAGAAGGACTAAGGCAGCGATCAGTCGAAGCATTGCGGCTAGAATTCCAGCGTATCCAAGAATCGTTCGAACACCGCCAACTCGGTTTCATAAACCCGTGCGTCCGCTTGAAACGTCACGAGGATGACCTGATTGCGGCGCTCGATTGCTACGTCGCGACCGATGACCACCGTCGGGACGGAGACGAGGAAAGGGTCGTTCAGCGCACTGACGAACGTGTACTCGCTGACGATCACCTCATCTTGCGACCGAAGTAGAGAGGGGAAGGTCGTCAGGCTGCGGTAGTAAGGCAAGGTCTCGCGCCGCTTGAAGGTTAAGTCATCGATGATGTTGCGCGCGCTCATGCGGCTTCCAAATGGAAGCACGGAGATCTCGATGACGGTCTTGAATTCGCGCTGGCTAACGTCGGTTGCACGCATAACGCTTGTGCTCGTATCGAGCAGCCAATTTGCCGGGTAGTACGCCACAATGCCAACTTCCGCGTTGCTGAACCGTGTTGTGGCGAACAGCGACGTGTCGCGAAGCCCGATCGCAACGATCAGGGCAGCCACCATGTAGAGTATGGTGAAATAGTGCGCGAAACGAACCCGCCGTGATGTCGTGTCGACATCATCGAAATAGGCAGCCACAAGCTACTCCGGCGTTCCGAGCCGACGCTCGGCCGATTGGCGCTCGGAGAAGCGGTAAAGAAAGTGCATCACGAAGATCAATCCGGTCATGAACGCCCCGATGAACAGGATGGCGAACAAGTAGCGTGGTAGTGACGTGCCGCCGGCAGAGAACGATGCGTTGAGAAACCCGCCGAAAAGTGGAATCGATGCGCCGACAACGCCTGCTGCCACCGCAAAGATCACGGGCTGTGCTAGTGCTGATACATTGTCAATCGTGACAGCGGATACGCCATAGCCCACGACGATCATCGCCATGGTGAGCGTCACAACCTGCGCGGCCGTATGCAGGGCGACGACATACGCCAGCGGATTACCCGTTGTCGCGAATTCGACATTGGGTACGAGTGTGTAACCCAGCGCCGCCACAGCGCCATAGGCGATGAAGTCATAGCGTGATCGAATGAGGTTTGGCCAGACAATCGCACGAATGACGAGATAGCAGATTCCCACCTGTACGAGGCCGGTCGTCACGGTGTAACCAGCGATACGTGTCAGCGCCGACGACAGCGGCAGCCATTCGTTGACACGAAATACGTCGTTGATAAGCGGCCTGCCGACGGCCTGCCCGAACAGCGCAGTCATGAGGAAGATCAGAATCAGGCCGGATCGAGGCTGCGGCGCTCGCCGTTCCGGAAAATACGACCAGATCAGCCACAAGAATACGGGAAGTAATGCCAACAGGACATTGAGCGGCGCCGATATTCTACTTGGAGGTTCAATACCCAAGAACACTTGAAGGGCGAATGTGCCGATAACGATTGCAAACATCGCGTACTGCTCGAAGATCAGGCTTCGCCACACAGGCCGAAACGGACTGCGTTCTTCCTCTTCGCGAGGCGGCGTCAGAAGCCCAGAACGAAATGTAGACAATCAGCCTCCGAGGGTTCCACGCGACATGGTAGAATCGAGTTGCTCCATTTTAGTGTAACCGCCTAGATACTGGAACCATGTCTCTACGCGCACCGTGGAAACGCCTTGTTGTCTGGTTAGCGTTCGCGGCGGTCTGCATCAGCGCCACCGCGTGCACGCCCAACTCATCGCCTGTTGTGTCGCGCAACCGGATCGTATACGGCTTGACACTGTCACCCAGTGGGTTCGATCCGCACGTCAACCAGTCATCCGAGATTGGAATCGTGCTCCGGCAGGTGTATGACACCCTCGTATACCGCGATCCAGACACCGGGCAATTCGTGCCGGGACTTGCTGAGTCTTGGACGGTGTCGCCCGATCAGACGACGTATACGTTCACACTGAAACAGGGTGTCACCTTTCACGACGGAACACCATTTAACGCGGCGGCGGTCGGAACCACATTAGCGCGGATCACGGCACCTGAAACGCGTTCTCAAGCGGCGCTCGGACTGCTCGGCCCTTACGCCGGCTACGAAATCTCTGACGACTACACGATTTCGATTATTCTTGCTCAGCCGTTCAGCCCATTGCTCGACGGCTTGAGCCAGTTCTATCTGGGAATCGCCAGCCCGGCGGCTCTGAACACGTATTCGAACGAACGCTACCAGTTCAATCAAGTCGGGACGGGGCCGTATATTTTCGTCGAATACATTCCCGACGAGCGAATCGTCCTTCGGCGGAATCCCAACTATGCGTGGGGGCCGCCGTTCTATCAGCCGCCCGCCGCGAACCCGATTGAGGAGATCGAGTTTCGCTTCTTTACCGATCCCTCCACGCGCCTGACCGCGCTGGAGCAGGGAGATGCGCAGGTTATCGGCGAACTACCGCCGAGCGATGCGCGGGTCGTCGTCGGCAGCAGTGTGATCGACCTTCAGACGGTGCGCATTCCCGGTCAGCCCGATCAGTTTCTGTTCAATATCCGGCAGTTTCCCACGGACAACCCGACATTTCGGCAGGCTTTGTTGATCGGCCTCAATCGACAGACGATCGTCGATAACATCTATCAAGGCTTCTCACCAGCGGCGCAAGGCCCACTTACTCCCGGCGTACAGTTTTATCTCGACGTGTCAGTCGACCAATACCAGTTCGATGTCCAGCAGGCGCGCGCGCTGATCTCTACGCTGGGCTTTGTAGATGCCGATGCGAACGGTTATTGGGATGATCCGAACGGTGACCTGACACTGCGTGTACTTGTGCCTCCATGGGGAGAGTACCGGCAGATCGTTCAGGTCATACAGGATCAGTGGCGCACCATTGGCGTGCGTGTAGAACCTGTCGCGGTGCCAGATTTTCCATCGCTTGTCAGCGCTGTCGACAGCGGAGACTATAACCTCGTGTCGCTCACGTCGTATGGGGTTGATCCCGCCTTCTTGCGGACGTACTTCACGACCGATGCCGCGCGAAACTGGACGGGTTTTGCGAATGCGGAGTTCGACAACCTGATGCGTGACGCTGTGCAGCAGCTTGATCCGGGGCTGCGTGCTGAACGATACGGCGCGATCCAGCAAGCGATTATGGATCAGGCGCTGATCCTGCCAATCCGGAACAAAGTCAACTTGATCGGCGTGTCGAGCCGCGTGCATGGACTGCGCTTCGACGTCTATGGCTGGTATCCGATTATCTACAATGCGAGTTACGACCCTAGCGGCTAGAACCGCGTACGCGCTAGCGACGATTGCTGTCGCGGTGACCGTCACGTTCGTCGGTATTCGTGTGCTGCCCGGAAATGCGCTGCGAGCACAGCAGGTCGAGTCCGGGTCGAACGCCGTATTCCAGCCAGCTGATGACGCCTACGCTGATCTCAACGAACCGGTTGTGATTCAGTACGTCACGTATGTCAGCCGCCTCATGCGCGGTGATCTAGGCGTATCGCTGTACAGCGGCAGATCGGTTTCGGTGTTGATCGGAGAACGACTGTCGAGCACAGTGATCCTCGCGTCAATGAGTCTGCTTCTCACGACCGTTTGGATTATGATCGCAGCGGCGGGCGCGTCCGTTCCACGACTGCGGCCTGCAATCGACTTGGTGTGTGTTGTCGGCTCTGCCGCGCCGACGTTCATCACTGGCACGCTGGCAATCGCAGTGCTAGGGATTCCTAGCCCATCTTCTGTTGAGAATGTCGTGGCAGCGGCCGCGGTGTTGTCGCTCTACGTCGCAGCCACAATTGTGATCCCTCTGCTTGCCAACATCGTTGATCTGGAGCGTCGCAGTTTTGTCACAACTGCGCACGGTAAAGGATTGCCGCCGCGTCGTGTCTTCTGGATTCACATCATGCCGAACGCCATCCGGCCGTTAATGGGACTGATCGCCGTGCAGATCGGCTTTTTGCTCAGCGGCACGGTCGTGACAGAGGTGTTGTTCACGCGCGGCGGAATTGGGCGGTTGATGATCGACAGTGTGATGCGGCGTGATTATCCGGTCGTGCAAGGCTTGGTCTTGTATGTTGCCAGTCTGTACGTTATCGCGCAGATGATCGCACGTTCACTGTCTGACAGGGACGAATCGGGACACTTTGATGCCTAGGCGCGTTTTTGCGTGGGCAATCGGCGGCGCGCTGGTGGTATTGATCGTCCTGCCGGCGCTCCTTACCGTAGATCCGACAGCGACGTTTGTCTTTGCGCCGCGTTTGCCGCCGAGCGCCGATCATCTTCTTGGCACGGACGCCCTCGGCAGAGACGTCCTCGCACGGCTTCTTGCAGGCGCCTTACCCACGTTGTCCCGCAGCGTGATTGCGCTTATCGTGACGCTCGCAGGCGCTGCTCTCCTCGGCGGACTCGCCGCGTTTGGGCCAGTTCCGAGCCTGAGGCGCGCGGGCGATCTGGTGATCGAGAGCCTGCTGTCTATACCTTCCGTCGTCTCCGCAATGGTGATATTGACGGCGCTCGACCGTTCGGGTTTTGCGGTCGCGGTGGCCGCCGGGTTAAGTCATGTGCCGCTGGCGGCAGTCGTGCTGCGCGATCAAATCCGCGTCACGTCGGAGCAGCTCCACGTTACGGCTGCCCGCTCGCTCGGCGCGCGCCGCTGGCGGATTCTCGCCGTGCATATCTTGCCGGTATCGCAGCCGGTGCTGTTGGCGTACGCCATCACCGCGTTCGCATCCAACCTACTGCTAATTACGACGCTGTCGTTTCTCGGTTTCGCCGGGGACATCGCTTCGCCGGAGTGGGGGAGCATGATCGCGGACGGACGTGCTGATATCCGGACTGCGCCGTGGGTCGTCGCCGCGCCGGCGATCGGGATTGTTCTCGCGGTAGGCGGACTCTCAGTCGCGGCTAGGCGTTTGAGCCGGCATGAATGACCGTGCCGCCGCTGTAGTCTCCGACAAGTGCATGCAATAGGGCGTCAGTTTCCAGCCCGTTGATAATGTGAATCCGTATGGATGGATTCTGGATCACAAGCCGGAGCATGTCCGTCACCTTCGTCAGCATCCCTCCTGTGACGTCGGTTCCGCTGCTGCCGCCGAGATTGTGCGCTATCGTCGCTGCGCTCTCCGGCGTGATCTGGGGGATGACGCGCCCGGAGTCATCAAGCACTCCCGGCACCTCGCCGGCAAGGATGATCGACCTCACCGTGAGCCTGCCGGCCAAGTATGTGAACAGCGACTCGGTCGAGATGATCGTCCCGCCGCGCACGTCATCAAATGCCACATCGCCGTGGACGACCGGGATCAAGCCGTGATCGAGCGCCGCTTTGATCGCCATTACGTCCATCTGCGCGGGCACGCCATCATGCGCGATGAGCGAAGCTGAGGGTTGGATCCGCATCGCTGGCAAGCCTGCATTCCACAGTTCCCCCGTGACGAGTTCGTTGAGTTCGGATGCGACACGAGCGACCTCCGTGAAGCCGCGCCACCCATCATCGGAATGCACACCGTTGATCGTGCCGTATTTATTCGCCGGTACATGCCCGAACGATCCACTGCCGTGGCCGATCACGAGCCGCTGCGGAGAACGGTTGTGAGCACGCTCGACCTCGTTGGCGATCCGGCGCATCACGTCTTGACGGAACGCTTTCTCCCCGCGCTTATCGGTAATCAGCGATCCGCCGAGTTTGAGCAGAGTCGTCATTACGTCGCGGTCTCCATTCCGGCACGAAGCACGGTGACAAAAGTGTGTACCGCTCCAGCCGCACGCAGTGCCATCTCGATGGTGGAAGTAGTTTCAGGGTTTACCAGTGCGATCATGTTTCCACCGCGCCCGCCGCCTGAGAGCTTTGCTCCTAATGCGCCTGCGTCGGTTGCCACCTGCACAAGCCGATCCAATTCCGGGGATGATACGGTAAGCTGCTGGAGCAGCGTGTGATTCAAGTTCATACAACGCCCGACGGCGGTGACATCGCCCACTGCAAGTGCGTCACGCGTGCGTGCGACAAGATCTCCTATCGCGGAAACGGCCCGCGTGGTTGCAGCAGGTTGTGTCACCATTAACGCGCGGACATCGGCGACGGATTCCCGCGTGGGGGCGCGGATGCCGGTATCGGCCACGACGAACGTGTACTCGGCCTGCACATGCAGAAGCTGGATCGGGTGGCCGCGCACGAAGTAGACCGGCTTTTCATACACAACGACAGTATTATCAATGCCGCTCGGTGTCCCGTGATAAAGACGTTCGACCTCAAACACGACACTATTGAGCACCGCGGGATCGAGGTTGAGTCCTGCTGCTGCGGCTACGGCACGTCCAAGCGCTGCTGAAAGGGCCGCGCCACTGCCGAGGCCACTGGCCGCCGGAATGTCGGATTCGATGTTGTAGTGGCGAATCGGGATAGGAACGCCAAGCGCTTCGGCTGTCAGGCTGAGGACTGAATACACTGGATCAGCATGCATCGCGGCGTCCGCGATCTGATAGGTGCGATCCCAAATTGCGGACGTAACGCGAAGTTGAGCGGCGTCACGGATGGTTACGCGTGTCCGCAGCGTCGACACCGGAAACGCAATCGCTGGCTGACCGTATACGACGGCATGTTCACCCAGCAGGATCACCTTGCCGGGCGCGCTGGCAGGCGTGGACTCACTGAGGGACGACATAGAGGATGATGGCGAACGCCACTGCATACAGCGCGATATCGATTTGGAGCGCGCGGTCTTTGAGCAGAACCTCGTCAGGCGGCGCGCTCTCCCCCCTGACGTAGATGAGGTAAAGGTAACGGAACAAGCCGTACATCACGAAAGGCACTGTGGCGAGCGCGAGGTTGGTTCGCGCCAGTAAAGGCGATGGTGTCTCGATTGTGTACAGCGTGTACGCGATAAATGTGCTTGTCGCCGTGATTCGGAGAAGTTCGTCGAGAAGGGGCAGCGAATAGTCGCCGTATGTCTTTCTGATGGCGGCCGCATCATCCCCCAAGAGAATCAGTTCTTGCCGCCGCTTGGCGACGGAAAGAAACATCGCGAGTAGGCCCATGCACACATACAGCCATGGCGAGAACTGAGTGACTTCGATGACCACAACGCCGGCCACGACGCGCAGGACGAATCCGGCCGTTAGCGCCATGATATCGACGAGCACGACGTGCTTGAGCCAGAAGATGTAGAACAACTGAAGGACATAGTACGTGCCGAGGACAACGCTCAAGCGCCAGTCGATTAAATAGGCGCAGATCAACCCGGCAAGCGGAAACAAAACCGCGGCCCCGCGCGCAATCGACATTGGAAGTTCGCCGGAGGGTAGGGGGCGCAGTCGTTTGCGTGGATGCTGCCGGTCGCTTTCGATGTCAACCAGATCGTTGAGGATGTAGACCGCGCCCGCGATCAAGCACAACAATGCGCATGCTGCGGTTGCGCGTAGAAACGGAACGGCCAGAAACAGCTGACCATCGGCAATCAATGCGGGATACACAAACAGGACGTTCTTCGTCCACTGCTTGGGTCGCATCGTTCGAATCAGTGCAATCAGGACATGCAACCGGTGATCCTCTCGCGGTATCGAGCGCTTTATCAGAAAGGGATTATATCTGAGGGCGATTCCGGTACAATGCTGACGTTTCGTCTTGTCTAGGGAATTGGTTGCAGTGAACGGTACCGCGATCGCGCGTGCTCATCCAAATATCGCGTTTATCAAATATTGGGGCAATGCCGACGAGCGACTTCGCATCCCGTCAAATGGCTCACTCAGCATGAACCTCGACGGTCTACACACCGAAACGCGGGTAACGTGGTTCAATGACGCGGATCGCGATCGTCTGATCCTCAATGGACAGCCGACCACCGGCCCGGCGCTGGATCGCGTCGTCCGCCATGTCGACCAACTGCGTGAACGGCTTGGGCTGACGGGTAAAGTAGAGGTGGAGTCGCGGAACAACTTCCCGATGGGCGCGGGAATCGCATCGTCCGCATCGTCGTTTGCTGCGCTGACCGTTGCGGCAGTTTCCGCCGCAGGCCTTGAGTTACCGGAACACGAACTGAGCGCCCTTGCGCGGCTAGGATCGGGTTCTGCGTCGCGGTCTGTGCCGGGCGGATATGTAGAGTGGGCAGCCGGCGGAACCCATCAGTCGTCGTTTGCGTTCAGCATCGCTGGGCCGGATCACTGGGATATCGTCGACGTCGTTGCGGTGGTTTCTGAAGTTCACAAGGACGTTGGATCACGCGAGGGCCATGCTGTTGCATCGACCAGCGAGTTTCAGAGAGAGCGTGTTGCAACGGCGACCAGTAGGATCGATATATGCCGTGCAGCCCTGCTTGACCGTGACTTTTCGCGGCTCGCACGAGTCGTGGAGCATGACTCCGATATGATGCACGCAGTGATGATGACCAGCACTCCGCCGTTGTTTTATTGGCTGCCCGGTTCGCTTGAACTTATGTCGGCTGTCCGGCGTTGGCGAGCGGAAGGGTTGAATGTGTGCTACACGCTCGATGCTGGGCCAAATGTACACTGCATCACGACATCGGAGGATGCGGACGAAGTCGAGAGCCGCGTAAGATCCCTCGGATGCGTACACACAACACTTCGGGCTGGCGCAGGTGGTCCCGCATTGGTCGTAGGCTGAACAACCGATGAACGTATGGGGATCTCACGCACGAGTCAGCCGATTGTTCCGGTATACTTCGTGCACCGATCACAGAAAGGCAGCTTACCGCCACAGGTCTGTCCATGTTTGATTTTCTCCTCAAAAGCGACCTTCTATCGTCACTGGTGGCGTTCGGGCTTGTGTTGATCCCAGCGGTGATCGTGCATGAGTTTGGACATCTGCTCGCAGCAAAGGCAGTCGGTATCACGATCCTCGAGTTCGGGATTGGATACCCGCCGAAAATTGCGCGGCTGTTCCGGTGGCGCGAGACCGATTTCACGCTCAACTTGATCCCACTAGGCGGGTTTGTCCGGCCGCTTGGCGAGGACATGATCAAGACCCTGAGCGAAGCGGAGACTGAGGCCGCGCGTGCAGAGCTTGCAGCACTAGAGCCGGGCCGGATGCCTGCCAAGATCCGGACTGTAAACGAAGCCAAGCCCCTAAGCCGGATCGTGTTCATGGCAGCAGGGGCGATTGCGAACGTCCTAGCGGCGCTCTTAGTGTTTGTGGTCATCGGCTTGATTGGTGTCGATCAACCGATTGGCGAGGCGTACGTCGTGGGAAACGTGACTTCTGAAAGCCCGCTTTACGCAATCGCTGGCGGGCAAGAGTTCGTCATCGAGACGGTGAGCGGAGCGCCATATCAGTCGTTAGATGATCTCTTGACCGCCGTCGAATCAGAGACTCAGCCCGTCGTATTGGGTGTCTTGCTACGTCCGGTCGATGATGGGCCGTTTGAACGTCGTGAGATCGAACTGACCTTCAGCCCTGAGCAGCGTGCGGCGCTTCGAGACTTTCGAAGCCGGCTTGTGGTCGAATCGATCCAGCTCAACTCGCCCGCGTATATGGCAGGGCTGCAGCTCGGAGATGCGATTATTGGGATCGGCGGGGTCGATTTGCAAACGAGCAGCGATCCATTCCGCATCCTTCAGGAGATTAACGAAGAGAGCGCGGGTTCAGCCGTGCCGCTTATCGTGGTTCGGGGCGACGCCGAGGTAACGCTTGAGGTCACACCGCGTATCAACCCTGCGCCCGGACAGGGATATCTCGGTGCGGGAGTGACGGTAGACGTGTTTTCCACGGGATTGGGCGCAAGCCTCTATTCGGCCGGCCCACTAACGAAGAGCGTGCCTTTGGCGCTGCCAGAGGCAATCGCCTATGGTGTCTCCGAAATTCGCAACGTTCTTGATGCGATCCTCGGTCTTCCAGCGCGGCTGCTGTCAGGTACTGCCGCGCCTGAGGAAGGCCGTGTAATCAGCATCCTAGGCATTAGCCAGATCGGCGGCTCCTTCCTCCAAGACAGCATCGAGACCGGCTCGCCAACGCGCATCCTCAGTTTTGTCGCGTTGGTCAATATCGCCCTCGGCCTGACGAATTTGCTGCCACTGCCGCCGTTGGATGGGGGCCGAATCCTGTTCATCGTGATCGAAATTCTGCGCGGTAAGCCGCTGTCGCAGCGCCGCGAGGAAGCGATTATGATAATCGGGATGCTCTTCCTGCTCGCAATCGGGATCGTGGTCATCGTACAGGATATCCGCGACCCCATACTCAACCTACTTCCGAGGTAGAACGACAGAATGGGACTGAAAGACGAAATCCGCCCGGTTGGGCCTAATTTCACACAAACGCTCGCGCTGGTCGTGCAGCTTGAACCAGGGCAGATGATCCCTCCAGTGATCGTGCAGGGGCTAAGCGAACTGCTTCCCTCGCAGATCATCGACATGTACCCGGTTTGGGAGTCGTTGTCGGTAGAGGTGAAGCGCGATCTGATGACCGCGCTCATCGAAGCCGGCGAATCGGACTTTGCCACCGATTTTTCGCTGCTCGGCATCATGGCGCTGGACGATCATGACGCGGATATCCGCAGTCTCGCGATCGATCTGTGTGTGCATGTAACGAGCGGCCGCCATGCCGCGCTGCTTCTTGATATGGCCCAAAACGACGAGGCGGAGATTGTTCGCGCTGCCGCTATTCGTGCGCTGGGAACTTTCGTTCTCGAAGGTGAACTTGACAAGCTCGACACCGCGCTCAACGACGCGATTGTTGACTATCTGCTACACGTAGTGTTGAGCGACGACAGTCTACTTGCACGGACACGCGCGATTGAATCGCTGGGTTACAGCAGCCATCCGCAGGTTCCTCAACAAATCCTGAAAGCGTACGAATCTGGTGAGCCGGTGCTCAAGACCGCGTCGATCTTTGCGATGGGCGCAAGCAGCGATTCGCGCTGGCGTGATCATGTGCTGCACGAACTGGAACGCGGAACAATTGAGGATCGGTTCGAAGCGGCGCGTGCTGCCGGCGAGCTTGAGCTTACCGAAGCCGTTCGCCTGCTGTCGGAGATCGCGCTCGCAGAAGAACGACAGCTCGCCGGAGCAGCGATCTGGTCGCTGGGAGAGATCGGCGGCAAAGAGGCTATCCGAGTGCTTGAAGCCCTTGCCGAGCGCGCGAGCGCAGATGAGGACGACGATCTGCTTGACGTCATCGAAGACGCGCTAGACAGCGCAAATGCTGCCGATGGCATGATTCCCGGATTCGATGCGTCGGACGACAAGTAACAGAGGAGCCAGACTGAATGGTGATCCTAGGGGTTATCGCTGCGTTTCTCGCGGCCCTGTATCAAACGACGCCTTCACCTGTAGTTACACCAACCGAAACGACAACGGTCGAGTCTGGGAATGCACAGACCGAAGCGCCATTCGAGGTTCTAACGCAAGAAGACCTGACCGTCATTACGGGAAACGTGCAGCGTCCGAACGGCATGCAGTGGTTTAACGGCTTTCTGTATGTCATCTGCACGGGGGATTGGACGATCTACGAAGTCGACAGTATGACTGGCTCGACCGAGACGTTCATCAGCGGCGTTCGTAATAGTCATACCCTTGTCGTCGAGCAGGGCACGTCGGATCGCCCCCGGATATGGGTGCCGGATAGCGACACCAGTCGCTTGCTTGAAGTCGATCAGATGCGTTCTCCAAAGCCGTCGGCCAGTGACCTCGAAACGCCGTGGGGAATCACGGTGTTCGACGACGACTCGTTCCTGATGACCAGTTTGGGCGCGAATACGTTGATGCGGGTGACGCGCACGGGGGAGGTCACGACGATTGCCGCTGAACTGCGCTCGCCGACCGGCGTGACGGTGGATGATGAGCGTGTGTACGTCGCCAACAGCGGCAGTTCGCGCAGAGCGATCGAGTGGCTGGATCGTGAAGCCGTCGAGAGCGGAAGTGAGGCCGTCATGCAGCCGCTGGTACGCGGGCTGCAAAACGTGGCGAACATCACGATGGGGTCTGACGGCTATCTATACTTTGCCTACGCCATCGGGGTGCGCGGCGTTGTTGGGCGGGTGATGCCCGGTGAGTGCGCCGAGAATGGTGGCTGTGATAACGATCAGGTGGAGCTTGTGTTATACACCGATCTGTCGGCGCCGCTAGCCGGTCTCACCATCTCCGAGGATCGGCGCATTTTCGTTCACACGCTGTTCAGGCCGGAAATCTATTGGGCCAGCCTCGATCCACAGGCCCAGAATTGACTTACTTGCCGAGCGGTGTCGCGAGCGTCAAGCCGACGAGTGCGAACAACACGCCAACGCTGTGGATGATCGTCCCGGTGATTTGCAGGGCACGAGAGTTCGAAGCATAGCCCACGAGGTCGATAATCAAGGCGACAGCAACCAGCAGAATACCGATAATTACGGGAAGTCCACGGCGTCGGGCCAAACTGGATGACGCCAGATCGATCATGCGTCCGAGACGTCGGGAACTGTCCAGCCTTCTCATGATCTAACCTCGTGTTCCTTCATCTGCTCGGCGAACACCGCGGGCATCCGCGCCGTCAAGTGTACCCCATCTGCTTTGTCTTCCCGCGCAAGCACCGTCGCGTTTTCATAAGCGAGCGAAACCAGATCACCGCGGTTATAGGGGAAGCGAAGCTGCAACGTGCGCGAGGCGGTCGCTAAGCCGTGATCGATAGCTTCACGCAGGTCGTCTAGCCCGCGTCCTGTGATCGAGCTGATGAGGACTGCAGACGAATATCCGATAGCTTGAGCGTCGAATGGCAGTTCGGTACCGTGCCATTGATCTGCTTTGTTGTAAACGAGTATGCGCGGAATCGGCGGAACGTCTATCTCGGCAAGCGTGTCCTCAACGGCTTCGAAGTGCTCGGCCGCGTTCGGGTGTGTAACGTCGATCAGGTGAAGCAGTAGATCCGCCTCGGCGACCTCTTCGAGCGTAGCACGAAACGCCGCGATCAGCGTGGTGGGCAGCTTCTGGATGAAGCCGACGGTATCGGTCAACACGGCTTGACGGCCTGAGGGCAGCTCTAGTTTGCGGGTTGTCGGATCCAGCGTTGCGAAAAGCTGATCGGCCACGAAGGCCTGCGCGTCGGTCAGAGCATTCAGCAGTGTCGATTTGCCGGCGTTGGTGTAGCCGACCAGCGCCACAACGGGCACGCCTGAGCGCGATCGCTGACTGCGCTGTCTTCCGCGGTGGCCGCGCACGATCTCCAGCTCTTGTTTCAGTTTGCCGATTTTGCGTGCCATTTCGCGCCGGTCAACTTCCAGCTGCGTTTCACCGGGACCGCGAAGCCCAACACCGGCCGCCGATCCCTTGCCACCACCTTGACGGGCGAGGTGTGTCCATTGACGGGTCAGGCGGGGCAAGCGATATTCGTACTGCGCCAGCTCAACCTGAAGCGAGCCTTCGCGTGTTTGAGCGTGCTGCGCGAAGATGTCGAGGATCAGGGCCGAACGGTCGATGACCTTGACTTCTGGGACAGACGGGCGCAAACGCTCTTCAATCTCGCGCTGATGTCGGGGTGAAAGCTCGTCGTCAAAGATGACGACCCGAGCGTCTGCTGCGACCAGCAAATCTCGAACCTCTTCGAGTTTTCCTGAGCCGATGTATGTTGCCGGCTCAATCTGACGCAGGACTTGCGTTGTCTGACCTACCACGTCGATCCCCGCCGTGGAAGCGAGCAGCGCCAGCTCGGCCAGCGAATCCTGCATCGACATGAGTGGACGCGAACGGTGCTCCATTGCGGCGACGAGAACGGCCCGTTCAGCTTCAAATCGCACGACCTCGTGCATACTAGGCATATTTTGCTGAGTACCACTCCTTTAGCCGTCGGATGGCGTCGTCAAACTGGTCATCCGGCACGCCGATGCTGAATCGGATCCAATCTGTTCCATCCGGGCCGTACGCTGCACCGCCCGCCAGCGACACGTGGGCTTCGACCAGCGCTTTTTCGACATAATCCGAGGCGTTGAGTTTGTCCGGGGTTGCCCAGACATAGAGCGTAGCCTTCGGAAGATCGCCCCGTAGACCGATCTCTGGCAGCGCGGCCATGAGCTTGTCGCGGCGCAGTTGATACACGTGATTACGGGCGTCGATCCACGATTGAGGCGTGTCGTCGAGCGCAGCCTGACCTGCAAGATAGATCGCGTTGAAATGCCCGCTGTCGAAATTGCTTTTCACCTTGAGCAGGGTGTCGATGGTCTGCTTGCTGCCCACAGCGGCGCCCAGTCGCCAGCCAGCCATGTTGTGGCTCTTTGACAGTGAGATGAACTCGATCGCCGTATCCTTCGCGCCATCGACCTGCATGATGCTCGGTGCAACGTAGCCGTCGAAAGTGACTTCGCAATACGGATTATCGAACGCAAGAAGGACATCGCGGGACGCGCTCCACGCAACAGCGTCTTGGAGATAGTCGAATGGCGCGACCGCCCCGGTCGGATTGTTCGGATAATTGAGCCAGAGGAGCTTTGACCGCTGCGCGGCAGCATCGCTCACCCGGGACAGATCGGCGAGATAGCCGTTCTCGACATCAACCGGCACCCATTCGATGTCCGAGCCAGCGAGCCGCGCGCTCTGCATGTAGGACGGATAACCGACCGACGGAATCAGAACGGCGTCTCCGGTATCACAGTAGGCGAGGGTGAGGTTGACGATGCCTTCTTTGCTCCCCAATAGAGGCAGCACCTCCGTATCGGGGTTGATCGTCACGCCGAAGCGCCGCTTGTAATAACGCGCGATGGCTTGCCGAAACGCGGGATGCCCCCGATAGCCTGAATAGCCGTGTATCGTCGGGTCGAGCGCGGCTTGCCCTAATCTCTGGATCACGTGGTCTGGAGGTGGAGCATCAGGGCTGCCAATGTCCAGTCGAATCACGTCAACGCCAGCAGCCTGCATCGCCCGCAACCGATCCCCGATCACTGCAAACACATAAGCGGGGAGGCGGTCAAGACGGTTTGCCGGTTGAGTCATGTCAATGCGCCTTTCAAGGTGCGTGTGTTACAGAAACAGGGCTGTCAGGGATGTCGTACACGAGGTGCGGATCACGTGCTGTCCGGATGCATTGATCGAGGTCGGCGCCGGCCCGCTCGGCATACGCGGCGTAGCGGTCGCGCTTGCCCTTAATACGCTCGTCAAGTTCTGGAAGGATGCCAAAGTTCGCCTTCATCGGCTGGAAGTGTTTTGGCTCGGCGCTGGCGATGTAATGCGCAAGCGCGCCGATCATCGTCGTGATAGGCAGCACCAACGGCTCCATACCGAGTAGGGATCGGTGGAGGTTTATCGCCGCCAATAAGCCTGTGGCGATATTCCCGGCGTAACCCTCGATGCCCGTAATCTGGCCTGCCAAATACAGATTCTCGCGCGTTCTCAGCTGCATCGTCGAATGCAGGAGTTTGGGCGAATTCACGAACGTGTTGCGATGCATTTGCCCCATACGAACGAATTCAGCGTCTGCCAGCCCCGGAATCAGGCGAAGGATTTGCTCTTGCGCGCCCCACTTGATATTGGTCTGGAACCCGACGATGTTGTAGAGGCTCCCGGCGATATTGTCCCGGCGCAGCTGAACCACGGCGGTAGGACGCTTACCGGTTCGCGGGTCACGCAGGCCGACCGGGCGCATCGGCCCATAGGCCAGCGTATCGTCTCCGCGCTTCGCCAACTGCTCGATAGGGACGCAGCCCTCGAAGAAGTGCGGATCCTCGCGTTCGAAATCGCGCAGCGTGCTGGTTTCGGCGTTACGCACGGCCTCAACGAACGCTGCATACTCGTCTGCGTTCATTGGGCAGTTGATGTAATCGTCCTCTCCGCGGCCATAGCGGCTGGCCCGAAAGGCGATCGACATATCAATTGACTCGGCCGTTACGATAGGGGAGATCGCGTCGTAGAAGTACAGATGCTCTTCTCCGGTGAGCGCGATCAGCGCCTGTGCCAACGCAGGTGAAGTCAGCGGGCCAGTGGCAATGATCGCGGGGCCAGCAGGGATGGTCGTCACTTCGTCGCGGACGAGCCTAATGTTAGGATGACTTGTGAGTGCGGATGTAACGTACTCGGCAAACAGCACGCGATCGACGGCAAGCGCGCCACCCGCCGGCACGGCGCTCGATTCAGCTGCTTGGATAAGCAGCGACTTCAGCTTGCGAAGTTCGTTGAGCAGCACGCCTGTCGCGCGATCCGGCAAACTCGAGCCGAGCGAATTTGAACAAACCAGCTCGGCCAGCCGATCGCTGACGTGCGCACCGGTTGATCGTATCGGCCGCATCTCGTAGAGTGTAACAGTATGGCCGCGCTGAGCGAGCTGCCACGCCGCCTCAGACCCGGCAAGACCGCCACCGATGACTGCTATGGGTTCTACCATGAACTGCGCTCAAACTCGCCAACACTCTTCTTCTATTGAAGCACATTGTAACCTGCGACACTAGCCTGTCACAGGGTTGTGCGATCCCTTCTCAAGAGCAAACGCGCGGTAATGGAGGATTTTGTCTACGATGGCGTCGGAACGCGGGACCAGCTGAAGCGCTTGATCGTATGCCGCTACGGCCTCGGGATAGTTGCCTAATGCGTAGTGTGCGTTGCCCAAGAGATCGTAGTGACGAAAATCGACGGCCTGATTTTCAGCACGCGCGACATCTAATCCATGAACAAGGGCGTTCAATGCACGCTGATAATCGCCATGCTGATAGTAGGCGGCAGCGGTTCGATACAAGATAGACACTTCCCACGGATGGTAGGGGTTGTACTGAAGCGCAGCCAGATACGCGTCGACGGCTCGCTCATAGCGACCGAGCGACGCGAGCGCATCTGCGAGCATTTCGTATGCGCGTGACCACGTGACATCAATACCTTGCGGCCGGCGGGACAGCTCGAAGAACTGCTCAACGAGTTCGACCACCCGTTTCTCGCCCCCCGCAGACCGGGACAGGATTTCGCACGCGGTGAACAGCGTCTCCCGCTGAAGGCTGCGTGAGGCTTTGCGTATCGATGCGCTCATCTTCAACGCGGTCTCTGCTGCTTCGGTCGCTTCAGCAAGACGATGCGAGTCACGCAGGATCCGTCCCCGCAGCAGATAGAGCTGTACGAGCCAACCGCGATCCTCGTGGGTGGGGTATGCACGGAACGCGAGGTCAAGATAGTCGAGCGCCCGCTGAATATGGCGATACTCGTAGAATTCGATATATCCCATCCGTTCGAGGCAGTAAGCGGGCAGGGCGTCTACGACAGATCGACTGAGTTGGGCCTGCTTGAACATTGCCATGGCGTCGTCGGGCAAGTTCTTGATCGCCAGCAGTCGTCCCAGTTGATACGCAATCCAACCGATATTCCGATAATCGGGATAATCCACTAGGAGTGAACGGTACAGGGTCTCGGCCTGCTGTATATCCACGCGCTCGACCAGCCCCACAGCCGACAGTTCGAATCGCGATAAATGGCTGTCAGCGAGTACTTCTAGCCATTCAGGATCTTGCGCGATGGTCGGGTCAAGTGCGCGAGCACGGGTGAGGTCGTCGATGGCGCCCTCAGGCCGTGACGTATACAACTTGGCGCGAGCACGGAGAGTCAAGAGGTCGTGTGGCGCTATGCCATGTGAGTCAGCACGCAGCTCTTTTGCGATTGCGATTTCCGCTTTCTTGACTTGTCCTTGGTCAAGCAGCGCGCGGATTGTACTCAGCGCCGACACGCATGGGCCTCCTCAACGTTTACATGCCCCGACATTACTTGATAAACCGTCGGATCGGCAAGCGGCAGGTTCGGAAGTACACCGAGGTTCTAGCGAACCTGCCGCCGTGAGCAGGCTAGACGCGGCCCATGACTAACGTGGCATTCTGTCCGCCGAGGCCGAAGCTGTTAGTCAGCGCGATATCCAGTCCGTGTGCGTCGCGCGCCGTATTCGGCACATAGTCGAGATCACACTCCGGGTCAGGGGTTTCGTAATTGATGGTGGGGTGGACTTTCTGCGTGAAGAGTGAGAGGGCGGTTACGATAGCCTCGATAGCGCCGGATGCGCCAAAGGCATGCCCAAGCATACTCTTGGTAGAGCTAACCCACGTGTTATAGGCGTGTTCGCCGATTGCCCGCTTAATGGCGGTCGTCTCCATCACGTCATTGGTGGGAGTCGACGTGCCATGAGCGTTGATGTACGCGATCTTCTCCGGATTGATTCGCGCATCCTCGATAGCCCACTTCATCGACCGTGTTGCACCGCTGGCCGTCGGGTCTAGGGCAGCGACGTGATATCCATCTGAGGAGGAAGCATGGCCGAGGATTTCAGCGTAGATGCGCGCGCCACGCCGGAGCGCGTTGGCTAGTGACTCGATGATCACAATCGCGGCGCCTTCCCCAATGACGAACCCTGAACGGTTCTTGTCAAAGGGGCGGCTTGCTTTGTCCGGCTCATCGTTGTATTCCGTCGCGAGCGCGGTCATGGCGGTAAAGCCGGCGATAGTATAATCCTGCAGAATCGCCTCTACGCCTCCGGTCACGACGTAATCGGCGCGCCCGGCTCGAATCAATTCCGAAGCCTCGCCAATCGACTGGGTTCCGGCAGCGCAGGCCGTCGATGGCGTGGTGAGCGGGCCGAGCGCGCGCAGCACTTTGCTGATGTAGTGTGCCGGCATATTCGGCAGCGAATTGACCATCGCCAACGGATTCGGCTTGCGCCAGTATGTCCGGAAATCGAAGGTTGCGCCGGTTGACAGCTCGTGCGATCCGAGTGTCGTGCCGACCACCACGCCAACACGATCTGATTGGCTTTCGACCGTCTCAACGTCGAGACCGGCATCTTCGAGCGCTTGATGGGCGGCCGAGACGGCCAACTGCGAAGCGCGTCCCATGCGTCGCGCCTCCTTGGCGTCCACGTACTTCGATGGATCGAAATCGCGAACCTCAGCAGCGATCTTCACCGAAATGTGTTCGGTATCGATGGTCTCGATATTGCGGATGCCGGAACGCCCCGCCAGCAGGTTCTCCCAGAGTTGTTTAACAGGGCCGAGGGCCGTCTCAGCCCCCATACCGGTGATGACTACCCGTGGCCGACCTCTTCGCAGCAGGTCCATACCAAACCCTCCTAGGGTACACTTTCGAGCAGCGCCATAACCTCGGGGAGGCGCTGCCGGATGTGGTTGACGATATCTCCGCTTACTGCACGCTCAGCTTGGAAGACCGCGTTTCGTACTGCAATTTCGTTTGAGCTTCCATGGCCGATAATGACAACACCGTCGACGCCCAATAGGGGCGCGCCTCCGACCTCGGTCGTGTCGATCTTGGTGCGGACGCGACTGAATGCTGGCCGTAACGCCGCGCCGGCTAACGTCCAAACGATGTTAGCGCGAATTGTACGACGGATATGCTCAGAAAGGTATCGTGTCCCCGCTTCGTAGGTTTTGAGCAGAATGTTGCCGACGAAACCATCGCTAACGACAACGTCGGCCTGATTGTGGAAGACCTGCTTAGGTTCGACGTTGCCCACGAAATTGAGCGGGAGACGGGCCAGAATCTCGGCCGTTTCGCGGATCAGCGTGTTCCCTTTGCCCTCTTCTTCGCCGTTTGACAGCAAGCCAATGCGCGGGTTGGATGATGTCCCTAGTGCACGTTCGGCGTAAATTGCGCCCATGAGCGCGAACTGTACCATCCACTCCGGCTTCGCGTCAGCATTCGCGCCGATATCCGTGAAGATGACGGGATGTCCAAACACGGGAAACACGGCGGAAAGCGCGGGCCGTTTGACGCCCCGGATTCGACCGACTGTGTGGAGCATCGCGACAGCGTGCGCGGCCCCGGTGTTACCCATCGTCACAAAGGCATCGGCTTGTTTGTCTTTGACCATTTTGAGCGCGATGTGCATCGATGAGTCCGGCTTGCCTTTGCCGATGACGCTGGGCTTGTCGTGCATCGTGATCGCCTGCGGCGCGTGGACGATATCGATTGTTAGTCCTGTTGTATTGTACTTGGCAAGCTCGCGCTTGATCGCCGTTTCGTCACCCGTGAGTACGACGTGAAGGCCACGCTCTCGCGCCGCGAGCACGGCGCCGTGAACATCTGCGACGGGACAAGCGTCTGTTCCCATCGCGTCAACTGCAATGATCATAGGATTCCCACATTCCAACTCCGGGATCACCGGCTGCGTTCTGTTCTCTATTGACCGGCGTCTAGCTTACCGATATACTGACCTCCAATGCAATATGCCCCGGTGGCGGAATTGGCAGACGCGCATGGTTGAGGGCCATGTCCTTCACGGGGTGGAGGTTCGAGTCCTCTCCGGGGCACACGACGGACCCATATCAATACAGATATGGGTCCGTGTCTTTAATTAAGTTGCGATCGCGTGAGTGTGCGTTTACACTCTACCGTGACTTGCCTTATTGCTCCCTAGCAGGAGAACTGGTCACATGACGGAAGTATCCGGTGATGAACTTCGTGCCGCCTACGAAGCGATACAGGCGGACGAACTCGCCCGTGCGAGGGACATTCTCTCGGCCTATCTCGTCGACCATCCTAACGATCCCGACGGTTGGTGGCTTTATGCGCACGCCGTTTCTGATGCGTCGCAGGGCCTTAAGGCTCTTGAAACCGTCATAAAGCTCGACCCCAAGTACCCCAATGCTCAGGCATTGATTGACGAGGCGACCGCGTTCGATATCGAACCTGCGCCATCCGAGCCGGCAAAGCCGATACGATCATTCGCCGCAGATCAACCAAAGCCAAGTTCAGCCAAACCGGCTACGGTACAGGTACGTTCCTCTGGAAGCCGGATTCCGACATGGCTGGTGGCGGTGGTCGTGCTGCTTATCGTCGTCGCTGCGCTTGCCTTGCTGCTCCCGCGGCTGGGCGGTGAAGGGGAGCAGGCGGCGACTGCTGTCGCTGACGCGTCGGAAACGCCCGGCAGCGTTGGGGTGGGCGGTACGGACACCGTTACACCTCAAGTTGTTGAAACAGATACCAACACACCGGCGACAGGCGAACCCACCGAAACACTTGAAACGGCTACGGACGCGCCCACGGAGATGCCTACCGAGTCTCCAACCGAGGGGCCAACGGAGGCATCAGGTGAGACTCCAACTGAATCGGCTGCTTCTCCCACTGAGGAGCCCAGCAGCGCAGAAACGGCTGTGTCGCAGATTGCGCTCGTTGAATCGACATTGAGCGGATTCGCTGTCGTACCCGGATCGGAAGTTCAGGTGCAGACTCCGCTTGGGAACACGGCGGTTGCTGATGTGTGCACCGATGCCGGATCGCTGCGGTCGCAGATTCCGGATGTGATAACGGCGCTCGGCACGGCCGGATCGCAGATCCCGGACGGCGTTGGCGGCTTAGCGGTGCGTTTTGTAGATTGCAACGCCAACAACGCGCTGATTCGATACGTCGGTATCAGCAGCGATGATGCGCGCGCGTTTGCGGCCGGTGAAATTGACGAAGCCGCACTGCGCTCGCGGATTGCCGTGATCCCTTAACCTACGAGAACGCACTCTGCATTGACTAACTCGATGGCTTACTTGCTGAGGCGATTGCAGGCTTCACAAGGATTGGGGTTGCTGTTCGTCGCCTTTGGACTCGGCGCGGCTGCCGCGGTCGGCGTGCGTGTTTATCGCGTGACGATCGAGATCATCCACGAACACGGTACACAACCCATTATCCACGCGCTTGGGCCGGTATTGGGCGCTGCCGCGGGCATAGTCGTCCTTGCCGTGGCGGGCCTCATCGTCGGCTTTATCATGGAGCGCGCCGTTAGAAATGAACGGCAGCATGGCGTTGCGGGGGTGATCGAGTCGGTTGCGCTGTCCGGTGGACGACTCCCATTTCGCAAGATGCCTGCTAAGGCGCTTGCCTCCGCAATTTCGCTCGGTGCGGGCGCCTCCGCCGGCCCAGAAGATCCAAGCGTGCAGATCGGGTCAAACCTCGGATCGTGGCTCGGCGTTATGATCGGCATGCGTGAGGACGGGGTTCGTCTGCTTGTCGCGGCTGGTGCGGCGGCAGGTATTGCGGCGGCGTTCAAGGCGCCGATTGCGGGCGTATTCTTCGCGCTTGAGGTGATTCTCAACAACGCGTATGCGGCTGGCTCGTTGAGTGTTGTGATCCTTGCAGCGGTAGTGTCGTCTGCGATGACACAGGCGCTCGATCCACATGTCGAAATGGGGCCGTTCAACTATCAGCTCGGCGGGCCGATTGAGCTTGTGCTGTTCGTTCCACTCGGGATTGTGATCGCGCTGATCGCCGTGGCTCATGTGCGCGGCTTATACTGGCAGTACGATTTCTGGCACAAGTTAAAGATGCTGCCCCGGCCGGTTCGCACCGCCTTGGCGGGTGCAGTTGTCGGCGTTCTCGGCGTATTTGTCCCGCAGGCCCTCGGCATTGGACGTGATCCGATGAATGCGGTGCTCGAAGGTGTCGCAAATTTCGATGTCGGGTTTCTGCTTATTCTGTGCGGATTCAAAGTCATTACGGACGTCATTTCGCTCGGCGGCGGGTTTGTCGGCGGCATCTTCGCGCCCTCGCTGTTTTCTGGAACGATGGCCGGGGCGGCGTTCGGGCAGATTGCCAACAGCCTGATCGGGCCAGAAGCGGGTAATCCCCAGTCCTACGCGATTGCTGGAATGGCCGGCATGCTCGCGGCCATCCTGCGAGCGCCGATCACCGCGATTATGATGGTGTTCGAGCTAACCAACGACTATCGCCTCATCCTGCCGATTATGCTGACGACAATCGTCTGCATCCTCATCGCTGATCGATTTGAGAAGCTCGGGATTTATGCGATTGCCTTAGTACGGCAGGGGGTACGGCTGCAGCCCGGACGTGAGATCGACATGATGCAGGGCGTCCACGTATCGGAGGCGATGGTGTCGCCGGCGCCCACCATTCGTGCAGATGCCACGCTGGTCGAGCTGCGTGATACGCTCCGGCTCAAGCATACCAACTCGCTGTGCGTGCTAGACGAGAATGATCGACTTGTCGGGATCGTGACGCTCTCCGACTTGCAGCGCGCGTATGAACTCAACCCAACAGCGACGCTCACCGTCGGAGACATCTGTAGCAGGAACCTCGCTGTCACGTATCCCGAGGACGATCTCTGGACGGCGATTCGGATCATGAGCGCGCGGGACGTCGGCCGGCTGCCTGTCGTGAAGCGAGGGACAAGCGAGGTTGTCGGCTTTATCGGGCGACATGGCGTGTTGCGCGCGTACAACATCGCCGTATCGCGCAAGATCGAGGATCAACACGTCGCAGAACGAGTTCGCCTGAGTCACTTAACCGGCGGGCATGTCTATGAACTCAAGGTACGCGAAAACGCTCCCATTCGTGGGATGTTCATCAAAGACGTGAAATGGCCCCCAGAATGCGTCGTTGCATCGGTTACGCGCGCGAGCCGGCTCATCGTGCCACACGGTAGTACAGAACTGAAGCCGGGCGACGTGTTGTCGATCGTTGCCGATCCCAGCGTCGAACAAGATCTTGAACGCCTTACGGGGAATCGGTAAGCCCCGTAATCCGCTAGTTCGGTTCGGAGTCCCGCAGTAATCGCTTCAGAGTCTTGCCGGCAGCGCTGCGCGGGAAGTCGTCCACGATCCGCACGGCGCTGACTCGCTGATAGCGGGCTTCGACGCGTTCGTTGATCCAGTCTTTCAGCTGGTCGGCAGTGACGAGATCGGGAGACTTCAGCGTTACCGCGGCGACAGGCGTTTCACCCCACTTGTCGGAAGGGACGCCGTATACCGCCACTTCCTTGACCGCAGGATGCTGGACAGCGACTTCTTCGATGTCGCGCGGGTAAACGTTGACCCCGCCGGAAATGATCATGTCCTTCTTGCGGTCGACGAGATAGAGAAAGCCATCCTCATCTACATAGCCGAGATCGCCGGAAAACAGCCATCCATCCCGCACAGCCTGAGCAGTCAGATCGGGCCGTTTGTAATAGCCGGCCATCAGCATCGGCCCACGGCCGACAATTTCGCCAACCTGACCGGGGCCGACAAGGACGCCTGAATCATCGACGATCTTGAGATCCATAAGCACTGGCGGCACGCCAACGGAGTCCAGCTTAGACACGGGATGCGTTGGATCGAGGATCGTCATGAAGCCTTCGGTCAGCCCATAGAGTTCATAGAAACGGCCGGGGAGGTCGTGGTTCAGCTGTTCCTTGAAGCGGTGCATCAGGGGCGCTCCGACCGATCCAATCATTTGTAGGCTTGAGAGCTTAGCCGGATCATACTGAGGCGAGTTGAGCAAGGCGACGATTTGACTCGGCACCATCATGATGTGCGTCACGCGTTCACGGAAGATCGTCTCGATCAAACTCGTGACGTCGAACTGCTTGTGAAGAATGTACGTCGCGCCGAGGAACATGTGCGGCATGAACGTGAGGAATGCGCCATTGAATACCAGTGCGCCCGTATGAAGGATGACGCTTTCAGGCAAGATTCGGAATGCGGTGCTGAACTGCGCTCCATAAGCGGCACGAACATAATGCGTCAGGACGATCCCTTTTGGCAGGCCGGTGGTTCCGCTGGAGTAGACAATGTTAAACGGGTCGCTGTCTTCAATATCGACCAAGGGTGGCTCGTCGGTCGAGAAGGTGTTGACCCACGAGTGATACGCAGTGTACGGTGGTTCCGACTCTGCACCGATCAAGATCAAGCCGCCATTGACGATTCCCGGTAGATCGCCCCGAATCGCCTCAATCTCAGCTTTCTGCGACGGGCTTGTCACAATGATCTTGGTGTCGGAGTCGTTGATGAGCGTGACGAGACCACGACCGCGCAGCAGCGGACTAAGCGGGACTGTCACGGCGCCGATCTTGGCGGCAGCCCAGTACACTTCCATCAGTTCGAGGCAGTTGCCCAACAGCGTGGCGATCTTGTCACCCTTGCCGATGCCCAACGCGATGAAGCCGTTCGCAAGCCGGTTTACGCGCTGATTGAGTTCAAAGAAGGATAGACGCACGTCCTCGACGACAACGGCCAGATGCGACGGGCGATACTGTGCATGATGTGTGATCAGGCTTCCAACGTTCATTCCGCTACTACTCCTTAGAAACTGGCGCGAGCAGGTTCAACACCTCCGCGACAAGGGCGGGGCGACTCGAATTCTCGATCTCGACTGTCGCTTGACACTTTACGAGCGTGGAACCATCCGCTCTCTCTTGTACGCCCTGCACGCGAATCCGGGCGCGTACCCGTTCGCCAGCGCGAACTGGCGAGATGAAACGTGCGCGATCAAGGCCATAGTTGATGATCTGTTTCGCGGATCGAGGGAATATGTCAACCTCAAAGAGAAACTTTGAGATGAGTGACAGCGTGAGAAACCCATGGGCGATGGTGCTTCCGTAAGGACTTTCGGCTTTGGCACGCTCGACGTCGACGTGAATCCACTGAGCGTCGCCTGTCGTGTCTGCAAATGCGTTGATGTCCGCTTGAGTGATCGTGTGCCACGCGGTCGGGCCTAACTCCTGATCGACCAGTTTGTTGAGATGATCGAACCCATGATCCTCAGTTCCCGCCACGATCACCCCTCGATTTCCGTGACCTTGACCGGGCGGTTGAGTTCCACTGACTTCTTTGCAGCCATCGCCATTACAACGGGCGCCCGCCCGTCGAGGCCGGAAACGGGGACAGGGGTGTCGCTCAACAGAGCCTGCGTGAACTCGTTCAACTCAGTGATGAAGCTGTTTTCGTACCGCTCAAGGAAGAAGTGAAGCGGCAAATCGCGCCAGACGCCTTGCGTGGTCTGGATGTGGGCTTGATTGGCGTAGAGATTCTCGGTATAGACGCTTCCGCCGCTTCCGAACACTTCGACGCGCTGATCGTAGCCGTACACTGCGCGCCTGCTGTTGTCGATCGTGACAAGGACGCCGTTGGCGAAGCGCATCACGATCACGGCGGTGTCAAGATCGCCGGCCTCGCCAATCGCGGGATCAACCATAACGCCGCCAACTGCGAAGATCTCTTCCGCCTCGCTGCCTGTGAGAAAACGAGCCATATCGAAGTCGTGGATGGTCATGTCAAAGAACATGCCCCCTGAGACCTTGACGTACTCAATCGGAGGAGGAGATGGATCCCGGCTTATGATATGCACGCGGTGCGGATCACCGATCTCACCGTTCATGATCGCCTGACGAACGCGACGATGGTTCGAATCGAATCGCCGGTTGAATCCAATCTGCAATCTGACATCGGCATTCTCGACAGCATGCAGCGCACGATCTATTCGGCTCAAGCTGTAGTCGATAGGCTTCTCGCAGAAGATGTGCTTGCCAGCTTCTGCCGCCTCGACGATGATGTCCGCATGGGTAGGGGTAGCTGATGCAATCAAGATGGCATCAACGCGTGGATCGTCTAAGATGCGCTTGTATTCATCGGTCGCAGAGACCTCGTGAAAACGGGCAGCAAGGGCGTCTGCTGCCGTGAGATTGATATCTGCGATCCAAAGCAGTTCTGCATTTCGAACACGCGTTGCGATATTGTCCGCGTGAATCCTGCCAATTCGCCCTGCACCTATTACACCGAACCGGATGGTCATGCCCAACCTCTTGCTGGGTTGAATAAGTTCTTGCTGGAATTATACTTACGTGCCATACAGACTCGCAAAACAAGGCCCTCGACATGATCTCGATCGGCAAGTTTAGGCATCTCACGCAGTGTGCAACTCGCGATGGTCACTTCATGGTGCTCGCTATTGATCACCGGGCGAATCTGCGTGATGCCCTCTCAGCCGCACGCGGCGTGCCGGTCGATGATCGTGAGGTGGGGGAGTTCAAGCGAGACGTAATTCAGGCATTAGGAGATCAATGCTCAGGTATTCTGGGCGATCCATCGCTGGTCGTCGGGCAGGGAATCGCGTCGGGAATGCTTTCGTCCACCCCCGGCCTGATCGCGCCGCTTGAAGTCACCAACTATCAGCAGCACCCGAGCGAGCGCGAGATTCAATTCATCCCGGATTGGAATGTCGAGAAAGCCAAGCGCGCCGGCCTGAGCGGGATCAAGCTCTTGATCTACTTCCACCCGCTTGCAGGCACGGCGGGCGAACGACTGCGACTCATCAGTCTATTGGCAGGTGTGTGCAGCAGGTTCGATCTACCGCTGTTCCTTGAACCGATCTTGTTTGATCTGCCGGGTGAGGACGGGCATGACCTCAAGGTGCGGCTTCGTCATACGGTCTCAATGCTGCGTGCGATGGTTGACTGTGGCGTGGATATCCTCAAGATCGAGTTTCCTGTTCGCGATAACTCGGATAACTCGCTCTGGCAGTGGGATGATGCGCTCGGCATCGTCAATGAGGCGTGCGGCGAGATACCGTGGGTGCTGCTGAGCGGCGGCGTAGACAGCGCCACGTTCAAACAGCAGGTATCGGCTGCGTGCCAAGCTGGATGCAGTGGGATTATGGTCGGCCGTGCGTTATGGAACCCTGCGGTCAAAGCGGTAGGACAGGACGGCCGCATACGCGTGCTGCACGGAAAGGCCCGTTCAGACCTCTCCGAACTTGCGGCAATCGTGAAGCAGCATGGAGTACCGTTCTGGGATCGCACAGGACGGCCCAACGGCGATACCGACTGGTTCCGTGACTATCCCGGCTTTGTCGGCGGGAAATAGGCGCGCTGCAACCGCTTCTTTTCCAGATATTCCTTACGCGCGTCCTGAACCGCGGGTTTGTCCGACACTTCAGCGACGGCGACATCCCACCACGCGTCGCTGCCCGGTACACGCGCGTTGCGGTCAGTGCGGGTCACGATTGCCACCGGGCCGCCATCGTGTCGCTTTGCTTCCGCAATCGCCGAGGCAAAGGTGTCGTGGCTATCAGCTTCGATGACACGGACTCCGAGCGACCGCATATTCGCGGCAAAATCAATCGCCAGCGTCTCGGCATCGTAGCGGCCTGACGCAGAACGACGCCGGTACTCGGTGCCGAAACCTTCGCTGCCGACGCTTTGCGACAGGCCGCCGATACTGGCAAAACCTGAATTGTCGAGCATCACGATAATCACCTTGATGCGCTCCTGAACCATTGTGACGAGTTCGGTGTGCATCATGAGGTACGAGCCGTCACCTACGACGACGATAGCATCACGGTCGGGTAGGGCCAATTTTACGCCAAGGCCGGCAGGGATCTCGTAACCCATCGTCGAGTACCCGTATTCAAGGTGGTATCCCCGGTCACTGCGGGTACGCCATAGTTTGTGGAGGTCGCCGGGCAAGCTGCCAGCCGCGCAAATGATGACATCCGAAGGATCGGTTAACTCGTTCAACATGCCGATTACCTCGCCTTGGCTCATAGGTGGCCCGTGACGGATGTCGTAGATGCGCTGGACTTCATCGTTCCATTGGGCTGCGAGCTGTGTCGCGTCGGACTGGTATGAGGGTGCAGTCTGCCAATCGCCAAGCCGTTCGGTCAGGTCTTCGAGAACCGCACGTGCATCACCGATGAGCGGGAGGGCATTGTGTTTGTAGGCGTCCATCTCCACGACGTTGATGCCGATGAACTTCACGTTGGGATGCTGAAACGCTGTCTTTGAGGCCGTCGTAAAGTCAGACAAGCGTGTCCCGATGGCAAACACAACATCCGCATCACGCATCAGCGTGACTGCTGCGGACGTGCCCGTCGCGCCGGCCGCGCCCATCGCCATGCGTGCGTCGAACGGCAGCGCCCCTTTTCCAGCTTGAGTCTCGACAACCGGTATGCCGTGTCGCTCCGCGAACGATGCGAGTGTCGCTGTCGCTTGGGAGAAATGGACACCTCCTCCCGCGATGATGACCGGGCGAGCGGCGCTCATGAGGATGTGTGCTGCATAGTCGATCATGGATCGATCTGCTCGGTTGCGCGGGATTATCCATGTGCGAGGCTCAAAGAAAGCGGCAGGGAAATGATGAGCGTACGTCTGTACGTCCTGCGGCAAGCTGAGCGTCACGGCGCCGGTTTCTGCTGGTGAGGTCAAGACCCGCATCGCTTCAGGCAGCGCGGTCAGGAGCTGTTCGGGACGGGAGATGCGATCCCAGTAACGGGAAACCGGTTTGAAGCAGTCGTTGACTGAGATGTCTTGCGAATAGGGTACTTCTAGCTGCTGCAGCACCGGGGCCTGAACACGCTCGACGAAGATGTCACCGGGGAGCAGCAGAACCGGCAGCCGGTTGATCGTCGCAGCTGCGGCCCCTGTCAGCATGTTGGTCGCGCCGGGGCCGATGGATGATGTTACAGCAAACGTGCGCAGCCGATTACTCGCCTTTGCGAACGCTGCTGCGATGTGCACCTGTGCCTGTTCATTCTTGCTCTGGAAATACGGGAACACCGATGCGAATTGTTCAAGTGCTTGGCCGATTCCCGCGACATTTCCGTGCCCGAAAATGCCCCAACATCCCGCAAAGAACGGGTTGCGCTGGCCGTCACGCTCGACATACTGGTTGGAGAGAAAAGAGATGATGGCCTGCGCTGTTGTTAGCTCGATCGAGTTCATGGTCGTTTCGATCCTGTGACGTGGTGTGCGTGTTAGCGGCGAGGAACGATCGGCAGTCGGGGGTCAAGCGGGCCGAGTGTCGATTTGATCCACGTGTATTCGGGGTCATCCGTATTCGCGAGTGACTGTGCCGATCCAGCGAGGAAGTTCAGGTAATACGTAGTGGATCCGACACCACTTACGACAGGGTGATAGCCTTCCGGAACCAATACGATGCTGTAGTCGGTGGCACGTACCAACTCGTCAAGCCGTTTATCGGATGTGTAAACACGCTGATACGCAAAGCCATCGGGCCGGTCGAAGCGGTAGAAATATGTCTCCTCGAGGTCTGCTTCGGCGATAGTGCCGTCTGGCCGTACCGTGTGGCGATCATGTTTGTGCGGTGGATAACTCGACCAATTTCCACTCGGAGTATAGACCTCGACACAGACAAGTTTCTCACACTGGAATCCCGGTGGAAACACGCTCACGATCTGTCGTGACGCATTATCGCCACCGCGAAGTTCGACCGCGCAGTCCTCAGGCCGCACGATTGCATAGGGATTGGATGTGGCCGCAGGCACAGAACAGATCGCAAGCTCAACATCGTCAAGCGCGCTGAGCCGGGCATCCATGTTCGTCGAGAGGTAGAGCGCATACGGTTTATCCTCGAATACGCTGGTTCTCCGGCCCAACGTCTCTGGAGATCCGCCGTTCACGCTGACCTTGATACGCCCGTGCTGGATAATGCAGCCCAGTTCACTGTTCGTGGTGCTTAGATGATGTGTGTCGCCCGGCTTTAAGCGTAGAACCTTGACATCGAGCAACGACCATCCAGCCTGCTGAGGCGTGACGGAGACGATGACTCCCGTCGAGGTCAACCGGGTCGGCTGGATGAGCAGCGGTGATTTTGCTTGCATTAGAGACCCCCATACGTACTGGCGAAATCGAGCACCTGCGCCATTGTTGGCATGAACTCAGCGCATCCATGCTGCGTAACTAGAATGGCGCCGCACGCGTTGCCAAGTCGTGCTGAGCGATACCAGTCCCAGCCCTGTGAAATGCCGTACAAGAGACCTGCGCCAAAGGCGTCTCCGGCCCCTAGAATATTCACGATCTCGACCGGGAAGCCGGGGACATCTCTCGTCGCACCATCGGCAAAATGAAGCTGGCAGCCTTTCGCGCCGGTCTTCTGAACAGCTACGCTTGGGCCTGCGGTAAGCATCTGTTGTACGGCGTTACCTTGGACGGCAACGTGCGCGTCGGACATCTGCGAGTGAGTGACCTGTACGCCAGACGCATCAACCAGCGCCGCCGCGTTGAACTCGTCTTCGGTGCCAATCACGAAATCGACCAGGTGCAAAGCCGATCTAATGCTGACGCCGAATGCCCGTATGTCATGCCATTGATCCGGCCTGAAATCGATGTCGAGTACGATCTTGGCGCCGTGTTTGCGGGCGATTTCAGCCGCGTAGAGGGTTGCGCTTCGGCTCGACTCGCTCGACAGGTTCGTGCCGGCGAACTGGAAAAGTCCACACTGGTCGACAGGGGACTTCAGCACATCGTCGATGGTCAGCGCGATATCGGCGTTGTTGGAACGATAAAACACCAACGGGAACCGGTCGGGCGGTTGAATCCCGAGCAATACGGCGCTTGAGCGGCGCTCAGCCTTCACCGGAATGAATGACGTGTCGAAACCTTCGGTCTGTAGAAAATGGATGATGAATTGGCCGACAGGGTCGTTCCCAACGGCGGTAAGAATTCCAGAATTGAGGCCAAGCCGGCGCGCACCGACAGCGATGTTGGTCGGTGAACCGCCGACATAAGCCGCAAACTGGGTGATTTCTTCAAAGGGTGCGCCGAGATCTTTGGAATAGAGGTCGATAGAACTGCGCCCCATACACAGCAGGTCGATCGGCATGGTAACTACCTGTTCCGGTACATCGATCTACAAACCTATGTGTACTATACCGGCCGCATTTGGCGCAACTGTCCATTCCGGCCGCCGTGCTCAGCGCTGGGGTAGGGCTTGTACGCTAACGCAAAACCGGCGTCCTAGAAAGGAAGCCGGTTACCGTGTGCCCCATAGGGGAATCGAACCCCTGTTTTGGCCTTGAGAGGGCCACGTCCTGACCGCTAGACGAATGGGGCGGACGCTTCAGAAGTATAGCAGTCTCACCCTCGGTGTCAAGCGCTACTCGTGAGTACGTTCCCGTAGTGCGCGCCGAAGCTGCAAATCGGATTCACGCTTGGCGATCTGATCGCGCTTGTCGTACTGCTTGCGCCCGCGTGCTAGCGCGATCTCTATCTTAGCTCGGCCGTTTTTCAGGTAGATCTGGGTCGGGATGAGCGTGAGGCCTTTCTCATTGACCCGTGAGATGAGCCGGTTGATCTCTTTCCGGTGCATGAGCAGTTTGCGGGGACGGCGCGGATCAAGCCGATCGAACATGCTGGCCTGCTTATACGGGGTGATGTGGACACCCATAAGCCACAGTTCGTCGCCAATGACCTGTACCCAGCCATCTTGTAGATTGACGAGATTGGCGCGTATTGACTTAATCTCGACGCCGGAAAGCACGAGGCCTGCCTCGAACGAGTCCAACAGCTGATAGTCATGCATCGCTTTACGATTTCGAGCGACGATCTTGCGGTTGTCAGCCATAAGGTGTGTTAGCCATCCTGTGCGGTGGTTACGCTGGGTGTGATACTAGATTGAAGTTGTCGTATCGCTTCTGCGAGTTCGACATCCGCGCCATCGCTCGACGGGATCATCACGATGTCAGGCGTTAGGCCAACCCCCTCGATCGTATTGCCGAGCGGCGTTAGCCACTCCGCGAATGTCACATGAACCGATGACTTGTCGGCGAGCTGGATGATCTGCTGGATCGTCCCCTTGCCGTACGTTTGCTGACCGATCAGCATGCCGCGTTGATAATCTCGAATCGCGCCGGCAACAACTTCCGCTGCACTGGCGGTTCCGTCGTTTACAAGGACGACCAACGGCAGGTCAGTCAATGCGCCGCCTTCGGTATCCTGATATTCCTTCTCATTCGCACGCTGGCGCTCCGTCAGGAGCAGACCGTCGTCAATGAACTCGCCGGCAACAGTTAGTGCTTCTTGGAGTAGGCCACCGCCGTTGTTCCGGAGATCGACAATGACCGCCAACGCATTTTGTTCCCTTAGCGAACTGATGGCATCGCGGAGTTCCGCTGGGGTGCGATTCGTAAAATCGGTGATCTGAATGTAGCCAAGATGCTCGTCCTCATCGAGAATGCGATACGTCACAGAGGGAACGATAATGACATCGAAAGGGACGAAAAATGACATCGGGTTTCCCCGGCGTGTCACCTCGAGGTCGACCCCGTTTCCTTCGGTCACTTCTCCACGCAGGCGAACGTCGATCGCTGAGATCGGCGTGCCCTTCTCAACCGCTGTCCCATCGATCTTGATTAACAGATCTCCATCGTGGATGCCGGCTTCCTCGGCCGGGCTGTCCGCAAATGGCGTGAGTCGAAACTCACCAGTCGTCGTCGTATGTATCCGCACGCCGATCCCGCCGTACACTCCTGCGAGCGCATCGGATTCCACTTGGGTCGCGGGCGGCTCGACAAAATACGTCGCAGGGTCGCCAAGCCCGCTCAGATATCCCCGAATAGCAGAGTACTGTGTTGTGGTCTCGTCCGGTGAGCCTCGAAGATAGGTTGTTTCAACGATTGAGATCACATCCTGCAACAGCGGAAACGGCCCGCCTGCGCTCACCTGAGACGGTGAAGGCAGCAAATCGCGCACAAAGAATCCCGCCGAAAAGACCACCGCGATAAATACTCCGCCGACAACGCCAGCAGCAAGGGAACGAAGGATGCTTGACATCTCTGTTTCGCGATTTGATGTACGATCGGAGTATTCTATCATTCAAGTGTTTGGTGTGCGTTGCTAGAACTTGGCGACATCATTACTATACGTCTAGCGTTTATAGGTATCTTGAACCCATGGCATTTACGACGACGTCGGCGCTGCCCGCATCAATGGTCACCAACGGACTTCCTGAGATTTTGATCGCCGATGCGGAGATCGTTACGTCTCATCTTCTCAAAGGGGTATTCGAGCGCGAAGGCTACAGCGTTAGGACGGCGCAGTCTGACACAGCGCTCTTTGCTGCGATTGAGGAGCGAATCCCCGACCTGATTATCATTGAGCCGCGTCTGGGTCGTGTCTCTGGCTTCGATATCTTGCGCCGGCTGCGGGAAAACCCCACCACGGCCCAAATCCCGACGTTTCTCTTGACGTCAGCGACCGATTGGCCTGATGTTCTGCAGGGGCTGGAGCTAGGCGCTGACGATTCGATGCGCAAACCCGTGCATCCTCGTGAGCTGCTGGCCCGCGCAGAGACGAAGATCCGTGCACGGCGGCTCGAACTCGCATTGCAGCGAAGGACGCGCGATCTCGAGGTGCTTCTGCGCATTAGCGAGGCGCTCAATCAACATCATGATGACGGAGAGGCGCTGTTCGGTTTGATCCTGTCGCTTATGCAGGATGCGCTCCCGATCTCGGCGGGCGCGCTGGTCAACATCGTACGTAGAACATCTTCAATCGCCGGGGTTCGCATCAATCCACCCCCTGTTGAGAAGCGTGCTATGCGATGGATCACCTCGAACCTCGCACAGCTGGATGTCACGGCGATTGCAGTTGTCGCCGTAGTTGCGGAAAAGTGGGCGACGCAGGCACTCGTTATCCCGTTGAATTACCTCGACAACAAAGAAATCTCGTCGTTATTGATCGGCTTTTCCGTTGAACCATTGGATAACCAGAGTATTCAATTGTTCGAGGGGTTGGCACGGCAGGCCAATCTCGCCTTGAGAAACGCGGAACTTTACCGCATTCAGATGGACTATGCCCGCCATTTGGAGCAAAAGGTCGACGAGCGTACGCGTGAACTGCAATCCGCGCAGTCGCAGCTTATTCAGGCGGAAAAGTTAGCGTCCGTTGGCCGGCTTGCGGCGGGAATCGCGCACGAAATCAATAACCCGCTGCTGCCGATCAAGATCAATTTGGAGGGCATCCTCGAGGATATTCAGCTGCGCCGGCCCGTTGAAGAAGACATGGTTGTCACGACTCTTGAGAGCGTCGACCGGATCAAGCGGTTGGTTCAGCGTTTGTTGGAGTACAACGTCGGCAATCAGGGCGACAACGAAACGTTTGTACCGGTGAATCTCAATGAGATCGCTGAGGCCGTGCTTGACCTGACTCGGAAATCCTTCGCTCAAGCGGGAAAACGTATCGAACTCGATCTGCATCCTGTCCCGTCGATCGAAGGCAATCCAGATGCATTGACGCAAGTTTTCATCAACCTTGCTCTGAACGCGAATGAGGCGATGGGCGAGGGCGGGTTGCTGACGATTTCAACGTTTGCCCACGATCATACCGTCTCGGTCGCATTCAGGGACACAGGCGCCGGGATCCCGGATGAGATGATGCACCGGTTGTTCGACCCATTCTCCACGAGCAAGCATGGTGGGAGCGGCCTCGGCCTATTCGTCACTTACGGAATCGTGCAGAGCCACAGCGGAAACATCGATGTCGAGACACACGCCGGAAAGGGCACCGTCTTCACGATAACCTTTCCGGCATCGCACTGACCTTAGCGGTAAATCCCACTTGAGTAGACGTATACAGCCGGGCCTACATCTTCAGGAACCGAGTAATCGAACTCGGTTGATGACCAATCGTACAGCAGCTTCGCGTCGGTGATCGACAGGTTCACGCAGCCGTGGCTGCGTCGATAACCGAAGCCATCATGCCAGTATGCGCCGTGGAGCGCGATATCGTCATCGAAATACATCGTCCACGGTACTTCCTGAAGATAGTAGAAATCGGGCTGACCATACGCGCCGGCCATGATCGTCCGCGGATAGCGCACGTACACGTGGAATAAGCCTTCGTTGGTCGGCCACTCCGACATACCGCTTGATACCAGCGTTGCAAAGACCGGCGTGTCCTGTTCGTATGCGATCAACACCTGCTCATAGAGGTCAACACTGACCCAACGCTCTGTATCCACATCCACAGGTCGTTCGATAGGCTTGATGACAGCCACTTGCGTTTGTTTAACCCACTGCTGATAGCCGATCTGATACCAGACCCAATCGTCTACGCGCACAGAATTGTAGAGGTAGACGGTTGTGTATCGCAGGAGAACCGGGACATCGCTGTTGTCCGGGCCGCCGGGTGTGATACTGGGGCGCACATGAACGAGAAGCCACGCAACCGGATAGGGCAGGGTATCACCAGTGAGGCGCACGCCTGCGAACCTCGATGTAGCAACCTCGGTTGAAAGCGTATCGCCGGGCAGCCACTTCCCATTGCTTGTTCGCGCCCAGCCGCCTTCCTCGTTGGTGAGCGTGACGAAATTGAAACCCGAATCGAGCGCGTCCGTCGGGGATCCGTTTGGTGCATCGAAGAACTGGGTTGCCGCTGTAACGCGACGATACCGCCGGTCGAACAGGATGCTGTCGTCCGCGTAAATCTGCTGCACGGCCGGGGATGGATGAAGCTCGATTTCTTCTAGACTCAATCCGAGGTCATCGTCTTCACAGTCGACGCCCACGCTGCATGTGTCGACAACCGTGTCGTCGGCAAATGTGGCTGTCGCGCCAACCGCCCAAATCAGCGCCAACACAGTGGCGATGAGGGCCTGCCGACCAAAAGACATGCGGAGCATTTGATCTGTGTTCATACTGTGATATCCATGAGATCAGTGTACTTCATTCAGCATAGCTACAGATGAGCGATGTTTGGATGTCGCCTGTGGCACGCGCCAACGACGTTTGTACTACGCTTGCGCGACGCCTTAATTTGCCCATCGAGACAACAATCTTTATACTACGCACAAGAGACGTAAATTCCCGTCTTCATTTGTTAGACGGCGAGCTGCATTGGATCGGAAGGGCAAGGAGGCCTGTAATGATGCATCGCGTGTTGCGCCTAGTGTTGGTCTTTGCGTTCTTTGCGATCTTTGTTGGCGCTGCGGCCGCCGCGCCGGTTCAGCAGCAAGCTCAATACGCGACGCCGGTTGCCGTGGTGAATACCAGTTTCCTGAACGTACGCACCGGCCCGGGTGCCCAGTACACCATCCTGATCACGGTGGTCGGCGGCACGACACTGCAGGTCATGGGGATCTCGGCGGATGGATCGTGGCTGCAAGTATCCACCCCGGCGGGATTGGGTTGGGTCAACGTACAGTTCACGTTGCCACGCGGGAACTTCGAGTTCGTGCCGGTGGTGTCGGCTCCGCCGGTCGTGGAGTCTGCGCCACGGCCTGAGTTCTCCGGCTCCACAGGCTCAGACGACAGTTCAGCGGATGCCGGGTTCGCCTCTGGCCGGTTGTGGGGCGCATCCATTTTGGACAGCCACACGATCCGCCTGACTCCAGCTCAGAACGGGCTTCGGGTGGGGGACGCGAACGCATCTGATGGCGCAATCTATCGGGTGCTCGACGCAACCTTTGCGGATGGCATTGCGTGGGTGAAACTGGAATTTAATCCTCAACTTGCGGGCTGGGTCGAACAGAGCAAAGTCCTGTTCCGTCCATACGGATGCGGATTCACCATCGTGAGAGTGACCCGTGATGTCACGCTCCAGCGCGGGCCGGATGGCTCAGGCACCGATGGTGTTGGGTTGGCGAACAATCACGAAGCCTACTTGCTGGATCGCGTCGGCGAGCTGTATAAGCTTGAACTTCAGAGCGGGGCCGTGGGTTGGATCGACGGGACGGCAATCGCAGTTCGTGATGAGAATACGGTTGCGAAACCCCCATGCACATCATCGGCAACGGTCAGTGGATCGGACGATGGGCGAAGCGAGGGGGGCTTCATCAGTCCTCCCGTCGTCTCAGGGCCGTATGTAGTGGTGAACACCGGTTATCTCAACATCCGCTCTGGCGCAGGCGCTCAGTACTCGTCGGTCGCAACCGTGCCGGGTGGAACGCGGCTTCCGGTGGTGGGTGTCGCTCCAGACGGCGTATGGTATCAAGTGCACGGAGATTTCGGGCTGGGTTGGCTGAATATCGAATACGCGCTGTTCCGCGGCGATGGGCGCAGCCTTCCGATCATTCGGGATACCGCCGGTGAGACTGCTAAACCCATCGGGACGTTTCGCTACACATTGACTGTGTACGCTGCGCCCAATCTCACGTTGGGCGTTGTAGGCACGCTGCCGGGGCCGGGCGAGTTGACTGTGCTTGGCCGCACCGAAGATTCCTTGTGGATTCAGGTTGCGACGTCGATCGGCAACGGCTGGGTACAGCGTGATTTGGTGACGATAGTGGGCAACACGGCAGCGATTCCGGTTGTACACTGACATCGAACTTCATTCGTGAGTGGATGCGCCTTGCCGGTAAGTGGCAGGGCGCATTTGTTGTAAGGAAGAGAACGCACATGCTGAGTTTTGCGGAGTACGTGTCCGCGCTTCTGGGTGATGCTTGGCGGGGCCAGTCTCCGCTGGGCCGGCGCGATATGTCGGCGATCTTCGGAGCGACCGTCGCGATTCATGATGATCGGCCGGAGCAGCCGGATTCGATAGTGGTGTTCACCACTTCTACGATGGAGACATCTCATCCCTTGACCGAAGGGGTGCTGTGCGCGATCGCGGCGCTGGCTGCACGTTTGGAGGGGGTGCGGGTTGTGCCGTGTGTGAACATCCCGGCCGCGCTCAAATCGGAGTTCGCGGAGCTTGGCGGTGACAGCGGCGCCTTTGAGGAGGCCGGTGTTAGCTATGAAGTTGTTCTGAGTGGACGTTCCGTTGATTCAGAGACAGGCACGACTGTCACCCTGTTGGATCTCGATGAAGCGCGCGAGGTCGCAGCCATCAGAATCGGCGACGGCGTTACGCTGCGTTCCTTGATGCAGGCGGCTGAACAGATCGCGCGTTATGCCGCTGCTGAGGAAAGCAGCGATGGTGCATCGTCGGATATGGCTGCCGACGGGGGCATTTCTGAGGCGACGATACAGCACGTTGCCGCGATGTTCCGCGTGAATCAGGAGGCGCTGGCACAAGGCTTAGGAAGCGATTTCGCACTTATTCAAGAGGCACAGCTGGGGCTGTCTGAAGCCGAGACGGTCGTCGTGATTGCGGCGGCATTAAACGTCGCGGACTGGTTTGAAGTGGTCGATCTCCAGCGACTTTCGGAAGATGTGATGGCGCTGCCACACTGGCGTTCGGCTGCGGACTGGGTCGCGGCGAGTTTAGCGCAGCGCGGAGGAATACGGCTCGCGATCGAACTGCTTGAAGCAGCCGTCGAAGGCGTCGAAATGGCTCCCGTCTCAACATGGTTGGCGCTTGCACGGGTGTATGGTGCTGCGCGGCGGCCCGACTTGGCTATCGCTACGCTTCAAAGCGCGCTCGAACAGCGGCCTGACGATCCGGAACTGCTGCGGGCCTACGGGCAGCAGTTGATCGCTCATCATGAGTTAGAGGTGGTCGATCAGTCCGCTTTCGGCGACGGGAGCGCCGAGGCGGACGTTGAAGCGCTTGAAGCACTCGAGCGTGCACTCCGCGCGTCCACAGACCAGCAAGATCGTCTCACGACACTGTTCCTGCTTGTTCAAGGCGCCGTTGATGTCGATAGTGAGGTGGTCTGGGAGTATTTCTCGCGGCTATCGCAAGAGGATAGGGCAGGCAGACTGGCCGATGCTGCGCTCTCTGCGCTGCTTGTCCGCGACGACTTCGAACGTGCCGTCGCACCTGCGGAACAGGCGGCAAACACGCCGGAAGCCAGCGCCCGCGTGTGGCGAAATTACGCGTTTGCGGCGTATCATGCCGGCCATCTCAGCGAGGCGAAACAAGCCGCGCTTACGGCTGCCAAACTAAGCGAAAGCGGCCCGGAGCGTGGCGAGATTCAGTTGATCGCGGCGTACAGCGAGAGTAGGGGGGCTGAACAACTTTTTTCCGAACTTGCCGACCGTATCGCAGCAGGGCGCGAGGCGACTGAACGCGATTTGGAATTTCTCGAATGGCTCGTCGAACATGCTCCCGACTACTTGGAAGGCTATATCGTGCTGGCCCGGGCCTACGCGAATCAGGAAGAACCATCCACGGCGTTGGAGGTGCTGCTAGAGGCCCACAAGCAGGTTGGTGATGTCCCGCAGCTCTTGAACGAACTTACGGACTTGCTGATTGACGACGAGGATCTTTCGGTGGCGCTTGATTATGTCGAGCGGGCGCTTGCCGCTGATCCGCAACATGTGCCGAGCCTTGTGCGTGCCGCCCGCATTACGTACTTGCTGGGTGATGTTGACGGAGCAAAAGTATTCTTGCGGCAAGCCCACACACTGTCTCCGTACAATCAAGAGGTGGTGCAGCTTACGCGTGACATGGCCGCTGACGATACGGATTAGTCCATGTCTATACGTGCTGACCCGCCGGTCGATTCGCGGAGTGCGTCGATCAGGTTATTTACACCGCGTGTCGCGATCTCGGCAGTCAATGTGACGGATTGCTCGAATCGGGTGTCCATGATCTCCGCACCGTACTCTGCGAGTACGCGCTGGATGCGATCGAACTGCGCATAGCCGATCTCTATGGTAACGCGGGACTTCGTGACCTTGAGGATCGTAGCGCAGTGTTTGAGAGCCTCAGCGGCGGACTCGGTGTATGCGCGTACGAGTCCGCCGGTTCCAAGCTTTGTGCCGCCAAAGTAGCGAACGACGACGATAAGTGCGTCACCGATTGCGCTGCCACGCAGGACGCTCATGACCGGCTGGCCGGCGGTGCCAGAGGGTTCGCCATCGTCCGAAAGACCTTCTTGCACCGAATTGCCTGATCCGATCCGAAATGCGTAAACGTGGTGGTTCGCGTTGGGATGCTGCTTCTTGATCTCCGCAATCGCCGTGCGCGCAGATTCAACGCTATCGCAGCGTTTAATCATGCTGATGAAGCGCGAATTTTTAATGACAATTTCTGTGGTGGCATCTGACGCAGGTATCGGATACTCGTCCATAGGCCCATAAACACTGGTTTGTCTGTGATAAGAGACATTATCAGGAGTAATGTGGTACTCCAAAACAAATCGGCACGAAAATCCCAACATCACAGGTTTTCGTGCCGATTGCTGTTTGAGTCAACGAACTGTCGAAACTAATGGCACCCGCAGCCGCATGAACACGATTCACCGGAGTCATCGTCGGAGTCTGCGGTGTGGAAGCTGTGACCGCATCCACAGGATGACACGGCGTTGGGATTCTCGATCCGGAATCCACCGCCCATCAAACTGTCAACGAAATCGATCGTTGCGCCCTGAAGCATCTGCATGCTGATCGGATCGACGACAAATCGTGTACCCTCAACCTCCACGACCACATCCGATGATTCTGGCGCGGCTTCAAAGGCCATACCGTACTGCATGCCCGAACAGCCACCGCCCTGCACGAATACCCGCAGCACATGATCTGGAATCTGGCGCTGTACCAGCAGGTCGCGTACGGTCTGGGCTGCCGTCGGTGTGACAATGAGCATCGGGGCATCTGCGCTGCTGGCTTCGGACTCAACATCCGGTGTGAAAAAGTCGACCATGGGGTACGCCTCTCAATCCCTTACCTGCGGCAATTGTAGCCACGCACGCAATGAAACGTCAATCATAATTGGAGCGTATGTCCACTTTGACCGAAGTGGATTGAAATTCTTCCCTCAGCCTGATACTATGACCCCGCTTACCGCCGGGTAGCCTTCCCTACCCTCACAGATACGGACGTGTAGATTGTCACTGAAAGTCGCCTTCCAAGGAGTTCACGGCGCCTACTCTGAGCAAGCAATTCGGCAGCATTTTGGCGACGACGTGCAGACTGTCCCTTGCCCGTTGTTAGGCGACGTGTTCGACGCGATCCATCGGCAGCGTGTTGATTTGGCTGTGCTTCCCGTAGAGAATGCGCTTGCAGGAGCTGTAAGCCAAGCATACGAACTACTGATGGACTCCGATTTACTCATCCAAGCGGAGATTATTCTGCACGTTCATCACTCGCTTCTTGCACCGGCAGGCACGACGTTTCAGGATGTCAAGCGTGTGCAATCGCATCCGCAAGCGTTAGCCCAATGCGAGTCGTATTTGCGCCGCCACAATTTTGAGGCGGTTCCCAAGTATGATACCGCCGGCTCGGCGCGTGAGCTTGCCGGTACACTCGAACAAGGCACGGCCGCGATTGCCAGCAAACTCGCCGGCGAACTGTATGGTCTGACGGCGCTCGACCATGACATCGAAGATGTGAAGTTCAACTTCACGCGGTTCTTCGTGTTAGGCCATGATGCCCCGGAACGTGGTGAGTACAACAAGACCTCGCTCGTATTCGCCACCCGCAACCGTCCCAGCGCGCTGTACGACTGTCTCGGAGAGTTCGCCAGCCGTGGCCTGAACTTGACCAAGATCGAAAGCCGTCCGAGGCGCAATCGTCCGTGGGAGCCAGTGTTCTTCCTCGACTTCGAGGGGTACTGGCAGGACGCCGCTTGTCAGGAAGTCCTCGCAAAGCTGCTCTTCCGGGCATCGTTTGTGAAGATGCTGGGCAGCTATCCCGCCGTGCGGAACGATTCAGTCGGTATCTAACCTCATCAGTATCCTGTGAGAAAGGAATCACGTGGACAACGGTAAGCTCCCGGTGGCAATTCTCGGCGCGACAGGCGCTGTCGGCCAGCGATTTATCCAACTGCTCGAGGATCATCCGTGGTTCGAGGTGCGTGAACTTTTTGCGTCAGAGCGCAGCGCGGGCAAGCCCTATCGTGAGGCGGCGAACTGGGTGCTTGATGGAGGCCCTCCCCCGCGTGTTGGAGAACTTGTCGTGCAGCTTCTAGGCGGTGCGGTGTCCAGTCCGCTGGTCTTTTCCGCGCTTCCCAAAGAGGCTGCCGTCGAACTAGAGCCGAAGCTCGCGGCGCAAGGCAAGATCGTATGCACAAACGCGTCGGCATATCGGATGACTCCAGACGTTCCCTTACTGCTTGCAGAGGTGAATGGTGACCATGTCGCCTTGCTTGATCGGCAGCGCGCCACACGTGGCTGGAGCACAGGGGCGTTGATCGCGAATTCTAACTGCACCGCGATGCCGGTGGTGATGACGCTGGCGCCGCTCCGGCAGTTCGGTGTAAAACGAGTGCACGTGGTCAGCCAGCAGGCGATCAGCGGCGCAGGTTATCCGGGCGTCCCGTCGATGGATATGATCGACAACGTCATTCCGTATGTGAGCGGCGATGAGGAAAAGCTAGAGACCGAAACGCTCAAGATGCTGGGTACGTTCGACGGCGAGCAGATCACGCCGCTCGATACGCGGATTGGCGCATCCTGTACGCGTGTGCCGGTGCTTGACGGCCATCTGGTGCATGTCTCTGTCGAGCTTGAGGAACGGCCGACACACGCGCAAATCCGTGAGGCGTGGGCGTGCTTCCGGGGAAGTCCCGAAGTCGCGAGTTTGCCTAGCTCCCCTGCCCTGCCGGTGGTGTATCTGGAACAGCACGATCGTCCACAGCCGCGTCGTGACCGGATGATTGGCGCGGGCATGGCGACCGCGGTCGGCCGCCTTCGCGACTGTCCGCTGCTGGGCTACAAGTATTTCGCGCTGTCGCACAATACGATTCGAGGCGCGGCCGGCTCAAGCATTCAGAACGCCGAACTGCTTGCCCGGCGCGGCTATATCGACTCGTTCCGGCCGAACTAGGCGTATTGGGCACGCGTAAACCGCGCGATGAACGTACTTATCCTCGGGATTGACGGCTATTTGGGATGGCCGCTTGCTCAGTGGCTCGCAGCAGGCGGCCACACGGTTTGCGGAGTCGACAATTTCCTGCGCCGAAAGGCAGTGCAGGAAATGGGATCAATCTCAGCCATTCCCATAGCCGACTGGGCCGACCGCGCCAGCGCGTTCGAAGCCTGCTACTCTCGACCGATCACGTTCTATGAAACGTCCCTGCTCGACTACGAACGTCTTGTGGCGATCCTCGGCGAGATGGTGCCAGACGCGATCGTACATCTCGGCGAGATTCCGTCGGCGGCGTATTCGATGCGCGATGCTGAACACGCCGCGCTCACGCAGCACAACAATGTGATCGGCAGCTTGAACTTGCTGTGGGCGATGAGGGCGGCGTGCCCCGACGCGCACCTGCTCAAACTCGGCACGATGGGAGAATACGGAACGCCCAACATCGCGATCCCGGAGGGCTTCTTCGAGGTCGAGTACCGTGGGCGCAAGGATATCCTCCCTTTTCCCCGACAAGCCGGCAGTATCTACCACCTCAGCAAGGTGCATGACTCGCATAATGCGCTATTCGCCGCGAAGACGTGGGGGCTGCGTATTACCGACGTCATGCAAGGGGTCGTCTACGGGACACGCACCGATCGCACGCATCCAGATGAGCGATTTGCAACGCGCCTCGACTTTGACGAATGCTTTGGAACGGCCATCAACCGGTTTGTTTGTCAGGCCGTGATCGACTGCCCCTTGACGATCTATGGGTCTGGCTCGCAGACGCGCGGATTTCTCCCGCTGTCCGATTCGTTGCGCTGCCTCGAACTCGCCTTGCTGAATCCTCCCAATCGCGGCGAGTATCGGGTCTTCAATCAGTTCGAGTACACCTACTCAATCTCGGCACTCGCAGACGTCGTGAAGCAGGAAGCTACCGCGCTTGGCATGCCGGCGCAGATCGAACACCTCGCGAACCCACGTTCAGAGCGTGAGGAACACTTCTATCAACCCGATCGGGAACATCTTGTCAGGCTCGGTTATGAACCGCACGATCATCTCACCCAAGTTGTTCGGGGAATGCTGGAAGACGTGCGCGTGCATCGGTCGCGGATCGAACCTTACGCTCAGAATATGCGGCCGTCGATCCAATGGAGCTGACACGTTGCGTCAGCGTATTCAAACAAGGACACACACACCCATGATCAAAATGCTGAGACTGAGCAGCATGAGTGCAGAAGAGCGCGCGTTGGTCATGCGCCGCTCGGAGCAAGATATCGCTGATCTGCTTCCCCTCGCCCAGCAGGTCGTCGCCGCTATTCGCGAGCGCGGAGACGACGCTGTCGTGGAATATGCGCGCAAGTTCGATGCTCCTGAATTCACTGCTGCCAATCTTCGGGTAACGGCCGAGCAATTTAAGGCAGCACGCGAAGCAGTTCCGGCGGACGTTATCGCCGCGATCGAATTGGCGCATGACAACATTCGCGAGTTTCATGAGCACCAGATGCCCGAACCGATGTGGTTCACCGAGGTGAAGCCGGGCATCATGGCGGGTGAAAAAGTGACGCCCGTGACGAGCGTCGGGCTGTATGTGCCGCGCGGCAAAGGCGCGTTTCCATCCGTCATGTTGATGTTGAGCGTTCCGGCCATCGTTGCTGGCGTAAAGCGGGTCGTGGTCGTCACACCCCCTGCGCCGGATGGCAAACCCGATCCTGCCGCGCTGGTAGCCGCAGAGGTCGCTGGCGTGAGCGAGGTGTACGCGGTTGGCGGCATGCAGGCAATCGCCGCGCTTGCCTACGGAACGGCCACCCTACCTCGCGTGGATAAGGTTGTCGGCCCCGGAAGCAGCTATGTGTCGGCCGCGAAACGCCTATTGTACGGCACGTTCGACGTCGGACTGCCGGCTGGCCCAAGTGAGTCGATCATTCTTGCCGATGAGCATGCCGACCCACGTCTCGTCGCCTTGGATCTGCTCGTCGAGGCAGAACATGGCCCGGATTCGGCAGCGCTGGTCGTCACGCACAGCGAGCAGGTCGCGAACGCAGTCCTTGAACTACTTCCCGGCTACATCGCTGAACTTCCGGAATGGCGGCGCGCATTCGTGACGAAGGTTCTGGGAAGTTACGGCGGCGTGATGCTCACAAACAGCCTCGCCGAGTCCATTGCGTTCACGAATGAATACGCGCCTGAGCACCTCGAACTGCTTACCGCAGAGCCGTTCGTCACGCTCAATCGTATCGAGAACGCCGGCGAGATACTGTTGGGGCCGATGACGCCTATCCCAGCGGCGAACTATGCGCTTGGCCTGAATGCCATTCTCCCCACAGGCGGGTTCGCGCGGACGTACTCGTCGGTAAGTGTCTGGGATTTCTTGAAGCGGTCGGGAATCGGCTACCTCTCGCGCGATGGATACGACGCGCTGCGTGAGGCCGTCGCCACACTCGCGGACTACGAAGATTTTCCTGCGCATGCGATGGCGATCCGCAAGCGTAACGAGATCATGGGCTTCTAGGCGTGCGCGGGTCGGAAGCGCTCGTCCGGATTCAACGCCTTCAGTTCGAGGACAAACCAGCAGCGGAAGCGCTGCTTCTCGATGTCATTGGCCGGCTGTTTCCTGACTTGGGGGTAACGGGTTTGGAACTGCGTCCCCAAGCGACGTCGCTGAACTCGTTCAATGGATTTCTGACGGCCTCTGATGGCCGGCGCCTGTTCTTTAAGACGCATGTGGAACAGGACAGCGCGATCAGCGAATACTACAACGCTGCGCTTTTAGCGGATGCAGCCTATCCGGTGATTCGGCCGCTGTACTCATCGACACGCGACGGGCAGCAGCTTCTGGTATATCCGATCATCCACGATCCTCCCGTGTTTGACATCGCGCGCGATATCGAACGCCGGCAGGACTTTGATGGCGAATTGGCACGGGCCTTAGGTGATGCACAAGCGGCAGAAGATCGTGCGTTGTACGAGCGCTACTGTGACGCGCTCTCCTACGTCGATGCGGAGACGCACAAGAGTGCGCCGATCCACCAACTTTTCTGGCATCGGTTAACGGGCGGCCGATTCGATCGCTTTTATGGCGTTGATGTACAGGTTCATGTCCCCGGAATGACAGTTGACGCCGCGACGCTGTTATCCCGTCGCTGGGTCATCAATGGGCATGAATTCACGGCGACACTGCAAGAACTGGTAACACGCGCGATTGCTATGCTCAACCCTGCTCAATCCGGGCCGTCGATCATAGGACATGGCGATGCACACAATGGCAACGTCTTTTACTCCGCCGGGGGGCTGACGTACTTCGACCCGGCGTTTGCCGGTCGGCATGATCCGCTGCTCGACCTCGTCAAACCGTTGTATCACAACGCGTATGCGATGTGGATGTACTTCCCTGACGAAGAAGCGCAAACACTTCAGATTCACCTCGATGTTACGGGTGACACGTGGATCGTCACCCATAACTACAGCTTGAATCCACTACGTGCGGTGTTCTGGTCAAGCAAGATTGAACACTGCCTGCGCCCCATCGTTCACCGGCTGCATGCTGAAGGTAGTCTGTCTCCGCGCTGGGCCGAGCGTCTCAGGTTGGCGCTCATGTGCTGTCCGCTCTTGACGATGAACCTGACGACGTTTCGGCCTGAGGTCGCTCTTCTCGGCCTGTCGCATTGTGTGGAGTTTGGCAGCGAGACCGTGGATGGCGCTTCGCGATTGGATCGCCTGCTCGCAGAGATCTCGGACGATCTACGCTAGGCCCAGTTCGTTGAGGACGCACTGAAAGCTGTGACTCTCATTCAGAAAGATCGCGTTGACCGGGCTGACGACAATCTCGGAGCTGCCCACGGAACGCAAATGAGTCACCGCCTCCAGCACATGGTGCGCTTCAACGTTGAGAGTCACCGTGTACCAAGAGTCCGCCTGCTCGCTTTGTGCGACTCCGAAAATCGGCGCGATGGTCGGCCCACGCAGCCCGCGCGTAAGTTCCGAACCACTGACCTTCGCCGCGACATCCTCCGGGCTGATGCCGCGGATGTTGACGGTCAATTGACGATACCGTCGCCCAAGCAGCGCCGCGTCGATGAACTCAAGCATGTGCTGTGCGACCTTCAGCGCATGAGGCGAGCTTTTCAAAGCGGTGCGGTTGGCGATCAAGCACGCTTGCGCCTCAACGATTGTGCCGTCTGAAAGCGGCCGCAAATGATTCTCGCGCAGGGTTGTCCCGGTTTGAACCAGATCGACGATGATATCCGCATATCCGATCGTGGGCGCCGCCTCAATCGCTCCTTCAGCTTTCACCAGGGTGAAGTAATGCAGGCCGCGCGCATGGAAGTAGTCCCGTGTCATGTGCGCATACGTCGTTGCTACACGCATCGTCCGCCCATACAGGCGGCGAAAGTCGGACGCGATCTCAACAAGATCCGTCATGGTCGTGACGTCAACCCAGTCCTCAGGCACCGCGACGACAAGCTGACAATGACCGTAGCCAAGCTCCGGATGCAGCAGCACGATCTCATCGCTCGGGTTCTCGCGTACAACATCCAATCCGGTGATGCCTAGCTGCACCGTGCCGTCTGCGACCTTATACACAACGTCCTTCACACGCTGAAAAAGCACCGACAAGCCCGAAATCGCCGGCACTGAACCGACGTACTGCCGCTCGTTAGGCTTATCGACTCGCAGTCCGGCGTCACGCAAGAAGTTCAGCGTTGGCTCAGCGATGGCGCCTTTGCTGGGAAGTGCTAGTAGAACGCGATCATCCATGCGATTTGTGTCCAACAATAGCCGCGCACAATTCCTCAATATCTGTCCGTGTATAGGTGCTTCCTGCATACATGGCGTCACCCGACTCGGAATGGATCACCACGGCATGGTCAGCGCCGATCTGCGTATCTGGCGTGTACTCATCGAGGACTGCGGTGATGCCACGCTCTCGAAGCGCACACGCCCACCACACGAGGTTCGGGGCCGCGGCACGCGATCCCTGTACATGGGTCACCGCCGTGCTTGAGGCCGACACCCCGTATTTTGCTGTTAGTGCGTCGACATTGAGCTGAAACCCGACGGCCGGCGATTCTTTCCCACCGAGCAGGCGCACCAGCCCGTCATAGCGGCCCCCGCCGCCTAACGATAATCCATCGGCTGACTGGAACTCAAACACGATGCCGCTGTAATACTCCCAAATCCGGTTCAGATGCGGCTGGAGGAGGATCGCGCCAGATGGGATACCGTAAACATCGAGCAAGTCCAGTGTCGTCCGCAAATCGGCGGCGATTCCTGCAACCGCCGGGTTATCGTCACCCAGCTGATAAATCTGTGCAAGTGCGGTTGACGCCGTTGAACGTATCGTGACCCATTCAGCGAGGAATTCCAGCGCGCTCATAACGGCGCTGGCGCTCGCCGCGCGCCGGCGTTTTTCCGCCAATCGATCCTGAATATCCCGCCGCCGCCGGCCGGCGATGTATGCATCCGAAGATCGTGCATCAATGTACTCAAGCGCTGGTTCCACACTGTGGACTTCATGTGAACGCACAGCCAAATAATCGTTCACACGGCCAACTGCCACTTTGAATCCGTCCTCAAGCCGGAGAGTGTCACATTGGTTAAGCAGGAGTTGGACAAGTTCGGGATCGGTCGTGAAGCGTTCGATGAGAACCCGCGATAGGCCCGCATGGCCGATTGCAATCGTGAAGTCGGAAATCCCTTGTGCAAGCAAACCCGACGCAGTCAGACCGATGATCTCGCTATCCGCACCCGGCCCGTTGAAACCGATAAGCTCGGCCCCAACGCTCTCACGCT
>JAANMT010000025.1_pt1 | contig 122496 bp, 122 predicted proteins | sample 7279711 | NCBI WGS metagenome assembly JAANMT01 (sample SAMN14094538, study PRJNA606508) | bioreactor metagenome | isolation source: A lab-scale SPAN reactor treating ammonium-rich wastewater day 1 | place: Ireland: Galway | collected 2017-01-16
GCTATACAGAGCGGGCGGCGGCGCCGTGGATAACGCTACGCCGCAAGGCTCCACTTATCCTCCCGAAAATTCTGTCCAAATGAACGGGGCCAGCTCTCGCTCTGAATTTTCGTTGACGATCAACGGGTTGGCCGAGGGCTGTTCACAGAGGGTTGATCACGATGAACCTGATCCGTCTTGACCCTATCCCGCGCAAGGGCGGCATCAAGGTGCGCCGTCTCATCGCCGCCACCTCCGACGAGTACCGCTCACATCTCTTTGGAATGGGGTAAATTCATGCGATTACCCTGTCTTGCGGCTTTTCCCACGCTATTGGTTGTGCCGCAAAGTGGCAGGATTCGGGAATTATCCCGCGAAAAATTCCTTGACTTTGTCCATCCACGACTTGGCGCGCGGGTTATGGCGGGAGCCGTCCTTGATGTTGATGGCTTCCAGTTCGCGCAGGAGTTCCTTCTGCCGGTCGGTCAGGCTGACCGGTGTTTCGACGACGACATGGCACATCAGGTCGCCGTGGCCGTGGCTGCGCACGCCCTTGATGCCCTTGCCGCGGAGGCGGAATACCTTGCCGCTTTGCGTTTCGGCAGGGATCTTGATCTTGGCCATCCCGTCCAGCGTGGGGAGTTCTATCTCGCCGCCCAGCGCGGCGACGGTGAAGCTGATCGGCATTTCGCAATGCAGGTCGTTATGGTCGCGCTGGAAAACCGCGTGCGGCTTGATGTGGATCTGCACATAAAGGTCACCCGGCGGGCCGCCCCCCATGCCGTGTTCGCCTTCACCGGAAAGACGGATGCGGTCGCCTTCGTCGACACCGGCGGGTATCTTCACCGACAAGGTCTTGTGCTGCTTGACGCGGCCGGCGCCGTGGCAGGTGGGGCAGGGATCCGCCACGAAGCGGCCGCTGCCATGGCATTTAGGACAGGTCTGCTGGATGGAGAAAAAACCCTGCTGCATGCGCACCTGGCCATGGCCATGGCAGGTCGGACAGGTCGTTGGGGCGGTGCCCTTCTTGGCGCCGCTGCCGCCGCAGGCTTCGCATTCCTCCATGGTCGGGATGCGGATGCGCGTTTCCGTGCCGCGCGCGGCGTCTTCCAGCGATATCTCCAGGTTGTAGCGCAGGTCGGCGCCGCGATACACCCCGCCGCGCCCGCCGCTGCGTCCGCCGCCGAAGATGTCGCCGAAAATATCGGAAAAGGCGTCGGCAAAGCCGCCCATGCCGGTGCCGCCGGGACCGAAGCCGCCCATGCCGGCCTGCGGATCGACGCCGGCGTGGCCGTACTGGTCGTAGGCGGCGCGCTTTTGCGCATCCGAGAGAATTTCGTAGGCTTCCTTGGCCTCCTTGAAGTGCTCCTCGGCCTTCGGGTTGTCCGGATTGCGGTCCGGATGGTGCTTCATGGCCAGCTTGCGATAGGCCTTCTTGATGTCGTCTTCCGACGCGTCGCGGTTGACGCCGAGGACTTCGTAATAGTCTTTTTTGGCCATGTTGACTACCGATGATCTGCCAGCAATACGGCCGAGTTGAGGGGCGCGCAGCGCCCGCTTCAACTCGGCCAATCAAACGCCGCGCAGGCGCCAGGTTTAACCCTTTTTGTCCTTGACCTCGGTGAATTCCGCATCCACCACGTCGCCTTCGTCCTGCTTGCCGCCGCTGTCGCCGCCCGGCGCGCCACCGGCCGCGCCCGCGGTCGCCTGCTGCTCGGCGTAAATCTTCTCGCCGAGCTTCTGGCTGGCCTGGGCGAGCGCTGTCGTCTTGGCCTCGATGGCTTCCTTCTCGCTGCCCTTGATGGCTTCCTCGGCCTCCTTGATGGCGGCCTCGATCCTGCCTTTCTCGTCGGCGTCGATCTTGTCGCCATAGTCGGCCAGAGCCTTCTTCACCGAGTGGATCATGGCATCGCAGCCGTTGCGGGCGTTGACCAGCTCGTGCAGCTTGCGGTCTTCTTCGGCATGCGCCTCGGCGTCCTTGACCATGCGGTTGATCTCGTCCTCGCTCAAGCCGGAACTGGCCTGGATCTTGATCTTGTTCTCCTTGCCGGTGGCCTTGTCCTTGGCCGAGACATGCAGGATGCCGTTGGCGTCGATGTCGAAAGTGACCTCGATCTGCGGCATGCCGCGCGGTGCCGGCGGAATGTCGGTGAGGTTGAACTGGCCGAGGCTCTTGTTGCCGGAGGCCATCTCGCGTTCGCCCTGCAGGACGTGGATGGTCACGGCCGACTGGTTGTCGTCGGCGGTCGAGAACACCTGGCTCTGCTTGGTCGGGATGGTGGTGTTCTTGGAAATCAGCTTGGTCATGACACCGCCGAGTGTCTCGATGCCGAGCGACAGCGGCGTCACGTCGAGCAGCAGCACGTCCTTCACTTCGCCCTTCAGCACCCCGGCCTGGATGGCGGCGCCGACGGCGACCGCCTCGTCGGGGTTGACGTCCTTGCGCGGCTCCTTGCCGAAAAAGGCCTTCACCGTGTCCTGCACCTTGGGCATGCGCGTCATGCCGCCGACCAGGATGACGTCCTCGATGTCGGCGACCTTGACGCCGGCGTCCTTGATGGCGATGCGGCAGGGTTCGATGGTGCGGGTGATCAGATCCTCCACCAGCGACTCGAACTTGGCGCGGGTGATCTTCATGGTCAGGTGCTTCGGGCCCGAGGCATCCGCCGTGATGTAGGGCAGGTTGATCTCGGTCTGCTGCGAGCCGGAGAGCTCGATCTTGGCCTTCTCCGCCGCTTCCTTCAGTCGCTGCAGGGCCAGCACGTCGTTCTTCAGGTCGACGCCCTGCTCCTTCTTGAACTCGGTGACGATGTAGTCGATCAGGCGCTGGTCGAAGTCTTCGCCGCCGAGGAAGGTGTCGCCGTTGGTGGACAGCACCTCGAACTGGTGCTCGCCCTCGACTTCGGCGATTTCGATGATGGAGATGTCGAAGGTGCCGCCGCCGAGGTCGTACACCGCGATCTTGCGGTCGCCTTCCTTCTTGTCGAGGCCGAAGGAAATGGCGGCCGCCGTCGGCTCGTTGATGATGCGCTTGACCTCCAGGCCGGCGATCTTGCCGGCGTCCTTGGTGGCCTGGCGCTGGGAGTCGTTGAAGTAGGCGGGCACGGTGATGACGGCCTCGGTGACTTCCTCGCCGAGATAGTCTTCCGCCGTCTTCTTCATCTTGCGCAGCACCTCGGCGGAAACCTGCGGCGGCGCCATCTTCTTGCCGCGCACCTCCAGCCAGGCGTCGTTGTTGTCGGCCTTGACGATCCTGAAGGGCATCAGGTCGATGTCCTTCTGCACTTCCTTCTCCTCGAAGCGGCGGCCGATCAGGCGCTTCACCGCGAAAAGGGTGTTTCTGGCGTTGGTGACCGCCTGGCGCTTGGCCGAGGCACCGCAGAGGACTTCGCCGTCATCCGTGTAGGCGACGACCGAGGGCGTGGTGCGGGCGCCCTCCGCGTTTTCGATGACCTTGGGCTTGCCGCCCTCCATGACGGCGACGCAGGAGTTGGTGGTGCCGAGGTCGATGCCGATGATCTTTCCCATGACGATTCCTTGAATGCGTGGTTAAGCTTGTGCTTGATTTGGGGTTTTCCGGCGATTTTTCAAGCGTCGTCCTTGGCCCTTGAGACGATGACCAGCGCCGGCCGGATCACCCGCTCGTTGAGGGCATACCCCTTTTGCATGACCTGAAGCACCCGGTTGGCCTCTCCTTCGTCTTCTAGGGTGCTCATGGCCTGGTGCCGGTTCGGGTCGAATTTCTCGCCGATCGGATTGATTTCCGTCACGCCGGACTTTTCGAAGGCTGCGGCAAGCTGCTTGAGAGTCAGCTCGACGCCGTTCTGCAGATTTTCCAAGGTGGTGTTTTTGGCCGCCAGCGCCGCCTCCAGGCTATCCTTCACCGGCAGCATTTCGCCGGCGAATTTATCGGCGGCATACTTGTGCGCCTTGGCGATGTCTTCCTGGGCGCGGCGGCGCAAATTCTCGGTTTCCGCCTTGGCGCGCAGCCAGGCGTCATGGTGCTCGGCGGCCTTCAACTCGGCCGCGCGCAACAATTCCTCCTGATCCGCCAATGCATCGCCCCGGGGGTGTTCACCGGCAGGTGCCGGCTGGGCGTTGCCGCTGACCGGCATTTCCTCGAGATTGGGCGGGGGCGGGGTGTCTTGCATGCGTCTTCTCCCTTGCTTGATTTTTATAGTTTTGAGGCGGTTTCGATTTTTTCAAGAGCGGGTGGCAAATTTTGTGAAAGTGTTTACGAACCGCGCCCTTGCCGCTGGTTTTCGGATGCCCTAGCATGCGCCAATGAACGGCATGGATCGGATCGAGAACATAGGCCAATACCGGGTCATCCGGGAACTGGGGCGCGGCGCGACGGCGACGGTGTACCTGGCGGAGGCGCCGGGGCGGCCGGAACCGGTGGCGATCAAGCTGGTGCGCTTCAAGGGCGGGGCCGAGGAGGCGCAGTGGACGCGCCGGCTGAAGAAGCTCTTCGCCACCGAAGGCGCCATGGCGAAGAAGCTCGACCACCCGAACATCATCCGCATCCACGACACCATCCTCGAAGAGGACCAGGCCTACATCGTGATGGAGTATGTCACGGGTCGGGAATTGTCCAACTTCTGCACCTTCGACAAGCTGCTGCCGCTGCATCGCGTCGTCGGCATCGTCTTCAAGTGCTGTCTGGCGCTGGACTATGCCTTCAAGCAGGGCGTCGTCCATCGCGACATCAAGCCGGCCAACATCCTGATCGACGATCAGGACAACGTGAAGATCATGGATTTCGGCCTGGCGCTGAACACCGCCAAGAAGAGCGAGACGGACTCGACCTTCATCATGGGGGTCGGTTCGCCCGCCTACATGTCGCCGGAACAGATCAAGGGCTACCCTCTCAACCAGAAAACCGATCTGTATTCCCTTGGTGTCGTGCTGTTTCACCTGCTCACCGGGCGGCTGCCCTTTCGTGCCGCCAACACCGCCCAGCTGGTCTACAAGATCGTCAATGCCGATCCGCCGACGCCGAGCCAGATCAACCCGAACGTGCCGGCCGCGATGGACAACATCATCCGCCGGGCGCTGGAGAAGGACCTTTACTCCCGTTACCGCAATGGCGCGGAAATGGCGCAGGACCTGTCGGCCGTGCGTTTCCAGGTGGTCGATGACAACTGGGTGGCGCTGGACACCGCCCGGCTGGATGCGCTGAGGAAGCTGGAATTCTTCCGCGGTTTCGAGGAAGTCGAGCTGTGGGAGGTGTTGCGCATCAGCACCTGGCGAGAGATTCCCGTCGACGTCCTGCTGATGCGGGAGGGCGACGAGGAACAGGGGTTCGGCATCATCGTCGAGGGCGAGGTGGAGGTCTCGGTCGGGGATCGGGTCATTTGCCGGCTCGGGGCGGGGGAGGTGGTCGGCGAAATGGCTTACCTCAACCAGGACGAGCCGCGCCGCTCGGCCTCCGTCGTCACCCTGACGCCGATCGTGTATCTCGACGTGAACAATGCCGCGCTCGCGCTGGCGACCGAGGAGTGCTACCAGCGCTTCCAGAAGAAGCTGGTGGCCACCGCGGTGCGGCGCCTGGCCGCAGCAGACCAGAGCCTGGCCAGCCACGGCGAGCAGGCCCACAAGCCGGCCGCGGTCGACAAACTGGAAATCGAGCTCGAACTGGAGCCGATGGACGTGCCGCCGCCCGGCGACGAGCCCGGAAAAACAGCCTGATCAGACCGTCAGGTCGATCTGCTGCATCGTGCCGGCCCGGCCATCCTCGGCAAGATAGACTCCGCTTGAACGCACCGCGCCAAGCGAGGCGTTGCCGGGGCCGCGCAGCTCGAACGGCGTGGCCAGGCGATCCAGGGAGAGGGCGCCGACATGGCGCGCCTTCAGCGTCTCCAGCTTGCCGCCGCCATCGGCGGCGGGCGACCAGATGAGCAGGCGCTCGAATACCGGATCGTTCTCGTCGATCCAGCGGTTGCCGTCGGCATCGTACTGCTCCAGCTCGCTGTAGCCATCGCCGCTGCGCGGGCCGAACAATTCCGTACCCGAAGTGATCCTGCCGTCGCCGTTGAGGTCGAGCGCCAGATAGCCGCTGCCGCTGCCCAGCAGGGGAATGTCCTCGGCGGTTCCGTCTCCGTCCAGATCGAAGCGGAAGCGGGCGGCGGAGAGCTGCGCCGCCTGGCCGTCGAAATTCAGCACGAGGGGGTCCTTGCGGCGGCCGTCCCCGGCACGCAGCGACAGGCTGCTTTCCTCGTGCCAGGCGCGGTCCATGGAAAATGCGATGTTGAAGCGGATTTCGCGGCCATCGGCGGTGCGCACCACGCCTTCGGCGGCATAGGCGGTGTGCTCGATCTCGTCCCGCGATTCGCGATAATCATATTCGACGCCCCAGCCGGCGGCACGCCCGGCCGGCGCCTGCTGCGGATCCGCCACATCCGGCGCTGCAACCTCACCCCCGATGTCGTGCGTCGTGACGAGCTTGATGCGGCGCCCCGTCAGCATTTCCACCATGGCCTTGATGAGACGAAGCTCGGCAGGGGCGGCCTCAGCATCGCCGGTCGTTTCCTTGGAGGCGTCGGCCGACTGGGCAGAGCGCGCGGCCGCCGACACCTCGACCGTGGCGGAGGGCAGCGGCGTCGACGCGTCGTTTCCCTCGAAATCGGGGCGCCGCGGCCCGATCCAGGCACGCAGGGATTCGCGCACCTCGCGACGGGACACTTCGGCGTGGCTGGCCTCCATCCGAATGCTGGAATTGGCGATTTTCATGCGGCTCCCGAGGCGATGATTTCGATGCCCGCTTTCGCAGGCACGGATGCGGCAGGTGCATTTCGCGAAAGTCAGTCCCTGCGGCACGGCGCACGACCATCGCCGCATCTCTGCTCATGTATTTACGGCAGAAAACGGAAAATCTTGAGGGGGTTGGTGAGACGCGCCTGTCGCGTCGAAAGAAGCTGGCCCGGGAACGAAGCTTTCGCAGAAAGTAAATGTTCGCGGCGCGATTCGTGCGTCAGGGCGTCTCGATAATAATTAACGGCACCAACCCCGAAAAACTTGAGTGCTTTTCCTCTTTCCGGACGAACGGCGGCCGATCAGGATTGAGCGGTGATCCAGCGCACCAGGTTGCCCGTATCCATGGCGCCGGATTGGCGGGCGACTTCCCGGCCGTTGCGAAAAATGACCAGGGTCGGAATGCTGCGGATGCCGAAACGGGCGGCGATGTCCTGCGCTTCCTCGGTATTCAGCTTGGCGAGGCGATAGCGGGGTTCGAGCTGGTGGGCCGCTTGGGCGAAGGCAGGCGCCATCATGCGGCAGGGGCCGCACCAGGGCGCCCAGAAATCGACGACGACGGGTATGTCGCTACGTCCGACCTGGCGGTCGAATGTGTCGGCCCCGAGTTCGACGGGATGTCCGGTGAACAAGGGCTGCCTGCATTTTCCGCAAACAGGGTGCTCGGCCAGACGATCGGTCGGAACGCGGTTGGCGGCGTGGCAGTGCGGGCAGACGATCAGGAGCGGGGTGGGCATGTTCAGGGAAGTCTCAATGGATCGATTGTGCAAATAAGGGCAGGGAGGAGGAATTCAAGCCGCATCAAGGGATTAAAGTTTCTTCGCCTTTTTGCCGACAAATCATTGTGCAGGCTCTGTTTGGAGAGAGAAGTGAAAAAAAGTACCCCCATCTATGGCGTGACACGCGTCGATAACGAAACCAGCCGCACCCACGGTTGGCTGGTGACGGTGCAGCGCCGTGGCGTCATTTTTCGAAAGCAATTCAGCGACGGCGTCTTGGGAGGCAAAGCCAGATCACTGGCGGCGGCAAAGGCCTATCGCGACGAAATCGTGGCGAAGCATCCGCCGCTTTCCAGGCGTGAACATGCGGAGATCGTCAAGAAGAGCAATAAGTCCGGCGTGGTTGGTGTATGCCGTTATTGCGCTTCGGAATCGGGGCGGAGGCCGAATGCGGAAGAGCGCTGGTTCTGGGTCGCCTCGTGGGTGCTGCCGGATGGGCGTGCCAAGCGGGTCAAGTTTTCTGTCAGGAAATACGGCGAGGAAGGGGCATTCAAGCTGGCCGCCAAGGCGCGCCGCGAGGCGGTCAGGCAAATGGCAGGTAATTTCGATCCAGGCGCGACCCGGCGCAAGAAACGCCTGTCGCGGGCCTGATCAAATTTTCAGTTCCCGTTTGGCCAGGGCAGCGAGCGCCTCGATCCACTCGTGCCGCTCGTTTAGGCAGGGGATGTAGCGAAATTCCTTCCCGCCGGCATCGATGAAGGCCATCTTGCATTCCATGGCGATTTCTTCCAGCGTCTCCAGGCAATCGGAAACGAAGCCGGGGCAGACTACATCGACGCACCTCACGCCTTCCCGCCCCAGGGACTCGAGGCTGGCCTGGGTGTAGGGTTGCAGCCATTCGGCCGGGCCGAAACGCGACTGGAAGGTGATGACGTAGTCCTTGTCCCCCAGCCCGAGTTCGGTTGCCAGCAACCGCCCGCTTTCCTGACACTGTCCGAAATAGGGATCGCCGCGTGCGAGGCTGGCCTTGGGCAGGCCATGGAAGCTCATGACCAGCTTGTCGGGCCGGCCGTAGTCCATCCAGTGGGCATTGATGCCGGCTGCCAGCGCGGCAATATAGCCGGCGTCCCGATGGAAGTTCTCGATCGTGCCGATTTCGGCGGCCCGTGGATTGCGTTGAACCCATGCGTTTACGGCATCCATGGCGCTGGCCGTGGTGCTGACCGAGTACTGCGGATAGAGCGGCACGACCAGGATGCGCGTGCAGCCGGCTGACTTCAGCCGGTCCAGTGCGCCGGCCACCGAGGGCTTGCCGTAGCGCATGGCCCACTCGATGGCGACGTACCCAAGTCCGGACTGGCCGAGGTAGCCGCGCAGGAGCTTGGCCTGGCGTTCAGTGTGCACCTTGAGGGGCGAGCCTTCCTTCATCCAGACCTTGGCGTACTTTTCCGCGGACCGCCGGGGCCGGGTGTTGAGAATGAACAGATTCAGCACCGGCCACCACAGCAGGCGCGGCAGTTCGACGACGCGCGGATCCCAGAGGAACTGTTTCAGGTACTCGCGCAGGGCGGGTGCCGTCGGCGCGTCGGGCGTGCCGAGGTTGATGAGCAGGATCGCTGTATTCCCGGCCTGTCCGGCCGGCGTCTTCGTCATGGCGCGGACAGTGCGCTCGACAACAGCTTGGCGGTGATGTCGACGATCGGAATGACGCGTTCGTAGGCCATGCGCGTCGGGCCGATGACGCCGACCGAGCCGACGATGCGGCCATCGACCTCGTAGGGCGCGGTGATGACGCTGCATTCGTCCAGCGGGGCGAGGCCCGATTCGCCGCCGATGAATACCTGTACGCCCTCGGCGCGGTGGCTCAGGTCGAGCAACCGGACCAGGCCGGTGCGCTGCTCGAAAAGGGCGAACAATTCACGCAGGCGGCTCATGTTGGAGGAGATGTCCTCCACTTCCAGCAGGTTCATCTCGCCGGAGATGACGTACTGGTCGGAGGTTTCCGCCACCGCCTGGCCGCCGGCCTCCATGGCGGCGGTCATCAGTTCCGTCATGTCGGCATGGAGCTGGCGCAGTTCCTCGTGCACACGGCTGCGGATTTCGGCGAAATCCAGGCCGGCGAAATTCTGGTTGAGGTAATTGGCGGCGCTGACCAGTTCGGCCGGGGTGTAGGCCCGCTGCGTAAACAGGATGCGGTTCTGCACGTCGCCTTCGGCCGTCACGATGATGAGCAGGATGCGCTTTTCAGACAGGCCGAGAAATTCTATCTGGCGGATTTTCGGCGTGACGCGCCGGGGCGTCACCACCACGCCGGCGAAGCGGGTCAGTTCGGAAAGCAGCTGGGAGGCGGAGCTGATCAGGCGCTGCGGCTGATCGGGCTGCAGTTGCTCCTCCAGTTCATGGATCTGTGCCTCGAGCAGCGGTTGCACGGTGAGCAGGCTGTCGACGAAGAAGCGGTAGCCACGCGGTGTCGGCACGCGGCCGGCCGAAGTATGCGGGCTGGCGATGAAGCCCATCTCCTCGAGGTCGGACATGACGTTGCGTACCGTCGCCGGCGACAGTTCCAGGCCGGAGTGCTTCGACAAGGCACGCGAGCCGACCGGCTGGCCTTCCGCAACATAGCGTTCGATCAGCGTCTTGAGGAGAATCTGGGAGCGTTGGTCAAGCATCAAGCCCATTGTACAAAAATGGTGGCGCGGTGTCGTATTCGCAAGCCCGGGATGCGTCCGCCGTTTTGTGGTTAAATCTGCGCCATGAATCCCGCTTTCCGCACCATTGCCCTGATCGGCAAGTATAAAAGCCCGGAAATCGCCGAGTCGCTGATGACGCTGGCGGATTTTCTCAAGAGCCGCGGCATCGACGTGCTGGTCGAGGAGGGAACCGCCGGCCTGGTGGGGGCCGACGGCTTTCCCGTCGCGCCCTACGGCAGTATCGGGCAGCGCGCCGATCTGGCCATCGTTCTCGGCGGCGACGGCTCGATGCTGGCAGCGGCGAGGCAATTGGCCGAGTCGGATGTTCCGCTGGTGGGAATCAACCAGGGGCGCCTCGGCTTCATGACCGATCTGGCCCGGGACGACATGATCGACAGCATGGCCGACCTTCTGGAGGGGAAATTCAAGAGTGAGCAGCGCTTCCTCCTGGAGACATCGGTGCGCCGGGGGGAAGCCGTCGTTTTCCAGACCCGGGCGCTCAACGACGTGGTGGTGAACAAGGGCGATCTCGGCCGCATGATCGAGTTCGCCGTTTCCATCGACGGCGAGTTCATCTACAACCAGCGCTCCGACGGTCTCATCGTCGCCACGCCGACCGGCTCCACCGCCTACGCGCTGTCGGCCAATGGCCCGATCCTGCATCCTTCGGTGCCGGGCATCGCCCTGGTGCCGCTCTGCCCGCACGCCCTGTCGAATCGGCCCATCACCATCAGCGACGACAGCCACATCGAGATCGTCCTGCATGCGCCCCATCGCGCCCGGGTGCACGCCGACGGGCAGGAGAAGTTCGACCTCGAGGCGGGGGACCGCGTCAGCGTGGCACGATCGAGCCGCTCGATACGCTTCCTGCATCCGCTCGGCTACAGCTATTTCGCCATGCTGCGCGAAAAGCTGCACTGGAGCGAAACACCCCGCAGCTACTGAGCCCCGTCCAATGCTGCGCCGCCTCTACATCCGCGACTACGTCATCGTCGATAGCCTGGAGCTGGAGTTCGGACGCGGCTTTGGCGCACTGACCGGCGAAACGGGAGCCGGCAAGTCGATCCTCGTCGATGCCCTGTCCCTCGTGCTGGGCGAACGCGCCGATCCGGGCGCCGTGCGCGGCGGCTGCGACAAGGCCGAGGTCAGCGCGGAGTTCGCCGTCGTCGCCGATAGCCCGCTGGCCATCTGGTTGCGCGCCAACGATTTCGACGATGACGCCTGCCTGCTGCGGCGCGTGGTCGAGTCGAACGGCCGCTCGCGCGGATACATCAACGGCGCACCGGCGACGCTGACCCAAATGCGCGAAGCGGCGGATTGCCTCGCCGACATTCATGGTCAGCATGCCCATCACAGCCTCCTGCGCGGCGACGCCCAGAGACAATTGCTCGACGGACTGGCCGGCCAGCGGGCGCTGGTCGAGGAGGTGGCGTCCTTGCATGCGGCCTGGCGCAAGGCGAAGGAGGCCCGCCTGGCGGCGGAGAAGAACGCCGAGGCGAATGCCCGCGAACGCGAGATGCTGGCCTGGCAGGTGAAGGAGGTGGCAGGGCTCGGTTTCGATGCCGGCAGCTGGGCGGAGACCGCCCTCGAGCACAGGCGTCTGGCCCACGCTGCCTCGCTGCAGGCGGGCGTCGAGGAAGCGCTGGCGGGACTGTCGGAAGGTGAAATGGCCGCGACCTGGCAGGTAGAACGCCTGGGCGCCCGGCTGCGCCAGCTGATCGACTACGACCCTTCCCTGAGCGGCACGCTGGAAACCATCGAGAGCGCGCAGATCCAGCTGCAGGAGGCAGCCCATGCCCTGCGTCATTATCGTGACCGCATCGAACTTGACCCGGCGCGCCTTGCCGAGGTGGAGGCCTGCATCCGGGCGGTGCACGACGCCGCGCGGAAATATCGCGTGCAGCCGGACGAATTGCCGCAGTTGCTGGCCGGCTGGGGCACGCGCCTGATCGAGCTGGAAACCTTGCAGGATGCCGCCGCCCTCGCGGAGCGCGAGGCGCAGGCGCAAAGGAATTACCTGGCCCGCGCGGAGGCCTTGAGCAAGGGCCGCCGCAAGGCCGCCGCCGCCCTCGGCAAGTCGGTAACCGAGACCATGCAGCAGCTGGCGATGCCGGGCGGCCGCTTCGAGGTGGCGCTGGAGAGGCTGCCGGAGGGCGCATCATACGGCCTGGAGAGTGTCGAGTTCCGCGTCAGCGCACATGCCGGCCAGCCGGGCGGGGCGCTCTCGAAAGTGGCGTCCGGCGGCGAGCTTTCACGCATCGGACTGGCCATCCAGGTGATTGCCTCGGCGGCCGGGAACGTGCCGACGCTGGTTTTCGACGAGGTCGATGTCGGCATCGGCGGCGGCGTTGCCGAGATCGTCGGGCGCCTGCTCAAGCAGCTTGGCGCCGAACGCCAGGTTCTGTGCGTCACCCATTTGCCGCAGGTGGCGGCCCAGGCCGATTGGCAGTGGACGATCGCCAAGGAAGGGGCAGGGACGGGCGTTGTCAGCCGCGTCACGCCGCTGGATCGCGAGGGCCGCATCGAGGAGATTGCCCGCATGCTGGGCGGCATGAAGATCACGTCGACCACCCGCCAGCACGCGACGGAAATGCTCGGCTACTGAGCGGTGCCGGGAATGCCGAACATCGTGACGAGGCCGGTGACGATGAACACGCCGGCGGCTACGTAGCGGATTGTCTGCACCGGCAGCTTCTGGGCCAGCGCCTCGCCGACCAGCACGGCCGGGATATTCGCGATCAGCATCCCGAGCGTCGTGCCGATTACCACCGAGGTCAGCATGTCGAAGCGCGCCCCCAGCGCCACCGTGGCGAGTTGCGTCTTGTCGCCCATCTCGGCGACGAAGAAAGCGATGGTCGTGGTGACGAAGGCGCCGGCCCGGTACAGCCCGGGGTCTTCATCGAGCGAATCCGGATGCAGCGCCCACAGGCCGAAGCCGACGAAAAGCAGTCCGGTGGCCCAAGGCAGCGCATGCGGGGCAATCAGGCTTGCCAGCCAGACGCCGACCGAGCCGGCCAGCGCATGGTTGAGGAGAGTGGCGACGAAAATGCCGAGGATGATCGCTCTCGGCTTCCTCAGCCGCGCGGCGAGGACGAAGGAGAGCAGCTGGGTCTTGTCGCCGACCTCCGCCAGCGCGACGAGCAGCGTCGACGTCAGGAAGGCTTCCATCGATGCGTGAGGGTCAGCGCTCCTGCTTCTTGTTCGGACAGTTCGGCTTGATGCAGTCGGCGTACAGGTATAGGGCGTGTTCGTGGATCTGGAAACCGCGTTCCTTGGCCACCTTGGCCTGGCGCTTCTCGATTTCCGGGTCGTAGAATTCCTCGACCTTGCCGCACTGCAGGCAGACCAGGTGGTCGTGGTGCTTGCCCTCGTTCAGTTCGAACACCGCCTTGCCGGACTCGAAATAGTGCCGCTCCAGCAGCCCCGCCTGCTCGAATTGCGTCAGCACCCGGTACACCGTCGCCAGGCCGATGTCCATGCCTTCGGCGATCAGCGCGCGATAGACGTCTTCGGCCGTCATGTGGCGGATGCCGGTGCTGGCCTGGGCCTTCTGGAACAGGTCGAGAATCCTCAGGCGCGGGAACGTCGCCTTGAGGCCCATGCTTTTCAGGTCTTGCGATTGGCTCATCGTGTCGGCGGGACGGAAGGGTATGGTCGGTATGATATAGTCTTGCGCGTTCGTTGAGAATTCCCGATATTCGATCCCGCATGAGACTCCTGCGCACCGTACCCCTCCTGCTTGCGTCGGCCGCCTGTTCCAACGTGCAGGCGCCGGACGTGGCGTCCGTCATCACGCCTTATCGCATCGACATCCGCCAGGGCAACTACGTTACCCAGGAGATGGTGGCGCAGCTCAAGCCCGGCATGACCCGGGACCAAGTGCGCTTCATTCTCGGCACGCCGCTGGTGGCGGATATCTTCCATGCCGATCGCTGGGATTATGTCTATAGCTTCAAGCCGGGCAGGGGCGATGTGCAATTGCGCCGCCTGGCCGTATTCTTCATGGACAACAAGCTGGCGCGCGTGGCCGGCGACGTGGTCGGCGCCGGGCCGGGCGAAGCGGAGGCGGATGCGGCGGCAGCGGCCAGCGCCCGCGCCCGGGTGATCGAGATCGAAGCCGACGCCCCGCAGAAGAAGGACGAGCCCAAGGAGGGCGAGCAGAAAACCGGCGAGGCCAAGACCGAAGCGGCAGGCCCGGCCGACGACAAAAAATGAACATCGCCGGGCGTCCTGCCCGGCGCGGCACAAAGCCAGGAGTCAGCCAGGAGTCGACAATGAAGATCGCGATCGCGGGCAGTTCCGGCCGCATGGGCCGCACCCTCATCGAGGCCGTGCTGAAAGCAGAAGACATGCAACTGGCCGCTGCGCTCGAGCAGCCGGGCAGCGCGTTCCTCGGCAAGGATGCGGGCGAACTGGTCGGCGCGCCCTGCGGCGTGCGGATCACCGATGATTTCGATTCGGCGCTGGCGCAGGCCGAATGCCTGATCGACTTCACCCGTCCCGCCGGCACGCTGGCGCACCTGGCCGTCTGCCACAAGCGCGGCGTGGCGATGGTCATCGGCACCACCGGCCTGGAGATGGAGCAGAAGCTGATCATCCAGGATGCCGCGCACAGCATTCCCGTCGTCTTCGCGCCGAACATGGCGGTCGGCGTGAACCTCGTCTTCAGGCTGCTCGACACGGCTGCCCGCGTGCTGAGCCAGGGCTATGACATCGAAGTGATCGAGGCGCACCATCGCCACAAGGTAGACGCCCCTTCCGGCACGGCCCTGCGCATGGGCGAGGTGGTGGCCGAAGCCCTCGGTCGCGATCTGTCGACATGCGCCGTCTATGGCCGCGAGGGCGTCACCGGCGAACGCGATCCTTCCACCATCGGCTTCGCCACGGTGCGCGGCGGCGACATCGTCGGCGACCACACCGTGCTCTTCGCCGGCACCGGCGAGCGCATCGAGATTACCCACAAGGCGGCTTCGCGCATGCCCTATGCGCTGGGCAGCCTGCGCGCGGCGCGCTTTCTCAAGGGCCGCAAGAACGGCCTCTACGACATGCAGGACGTGCTCGGACTCAGGTGAACCTCCGGCCGGTTTGCAGAACCGGCGTTACCTAGGGTAAAATTCATAAGTTTCATCCAGAGCGGGACGGGCGCGCAGCCTGCCCCGCTTCGCATATCTACCTAATCCGCAGCATCGACCGAGTTTCGTCCCGGCATGCCTGTGGGTGCCGACAGGAGCGCTTAAGTGCCTGATTTTCCGAAAGCCATCCTCGCCTTAGCGGATGGGACGGTATTTCGCGGAATCGGCATCGGCGCCACGGGGTCCAGCATCGGCGAGGTGGTGTTCAACACCGCCATGACCGGCTACCAGGAGATCCTCACCGATCCCTCCTACAGCGGGCAGATCGTCACGCTGACCTATCCTCACATCGGCAACACCGGCATCAATCGCGAGGATTGCGAATCGGCGAAGGTGCATGCGGCCGGCCTGGTGATCCGCGACTTGCCGCTGCTGGCGTCCAATTTTCGTTCAGAGCGCACCCTGTCGGAGTATCTCAAGGCCGAAAACGTCGTGGCGATTGCCGACATCGACACACGCAAACTGACCCGCATCCTGCGCGAAAAGGGCGCGCAGAGCGGCTGTCTGGCGAGCGGTGAAACTGACGCTGAAAAGTCAGTCGCCGCGGCACGGCGCTTTCCTGGCCTCGCCGGCATGGATCTGGCCAAGGTGGTCAGCACCCGCGCGCCCTATGCCTGGACGGAAGGCGAATGGGCCTTGGGCAAGGGCTACCTCACGCCGGAGTCCTCGCGCTTCCATGTCGTCGCCTACGATTATGGCGTCAAGCGCAACATCCTGCGCATGCTGGCCTCGCGCGGCTGCTGCGTCACCGTGCTGCCGGCGCAGGCGCCGGCAGCGGAAGCCCTGGCCCTCAATCCTGATGGCATATTTCTCTCCAACGGCCCGGGCGATCCCGAGCCCTGTGACTACGCCATCGCCGCCATCCGCGAGATCCTCGCCCGTGGCATTCCGACCTTCGGCATCTGCCTCGGTCACCAGTTGATGGGGCTGGCTTCCGGCGCCAGGACCATGAAGATGAAGTTCGGCCACCACGGCGCCAACCATCCGGTGAAGGATCTCGATACCGGACAGGTGCTGATCACCAGCCAGAACCATGGCTTCGCCGTCGATGCAAGCACGCTGCCGGCCAACCTGCGCGTGACCCATGTCTCGCTGTTCGACGGCAGCCTGCAGGGCCTGGCGCGCACCGACGTGCCGGCCTTCTGCTTTCAGGGCCATCCCGAAGCAATCCCGGGGCCGCACGATGTCGCGTATCTGTTCGACCGGTTCATCCAGATGATGCAAGACAGGCAGGCGCAACATGCCCAGGCGTAGCGACATCCATTCGATCCTCATCGTCGGCGCCGGCCCGATCATCATCGGCCAGGCCTGCGAGTTCGACTATTCCGGGGCCCAGGCCTGCAAGGCGCTGCGCGAGGAGGGCTACAAGGTCATCCTGGTGAACTCCAACCCGGCCACCATCATGACCGACCCGGGCACCGCCGACGTCACCTACATCGAGCCGATCCACTGGACGGTGATCGAGAAGATCATCGAAAAGGAGCGCCCCGATGCGCTGCTGCCCACCATGGGCGGACAGACCGCGCTCAACTGCGCGCTTGATCTGGCCCGCCACGGCGTGCTGGAGAAATACGGCGTTGAACTGATCGGCGCATCGCGCGAGGCCATCGACAAGGCCGAGGACCGCGAGAAGTTCAAGGCGGCAATGACCCGGATCGGCCTGGGCAGCGCGCGCTCCGCCATCGCCCACAGCATGGAGGAGGCCCTGCAGGTGCAGGCGGCCATCGGCTATCCGGCCATCATTCGCCCCTCCTTCACGCTGGGCGGGACGGGCGGCGGCATCGCCTACAACCAGGAAGAGTTCGTCGAGATCTGCAGGCGCGGCCTGGAAGCCTCGCCGACACGGGAGCTGCTCATCGAGGAGTCGCTGCTCGGCTGGAAAGAGTTCGAGATGGAGGTGGTGCGCGACAACAAGGACAACTGCATCATCGTCTGCTCCATCGAGAACCTCGACCCGATGGGCGTGCACACCGGCGACTCGATCACCGTGGCGCCGGCGCAGACGCTGACGGACAAGGAATACCAGATCCTGCGCAATGCCTCGATTGCCGTGCTGCGCGAGATCGGCGTCGACACCGGCGGCTCCAATGTCCAGTTCGCCATCAATCCGGCCGACGGGCGCATGATCGTCATCGAGATGAACCCGCGCGTGTCGCGCTCCTCGGCGCTGGCCTCGAAGGCGACCGGCTTCCCCATCGCCAAGGTCGCCGCCAAGCTGGCGGTGGGCTACAGCCTGGACGAGTTGAAGAACGAGATTACCGGCGGCGCCACACCGGCTTCCTTCGAGCCCTCCATCGACTACGTCGTCACCAAGGTGCCGCGCTTCGCCTTCGAGAAGTTTCCGCAGGCCAATGATCGCCTCACGACGCAGATGAAGTCGGTGGGCGAGGTGATGGCCATCGGCCGCACCTTCCAGGAGTCGTTCCAGAAGGCCCTGCGCGGCCTCGAAGTCAGCGTGTACGGCCTCGACGAGATCGAGGCCGACGAGGACAGCATCGAGCAGGAACTCGCCAATCCCGGTGCCGAGCGCGTCTGGTATCTGGGCCAGGCCTTCCGCAACGGCATGAGCCGCGAGAAGGCTTTCCAGCTGACCAAGATCGATCCCTGGTTCCTGGCGCAGATCGAAGACATCGTCGGCGAGGAAGCGGCGCTCGCCGGACGGAAGCTGCACGACCTGGACGCCGAAGCCATGCGCCGCCTGAAGCGCAAGGGTTTCTCCGACCGGCGTCTGGCCAAGCTGATCGAGACGACGGAAACCGCCGTGCGCATGCATCGCCACGCATTGGGCATCCGGCCGGTGTTCAAGCGCGTCGACACCTGCGCCGCCGAGTTCGCCACCCACACCGCATACCTTTACTCCACCTACGAGGAGGAGTGCGAGGCCAATCCGTCTTCCCGCAGGAAGATCATGGTGCTGGGCGGCGGCCCCAACCGCATCGGCCAGGGCATCGAGTTCGACTATTGTTGCGTGCATGCCGCGCTGGCCATGCGCGAGGATGGCTACGAGACCATCATGGTCAACTGCAATCCGGAGACGGTGTCGACCGACTACGACACCTCGGATCGCCTCTATTTCGAGCCGTTGACGCTCGAGGACATTCTCGAGATCGTCAACGTGGAACGGCCCACGGGCGTCATCGTGCAGTTCGGCGGCCAGACGCCGCTGAAGCGCGCCCTCGACCTGGAGGCCAACGGCGTGCCCATCATCGGCACCAGCCCCGACATGATCGACGCCGCCGAGGACCGCGAGCGCTTCCAGCAGATGCTGCACGAACTGGGCCTCAAGCAGCCGCCCAACCGCACGGCGCGCACCGAGGAGGAGGCCATCCGCCTCGCCACCGAGATCGGCTATCCGCTGGTGGTGCGGCCGAGCTACGTGCTGGGCGGCCGCGCCATGGAGATCGTGCACGAGCAGAAGGACCTCGAACGCTACATGCGCGACGCCATCCAGGTCTCCAACGACTCGCCGGTGCTGCTCGACCGCTTCCTCAACGATGCCACCGAGGTGGATGTCGACGCCCTCTCCGACGGCAAGCAGGTGCTCATCGGCGGCATCATGCAGCACATCGAGCAGGCCGGCGTGCATTCGGGCGATTCCGCCTGCTCGCTGCCGCCCTACACGCTGACGCAGGAAGTCCAGGACCAGCTGCGCGAGCAGACGGCGAAGATGGCGCGGGCGCTCAATGTCGTCGGCCTCATGAACGTCCAGTTCGCCATCCAGAACGGCACGGTGTATGTGCTGGAAGTCAATCCGCGCGCCTCGCGCACCGTGCCCTTCGTCTCCAAGGCCACCGGCCTGCCGCTCGCCAAGGTGGCGGCGCGCTGCATGGCCGGCCGTTCCCTGGCCGAGCAGGGCGTCACGCGCGAGATCGTGCCGCCTTACTATTCGGTCAAGGAAGCGGTGTTTCCCTTCATCAAGTTTCCCGGCGTCGATACCATCCTCGGCCCGGAGATGAAGTCGACCGGCGAAGTGATGGGTGTCGGCCGCACCTTCGCCGAAGCCTTCGTCAAATCCCAACTGGCCGCCGGCGTGCGCTTGCCCAAGTCCGGCAAGGCTTTCGTCAGCGTCAAGGAGCAGGACCGCGCCAAGGCGGTCGAGATCGCCAGGGATCTGGCCGAGATCGGTTTCGCGCTGCTGGCCACGCGCGGCACCGGTGCCGCCATCGAAGCCGCCGGCCTGAAGGTGCAGATCGTGAACAAGGTCGCCGAGGGCCGGCCCCACATCGTGGACATGATCAAGAACAACGAGGTGGCGCTGATCATCAATACGGTCGAGGAGAAGCGCCAGGCCATCGCCGACTCCCGCTCCATCCGCACCAGCGCGCTGGCGCAGCGTGTCGAGGTGTTCACGACCATCGAGGGCGCCCGTGCCGCCTGCGCCGGCATGCGCCACCTGGCCGAGCTGGAAACCTATGCCCTGCAAGCGCTCCACGCCGAACTGGGCTAGGATTCCCCCATGAGCAAGGTCCCCATTACCAAGGCGGGTGCGGAGATGCTGCGTCAGGAACTGCATCGCCTGAAGACCGTCGACCGGCCCAACGTCGTGGCGGCCATCGCCGAAGCGCGCGCCCACGGCGACCTGTCCGAGAATGCCGAATACGCCGCCGCGCGCGAGCGTCAGAGCTTCATCGAAGGGCGCATCCTGGAAATCGAAGGCAAGCTGGGCAACGCCCAGATCATCGACCCGCAGCTGCTGGACGCCGACGGCCGCTGCGTCTTCGGTGCGACGGTCGACCTGGAAGACCAGGAAAACGGCGAGAAAGTCACTTACCAGATCGTCGGCGACGACGAGGCCGACCTGAAGAACAACAAGATATCCATCTCCTCGCCCATCGCGCGCGCCCTCATCGGCAAATACGCCGGCGACATCGCCGAGGTGAAAGCGCCCGGCGGCACGCGCGAGTACGAAATCCTCGATATTCGTTACGTTTGACTGTCTGCTATTTGAGGAGGCGCCGTCGCGCTCCGGCGGGCTTGGCCGTAGATCCGCTTCTGGAGGGGGGTGCCGGATTTACGGTTTCCGGATTTTTTCGGAACACCACCAGGACATTGCCGATGTGCTGGACCGGTGCGGCGCCCAGGTGGGCGCAGATCTCGCCGAGCAGGATCTCTCGATCCCCGCGCTCGACACCGTAGACGCGCACCTTGATCAACTCGTGCGCCTTGAGGCCGCGCTCGATCTCGGCGAGAACGGCTTCGCTCAGCCCTTTCTGGCTGATGCTGGCGACGGGACGCAGGCTGTGGGCGCGGGCGCGCAGGGCGCGGCGCTGGGAAGAGGTCAGTTCAAGCATTGACGGATTTTACGCGGTGAAGAAGCACAAGACCAGCAAGGCCTGGATGCACGAGCACGTCACCGACCACTACGTCCGGCGGGCGAAGGCGGAGGGCTGGCGTTCGCGCGCTGCCTTCAAGCTGATGGAAATCGCCGAGAAGGACGGGCTGTTGCGCCCCGGCATGGTGGTGGTCGACCTGGGGGCCGCGCCGGGCGGCTGGTCGCAAGTGGCGGCGGAGCGGGTCGGCAGCGGCGGCCGTGTGCTGGCACTCGACCTGCTGGAAATGCCGCCGGTGGCCGGGGTGGAGTTCATCCAGGGTGATTTCCGCGAGGACGCCGTGCTGCGGGGACTGACTTTGCGGCTGGGCGGCCGGCCGGTCGACCTTGTGATTTCCGACATGGCCCCCAATATTTCAGGCATTGCCGTCTCCGATCAGGCACGGGCGATGCACTTGGCGGAACTGGCCCTGGAGTTCGCCGCCGGGCATTTGAGGCCCGGCGGCAATTTCCTCGTCAAGACCTTCCAGGGGGAAGGCTTCGATGCCTTCCGCAGGGCGATGGCAGCGGTCTTCGGCAAGGTGGCCGTGCGCAAGCCGAAATCCTCGCGCGATCGCAGCAGCGAGGTGTATTTGCTGGGCCTGGGCCGGCGGCCACAATTGCAAGAGGGGTAATTCCGTTCCTTCCCGGTTTGCGCCGGGTTCGGAACGGTCTTAGAATGCAGCGAACGCATTGTTTTTCGGGCCCCTGACGGGCCAAAGAGGAATCGCTTGAACAACAATCTATTCAAGAATCTCGCCATCTGGCTGGTCATCGGCGTCGTGCTGATGACCGTCTTCAACCAGTTCAGCACCCGCCAGGTGGCGCAGAATACGATCGAGTACTCCCAATTCCTCGAGGAAGTGAAGGCCGGCCGCATCGCCAAGGTGGTGATCCAGGGCCGCACGCTCGAGGCGACCAGCACGGAAGGCAAGAAGATCATCTCCTACGCGCCGGCCGACCTGTGGATGGTGAGCGACCTGCTCAAGAACAACGTCAAGGTGGTGGCGAAGCCCGAGGAGGAGCAGTCCTTCCTGATGAACCTCTTCGTCTCCTGGTTTCCCATGCTGCTGCTGATCGGCGTGTGGATCTTCTTCATGCGCCAGATGCAGGGAGGCGGCAAGGGCGGCGCCTTCTCCTTCGGCAAGTCGCGCGCGCGCATGATGGACGAGTCGGCCAATACCGTGACCTTCGCCGACGTCGCCGGCTGCGACGAGGCCAAGGAGGACGTCTCCGAGCTGGTCGACTTCCTGCGCGACCCGTCGAAATTCCAGAAGCTGGGCGGACGCATCCCGCGCGGCGTGCTGATGGTCGGCAACCCCGGCACCGGCAAGACCCTGCTGGCGAAGGCCATCGCCGGCGAGGCGAAGGTGCCGTTCTTCTCGATTTCCGGCTCCGATTTCGTCGAGATGTTCGTCGGCGTCGGCGCCGCCCGCGTGCGCGACATGTTCGAGCAGGCCAAGAAGCACGCCCCCTGCATCATCTTCATCGACGAGATCGACGCGGTCGGACGGCAGCGCGGCGCCGGCCTCGGCGGCGGCAACGACGAGCGCGAGCAGACCCTCAACCAGCTGCTGGTCGAGATGGACGGTTTCGAGGGCACCGCCGGCGTCATCGTCATCGCCGCCACCAACCGTCCCGACGTGCTCGATCCGGCGCTGCTGCGCCCGGGCCGCTTCGACCGCCAGGTGGTGGTGCCGCTGCCGGACATCCGCGGACGCGAACAGATCCTCATGGTGCACATGCGCAAGGTGCCGGTGGCGCCGGACGTCAAGGCCGACATCATCGCCCGCGGCACGCCGGGCTTCTCCGGCGCCGACCTCGCCAACCTGGTGAACGAGGCGGCCCTCTTTGCCGCGCGCGGCAACAAGCGCCTGGTCGACATGGAGGACTTCGAGCGGGCCAAGGACAAGATCATGATGGGCGCCGAGCGCCGCTCCATGGTCATGCCCGAGGAGGAGCGCAGGAACACCGCCTACCACGAGTCGGGCCACGTGCTGGTCGCCAAGCTGCTGCCGAAGACCGATCCGGTGCACAAGGTCACCATCATCCCGCGCGGCCGCGCGCTCGGCGTGACCATGCAGCTGCCCGAGCAGGACCGTTACAGCCAGGACCGCGACCGCCTGCTCAACACCATCGCGGTGCTCTTCGGCGGCCGCATCGCCGAAGAGATCTTCATGAACCAGATGACCACCGGTGCTTCGAACGACTTCGAGCGCGCCACCGACATCGCCCGCCGCATGGTGACGCAATGGGGCATGTCGGACGCCCTCGGCACGATGGTCTACGGCGAGAACGAGGGCGAGGTCTTCCTCGGCCGCTCGATCACCACGCACAAGAACGTGTCGGAAGCGACCATGCAGCAGGTCGACGCCGAGATCCGCCGCATCATCGACCAGCAGTACGGCCTGGCGCGGCGCCTGATCGAGGAAAACCGTGACAAGGTCGAGGCCATGACGCAAGCCCTGCTCGAGTGGGAGACGCTCGACGCCGACCAGATCAACGACATCATGGCCGGCAAGCCGCCGCGCGAGCCGAAGCGCCCCGTGCCGCCGGCCGGCACGCCCGCCGACAACTCACCCGGCGCCGCGCCCAACGCGGCGGCGCCGGCATAATCCGGCTGTACCGAAGAAGGGCCGGATCGGGCGACCGATCCGGCCTCGTCTTATGGCCACCCATCTCGCTTGCGGCAAAATCCGCCTGTCCCTCGAGCGCCCGCTCGTCATGGGCATCGTCAACGTCACACCGGATTCCTTTTCGGACGGCGGCCGTCATTGCGATACGGCGCGAGCGGCGGCGCATGCGCGGCAACTGGTCGAGGCGGGCGCCGACATCCTCGACATCGGCGGCGAGTCCTCGCGGCCGGGCGCGCAATCCGTGTCAGTGGAAGAGGAACTGCGCCGCGTCCTGCCGGTGGTCGAGGCGCTCGCCGGCGATGGCATTCCGCTGTCGGTCGATACGGTGAAGCCCGAGGTGATGCGACGTACCGTTGCCGCCGGCGCTTCGATCATCAACGACATTGCCGCCCTGCGGGCGCCGGGCGCGCTGGAGGCGGCGGCGGAATCGGGCGCGGCCGTCTGCCTGATGCACATGCAGGGCGAGCCGCGCACCATGCAGGCCGATCCGCGCTACGACGACGTCGTGGCCGAAGTGCACGATTTTCTCGCCCAGCGGGTCGTGGCGGCGCAGGCGGCGGGTATCGCCGCCGAACGCATCATCGTCGATCCGGGCTTCGGCTTCGGCAAGCGGATCGAACACAATCTCGCCCTGTTGCGGGAACTGGCGCGCTTCCGCGACCTGGGCGCCTGCGTCCTGGCGGGCTTGTCGCGCAAGTCCATGCTCGGCGAAATCACCGGGAGGAAAGTCAGTCAGCGCGAGGCGGCGAGCATGGCCGCGGCACTCCTCGCCGCGCGGAATGGGGCTAGAATCCTGCGCGTGCATGACGTGGCGGCAATGAAGGACGCGCTGGCCGTATGGCAGGCCGTAGACAATCAGGAGTAGGCATGGGACGCAAATATTTCGGCACGGATGGCGTGCGCGGCACGGTGGGCGAGGTGCCCATCACGCCGGATTTCGTCATGCGCCTGGGTTACGCCGCCGGCACCACCCTGGCGGCGCACGAGCACTTGCCGGCGGGAGAGCATCCGGCCGTGCTGATCGGCAAGGACACGCGCATTTCCGGCTACATGCTGGAGGCGGCGCTGGAAGCCGGCTTTGCCGCGGCGGGCGTCGACGTCATGCTCACCGGCCCGCTGCCGACGCCGGCCATTGCCTACCTGACGCGCGCCTTGAGATTGCAGGCCGGCGTGGTCATTTCGGCCTCGCACAATCCCTATCCCGACAACGGCATCAAGTTCTTCTCCGCCGGCGGCACCAAGTTGCCCGACGCGGTGGAGACGGAGATCGAGTCGCGCCTGGGGCAGCCGATGGGCTGTGCCGCGCCGTCCAAGCTCGGCAGGGCGCGACGGGTCGACGACGCGGCCGGCCGCTATGTCGAATTCTGCAAGAGCACCTTCCCGGCCGAGCTCGACCTGCGCGGCATGAAGATCGCGGTCGACTGCGCCAACGGCGCGGCCTATCACATCGCGCCCAAGGTGTTCCACGAACTGGGCGCCGAGGTGCATGCCATCGGCGCCGAACCGAACGGGCTCAACATCAACGACAAGGTCGGGGCGACCGCGCCGCAGGCGCTGCAGCAGGCCGTGGTGGCGCAGGGGGCCGACCTAGGCGTTGCCCTCGACGGCGACGGCGACCGCCTCATGATGGTCGATGCCAAGGGGCGGCTCTACGACGGCGACCAGCTCCTCTACGTCATCGCCCGCAGCCGCCTGGCGAACGGCGGCCTCGCCGGCGTGGTCGGCACGCTGATGACCAATCTCGGCCTGGAGCACGCGCTGGCGAAGCTGGGTGTGCCCGTCGTGCGCGCCAAGGTCGGCGACCGCTACGTCCTGGAAACGCTCATCGAGCGCGGCTGGAAGCTGGGCGGCGAGAATTCCGGCCACATCATCTGCCTCGACCGCCACACCACGGGCGACGGCATCGTCTCGGCCCTGCAGGTGCTGGCGGCGCTGCGGCTGCAGCAGGTCAGCCTGGAGGCGGCCTGCGCCGACCTGACGCTGTATCCGCAGACCCTGGTCAACGTGAAGCTGCCCGGTGGTTTCGACTGGCAGCGGCGTCCGGAAATCGAATCGGCGCGCCTTGCGGCGGAAAAGGAACTGGGCGGCAGCGGCCGGGTGCTGCTGCGCGCCTCCGGCACCGAGCCGCTCCTGCGCGTGATGGTCGAGGGCCGCGAGGCGCAGCAGGTGGCGAGCCTGGCTAGGAACATCGCCGAAATCGTCCAGCGTATAGCGGCGTGATCGGCCTGCTGCAGCGGGTGTCTTCGGCGCGCGTCGACATCGGCAATGAGACTGCCGGCGCCATCGGGCGCGGCCTGCTGGTGCTGGTGTGCGCCGAGCGCGGTGACGACGAGTCAAGCGCCGGCCGTTTGCTCGAGCGATTGCTCAACTACCGCGTTTTTTCCGATGCGCTGGGCAAGATGAACCTGAGCCTGCGCGCCATCGGCGGCGGCCTGCTGTTGGTGCCGCAATTCACGCTCGCCGCCGATACCAACAGCGGCAACCGCCCCAGCTTCACGCCCGCCGCGCCGCCCGAGGAGGGGCGCAGGCTGTTCGATTTCCTTGTCTCCCGCGCAAATCAGCAGCATCCCGGCACCGCCAGCGGCCGCTTTGGCGCCGACATGCAGGTCAGCCTGACCAACGACGGCCCGGTGACTTTCTGGCTGCGTGTGCCGCCGGCAAACTTCTGATCCGTCTTTCAATTTGACCATGGCGTGGCCAAACGCTAAAATCCCGAGCTTTTGACGTTCCCGGATACGGGCAGGATTCTATGCGGCGCAAACTGGTGGCGGGCAACTGGAAGATGCATGGCGGGCTGGCCCGCAATCGCGATCTCCTGCAAAGCTTGGTGCAGGCCATCGGCAAGGGTGGCAGCGCCGATTGCGCCGTCTGTGTGCCCTTTCCCTATCTGGCCCAGACGCAAGAGTTGCTGAAGAGCACGGCCATCGCCTGGGGCGCGCAAACCCTGTCGGAGCATGCCCAGGGCGCTTACACGGGCGAGGTCAGCGCGGCCATGCTGGCCGATTTCGGCTGCCGCTACGCGATCGTCGGCCACTCCGAGCGGCGGAGCCTCTTTGGCGAGAGCAATGAGGCCGCTGCCGCGAAGTTCGCCGCGGCGGTGCAGGCCGGACTGACGCCGATACTCTGCCTGGGTGAAACCATCGAGCAACGGGAGGGCAATATTACCGAGCAGGTCATCGCCGCCCAACTCGACGCCGTAACGCAGACGGCCGGCATGAACGGCTTTGCCAATGCCGTGATCGCCTATGAGCCGGTGTGGGCGATCGGCACGGGACGAACCGCAACGCCGCAGCAGGCTCAGGAAGTGCATGCCTTCATTCGCGGACGGCTGGCAAAAAGCGACGCGATCGTGGCACAGCGGATTCAGATCCTCTACGGCGGCAGCGTCAAGCCACAAAATGCCGCTGAACTGTTCGGCATGGCGGACATCGATGGCGGCTTGATCGGAGGCGCTTCCCTGGTGGCGCAGGATTTCATCGCGATCTGCCAAGCAGCCGGCGCGCGCTAATTTTTTATCGATCGGAATGGCAATGGACGGCATTCTTTTTCCGCTGATTCTCACGGTGCACATCCTGGTGGGGGCGACTGTCATCGGCCTGGTCCTGCTGCAGCACGGCAAGGGGGCAGACATGGGGGCTGCGTTCGGCAGCGGCGCTTCCGGCAGCCTGTTCGGCGCCTCGGGTTCGGCCAACTTCCTCAGCCGCACGACGGCAATCCTGGCCACGGTATTTTTCCTGACCAGTCTGGGATTGAGCTATTTGGCGACGAATCGCACGCAGGCGCCAGGCAGCGTCATGGAACAGGTCAAGACGCAGCCGGCGGTCCCGCTTGAACAGGTTCCAACCCAACCGGCTGCGGCTGCGGCAGCGGACTCAAAAGCGAAGGAAATTCCGAAGTAAGCAATGCTGCGGCGCAAAAAGAAGGTATAATTATTTTTTGCGTCGTCATAAGAAACAGGTGGTTCAGCCACGAAGACGTGGCGGAAGCGCGGATTGCATGCCGACGTGGTGAAATTGGTAGACACGCTATCTTGAGGGGGTAGTGGCGAAAGCCGTGTGAGTTCGAGTCTCACCGTCGGCACCAGAATACTTGGAGTCCTGCCAGCTGGTCGGGCTCACTGTGATGTTGAACACGAAGGGCTCGGCGGAGTGGCTGGAAGGCATCCGCGCAGACTATGTTGGAAAACTACTTTCCTGTCCTCGTCTTCATACTCGTCGGCCTGGCCTTCGGGTGTGCCCCCATCCTTCTCGGCTGGCTGATTGCCCCGAACCGGCCCGACAGCGAAAAACTTTCCCCTTTCGAATGCGGCTTCGAGGCCTTCGAGGACGCGCGCATGAAGTTCGACGTGCGCTTCTACCTGATTGCCATCATCTTCATCCTGTTCGACCTGGAAATCGCCTTCCTTTTCCCGTGGGCGGTGATCTTCAAGGACATCGTCGCTTCCGACACCATGCGCCTGTTCGGCTTCTTCGAAATGATGATCTTCATCGGTATCCTGGTCATCGGCTACATCTACGCCTGGGCCAAGGGCGCGCTGGACTGGGAGTGAGCGGGCCATGAGCATCGAAGGCGTCCTGGAAAAGGGCTTCGTCACCACCACCCTCGATACCGTCATCAACTGGACGCGCACCGGCTCGATGTGGCCGATGACCTTTGGCCTGGCCTGCTGCGCCGTCGAGATGATCCATGCCGGCTGCTCGCGCTACGACCTCGACCGCTTCGGAATCGTTTTCCGCCCCAGCCCGCGCCAGTCCGACGTGATGATCGTCGCCGGCACCCTGACCAACAAGATGGCGCCGGCCCTGCGCAAGGTCTACGACCAGATGGCCGAGCCGCGCTGGGTGGTGTCGATGGGCTCCTGCGCCAACGGCGGCGGCTACTACCACTATTCCTACTCCGTCGTGCGCGGCTGCGACCGCATCGTGCCGGTGGACGTATACGTGCCGGGCTGTCCGCCGACGGCGGAAGCGCTGCTCTACGGGCTGATCCAACTCCAGAACAAGATCAAGCGCACCAGCACCATCGCGCGCTGAACACAGGCTGACGGAAAAACATGAGCGCCAGGCTCGAATCGCTTTGCCAGAATCTGCAGAACGTGCTTGGCGACCGCATCGCCGGCCTGAAGACGTCCCTCGGGGAAGTCACTCTCGAGGTTGCTGCCGGGCACTACCTCGAGACTGCGCGCATCCTGCGCGACCATCCCGACCTGCGCTTCGAGCAGCTGATGGACCTCACCGGCGTCGACTATTCGACCTGGGGCGAAGGCGCCTGGAGCGGCCCGCGCTTCGCCGCGGTGTGCCACCTGACTTCCGTGTCGAAGAACTGGCGCCTGCGCCTGCGCATCTTCGCGCCCGACGACGGCTTCCCGGTGCTGCCCTCGCTGGTCGGCCTGTGGAACAGCGCCAACTGGTACGAGCGCGAGGCGTTCGACTTGTACGGCATCCTCTTCGAGGGCCACCCCGACCTGCGCCGCATTCTTTCCGATTACGGCTTCGTCGGCCACCCCTTCCGCAAGGACTTCCCGATTTCCGGCTACGTCGAGATGCGCTACGACCCCGACCAGCGCCGCGTGGTCTATCAGCCGGTGACCATCGAGCCGCGCGAGAACACGCCGCGCATCATCCGCGAAGACAGCTATGGAGACGTCGGCCATGGCTGAGATCAGAAACTATACGATCAACTTCGGCCCGCAACACCCGGCGGCGCACGGCGTGCTGCGCCTTGTGCTCGAGCTGGACGGCGAGGTGATCGTCCGCGCCGACCCGCACATCGGCCTGCTGCACCGCGCCACCGAGAAACTGGCCGAGACCAAGACCTGGCTGCAGACGGTGCCCTACCTGGACCGCCTCGACTACGTCTCGATGATGTGCAACGAGCACGCCTACTGTCTGGCAGTGGAGAAACTGCTCGGCGTCGAGGTACCGCTGCGCGCCCAGTACATCCGCGTCATGATGGACGAGGTGACGCGCATCCTCAACCACCTGCTCAACATCGGCACCCACGCCCTCGACATCGGCGCCATGACCATGGTGCTGTACACCTTCCGCGAGCGGGAAGACCTGATGGACGTGTACGAGGCCGTCTCCGGCGCCCGCCTGCATGCCGCCTACTACCGCCCCGGCGGCGTCTACCGCGACCTGCCGGAGCGCATGCCGCAGTACGCCGAAAACAAGTTCAAGAACGCCGAGACCGTGCGGCGCCTGAACGAGGCGCGCCAGGGCTCGCTGCTCGACTTCCTCGAGGACTTCACCAACCGCTTCCCGACCTACGTCGACGAGTACGAGACGCTGCTCACCGACAACCGCATCTGGAAGCAGCGCACCGTCGGCGTCGGCGTCGTCTCGCCCGAGCGGGCGCTGGCGCTCGGTTTTACCGGCCCGATGCTGCGCGGCTCCGGCGTCGAGTGGGACCTGCGCAAGAAGCAGCCCTACGAGGTCTATGACCGCATGGAATTCGATGTGCCGGTCGGCGTGAACGGCGACTGCTACGACCGTTATCTCGTGCGCATCGAGGAGATGCGCCAGGCCAACCGCATCGTCAGGCAGTGCATCGACTGGCTGCGGAAAAACCCCGGCCCAGTGATCACCGACAACCACAAGGTGGCGCCGCCGCCGCGCGAGAAGATGAAGGCCGGCATGGAAGACCTGATCCATCACTTCAAACTGTTCACCGAGGGTATGCACGTGCCGCCGGGCGAAGTCTATGCCGCCATCGAGCACCCGAAGGGGGAGTTCGGCGTCTACGCCATCTCCGACGGCGGCAACAAGCCCTACCGCCTCAAGCTGCGCTCGCCGGGTTTCCCGCACCTTGCCGCCACCGACGAGATGGCGAAGGGCCATATGATCGCCGACGCCACCGCCATCATCGGCACCATCGACCTGGTGCTGGGCGACACGGATAGATAACGCCATGCTGAGTCAGGACGCATTCCGGAAAATCGACCGCGAGATCGCCAAGTACCCGGCGGAGCAGAAGCAGTCCGCCGTGATGGCGGCGCTGGCCATCGCCCAGATGGAGCAAGGCTGGCTGTCCACCGAGACCCTGGAAGAGGTGGCGTGCTACCTCGGCATGCCGCCGGTGGCGGTGTATGAAGTGGCGAGCTTCTACAACATGTACGACCTCGCTCCGGTCGGCAAGTACAAGATCACGGTGTGCACCAATCTGCCGTGCGCGCTCTCGGGCGGCGTGCATGCCGCCGACTACCTCAAGCAGAAACTCGGCGTCGGTTTCAACGAGACCACCGCCGACGGCAAGTTCACCCTGAAGGAAGGCGAGTGCATGGGTGCCTGCGGCGACGCGCCGGTACTGCTGGTGAACAACGTGCGCATGTGCAGCTTCATGCAGCCGGCGCGGATCGACGCGCTGCTTGGGGAGTGCGAGTAATGGGCGCGCTGGGCTTCATCCTGAACGCGGAAGAGGGCGAGCGCAGCTGGCGCCTCGCCGAGTACGTCAAGCGCGGCGGCTATGGCGCGCTGAAGAAGATCATCGCAGAGAATATTCCCGCCGACCAGATCGTCGGTGAATTGAAGAAGTCCTCGTTGCGCGGCCGCGGCGGCGCCGGCTTCCCGACCGGCCTCAAGTGGAGCTTCATGCCGCGCCAATTTCCGGGCGACAAATACGTCGTCTGCAACTCCGACGAGGGGGAGCCGGGCACCTTCAAGGACCGCGACATCCTGCGCTGGAACCCGCACATGGTGATCGAGGGCATGATCATCGCCGGCTACGCCATGGGTTGCGCGCGCGGCTACAACTACATCCACGGCGAGATCTGGGAGATCTACAAGCGCTTCGAGGAAGCACTCGATGAGGCGCGCGCCGCGAAGCTGCTCGGCAACAACATCCTCGGCTCCGACTTCAGCTTCGAACTGCAGGCCCACCACGGCTACGGCGCCTACATCTGCGGCGAGGAGACCGCGCTGCTCGAATCGATCGAGGGCAAGAAGGGCCAGCCGCGCTTCAAGCCGCCGTTTCCGGCGAGCTTCGGCCTCTACGGCAAGCCGACGACGATCAACAACACCGAGACCTTCGCCTCGGTGCCCTACATCATCAACGAGGGCGGCGACAGGTTCCTCGAGCTGGGCAAGCCGAACAACGGCGGCACCAAGCTGTTCTCCGTTTCCGGCCATGTCAACCGGCCCGGCAATTTCGAGGTGCCGATGGGCACGCCGTTCAAGGATCTCCTCGAGATGGCGGGCGGCGTGCGCGGCGGGCGCAAGCTGAAGGCGGTCATTCCCGGCGGTTCTTCCGCGCCGGTGCTGCCGGCCGAGATCATCATGGAATGCACGCTCGACTACGACTCCATCGCCAAGGCCGGCTCCATGCTCGGCTCGGGCGCGGTGATCGTCATGGACGAGACCACCTGCATGGTGAATGCCCTGCTGCGGCTCGATTATTTCTATTACGAGGAGTCCTGCGGCCAGTGCACGCCCTGCCGCGAGGGCACCGGCTGGCTGTGGCGCGTCGTCAAGCGCATCGAGCACGGCGAGGGCCGGCCCGACGACCTCGATCTGCTCAACAGCATCACCGACAACATCATGGGACGAACCATCTGCGCCCTCGGCGACGCCGCCTCCATGCCGGTAAAGAGCTTCATCAAGCATTTCAGGCCGGAATTCGAATACCACATCGAACACAAGCGCTGCCTCGTCCCGCCCGACGTGCAGCGCGTCGGCAGCGGCTTTTTCAAGGTGGCGTAGCTCATGCTGGAAATCGAGATCGACGGCAGGAAAACCGAGGTGGCCGACGGCAGCACCGTGATGGATGCCGCGCACCAGCTCGGCATCTTCATCCCGCACTTCTGTTATCACAAGAAGCTGTCCATCGCCGCCAACTGCCGCATGTGTCTGGTGCAGGTGGAAAAGGCGCCGAAGCCGCTGCCGGCCTGCGCCACGCCGGTCACCAACGGCATGAAGGTGATGACCCACTCGGAATTGGCGGTGCACGCCCAAAAAGGAGTGATGGAGTTCCTGCTCATCAACCACCCGCTCGACTGCCCGATCTGCGACCAGGGCGGCGAATGCCAGTTGCAGGATCTCGCCGTCGGTTACGGCCAGAGTGCCGCGCGCTACGAAGAAGAGAAGCGTGTGGTGGTGAACAAGAACCTCGGCCCGCTCATCGCCACCGATATGACGCGCTGCATCCACTGCACCCGCTGCGTCCGCTTCACGCAGGAGATTGCCGGCCTGATGGAGCTCGGTCAGGCCTTCCGCGGCGAGCACGCCGAGATCATGCCCTTCATCGAGAAGACGGTGGATTCCGAGCTGTCCGGCAACGTCATCGACCTATGCCCGGTCGGCGCCCTGACCTCGAAACCCTTCCGCTTCGCCGCCCGCACCTGGGAGCTGTCGCGCCGCAAGTCGGTCAGCCCGCACGACGGCCTCGGCGCCAACCTGATCGTCCAGGTCAAGCACGACAAGGTGCTGCGCGTCCTGCCGCTGGAGAACGAGGACGTCAACGAGTGCTGGCTGTCGGACAAGGACCGCTTCTCCTACGAGGCCCTGAATTCCGATGCCCGTTTGACCCGGCCGATGCTCAAGCAGTGCGGCGAATGGCGCGAGGTGGATTGGCAGACGGCACTGGAATTCATCGGCACCGATTTGAAGCGCGTGGTGCGCGAGCATGGCGCCGCCTCGGTCGGCGCGCTCGCCTCGCCGCATGCCACGCTGGAAGAACTCCATCTCCTGCAGAAATTCGTGCGCGGCGCCGGCAGCGAGAACGTCGACTGCCGTCTCCGCCAGACTGACTTTTCCCTCGACGGCAAGGGTGTGACGCCCTGGCTGGGCCTGCCCGTCGCCGAGATCCCGGCGCTGGACCGCGTCCTGGTCGTCGGCAGCTTCCTGCGCAAGGACCATCCGCTGATCGCCCAGCGCCTGCGCCAGGCGGCGAAGAAATTCACCCGCGTCAGCCTGCTGCACGTCGCCGACGACGACCAGCTGATCGCTCTTCAAGCCAAGTCCATCGTCGCGCCGTCGGCGCTGGCAGCCGAACTGGCCGGCATCGTCAAGGCGGCGGCCGAAGCGAAGGGCGCCACGATCGATGCGAGGCTGGCGGGCGTGCAGCCTTCCGCTGCCGCAAAACAGATCGCCGAAAGCCTCGTCTCGGGCGAGAAGGGCGCAGTTTTCCTCGGCAACTTTGCCCAGCAGCATGCCCAGGCGGCGACGCTGCATGCTCTGGCGCAGCAGTTGGCCGCGATCACCGGCGCACGCTTCGGGTATCTCGGCGAGGCGGCCAACTCGGTCGGGGGCTACGTCGCCAACGCCGTGCCGGGCGCGCAGGGTCTTAATGCCGCGCGCATGCTGGCCGAGCCGCGCAAGGCCTATTTCGTCCTGCACGCCGAACCCGAACTCGACTGCGCCAATCCGCAGCAGGCGCTGGCCGCGCTGAAGGGCGCAGACTTGGTGGTGGCGCTGACGCCGTTCAAGACCCGCGCCGTCGACTACGCCCATGTGATCCTGCCGATCGCGCCGTTCACCGAAACCTCCGGCACTTTCATCAATACCGAAGGTCGCGTGCAGAGCTTCAATGCCGTGGTGAAACCGCTGGGCGAGACGCGCCCGGCGTGGAAGGTGCTGCGCGTGCTGGGCAACCTGCTCGGCCTGCCCGGATTCGAACAGGAGAGTTCCGAAGCCGTGCGCGCCGAAGTCCTCGGCGGCAAGCCCGCCTCGGTGGCCGAACGACTGAACAACCAGGCCGACGGCGTCGCCCTCAATCTGGCCGCACCTGCGCCTGCGTTGCAGCGCATTGCCGACGTGCCGATCCATTTCGCCGATCCGCTGGCGCGCCGTGCCCCGTCGCTGCAAAAGACGCGAGATGCGGCGCCGCCCGCCGCGCGCATGAATGCCGCCACGCTGGCGAAGCTGGGCCTTGCCGCCGGCGCGCAAGTAAAAGTCAGTCTCGGCGGGACGGCGATTCTTGCCGCCCAGCTCGATGCCGGCGTGCCCGACGGCTGCGTGCGTGTCGCTGCCGGCCACGAACTGACTTCCGGCCTCGGCCCGATGCAGGGCGAACTCACCGTGGAGCGCGCCTGATGGAAGCCCTGGTCCTCCAATTTTTCCAGTGGTTCTGGAACCTGTTCGGCGTGTGGGATCCGCTGTGGGCCGCCGTCCAGCCGGTCTGGCCGCTTGTGTGGGTGGTGATGAAGATCGTCGCCATCCTGGTGCCGCTGATGCTGTCCGTGGCCTACCTGACCTTCTGGGAACGCAAGATCATCGGCTGGATGCAGGTACGCATCGGCCCCAACCGCGTTGGCCCGTGGGGATTGCTGCAGCCGATCGCCGACGGCATGAAGCTGTTCTTCAAGGAAGTGCTGGTGCCGACCGGCGCCAACAAGGCGCTGTTCTTCGTCGGGCCGGTGATGGCCATTGCGCCGGCCCTGGCCGCCTGGGCGGTGGTGCCGTTCTTCGACGGCGGGGCGCTGGCCAACATCGACGCCGGCCTGTTCTACGTCCTGGCCATGACCTCGATGGGCATCTATGGCGTCATCATCGCCGGCTGGGCTTCCAACTCGAAGTACCCCTTCCTCGGCGCCATGCGCGCCTCGGCGCAGATGGTGTCCTACGAGATCGCCATGGGCATGGCCCTGGTGACGGTGCTGATGATCTCCAACAGCCTCAACCTCTCCGACATCGTGCGCGCCCAGGGCCGCGGCTGGTTCGCCGACCACGGCGCCGGCTTCCTCTCCTGGAACTGGATCCCGCTGCTGCCGATGTTCGTCGTGTATTTCATTTCCGGCGTGGCCGAGACCAACCGCGCGCCCTTCGACGTGGTCGAGGGCGAATCGGAGATCGTCGCCGGCCACATGGTCGAGTTTTCCGGCATGGCCTTCGCCATGTTCTTCCTCGCCGAATACGCCAACATGATCCTGGTGGCGACGCTCACCTCGGTCCTGTTCCTCGGCGGCTGGCTGTCGCCGGTCGGCTTCCTGCCGGACGGCTTCCACTGGCTGGCGCTGAAGATTTCGTTCTTCCTGTTCCTGTTCCTGTGGTTCCGCGCCACCTTCCCGCGCTATCGCTACGACCAGATCATGCGCCTGGGCTGGAAAGTGTTCGTGCCGCTGACCCTGGCGTGGATCGCCGTCATCGGCACCTGGATGGTGTCGCCGTTCAACATCTTCAAATGAGGATCCGAGAGATGGGTGCCAGGGACTTCCTCAACAGCCTGCTCCTGAAGGAGCTCTTCAAGGGCCTGTCCGTCACCGGGCGCTACTTGTTCGCGCCGAAGATCACGGTGCAGTACCCGGAGGAGAAGACGCCGCAGAGCAATCGCTTCCGCGGCCTGCACGCCCTGCGCCGCTACCCGAACGGGGAAGAGCGCTGCATCGCCTGCAAGCTGTGCGAGGCGGTGTGCCCGGCGATGGCCATCACCATCGAGTCGGCCGAGCGCGTGGACGCGAACGGGCAGACTTCGCGCCGCACCACGCGCTACGACATCGACCTGACCAAGTGCATCTTTTGCGGCTTCTGCGAAGAGGCCTGTCCGGTGGACGCCATCGTCGAGACGCGCGTGCTGGAGTATCACGGCGAGAAGCGCGGCGACCTCTATTACACCAAACAGATGCTGCTGGCGGTGGGCGACAGGTACGAGGCGCAGATCGCCGCCGACCGCGAGCAGGACGCCAGGTTCCGGTGACGCCCATGGACTTCAAGACTGCGCTCTTCTACATTCTTTCGACCATCCTGGTGGTCGCGGCGCTGCGCGTCGTCACCTCGCGCAATCCGGTGCATGCCGTGCTGTTCCTGGTGCTCGCCTTCTTCAACGCCAGCGGCCTCTGGTTGTTGCTGCAGGCGGAGTTCCTCGCCATCGCCCTGATCGTCGTCTACGTCGGCGCGGTGATGGTGCTGTTCCTCTTCGTCGTCATGATGCTCGACATCAACCTGGAGCGGCTGCGCCAGGGCTTCTGGGGCAACCTCTGGCTGGGCGGGCCGATCGCCGTGCTGATGGTGGTCGAGATGGTGGCGGTGCTCTCCGCGCGCAGCTTCGGCCTGGAGGCCATGCCGGCGCCGGCCGCGACGGCCGGCTCCAATACCAGGGCGCTGGGCGCGGCCATCTACACCGAATATTTCTATCCCTTCGAGCTGGCCTCGGTGATCCTGCTGGTGGCGCTGATCGCTGCCGTCGCGCTCAACCTGCGCCAGCGCCGCGACAACAAGCAGCTGCACCCCTCCGAGCAGATCGCCGTCAGGCGCCAGGACCGCGTGCGCATCGTCGCCATGCCCTCGGAGAAGGAATAAACCATGCCCAGCCTGAACCACTTCCTGATTCTCGGCGCCGTCCTTTTCTCGATCGGCGTGGTCGGCGTCTTCCTCAACCGGAAGAACCTCATCGTCCTGCTGATGGCCATCGAGCTGATGCTGCTCGCCGTCAACATGAACTTCGTCGCCTTCGCACATTTCCTCGGCGACATGGGCGGCCAGGTCTTCGTCTTCTTCATCCTGACGGTCGCCGCAGCCGAGGCCGCCATCGGCCTCGCCATCCTGGTCGTGCTGTTCCGCAATCTGCGCACGATCCACGTTGACGACCTCGACAGCCTGCAGGGATAACAATGGACATGCACCCGCTTGCCCTTTACGTACCGCTGGCACCGCTGGCCGGCGCCGTCATCGCCGGCCTGTTCGGCAAGGCCATCGGCCGTGCCGGCGCCCACTGGATCACCAGCCTCGGCGTGGCGGTGTCGCTGGTTCTTTCCTGGCTGATCTTCCAGGACGTCGATGCCGGCCAGATCTACAATGCCGCGGTCTACACCTGGGCCAGCAGCGGCGGCATCAGCTTCGAGGTCGGCTTCCTCATCGACAAGCTCACCGTGACCATGATGCTGGTGGTCAACTTCGTCTCGCTGATGGTGCACATCTACACCATCGGCTACATGGCCCATGACGAAGACAACTGGCCGGCCGGCAGCCGCGCCGGCACCCACAGCTACCAGCGCTTCTTCGCCTACATCTCGCTGTTCACCTTCTCGATGCTGATGTTGGTGATGAGCAACAACTTCCTGCAGCTGTTCTTCGGCTGGGAGGCGGTGGGCCTGGTCTCCTACCTGCTGATCGGCTTCTGGTCGTGCCGGCCGACGGCGGTCTATGCCAACCTGAAGGCCTTTCTGGTCAACCGCGTCGGCGATTTCGGCTTCCTGCTCGGCATCGGCCTGATCGCCGCCTACTGCGGCTCGCTCGGCTACGGCGAGGTCTTCGCCCAGTCGCAGAAACTGGCCGGCACGACGATCGAGCTGATTCCCGGCGCGCCCTGGGTGCTCGTCACGGTCGTCTGCATCTGCCTGTTCGTCGGCGCCATGGGCAAGTCTGCGCAGTTCCCGCTGCATGTCTGGCTGCCCGACTCGATGGAAGGCCCGACGCCGATCTCCGCGCTGATCCACGCCGCCACCATGGTGACGGCCGGCATCTTCATGGTTTCGCGCATGTCGCCGCTGTTCGAGCTGTCGGACGCGGCGCTCTCCTTCGTCATCGTCATCGGCGCCATCACCGCCTTCTTCATGGCGCTGATCGCCATCGTGCAGACCGACATCAAGCGCGTCGTCGCCTATTCGACCCTGTCGCAGCTCGGCTACATGACCACCGCGCTGGGCGCCTCGGCCTACTCGGCGGCGATGTTCCACCTCGCCACTCATGCCTTCTTCAAGGCGGTGCTATTCCTCGGCGCCGGCTCGGTGATCATCGCCATGCACCACGAACAGGACATGCGCAGGATGGGTGGCCTGAGGAAGTACATGCCGATCACCTATCTCACGGTGCTGGTCGGCGCACTGGCCAATGCCGGCTTCCCGCCCTTCGCCGGCTTCTTTTCCAAGGATTCGATCATCGAGGCGGTGCATTTGTCCACCACGGCCGGTGCCGGCTTCGCCTATGTGCTGCTCCTGGCCGGCGTTTTCGTCGGCGGCTTCTACTCCTTCCGCCTGGTGTTCTTTGCCTTCCACGGCAAGGAGCGTTTCCGCGAGGCGCCGGCGCACGATGCGCATGGCCACGATGCGCATGGGCATGATGACCATGGCCATCATGGACCGATTGAGCCGAAGGAATCCCCCTGGGTGGTCACCATGCCGCTGATCCTGCTGGCCATCCCCTCGGTCATCGCCGGCTGGGCAATGATCGGGCCGGCGCTGTTCGGCAATTATTTCGGCGGCGCCATTTTCATCGCCCCCGAGCATCCCGCCATCGCCGCCATGAAGGCCGGCTTTCATGGCGCCTTCGGCATGATCACGCACGGCTTGCTGACGCCGCCGTTCTGGCTGGCGCTGGCCGGTGCGGTGACGGCCTGGTACCTCTACATCGCGCGTCCCGACCTGCCGGCCGTGATCAAGCAGAAGTCGGGCGTGCTGGCGCGCATCCTCGAGGAGAAATACGGCTTCGACCGCTTCAACGACTGGTTCTTCGCCGGCGGGTCGCGCCTCATCGGCCGCGGCCTGTGGAAGGGCGGGGACCAGGCAGTGATCGACGGCCTGGCGGTGAATGGCTCGGCCAAGGTGGTCGGCTGGATCGCCTCGATTGTCCGCCTGTTCCAGTCGGGCTACATCTACCAGTATGCGTTCTCCATGATCATCGGCGTGTTCGTGCTGCTGACCTTGTGGATGAACCGGGCCTAGGAAAACAAGAATGTCTGGTCTTCCCTTGCTGAGTCTCGCGATCTGGCTGCCCATCGCCGGCGGCCTGCTGGTGCTCGCCACCGGCTCCGACCGCAACGCGGGCCTGGCGCGCCTGCTCGCCCTCGTCGTGGCGGCGGCCGGCTTCCTCGTCACCCTTCCGCTCTACATCGGTTTCGATGCGACCACCAGCGCCATGCAGTTTACCGAGCTGCGCTCGTGGATCCCGCGTTTCAACATCCATTACCAGCTCGGCGTGGATGGCATCTCGGTGCTGTTCATCCTGCTCAACAGCTTTTTCACGCCGCTGGTGGTGCTGGCCGGCTGGAAAGTGATCGAGGAGAAGGTGGCGCAGTACATGGCGGCCTTCCTCATCATGTCCGGTCTCATGAACGGCATCTTCTCCGCGCTCGACGCCGTGCTGTTCTACGTGTTCTTCGAGGCTTCGCTGATCCCGATGTACATCATCATCGGCGTCTGGGGCGGACCGAACCGGGTCTACGCGGCGTTCAAGTTCTTCCTCTACACGCTGCTCGGCTCGCTGCTGATGCTGGTCGCGCTGATCTGGCTCTTCTACCAGTCCGGCTTCAGCTTCAACCTGCTCGACTGGCACGCCCTGCCGATCCCGCTCGAGGCGCAGAAACTGCTGTTCTTCGCCTTCCTGGCCGCCTTTGCCGTCAAGGTGCCGATGTGGCCGGTGCATACCTGGCTGCCGGACGCCCACGTCGAGGCGCCGACCGGCGGCTCGGTGGTGCTGGCCGCCATCATGCTGAAGCTGGGCGCCTACGGCTTCCTGCGCTTCTCGCTGCCGATCGCGCCGGATGCATCGCGCGAGCTGGCCTGGCTGATGATCACGCTGTCGCTGATCGCCGTGGTGTATATCTGCTTCGTCGCCCTGGTGCAGGCCGACATGAAGAAGCTGATCGCCTATTCGTCGGTCTCGCACATGGGCTTCGTCACGCTCGGCTTCTTTCTCTTCAACGCGCTCGGCGTCGAGGGCGCCCTGGTGCAGATGATCTCGCACGGCTTCGTCTCGGGCGCCATGTTCCTCTGCATCGGCGTGCTCTACGACCGTGTGCACAGCCGGCAAATCGCCGACTACGGCGGCGTGGTGCATACCATGCCGAAGTTTGCCGCCTTCTTCGTGCTCTTCGGCATGGCCAATTCCGGCCTGCCGGCCACCAGCGGCTTCGTCGGCGAGTTCATGGTGATTCTCGGCGCGGTCAAGTACAACTTCTGGATCGGTTTCACCGCCGCCGTCACCCTGATCCTCGGTGCCGCCTATACCCTGTGGATGATCAAGCGCGTGGTGTATGGCCCGGTTGCCAACCCTCACGTCGCGGAAATGGCCGATGTCAATGCGCGTGAGTTTGCCATCCTGGCGGTGCTGGCGCTGTGCGTGCTGGGCATGGGCCTCTACCCGCTGCCGTTCACCGACGTGATGCACGCTTCGGTGGACAACCTGCTGAAGCACGTCGCCGTGCCCAAGCTCTGAGGACGGACGAGACATGAATTTCGTGATGCCCGATCTCTACCCCGCCTCGGCGGAGATTTTCATCCTGCTGATGGCCTGCGTGCTGCTGGTCGTCGACGTCGCCGCCGGCAAGGGCCGCCGCTGGCTGGCCTATCTGCTGGCGCAGCTCACGCTGGCTGGCTGCTTCGGCATTACCCTGGCGACCCTCGACGGCCAGGGCGTGACGACATTCAGCAACATGTTCGTCGACGACCTGTTCGCCGACTTCCTCAAGCTGGTGCTTTATCCTGCGGTGGCGGTGATGCTGGTGTATAGCCGCGAATACCTGGCCGCACGCAACCTCGACAAGGGCGAGTTCTACGTGCTGGTGCTGTTCGCCACGCTGGGCATGATGGTGATGATCTCGGCCTGTCATTTCCTGACCCTTTACCTCGGTCTGGAAATGCTCGCCCTTTCGCTGTACGCCCTGGTGGCGATAGACCGGGACTCGGCCCGCGCGACCGAAGCGGCGATGAAGTATTTCGTTCTTGGCGCCATGGCGTCCGGCCTGCTGCTGTATGGCATGTCCATGGTATACGGCGCGGTCGGCAGCCTGGAACTCTTCGAGATCGGCCAGCGCATCGCCACGGGAAGCGGCAACAAGACGGTGCTAGTGTTCGGCCTGGTCTTTATCGTCGCCGGACTCGCCTTCAAATTGGGCGTGGTGCCCTTCCACATGTGGATTCCCGACGTCTATGAAGGCGCGCCGACGGCGGTGACCCTGTTCATCGGTTCCGCCCCGAAATTGGCCGCCTTCGCCATCGCCATGCGCCTGCTGGTCACGGGCCTGGCCGAGCTGGCCCAGCACTGGCAGGTGATGCTGATGATCCTCGCCGCCCTGTCGATTGCCCTGGGCAACCTGGCGGCCATCGCGCAGACCAATCTCAAGCGGATGCTGGCCTATTCGACGATTTCCCACATGGGGTTCATGCTGCTCGGCCTGCTCTCCGGCATCGTCGGCGGCGATCCGCGCTTTGCCCTGAACGCCTACAGTTCGGCGATGTTCTACGCCATCGCCTACGTGCTGATGAGCCTGGGTTCCTTCGGCATGATCCTGCTGCTCTCGCGCGCCGGCTTCGAGGCGGAAAATATCGCGGATTTCAAGGGCCTCAACAAGCGCAGCCCGTGGTTCGCCGCCATCATGATGATCCTCATGTTCTCCCTGGCCGGCATTCCCTTCTTTGTCGGCTTCTTCGCCAAGTTCGCCGTGCTGCAGGCGGTGGTCGCCGCCAACCTGACCTGGCTGGCGGTGTATGCCGTGCTGTTCTCCCTGGTCGGCGCCTTCTACTACCTGCGCGTGGTCAAGGTGATGTATTTCGATGCGCCGACCGACACCGCGCCGCTCCAGGCGCCGCGCGACATGCGCGTCCTGCTGTCCATCAACGGCCTGGCCGTGGCCTTGGTCGGCCTGCTTCCGGAAGGCGTGCTGAAGTACTCGATCTACGCCACCTATACCTTCCTGGTCGGCAGCTGAGACCGCCGATCCCCTCAGACGGCGCCGGCAAATTCGGCTTTTGCCGCTCTTGCTGCGCGCGCCTCCGCCGCCGAATAAGCCTTGCCTGACCAGAGCATGCGATAGACGGGCTCCTCATTGCCGTTTTCGCATAGTTCCAAGGCATGGCGGAACAGCGGCTGAAAGGTCGGGCTGCGGTGCGAGGCCTCGTGTTCGGCGAATGAGCGCCAGAAGGTGACGATCAGCGCCTCCCGGTCCTTCAGGTGGCTATCTACCGCCTGTCCGATTGTGCTGCCCTCGTTGGAAATCATGCCGGAATTGAGGACGACAAAGCCGCCGACGAAACCGGTGTCGGAGTGGTAGGTTTTCACGTTTTCGCAGAGTACGGCGATCCGTTCCTCGAGATCGTCGACGCTATACTCGGGCTTCAGCAGCACGCGGTTTACCGTTACCACCCCTTCGTCGTTGAAGCCAGGAATGAAACCGGACATGGCCTTCCTCCATTAAGTAAATAAGAGAATCCTTATAATAGACCAATTTAGTAGGAAATGTAAATTATTTATGCCTGATGTAAATAAGCCTAGAAAAGACAATTTGTTACGCGAATTTTGCGTGAACAGGGAGGAGGTTTTTCGCGGCCAGTTGTTGCACGTCAGACGGGATACGGTGCGCTTGCCCGACGGCACCCAGGCGATACGGGAATTCGTTGCCCATCCCGGGGCGGTAGTGATGATCGCCGAATTGCCCGACGGCAAGCTGCTGTTCGAGCGGCAGTTCCGCTATCCCCTCGACCGCGTTTTTCTGGAATTGCCGGCCGGCAAGATCCACCCAGGCGAAGACACGCTGGTCACGGCCCGGCGTGAACTGCAGGAGGAAACGGGTTACGTGGCCGAACGCTGGCACAGGCTCGGCATGCTCCATCCCTGCATCGGCTATTCCGACGAGCATATCGAGATTTTCCTGGCGCGCGGCTTGTCCCATGTCGGGCAGGCGCTCGACGACGGCGAATTCCTCGAAGTGCATGCGCTCGATCTTGGTGAAGCCATTGATGCGGTGCGCGACGGGCGGCTGACCGATGGCAAGAGCGTCGCCGGCCTGCTCTGGGCCGAGCGGGCGCTCGATGGCCGCTGGCCATTGCCCGAGGCAATCAAATAATCAGTATTTCAGCGAATACTTATAGCGTGTAAAATCAGATCCGCGGCAAGCGGACGGGATTGGGTGGAGACGAGGCATGAAGCAAGGCATAACCGTGCTGAAGCAGCCGGAGGGCGAGGCGCACCAGAACGAGATCAACCGGATCCAGGCCCTGCGCGTCCTGTCCGAAGTCACTGCCACGCTCGCCTCCGAATACGATCTCGAGGCGCTGCTCGACCGCTTTCTCGGCATGATGGTACGGCTCTCCGGCGCTTCGGCCGGTATCGTGCGCGTGCTCACCAGCGACGGCCGCCACCTGAAGCTCGCCGCCTCGCAGGGGCTGCCACCGGAGCTGGTCGAGACCGAACGCCTGGTCGATATCAACTGTGGCGCCTGCGGCGCCGCGCTGCACAACGACGAGATCAGGCAGACCTTCGATCTCAAACCCTGCGCCGCCCGCACCGGCCAGTCTTTTTTCGGCGCCTGCCGCTCGATGGTCGTCGTCCCGCTCGAGCACAACGGGCGCCTGCTCGGCGTCTACAACCTCTACATGACCGAGGAGCGGGCGATTCCCGAGGAGGTGTCGCTGCTGTTTCGCTCGATCAGCGAGCACCTCGCCATGGCCCTCGAGAATACCCGGCTGATGCGCGAGAACCTGCGCATGACGCTGATGAACGAACGGCAATTGATGGCCAACGAGGTTCACGACTCGCTGGCGCAGACCATGGCCTACATGAAGATGCGCATCGAGTTGCTGCGCGAGGCCCTGCTCGGCTACGAGAGCGGCAAGGCGCTCAAGTATTCGACCGACATCCAGCAGGCGCTCGACGAGGCCTACGCCAGCCTGCGCGAACTGCTCACCCAGTTCCGCAACCGCATGGATCCGCTCGGCCTCGAGCATGCCCTCAAGGAGCTCGCCGCCGGCTACTTCGACCGCACCGGCGTGCAGCTGGATTTCGAGAACCGGATTCCGGACCTCAATCTCAGCGTAGACCAGGAGGTGCAGGTTTTTCACATCCTGCAGGAGGCGTTGTCCAACGTCGCCCGTCATGCGGGGGCGAAGAACGCCTGGCTCACCCTCGAGGTTGTCGACGACCAGTATGCCTTCACCGTCGAGGACGATGGCCGCGGCGTCTTCGTCATGGGCGCCGCGCCCGACCTGCGCCATCATTTCGGCATCAGCATCATGAGCGAGCGCGCCCAGCGCCTCGGCGGCAACATCGAGATCGGCAACCGGCCGCAGGGCGGCGCGCGCCTGCGCCTGCTGGTGCCGACGCGCCCGGAAAAGACGCCATGAGCGAAGATGCCATCAAGGTCATGCTGGTCGACGACCACACCCTGTTCCGCAAGGGCCTGGCGGAACTGCTCGACGGCCGCGACACCATCGACGTGGTCGCCGCTACCGGCCAGCCGGCCGAGGCGGCACGCCTGATCGAGGAAGCCCAGCCCGACGCCCTCGTGCTCGACCTCAACATGCCGCCGCACGGCGGGCTGGCGCTGCTGCGCGAGCTGCAGGCGAAGGGCTGGGCCAAGCCGACCCTGATCCTCACCGTCAGCGACGCCGAGGACGACCTCGCCAACGCCATGCGCGCCGGCGCGCGCGGCTACCTGCTGAAGGACATGGAGCCGGACGACGTCGTCGATGCCATCCAGCGCGCCGTGCGCGGCGAGACCGTGGTGGCGCCGACCATGACGCTGAAGCTGGTCAACCTCCTGCAGGGCGGCGGCAGCAAGAACGCCGCGCGCGAGAACCTGCTGGCGCAGCTTACCGCGCGCGAGCGGGAAATCCTCGAGCACCTCGCCCAGGGCCAGTCGAACAAGGCCATCGCCCGGTCGCTGGACATTTCCCACGACACCGTCAAGCTGCACGTGCGCCACATCCTGTCCAAGCTCAACCTCACCTCGCGCGTCGAGGCGGCGGTGTTCGCCGTCGAACAGAAAATGGCGCCGCGGCCTAAATAGCGCCGTCTTGCGGAGACTGACTTTCGCGGGGGCGGAATGCTGGTCCCCTCGACAGGAATCGAACCTGTATTTGCCGCTTAGGAGGCGATTTAACATTCTTTCATTGACAATGAGTTAGGCAAAAAAATAGAATAGTTGGCACAGCATTGGCACAATCATTAAACGCTAATATATGGCCACAATTCGCAAGCGCGGAGAGTTCTCCTGGCACGTTCAGGTTCGAGTGCGCGGCTACCCGGCGCAGACGAAAACCTTCATCAAGCACGAGGATGCAGTCGCGTGGGCGAAGGAGACCGAAGTCGCCATGCAGCGCGGCCTGTTCTTCGATCGCTCCCCAGCCGAGCGCACAACGGTTGCCGATCTCGTAAAGCAATATCGAGAAGAGGTCCTGCCGTCGAAGCGCGGCCGTCACTTCGGGCCCTGTCTCGATGCCATCGAGGCGGAGTTCGGGCCCTATGCCGTGGCCAGTGTCACGTCATCAGCGATAGCGACTTGGCGCGACAAGGGCCTCAAGAAAGAAAAGCTGGCCGCCAGCACGGTCAGAAAGCGCATAAACACCCTTTCAAAGCTGCTCGACCTGGCGAGCAAGGAATGGGGCTGCCCGATCGCCGCAAACCCCGTGAAGCAGGTATCGAAGCCCCCCGAGCGCAATGCGCGCTCCCGCCGGTTGTCGCCGATAGAAGCCAAGTGGCTTCTTGTCGGCGCCGATGAATCCGAGAATCCTCAGCTGAGACCATTGATCGAGACCGCGATTGAAACGGGCGCGCGCCTGGGTGAGCTGCTGAGCATCGAGCGCAAGGATGTGGATCTGAAGGCCGGCGTCCTCACTGTCCGCGGTCTGAGCGGGGAGGGGAGCAAGAATGGCGAGATCCGCCGCGTTCCTTTGACCAAGCGGGCGAGGGTAGTGCTCAAAGCGCTGCCGGCCGGAATCAACCAGTCGCGGGTTTTCTACAGCTGGGGTAGCCCGGAAGCGACCCGAATTGTCTGGCAGAAGACGCTGAGGCGGGCGAAGACGGCATATCACGAGAGTTGCCGCAAGGCCGGCAAGAAACCGGAGCCTGGCGTCTTCGAGGATATGGTGTTCCATGACCTGAGGCACGAGGCTGCCAGCCGGCTCGCCGGCAAGCTTTCAGCACAGGAGCTTTGCAAAATGATGGGCTGGAAAACGCTGCAGATGGCGATGCGCTACTACCATCCGACTGCCGAAGACCTGGTGAAAAAGGTAGGCTGATGGGCTCCCTATTGCGCATCGGCCCATGGCGGGTGATGATTTACACTCGCGATCACGGCCCGGCGCATGTGCATGTCGTTGGCCCTGAGGGTCGGGGGCGGATAGCCCTCAACTGCCCGGAGGGGCCACCGGTGCCGATCGATGGTTACGGAATCGATGGAGCGACGCTGCGAAGAATCGTTGATCTGGTTGCCGGCGACATTGCCCGGCTATGTGAGGAATGGAGGTTGGTTCATGGAAACGATTGACGAGCAAATCGCCCGCGCCCTCGATCGCGGCGCAAGAGCCGCGGCAACGGAACCTCGCGCCATTGCGGTTCGTCTCGATGCGGAGCGCCGGCGCCTGGTACTTGAGCTCGAGGGAGGGGCCGAGCTCTCCATCCCCGTCACTGCCCTTGGCTTCGCGCCCGACGCCGACCTTACAGGGGTGAGAGTGGAAGGGGCGGGATTCGATCTCTATTTCCCGGCAATCGACGAAGGCGCTTTCGTTCCGGATCTTGCGCGGGCTGCGATCGAGCATCGATTAGCGGCGTGAGCGTTTCAAGTCTCCTGCTTCAATATTCGACAAGGAGGAGCATATGGGCAGCTATGGTGAAAGCGCTGGCCTCGCGATCGCGGATCGAAAAATTCGCCAAGCCCAGGAAGAAAACGAAAAACTGCGTGGCGCACTCACACAGTGGAAGCAGCACGCCCAGCAACTACAGGCCACTCTGGATGAGCAGGTAATCGAGACGGCCAGAATGGAAGTGCTTAGGGCAACACTGCTAACTGAGTTATTGAAAGTCGCCCCGAATCATTGGCTGAACGACCGCGAAGCGCGCGTCAAGCTCGCCAACGACAAGACTCTCGTGTCGAAGGTAGTTACCGAAATGGGGCGCCCCGATTTGGCCGATAGGGTCTAATTCACTATCCCCCTTTCTGTCTCGTGCCGGACTTCTGCTGAGCCAATGCGGCCTCGGCGTTCTCCTTGATGTCGGCAAACTCATCAGCAAGCCTTTTGTCAGTCAGCTGTTGATTCTCGATTTGCGCAAGATCGCCGCCTGCCTTAAGTCGCGCTTCCTCGGACAACGACATATCGCCAGCCGCAGCCTTCAGTCCCGCAACGCTCCTTGTTTCGCCGGCTCGCTTTGCTGCCCCTGCCTTTCGATTCAATGTCTGCTTGTTGTTCTTCATGCGGTTCCCCTTCGTAAAAATCAGTCGAAAACACGTCGCAAAAAACACCTTGATGAATCGCTGGATGCCGCTCCAGTAGCGAAGCGCAGAAAACAGTCGGAAACAGGTTGTAAAGAAGTCATTGCACCGGCGATCGCTCAGAATTGATTCTCGTGTTGCGCGCTTTTCCGACGCGTTTCCGACGTGTTAGGTCGGTGAAAAAGCACCGTCGTGCAGGTCGAGCAGTCCGGCTGCTTCGACCTCGAGGCCAGGCAGCGGCTGCAGGTCCAGGCGCTGGCGGCTTCGAGTGCCGCTTGCGCGGCTTCCTTGGCTCCTTCCGGCAACATGGTGACTCCTCTCTCAATTGGTCTTCGAATGCGGTAGGGGGTCTATCCCCTCCCCAATGCCGTCCCTAGGGCACCCCTTCAGGGATCGCTATAGGGTAGGCATGCTTTGATCGCCGATCAAAGCATGCTTAAGGGCTTGAAGCGAATTGCGATATTGACTCTGCTTCAATCGTCGTAGAGCAGGCATCAATATATTTACGTAATTCGTCATGCGGGTGATGCTGGTTCTCTTGAAGACGGCTGACGGAAAATTCTGCGGGATCTCTTCACAGAGGACACGGGCCGGAATTGCTCCTGGACGTACAAATCCGCCCAGTCGCTGATTGGGGCGCCGTAGTATCGGCGCGCCACGGGCCGCGCCCCTCGGCGAAGCTCGAGCCCTTCGCGTGCAGCCTTCGTCATTGTGAGCAGCCGAATGCCGTACTTTTCGAGGCATTTCTGGAAGGCATCCCCCGCGGCAAGGCCAAGGGTTTGAGGATTTCCGTTAAGACCTTCCTGAAGGAATGTCATCCAGCGAATTGTCGAGGACACCCGGTGCTTCAACCCAGTAACGTCTGCCATATATTCTTCCCCTTGTTCAGTGCATCACCGTCTTCGCCTTCTCGGCGCGTGCGGCGCGCACTCGGGCCACCGCTGCCTCCGATTTCTTCCGTTCCTCGGGATCTACCACCCGCATCTCGCGGATCCCCGGAGGCCTGCGCGCCGGCTTGCGGCCGGCGAGGATGAGCCGGATCTCGGCCTGCAGGAGATCGACTCGTGTGCCCGCCTGGTGCGCCCAGCGCAACGCGTCGTCGTGCTTGCCGGCGGCGAGCGAAATCATGGCGGCCAACCGCGTGCACCCGATGGACGGGGAGAAAGGCCCGCCGATGCGGAAGCTTTCCTTCAACGGATCTTCCTCGAGGGTGGACAGGATCGTCCCGTCTTCTACGTGAAGCTCCCAGCGCCAGTGATATGGCGACAGGTTGAACAGTTTGCACAGTTTCAGAAAATCATCGTCCTTTTCAGTCATCGCATCTCTCCAGTTTTCGCCACAACGCTGCGAAGACGACTTCAATCTCTTCGTCGGTCATGTCCGCCTGCCGGCACGCCGGCGCAGCAGGCGCTTGGTAGCCCATGGAAGCGGGCGTGGCCAAGGGTCGGGGATTTCCTGCGCCCGGCTTGGGATCTAGTTCGTCCTGGGTGGCCACGGTTACTCCTCCTCGTGGTACCAGTTGCGCCACAATTTCTGCATGAGCAGCATGATCATGATGAACCAGGCGCCGGGAATGACGATCCACCACACCCACCATCCAGTTATAGCTGCAGCTGGCATCCCGAGGATGGCCACGGCGGCGCACCAGAGGACAATCCTCCTCTGGCGCTGGCGCTCGGCTTTGTCGATAGGTACTCGTTCTGTTTTCTGTTCCATTTCAAAACTCCTTTCCGGTGACGATGGCGTGCATCTTGCGCTGGTCGATAAGCGCGTAGATGTATCCTGCAATTTCGCATGTTGGAGCCAGCTGCAGCAGCCGCTCAAGGTTTTCTCTCGAGCAGATCAACGGATCGACCCGGTCGAGCTCGTCCATAAAATCGGCCGGAGCATCCCTAAGAGGGTGTTTCCACAGCCAGGAACTCTTGATTTCGGTTTGCATTTTTTCTCCTCTGATTGTTTGTTAAACGAGCACTTCAAAAACTAGCTCTCCATTACTGCCAGGCAAGACCTCCCCCTGTGCGAGCAGCCGAAGAACTCTCCCTCTCACTTCCTCACCGCCCTGGTCCAGGACTCGCTGCGCGGCTGTTACAGCGGCCTTCAGGATCTCGCGGAGCAGATCCTTGGGCGCCTGACGGCGCCGCCGAGCCAAGCTCACGACCTCGCAACTGTTCATCCTCACCAGTCGCTCAGTGGAAATGAAAACCAACTCTTCATCCCCAGTAGGCCTGCCGATAGCCAGACAGGCGATGCCTGCCCGGAAGTCGACTGTGATGCCGGCAATCATGCTCACGCCGCCTTCGGCTTCGCCATCCCTGCAGGGAGCAGGCGGATGCGGCCGAGGTCGCGCCGAGCAATTGCAACCACCCCTTGGGCAGCGGCCCGCATCTGCTCACGGCCGTCCGCCACGCCCCGCGCGTAGGCCTCCTCGACAAGCTTGGCAACCCAGTCCGGAAGTTGCTTCTGTTCGGTTTCGTTTGCTACGGTCGTTTCCATTTTCAACTCCTTTAAAAAGGATCACCGGGCAGGCGATGCCCGCCCGGAAATCGATGGTCACCAGCCCGCGTAGTTCACCAGCAGGTCTGCGATAACCTGGCGGCGCTCCCAGTCCATCCGCAGCAGATTGCCAACGCCATCGGATTGCCCTGCAGCCTTTTGAATCTTGCGGCTGCTCACGTCGTTGTAGAAGCTCACCATCGCTGCCAGAAAGATTGCTTCACCGGGGCTCTTCGAGCGCACTGCTTTCTTGATCGCCTCGGTATTCGGCGCCAGCTGCCATTTGTCGGTTGCAGCCTCAATGCCTTCCACGGTGCCATCCCCAAAATACTGAGGGGAGATCAAGCAGCCACGTTTCCACGCCGCAAGAAACCGGGTGGGCGCAGTCCTGAAAAACTCCATTTGTTGCATCATCTTTTCGTGCTGCTCGGCCAGCTGTTCCTCTTCACTCATTCCCATTTCTCTCTCCTTAAAAAAATCAGTCTTCGCCCAACATCGAAATCGTGATCACCGGTTCGCCTTCGTCCCCGGGCCCGCAGTGCATCTGCAGCACCACCAGCCGAGGCCGCACGCCACGGCCGCCCCTGGGTACCCTGTAGAGCTGGAATCGCAACTCAGAGCCGCCATTCCGTCTCGCAGCAACACACGCCATCCAAAGCACGTCCCAAAGCCGTCCTGCTTCATCCTGGTAGGTCTGGCGCTTGTTGTCTTCGTCGCTCCAGATCACGCAGTCCTCCCACGCGGCCCGAGTCATCGCCACCGAAAAACGAAAGCCTGCTTCTCTCGCCATCTCCGACGCGTCCACCAACACACCGTCATCAAGTGCCTGACGCCTGCTGTAGATCGAAATCGGTTCTCCGAACAGTTCCACCAACCCTCCTGCCCTTTGGCGAGCCTCGCGGGGTGCGGGGGAAGGCCCCGCGGTGTGGGTGGTGCTGGTGCTGCTGGTGGTTTTCGTGGTCATGCTTGTCCTCCTTTCTCTGCTCTTCGGTGTCGCCTCACCCAACGGGGCCCAAGCCGGTGAAAGGCACGTGACAGCTGGGGTTTCGAAGGCGTCGTATACAGAGCCGGGCGGCCGCGAGCGGCCGATCCGGGGTTTCGAGGATATGCCGACGCCTGAGCCAGCTGGCGCGAGACTTTTGCCGAGCGACGGGGGCGACACCGAAGAGCAGAGAAAGGCAGGACTCGACCACGAAAATGTGCTTCCGGCAGTACCAGCACCACCGCGGGCCCCATAGCGCCCCGCGAGGGGCGTCAAAGGGCCCGTGCTCTCCGGTGCGCCGCGCAGCGGGGCGCCGCTGATTAGGCTTGAGCGTGCAGCACGTGGCCGCTTGCGGGCTGGTGCTGCACGTGCTTTTGACTTTGCGGCAGGCCGAGCACGGCGAGGGAAGATTGAAGCCGAATGGCCGAGACGCGCTTGCGCGGCTCGGGGCGGAGCCCGAAAGCCCGGCTGGCGCTTGCGCCAGGCTGCCAAGGGTTGTCTGTGGAACTGGCTTTGCCAGGTGTTTCCCTCGACCTGCGCGGGGCAGGAGCGATAAATCGCCCTTCGGGTCCGTTGCGGTGGAGTTCCGCGCGCAGCGCGGTGTGTGGCGTAGCCGCCGCTGTTCGGTCCCGGGCGTCATTCGCGGGGGCGTGGCTTGGGCCGCGCAGGACGAGGGGGTGGGTTAACCGACTTGTTAACCCACATCACGCCCCTCCTGCAGGTGCAGAGGGAGCAGGCGCAGGTGCCGGCTTATCGCCTCCGCCCTGAGGCCTGCCAGGTGCGCCTTGAGGTAGGCGTGCTCCTCTCAGGCTGTCGTTAGGATCCTTTGCCGTATGATCACCAATATAGTTCGCAGCCGATTTCCCGAGCCAAACGACCAGTTGGTTCTGAATCTCAAGAGCGTGCTTATAAACGAGCACGATGAATTGCACGGCAAACGTGACCAAAACGAAGACTGCTCCAAACCACATAAAGAATTTCGCCAAAGAGTTCGTGTCGGCGTAGTCAAGCAGTCCAGCCAGACCATGACTAAAGAGCATCCACACAACATTCAGGATCGACGAAGCGACGGTAAAGGCAAATACAAGCACCAAGGGGCGCAGCAGCAGGTCCACCAACATCACGTATCCATGCTCTGCGCGCTGCCCCATGCCCTCACCTTCAGCCTCGAGGTGAACGAGAGCCCAGATTGGAGCAAGGCACAGACACTCTGCGACTACAAGCAACCAGCTGATAACGCCGAAAGTCCAGAACAGTGCAGGAAGCATCGGCACGTAGACAGACAATGTGATGCCCATGACGATCAGCGGCAGGATGATCGCCATGGCTAGATTGCTCACAAAACGTGCCAAAGGTATGGCGCCCGCGCCGAGGAAGCTGGTAAACGCCAGCACCACGAAGGCCGCGAAAAGCACACCGATTGCAACAACGGCTATAGTGATCAGTGCCGCACCGAACGATGCAAGGCCTTGAATCAGATCTCCGCCAGGCGTGAGCTTGGCCGATTTCGCATCGCTGAAAAGAATTTGTATAAAAAGCGCCGGGTTGTCTTTCAATTTCTTGAACTGTGACCAATAGCCGTCCCCGGCACTGGCTCCCGCAGACTGGGCGCCGAACATGCCCTCCGCTTCCATCATCGAGCCGGTGTAATTCGCAGCCTCGATGCCACCCTGGGTCGTATTGGTGTTGGCGCTGAGGTTAGGTCCAGCTGCAGCAGCCCCAATAACATCGCGTTGCGCTTTGGCAGCTGCGACAGATAAATAGCCGTAGGTCAGCCAACTCCCCTTTGAATTTTGTGCTGCTTGCAGAGATACAGCTTTGGAGTTGGCCAAGTCACGCGCCGCCAGGTCGATTGCCGAGTCGTACGCATCAGCCGCTGATTTGATAGCCGCTGCCACCTCAGAAGACGGAACGGCTGGTCCTCGCCCTTCCTGCCCCGCTGCAACTCGAGTGGCAACAGGCGTCAGGCTCGCAATCATCGCTTGCGTGGCAGTGGTGTGAGCCGACTGGAGATCGCCGGTCGGAACGGTCGGTGCCCCTCCACAACGCTCAATGCCGTAGTAGTTCGCCCAATCCGTATTGCCGCTCCCGCCCGCCGCTTCGAGTTCGGCACTCTGTTGTGCCAAAATGCCGACACGGGCTCGGCACAGCAAGGTGTTAAACATCTGTCCGCCCAGGCTTGAGCCAGTGTGACTGGCAACGGACTGGACCTCCGGTTTTGTCATTTTCGGCACGACGCCGGATACGGCGATATTGGCCACTCCAGCCCCCATCTTGGCGACCTGGTACAGGACAACCTGCGCGGCTCCCCAGCCGCCGAACATGGGCAATAGCGCCGCGAAGCCGATGAAAAGACGGATCGGCATCCAGACCGAATGAAACCGTTTCCCGAGAAATTCACCGTCCCATGCGGACTGCACCGTGGCCGCCAGGATGTTGTAGGTCAGCCATACGGTGCCGAGAGCAAGAATCGCCATATTTAAAACCGTGAAGATTTCGGATACAACCGGGGTTTTAAAGATGCCGTCTAGCAACGGACCAATATCGGCGGCGGCGGCGAGAAATGACGAGAGACTGAAGGTATCAGCGGCCACGCCAGACTCCTGGTATCAGGGAATGAGAGACAGCAGTAAAAAGCCGGCCATATGTAGGCCGACGATCAGCAGCAGGCCTGCACACCAGCGGCGGGCGCTCTCGATCACGCCGATGCCCGGCTCGTCGTGGGCGACAAGCCGGCGCCATTCGTCCCGATCGAAAGGAGTGATGTGGATCTTCATTGCTGGGACCTCACTGCACGGTAGGCGGCTTCAAGCTTCGGGGTCATGTCGGCACGGGTGAGCGCTGCGGCGATTTGGCCGAGCAAAATTTCCTGGCGCTCGTTCGAGAGTTGCTGTTTCATCTGGAAGTCGAGCAGCAGCGCCATCATGAACGCCTGCTCTCTGGCGACGGCGGCCGGCGAAGCGGCCGACATGTCGACCAGCCATTGCGGGTTGCGGTAGCGGCGGGCGACCTCTGCATCCTGTAGATCGAGCTGGCTGATGCCCTCTGTCTTGAGGTGCGGCAGGCGGCCGTAGTAGGCAGCGGCGCTAGGATTGCCCTTGGTGATGGCGGCGACCAGCGCCTTGCCCTCGGGGACCGGCACGCGCCTGGCCAGGGCATCGCGTAGCGCCTGTTGCGAAAAGTCCATCTTGGCTTTGCCTGCGAGCGCCAGGGCGTAGTATTCAACGCCGGCACGGGTGTTGGCCTCGGCCTTGTTGAGGCCGCGCACCGGCAGCGGATCAGAGGCGTTCGCGATCAGGGTTTGTGCCGCCTCAATCTGCTTAGCGGTGAATGTGTAGGCGTCGGGATCGCCGGGGCGTGCCTTGGCGCCGGCGAGCAAGGTTTCGGCCTTGGTGTCGGCGCCGGGTAGTTCACCGGCCGCCTGGCATACGCGGGTACCGCCGTACTTCCTAGCTTCTTCTACATCGCAAAAATGTTTGCTGTGGCTGGCGACCAACGAGGCAGCGCGGGCCTCTGGGCTGGCGTCGACCGGAGCGTTTACGTAGGCGTCGGCAGCCTTCAAGGCCTGCAGGCGGCTGCGGCTGCCGCCTGGTTGGAATGAGGACGCAATCGCGCCCTGGGCACGATGCATCGCCTCGCCGTGGGTTGCAATGGCACCGGCCGTGCAGGGATCGGGCGGCAGCTGGTATTGTTGGCCGAGGCGGTAGAGCTCCATGTTCTTGGCGGTATCGACAGTGGTCTGGTTGATCACCTTCGCGTTCTCGGCCGCGTTTTGAATTTGCATCTTGCCGGTGCCTTCGACCACGCCGGCAACCTTCCCGAGGGATGTGTTGAGTTGAGTAACTTCCCACTGCGAAGATCCCCAAATGGCAGCGATGATCCCGCTACAGCAATCGGCGCGAGCCGGAGCGGCCAGTGCCAGCAGGGAGGCGGCCAGAAGAATGAGGTAGATTTTTTTCATGGGCGGCTCCTTATTTGAAGAGGTTGCTCAGCGCGTTGCCGGCGCGGTCGAGCAGGCCTGGCTGGTTCTGGCCAGCGGTGGTGGTTGATGAAGAAGCCGTGGCAATGGGAACCTGCGGCACCACTCCGGGGACGCCGGCGCTTACTGAGACATTTCCTGACGTGCCGAACATCCGGGTGTCCACCCGGCCGACGCCACCGGGCAGAACCATGGATTGGTTGAAGGGCTGCGTGACTTGGGCCACCTGGTTGTCGACCACGCGGCAGGCCGCATTCACGGCGCCGGAAATCATTCCTTGCACCAGTCCGCCGAAGTCAAGGCTGGTAAAGCCCAACATGCTGGACAGGTTCATACCCAGATATTTGTCGACGCAGCTGGTCGCCGCCTGGGTGGCCATCTGCTTCTGGCGCGTGGCGATCAGCTCAAGCGCCTGGCGTTCGCGGTCGGCCGCCTCGGTGGCGGCCTGCCGCATGCGAGCGCCAATGTCGCAGTCGCCCTGCTGGGCAAAGACGGGGGTGGTGGCCAGCGCAAGGATGGCGACCAGAATGAACTTCCTTAGTTTGGTTTCCACTCGGTTTTTCCTTTCCGTTTTTTGGTCGATTTCACTTCCTCACGTTCCCTCTGGCGCTTGGCCTCTTCTTCTTTCTGATGCTGGGCAAGCTCCCGCTTGGTCTTTTCAGTCTGCCGCCGCAGTTCTTCCGCTTTTTTCCGCTCTTCCCGCTGCTGAGCAAGGCCAGAGGCCCTGCTGTGAATTGCCGCAATGGCAGTCGGGTCGCGACGGATCTGCCGGCGTGCTTCGGCTTCTCGCTTGCGCGCCAGCGCGAGGGCGATTCCGAGCTCCGATTCCCGCTCGCGCAGGGCAGCGATCTCTTTCACAGTGCTGGGTTTCAGCCTGTGAATGAGCGACTGCATCTCATGCCATTCACGTTGGTGACGGGCGGCAAGAAGATCGCCTTCGATTTTGGCCGCACTCCTCGGCCTAGCGCCCTCCATGTCCCTCTCGTACCTGGTCAGCTGCGCGACAGCTTCATCCTCGGCGCGCTGGATGTCCTCGTCAGTCGGAGTGATGACAGGCGCAGACTGAGGCTGATGGGTAACAGTCTCTTGAACTTGCGCGGTAACAGTCTCGGACTCCGGCTCTGGTGTCGGCGCCGGCGCCGGCTGGATCTGCTCTGCCAGGAAGTCCAGAGGATCGACTGCCTCTGTCTCTTTCTGGTGAGCCTCGGCGACGATTCGCGCGGAGTGGTCGCCGGGGTTAACGTCGGACAGGTCCTCCAAGGCGCGCTGCGCCCGTTCGCGTGAGCCGGCCGGGTCATTCAAAAAGTCCAGAAGGTCCACTTGCTCTTCTCCTTCTTGTGAGGCTGTAGTTTCTTGACCAGCAGGCCGATGGCATTGGTCATCTTCAGCAACTGGTCCAGCTGAGCCTGTTGAGATTGGTAACACTGGTGCAGCTGGTCGAGTTGTTGAGTCATGTCGTTGATCTTCTTGTGGAGATCGTTGACTTGAGCCTCCGTCGACTTCAACAGCGCCAGGGATGGGGGCAGCAGTTCCGCTTCTGCCTTTGCTCTCTCGCGGATCCCTTCCATCATGCCCATGCGAAAACTCCTGCTTGCTAACAGCTGATGCCGGCGCCGGGTAACGCTGGCCGGCAAGTTGCACTGAGATTCCCTGGCGGATATACGCCTCGACGGCCGCACGGTTCTTCTCCTCAGAACCCCGGTCCGCAAGGATCATTTCCGCCCAACCCTTTTCCCTGGCCAGGGAGGCACAAACGGCCGCCTCGGCAGCCGAGCCCGTGCGCCAGCGGATCTCGCTGTCGGTGGCCACGGCGGCGACGTAGCCATTGGTCCATCTGACGATCTCCTTTCCGGCCTGCTGTTCGCGGGCGAGCCTCTGCAGGATGTCCTGGCGCACGCGAGGTCCGCGCCGGCTGGTCGGGGTGTCGAGCTCGCCGGCGAGGCGCCTGGCAATAGATGTGATTGTGTAGGCCTTCCCGACCTGAGAGCCCTTCATCCATTCGACCTTGAAGCCCTCGCGTTCTGCAGGATCGGAAAGGCGATACGAAACGCCATATACACCACCGCTATTGCTGGAGAACTTGACGTCGACACCATGGTCGGCAGCAATTGACTGGAATTGCTCAAGACAGCTGGCATGGGCCATGGCGGCATCCAGCCGGGCTGCAATCTGCAACTTCGGGTGTTTGTGGGGGCTCCCTGCGACGCGCTCGGCATGGGCGATCTCGCCACGCCGCAGAGATGCGCGGCGCTGGTGAGAGGGAGCGGGATCTACAGGCTTGAGGCCGACGGCTGCGGCGGCTTTGCGCGCTGCAGAGTGGGACAACTTGTAGTCGCCGCGACGCTCCCTGGCTAGCCTGCCGTCGACGACGCGAATTCGACTGGCCAAGATGTGGATGTGCTGATGGTCGCGGTCATCGTGACGGATCGCCGTCCACTGGTGTGCAGTAGGGTCGAACCCCATCTCTTCCATGAACACCCGCGCCGCCTTGTCCCAATCTTGATCATTCAAGGATTGTCCTGGCGGCAACGCCAGGCTGGCGTGCCAAACTGGTTTGCTCACGTCGGGGCGGAGCTGACGGGAGACTTTGAACTCAGCAGCGATGCCGCGGCTATCCCGGGCAACCATGTTGCCGGCGATGATGATGCCGGCCGGCTCATCCCGACCGGCACGCATCAGATAGTCTGCCGCCCCACGGAAGCCGCCGCCTTTCATGATCTTTGCGATCACCGCTCTTCCCCAATGAGCGAGGCGCGCAGCGCGCGCGTGCTCATTGATATCCGAGTCAGTAAGTCGAAGAGTTCGGCGTCTCGGCCTTGGGAGTGCAACCCGAGGTGCAGATTGTGTGAGATCTGATTCAGGTTGCTGGCCAACCGCGCGAGCTCAGCATAGGCCTCGCGATTCACTTCAGGGACAGACGGCGGAGCCGCCGTTATCTCTCTCCCCAGCGCAGCTGAGCGGATGAACTCCGCCAGCTGAAGGCGGGCCGCATGCGCGAGATCGCGCAGCTTCTCATGCTCACCCGACGTGAGCCGGATCGTCAGTTTGATTTCCCTTTTCTCTTGCACATCCATCTGCAGATCAACTCCACCACCAGCAACCGAAGGGCGGCTGCTTCCCCGATCCCGAAGGGCCCGGGGCAAGCTGCAATCGATGGCGAAGCCGTCGGTTGCCTAGCTTGCTCCTTGCCTCAACCCATGAGGCTTACTATGGTCGAGTGAAGCTATTCACTCAATGACAACAACATGGGGAGAAGGTGGGGAAAATGTGGGGAGTGAATCAACAAGGCCTGGCCGACCTGGCGGCCGGCAACCTTCTTTGAGTTCCCCCTGTGGAGAAAGGTAGAAGCTTTCACGTGCCCCACAAGTTGAACAGCGCAGTCGGATGCGGACCTCGCCGGTTGCCTTGATGAGATGCTTGTCCCGCCGCCACATAGTGCCGCCACACTGACAGGGCCTCATGGTCAGAGGTCCTGTACGTAGCCGCCGTTCTTAACCACCCGCCAGAATTCCTCGCCCCGGCGCTGCCGGGTCTGGGACTCGGCGGCGTCTCGCCGCGTTGGGTTCTGGTTATCAAAACGCTGATCGAGCTCAGCAACGAGCGCAGAGACATATATGCGTGCGCCTCCGCCGGCGGCCTGCATCTCTTGGGCAACTCTTGCCACGGTGTCATCCCCGAACCGATCAACTATTGCCTGAAATCTGGAAGCGTCACGCCGATTCCAGTTTTTTGCCTCAAGGCAATCGACTGCCCAAGCTGGAAGGCCAGCTAGTAGAGATGGTTCACTTGACTGGTTAACAGTGGACGATTCGGGGTAAATTCTTGATGACCGGGGGTCAGGGTTTTTCCCCTGGGGGTAAGGATTTGACCCCCGGGGGTCAAAATTTGACCCCTCCCCCTCGGCCATCAGCAGATGGTAGAGATTCGACAGGTCGCGCCCGCCGGCGTCCTTGCGGCGCTCAATTTGTATGAGCTGCGCATCCTCAAGGATCTTCGTTGCTGCCCGCGCAGTAATCTCACTTATCCCTACATCGAGCCCAAGCGATTCCCGGCCAGGCCAGCAGGTGCCGTCGTCGTTCGCACGGTCTGCCAGCTTCAACAGGATCAGTTTTGCTGAGTCCTTGCTGACTCGCCCGTCGCGGATTTGGCTAAAGGCCCAGACCAAAGCCCGTAAACTCATAGCTGCACCTCCACCTGCCGCCGGGCTCTTTGTCTCCTCAGCTCAGAGACAGTAATGCCAAGCCGCTCGGCATCAAGCCGTTCCTGCTTTGTGGGGGCACCGCGCTGGCCTGGTTGGGCAGCACGGGGAACTGGGGTTGGTGATGTCGGGGCTTCCCTGCCAGCTTGTAACCAGTCGATTACATCCTCTCTGGCAAAGAGAGTGCGGACCCGTTCCTTCCCCTCGCGACCACCAGGGGCCCAGCGCGGCGGTAGCCGCCAGGGCTCCCGGGCAAGCCAGGTTTTCAGGGTGGCGTGGGGTATGCCCGAGACCTCTGCCAACTGGTAAAGATTGACCCGCGTTGGCAATGTGAATTCGACGCCCAGAGCGCCGCGCGCCGCGGCAGTTTGAAGAGCGGCGGTCACGGCCTCCGCGATGATTTGTTGCAATGCTGTTTGCTGCATGGTGTTCCTCGTCGCATGAGCGGACGAGGAGGGCGTAAAGCCCAATGGCCTCGCCCGCGTGAATCAGGCCCGCGCACAGCGCGGGGACGGTTCAAGCGGCGAGGAAGAGGCGCGGCGGCCGGTGGCCGGGCGCGAGGGGACGCGCGAGAGCGTTGGAAGTGAGGGCGGGGATCGAGGCGACCAGTTGATCGCCCGGCCTTGCGGCCAGAGCGGTGGTCTCCAAGGTGAACGTGCCGCCACGGGGCATGAAGATGATGGCGACAAGTGCGATCACCCCCACAATTCCTGCGAGCAGCAGGGCGGGGGTGGCCAGCACCAACCCCGCCACGGCCAACAGCCAGAAGGCGCCGGCGAGGCGGGAAAGTGCGAGTGACAGTGAGCGTTCTTTCACCATGACAATAACATCATAGCACACTCAACAGCCCTCGCGCAAGGATTGCTTTTCAGAAAAGTCTAATCAGATCAAAATATTCCTAGCAGGAATATTCCGTTTGGCTGGCACAATACTGGCACACTCATGGCACAAATTAAGCCACTTATCCACAGGTGCGCTAAAATGAGAGAAGTGTGTAACTTATTGTATTTATTTATTATTCGTGGTCCCCTCGACAGGAATCGAACCTGTATTTGCCGCTTAGGAGGCGGCCGTTCTATCCATTGAACTACGAGGAGCGTGGGCGCGTATTTTAGCCGCTCCGCTATAATCCCGCCATTGCATTTCGTCCTGGCGCGCACTTCGCGCCGCCTGTCCCATGCCGCTGTTGACTCTCGACAAGGGCAGCCTGGCCTTCGGCCATGTCGCGCTGCTCGATCGTGCCGACTTCCAGATCGACGCGGGCGAGCGCATCGCGCTCATCGGCCGCAACGGCAGCGGAAAGTCGAGCTTGCTGCGCGCGCTGGCGGGCGAAGGCGCGCTCGACGACGGCACCCTGTGGCGGCGCGACGGCCTGCGCCTTGCCTACGTGCCGCAGGAGCCGGCTTTCCCGCCGGAGCAGACGGTTTTCGAAGCGGTGGCCTCGGGTGTCGGCGCGTCCAGCCGGCTGCTCGTCGCCTATCATGCCGCCGCCGAGCGCCTCGCGCACGACCATGGCGAGGAGGCGCTCAACCGTCTGCATGCGCTGCAGAGCGAACTCGAAGCGGGCGACGGCTGGCGCCTGAATACACGTGTCGAACAGGCGCTGTCGCAATTGAACCTGCTGGGCACGGCGCGTCTCGGCGAGCTTTCCGGCGGAGGCGTCAAGCGCGTGGCGCTGGCAAGCGCGCTGGCCGGCGAACCGGAGTTGCTGCTGCTCGACGAGCCGACCAACCACCTTGACCTCGACGGCATCCTCTGGCTGGAACAACTCATCGCCGGCTTCGGCGGCGCGGTAGTGGTGATCACGCACGACCGGCGCTTCCTCGACTCGGTGGCGACGCGCATTGTCGAACTGGATCGCGGCAAGCTGGTTTCTTTCCCCGGCCGCTTCGCCGACTATCAGGCGCGCAAGGCCGATATGCTGGCGGCGGAAGCGCAGCAGAACGCGAAGTTCGACAAGCTGCTGGCGCAGGAGGAGGTATGGATCCGCAAGGGCATCGAGGCGCGGCGCACGCGCAACGAAGGCCGTGTGCGGCGGCTGGAGCAGCTGCGCCGCGAGCGGGCGGCGCGGCGTGAGCGGCTGGGCGGCGTCGGCTTCCAGCTGGCACGCGGCGAGGCTTCTGGAAAACTGGTGGCGGAGCTTGAGCATGTCTCGAAGCGCTATGGCGGGCGCGACATCGTGCGCGATTTCTCCTGCCGGATTCTGCGGGGCGACCGCGTCGGCATCATCGGTCCCAACGGCGCCGGCAAGACCACGCTGATCCGCCTTATCCTCGGCGGAACCGCGCCGGATGCGGGCAGCGTGCGCCTCGGCACCAAGCTCGCCGCGGCCTATTTCGACCAGTTCCGCGCCGCGCTCGACGAGGAGGCGACGCTGGCCGAGGTCATCAGCCCGGGTTCGGATTACGTGCAGCTCGACGGCGAGAAAAAGCACGTCATCAGCTACCTCGAGGATTTCCTCTTTCCCGCCGCGCGGGCGCGCGCTCCGGTGAAGTCGCTCTCCGGCGGCGAGCGGGCGCGGCTGCTTCTGGCACGGCTGTTCGCCAAGCCGGCCAACGTGATCGTCCTCGACGAGCCGACCAACGACCTCGACATGGAGACGCTGGAGCTGCTCGAACAGCTGCTGCAGGAATACGACGGCACGGTACTGCTCGTCAGCCACGACCGCAGTTTCCTCGACAACATCGTCACGCAGGTGATCGCGGCGGAAGGCGAAGGGCGTTGGCGCGAAACGGTCGGCGGCTATGAGGACTGGCAACGCGAGACCCGGCCCCGGCAGGCGCAACAGGCCGCCGCCTCGCCGGCGACGGAAAAGCGCGAGGCCGTCGAGAGAAAGCGCGAGTCGCGTCAAAAGGCGAAGCTGTCTTTCAAGGAGGCGCGCGAACTGGAAACCCTGCCGGACAGGATTGCGGCCCTGGAGACTGAACAGTCCGACCTTAACGCACGGCTGGTCGATCCGGCGCTCTACCGGGGCGCGCCGGAGGAGGTGCGTTCGCTGCGCGAGCGGCTGGCCGCGCTTGATCTGGAAATAACTCAGGCCATGCAGCGCTGGGAGGAGCTGGAGTCGCGTGCCGCGACCGGATAAAAGTCAGTCGCCGCGGCACGGCGGGCGGGCCGTCAGGTGTTGGCCATGCTCCAGAGGACCGGCAGGGAACCCAATGCGCCGAGGAAGACCGCGATATGGAACCATGCCCACAAACGGTATTTTCCGGCGAGCTTGTCCGGCTTCAGGTCGGAAATGAGGTAGAGGCGACCGTCAGCGGGCAGGCGCATGACGTTCAGTTCGGGCGAGGCGCGCAGTTCGCGGTGATTGGCCAGGATTTCGCGCTTTGCCTGCGCCCGGGCAAGTTCCCATTCCCTCAGGTCGAGTTGGCCGCTCTTGTCGAGGTCGAAGCGTTGCAGCAGCTCTGCCGGCCGTGCCTTCCATTCGGCGAGCAGTTGCTTGACGTCCTCGTCGACGCGCAGGTCGAGGGCGACGCTGCCTATCGTGGAAAACTGGCCGAGCACGTAGATGTTCTGGTGCTCGAGGAGCAGCCACTGCGTGTAACGGCGGTCATCCCGTATCCATCTGTCTCTTTTGGTCACCAGCATCTCGGCGCCGTCGGGGTCCACCACGCATTCGCCCGTGCCGTCGTCGAGGATGAAGGAGGCATCGCTCTCGCCCTTGCTCTCCTGCACCCACTTGTTGTCGCTGTCTTTGCGCTCGATGGTGTAGCGGTACCACAGGCAGGGCAGCTGGTTGACCGGACTCAGCAGCGGGGCGCCGGCAAGCGGCTTGCCGGCGCCGATCAGTTCGACATAGCCCTGCGCCGCCGAGGCGACCCTGGAGGTCGGCGTGTCGTCGATGGCGCGCGCCCGGCGATAGGTGGATGTCCACGCGACGAGGCTGAGCGGCGCCATCAGCGCGACGAAGACGAACATGCCGAGGCTCGACTCGGTCTTCAGGCCGACGAGGAGCAGGATGAGCTGGCTGCCCGAAGTGATGAGATTGCCGTATTCCCGGCGCAGGGAAATCAGCATCGGGCCGCAGGTTCAGCTGAACAGCGCCTTCATGTCCACATCGGCCTTTTCGGCACTGGCGAATTCGAGCAGGGGCCTGGCTCCGAAGCGGAACAGGCCGGCAATGATCGAGTCGGGGAACTGCTCGATGCGTACGTTGTTGATATTGACCGCTTCGTTATACAGCTCGCGCCGGTCGGCGATGGCGTTTTCCAGAGCGGTAATACGGCTTTGCAGCTGAAGAAAATTCTCGTTGGCCTTCAGGTCGGGATAGGCTTCGGCGATGGCGAAGAGCCGGCCGAGCCCCATGCGCAGCGCGCCCTCGGCCTGGCCCAGTGCCGCGATGTCCTGCGATTCGCGTGCCGCATGCACCTGTGAGCGCGCCTCGATGACGCGCTGCAGGGTTTCCTGCTCGAACTGCTTGTACTGCTTGCAGGTCTCGACCAGCTTGGGCAACTCGTCGTGGCGCTGCTTGAGCAGCACGTCGATGTTGGCCCACGCCTTGGAAACGGCATGTTTCACCTGAACCAGCCCGTTGTAGATCATTACGCCATAGACGACGGCGACCAAGATCAGGCCCAGTACCACCAGCGATGCGATGCCCATGCTTTCCTCCCTGGCTTGAAATGGCTGCGGGTATTCTAAACGATTATGGCGGCTGGCAGCGTCAAGGCGCGCCGGCGTCCCCGGCGGCGTGAGCAGTCCCCTCGGCCGGAGGAATGTCCGCCAGGCGGCGCAAACGTTCCATCACGGCCTCCGCGGATAGGTTGAGCAGCTTGCCGATTTCGGCCAGGTCGTCGGGAATGGCCGGGTCGTTCCAGCCGTTGGCCGAGTGGCGGGCCAGGTTGACGGCGTTGATGACGTTGCGCGCGCGCGGATGTTCGGCATGATTGTCGTCCATCAGGCTCTGCAGCAGCTCGGGCAGATGCCAGGCGCGGGCGAGAGCGAGTTGAAGCTCGGTGGCGCGGATGCCGAGCACCGCCTGCTGTGCGGCGGCGCTGCGCAGGCCCGGGTTCTCCATCTGCTGATCACGGATGTTCAACATCAGGGCCGGGGCGAAGCACCAGAGCAGGATTTCCGCCGTATCGTGGAGCAGAGCGGCGACGGTGATCTCTTCGACATCGAGGTCATGGCGCAAGATGGCCCAGTCGCGCGCGTAGAGCGACGCCTGGCGTGCGCGGGAAATGACGCGCAGCAGACCGAGGAGCGCCTGGGGATATTCCTTCAGGCTGACTTCGACCAGCGGCAAGCTCTCGAACCTGGTGAAAAAGGGCGTGATGCCGATCATCATGACGGCACGGTCGATGGTGGTGATGTCGGCTGTCTGGCTTTTGCGTCGTGCGGCCTCGATGTAGGCGAGCACGCGCAAGGTCATCAGGGGGTCGTGCAGGATGGTGGTCGCCACTTGCCGCCCGGTGACGTTCTCCTCATTCTCGCGCAGACGCGACAATTCCCTTGCCGTGCGTTTCAGGACGGGGATATCTGTCTGGCTGAAGTAATTCACCCAGGATTCGAGCGAGGGCAAGGGGCGTTTCAACATCAGCATCAAAAAACAGTTTTGTTACCGATAGTTATAATTACGGCAGGAGTCTGCCCAGCTTGAGGCTTGGGCGTTGGGTAGAAGCCGCGGGTAGTTAAATAATTACAATTAATCAAATAGATACAAAAATGTCGCAATCCTGGGACGTGTTCTGCAGTGTTGTCGACAATTACGGCGACATTGGCGTCTGCTGGCGCCTGACTCGTCAATTGGTCGCTGATCATGGTTTGCACGTCCGGCTCTGGGTGGACGACCTAGAGGCTTTCCGGCGCATTTGCCCGGAAATTGATCCGAGAAGGGCGATCCAGGGATGTCGGGGTGTGGAGGTGTGTCATTGGCGGGATCCCTTTGGCGACGCGAAGCCCGCTGAAGTGGTAGTGGAAGCGTTTGCCTGCGTGCTGCCGGAGCGCTATGTCTGCGCGATGGCAGCCCTTGCAGACAAGCCTTGCTGGATCAACCTGGAATATCTCAGCGCCGAGAGTTGGATCGGCGAATGCCATGGCTTGTCTTCGCCGAGTCCGCGTCTGCCCCTCGTGAAGCGTTTTTTCTTCCCCGGCTTTGCATCGGATACGGGGGGGGTGCTGGTGGAGCGCAACTTGGACACGCGACGCAGGGCCTTTCAGCAGGATGCCCGGGCGCAGGCGGAATTCTGGGCCGCGCTCGGTCTGCCGGCACCCCATGGCGAGGAAATCCGCATCTCCCTTTTCTGCTATCCGGGCAGCCGTGTCGAGGAATTGTTCTCCTTGTGGCGGGGGCAGGGGCCGGTGACTTGCCTGGTGCCGGAGGGGATCGCCGGCGAGGCTATCGCCGCATTCTTCGGGCAGGCTGCGCCGGCTGCCGGCGAAGCCCTGCATCGGGGCGGTCTGGAACTGCGCGTCCTGCCGTTTCTCGAGCAGGACCGTTACGACCGCCTGCTCTGGGCCTGCGACTGCAATTTCGTGCGCGGCGAAGACTCCTTCGTGCGGGCGCAATGGGCTTTGAGACCGATGGTCTGGCAGCCCTACCCGCAGGCCGAAGGCACCCATCTGCACAAGCTGGATGCGTTTCTCGCGAGATATTGCGAGGGCTTGTCAGAGGCGACCTCTGCTGAAGTTCGCGCTTTCTGGCGGGCCTGGAGCCTCGGCGAGGGATTGGCGGCAGCCTGGCCGGCTTTCTGGGCCCAGCAAGTGGTTTTGGCACGGCATGCCGAAACCTGGGCGGCGAAGCTGCGGGACAACGGCGATCTGGCGACAAAACTGGTGCAATTCTGCGGCAATCGGATATAATTTTCCGCTTCTTTTTCGCCGCTTAACCGCGACGACCCACTTTCCGCAGGATCGAGCATGAAACTGGCACAGGAACTCCGCGTAGGCAACGTCATCATGATCGGCAAGGATCCGATGGTCGTGCAGAAGGCCGAGTACAACAAATCCGGCCGCAACGCGGCCGTGGTCAAGATGAAATTCAAGAACCTGCTCACCGACGCCCCGAGCGAGAACATCTTCAAGGCCGACGAGAAATTCGAAATCGTTACCCTCGAGCGCAAGGAAGTGGCCTATTCCTACTTCGCCGATCCGATGTACGTCTTCATGGATGCCGAGTACAACCAGTACGAGGTGGAGAAGGAAAACCTGGGCGATGCACTCAATTACCTCGAGGACGGCATGGCCTGCGAGGTGGTGTTCTACAATGGCAAGGCCATCTCGGTCGAGTTGCCCACCAGCGTAGTGCGCGAGATCACCTACACCGAGCCGGCGGTGCGCGGCGACACCTCGGGTAAGGTGCTCAAGCCGGCGAGGATCGCCACCGGCTACGAAGTCTCGGTTCCGCTCTTCTGCGAAACCGGCGACAAGATCGAGATCGACACCCGCACCGGCGAGTACCGCAACCGCGTCAAAGGTTGATCTTCCGGCGCCGCAGACGACAACGCCACCCGCAGGTGGCGTTGTCGTCTGCGGATACCCAGGTCAGCGCCAGACATCCTTGCAGAAGGCGATTTCGGCATCCGTCATCACGGGCTTGATGACGCAGAGGCGTTCGCGATCCGCACGTTCCTTTGCCAGTTCCCGAGCGCGCTCCGCCCGCGCCAGTCGCCGCGCCTCGGCCTGTTCTTGCTTGGTGAGAGGCTTGGGCGGCTCCACTGTTTTGACATTGGGCGGGCTTTCTTCGACCGGCCGTTCCTCCGCGTTCTGGGCCAAGCTGGCAGCCGACAGGGACGTCAGCCAAGTTGCAGCAAGCAGGGTGAGGGTGAGAGAGGAGCGCATCGTTTTCTCCAGGGGGAATTACCAAGGTCAAGATTACCTTGGTATAGGGAAAAACGCCACCCGCATGGGGTGGCGTTGAGATTTGGTGGAGGCGGCGGGAATCGAACCCGCGTCCGCAAGCCCTCTACAGACAGTCCTACATGCTTAGCCTGGCTGTTTGATTTAACCCGGCAACCGCCAACCGGCGGGCTGTTGCAAGGCGATCCGCTGAATTTTCGTGGTGCGCCTCACGGCAAGACGCACCCTTATCTCACGTCAATGACGCTGCTGTCGGTTGCCCGACCCGGCCCGTGAGCCGTCCGGTGCAGCGCTCGCCGGGTTTAGGCGGCGAGAGCGAAACGCTCGTCGTTGGCGTTTGTGGTTTTCCAGATGGATTTGCGAGGTGACTGGTCCTCGGCATGCACTGCTCTGCTTCGCGACCCACGTCGAAGCCAGGTCGCCCCCGGATTCGGTGTGATGCGCAACTACTTGTAAATAGACTGCCGGATCGCGCCGGAGTTCCATCGACGCAGCCATTCTAGCATGCGCTATCCAAGCAACCCGGCAAGATCTGATGGTGTCTGAATGATGGTGTCGGCGCCCCATTCTTCAAGGGGCAGATCGTCACCCAGATAGCCCCAGGCGGCGGCGATGGCGCCCATGCCCGCAGCACGGGCCGCCTGCATGTCGCGCAGGTCGTCGCCGACATACAGACAGTGTGCCGGATTTGCACCGGCGATGGTGCTGGCGAGGAGGAGGGGGTCCGGGGCCGGTTTCGGGCGAGGTGAAGAGTCGCCACTGACGATGCAGACCGCCCGCCGAGCCAGGCCCAGGGCTTCCATCAGCGGGAGAGTGTAGCGGCTGGTCTTGTTGGTGACGATACCCCACCTGAGGCGACCCGCCTCGAGGCGTTCCAGCAATTCCGCCATGCCTTCGAACAGGCGGGTGGCCACGCATGGCGATTCGCCATAGAAGTCCAGGAAGCGCTGGTGCAAGCCAGCATAGCGGCCGTCGCCAGGGACAAGGGCAAAGCCGACGCTCAAAAGTCCGCGTACGCCCTTGGAGACATGGGGGCGGATGGTTTCGGCCGGCAAGGGCGCCAGTCCTGCTTCCCCGCGCAGGCGGTTGAGCACGGCGCCAAGATCCGCGGCGGTATCGGCCAGCGTTCCGTCGAGGTCGAACAGAACGGTGTCAATCATCGCGCCGGCAACGCATGAGGTAGTTGACGCCGGTATCGGCGCCGAGCGCGTAGGTTTTGGCTAGCGGGTTGTAGGTCATGCCGATGATTTCTTCCGCCGCCAGACCGGCGGCGCGGGCATAGCGGGCCAACTCGGCCGGGCGGATGAACTTGGCGTAGTCGTGTGTGCCGCGCGGCAGCAGGTTGAGGATGTATTCGGCGCCGATGACCGCGAGCAGATAGGATTTCGGGTTGCGGTTGATGGTCGAAAAGAACACCGTTCCACCCGGCCGAACCAGCCGCGCGCACGCCCGTACCGTGCTCCCCGGGTCAGGCACGTGCTCCAGCATCTCCAGACAAGTGACGACGTCGAAGTCGCCCGGGCTTTCGTCAGCGAGTTCCTCGGCTGAAATCTTTCGGTAGCTGACGTGCTGCCCACTTTCCAGCAGGTGCAGTCTGGCGACGGAGAGCGCCTTGTCGGACAAGTCGATGCCGGTTGCCACAGCACCCCGTACCGCCATTGATTCCGCGAGGATGCCGCCCCCGCAGCCGACATCCAGTACCTTCTTGCCGGCGAGACCAGCCCAGCGGTCGATCCAGTCGAGACGCAGCGGGTTGATGTCGTGGAGTGGCTTGAATTCGGATTCGGGATCCCACCAGCGATGGGCCAACTCGCTGAATTTATCGAGTTCGGCCTGATCGGCGTTTCGGCTTGCGCTCTCACTCATTTTTGCGTTTGGCAGAATAAAAAAAGCCCTGCTCGCGCAGGGCTTTTTGCGGCGGATTGCCGAATTACTGCTGCGTGCCGATAACCTCGATCTCGACGCGGCGATCGGGCTGCAGGCACTCGATGAGTTTCTTCGTCTTCTTGACGCTTGTGCCGCACTTGTCTCCGGTGACGGGCTGTTTCTTGCCCTTGCCTTCGGTGTAGACGCGGTTCGGCTCAACGCCCTTGCCGACCAGATAGGCCTTGACGGCTTCTGCGCGCTTTTCCGACAGCTTCTGGTTGTAATTGTCGGAGCCGATGCGGTCGGTGTGGCCGACGGCGATGATCACTTCCAGTTTGATGCCCTTCAGCTTGCCGGAGACATCGTCCAACTTGGCCTTGCCTTCGGGACGCAGCACGGCCTTGTCAAAATCGAACAGGGCGTCGGCCGCGAGAGTGACCTTCTGGGCGGCTGGCTTCGGCGTGGCGGGTTGAGCGGCTGGTGCGGCCGGCTCGGGTTTCTTCACCAGTTCCGGATCGCACTCGGCAATGGCCATGGCGGGGGTCCAGCGGGTGGTTTTCCAGCACAGGCCGAACCCGCTCTTGGCGACAACGCCACGCGTGTCGAACAGATAGCCGTCGTTGTTCGGCACTTGGGCAAGCGCGACGGTAGCGCTCAAACCAAGGGTCGCCAGGAGTGCAAATTTCGAAATTTGTTTGTTCATATTCCCCCTCGATGCGGTGCGAAATGGAGTGGATGAAACGGCCAAAACAGTGCGGTTATTAAAAACACGTTTGTTCCGGCTGTAAACAAAATCGAATCGCCGGTTCAAGCGGTTAATTTATTTTGCCACAAATTGACAGTGTCAAGCAATCGGCTTGTGTCGCATTGCCGCAACAGGCCATTTTCGACCTGTAGAGCGCCATTTACCCAGACATGGCTGACATGCTCCCGACCGGCGGCATAGACGAGGTGGGAGGCCGGGTCGAAGCAGGGGCTAGTTTCCAGGGTGTCGAGCCGAATCGCGCACAAGTCGGCCGCCTTGCCGGCCTGAATCGAACCTATTGTTCCTTCCATGCCGAGCGCAGCGGCACCATTCAGAGTGGCCATGCGCAATAATTCATGTGCGCTAAGGACAGCGGCATTGCCTGTGGCGGCTTTGGCCAGTAGCCCCGCATGTCGCATTTCCTGAAACAGATCCAGGCGGTTATTGCTGGCAGCCCCGTCCGTGCCGAGCCCCACTCTCACACCACGACCGGCCAACTTGGCAATGGGGGCAGTGCCGCTGGCCAGTTTCATGTTCGAGGTGGGACAGTGCGCCACGGCGCAGCCGTTCTCCGCCAGTAGGTTAATTTCGTTATCGTCGAGATGGACGGCATGGACACCGATCAGATTCGGGCCGAGCAGGCCCAAACGGGCCAGACGTTGCAACGGTCGGACGCCATGTTTGGCCACGCCCTGTTCGATTTCTCCCCGCGTCTCGTGCAAATGGACATGGATCGACAGGTCGAGTTGCGCCGCCAGGGTGGCAATGCGCTCGAAGGTCTTGTCGGCAACCGTATAGGGCGCATGCGGTGCCATGCAAAAAGAGATCAGGGGATCGTTGCGCAGGCGGTCGCGGGCAGACAATCCCTTGCTGATGTAGTCGTCCGCATCGGTTGCATAAGCGGTGGGAAACTCGATGATGACCATGCCGAGCACGGCACGCATGCCGATGCTTCGTGCCGCTTCGGCCGCCGCCTCGGGGAAGAAATACATGTCGTTGAAGCAGGTGACGCCGCCGCGCAGCATCTCCGCACAAGCCAGCATTGTGCCGTCGCGCACGAAGGCGGCGGAGACGTGTCTTTCCTCGGCCGGCCAGATCCGCGTTTTCAACCAGTCCATCAGCGGCAGGTCGTCGGCGATGCCGCGCAGCAGTGCCATCGCTGCATGGGTGTGCAGGTTGACCAGGCCGGGGATAAGCACCTGGCCGGGCAGGGGAATCCGCTGCTTCGGGCGGTAGCGCTCCAGGGCGGTATGGCTGGGCAGAACGTCGATGATTCTGCCGTCCGATACGGCGGCGGCATGGTCTTCCAACACGACGCCGCAGGGTTCCACCGGAATGAGCCAGCGCGGCTCGATCAGCAGGTCGATCGGTTCTGGCATGGGTAAAAAAAACCCCGCCGAAATAGGGCGGGGTTTTGTTTGCGGAGCTGGCTTATTTGGCCGGGCCCTGCACTTCGATCACGACACGGCGGTTCGGCGCGAGGCACTCGATGAGCTTCTTGCGCGGCAGTTTGTCGTCGCATTTCACGCCCGGCACCGGCTGGGTCTTGCCGGCGCCCATGGTTTCGACGGCATCCGCCTTGGCCCCCTTGCTGGCCAGGTAGGCCTTGACGGCGTCGGCGCGCTTCTCGGAGAGCTTCTGGTTGACCTGGTGGCCGCCGATGCGGTCGGTGTGGCCGGTAATCAGCAACAGCTTGACGCTGGCGCAGCTATCCAGTTTTGCTAGCACGTTCTTGTCGAGTTGATCCTTGCCGGCCGCGTTCAGATCGGCCTTGCCAAAGGTGAAGGTGGCATCGTTCTGCAGGGAATAAGTGAAGTTGCAGGCTTTCGGCTTCGCCGGGGCAGCGGCAGGGGCGGCGGGAGCGGCGGGTTCCGGTTTTTTCACCAGTTCCGGATCGCATTCGGCGATGGCCATGGCCGGGGTCCAGCGGGTGGTTTTCCAGCACAGGCCGAAACCGCTTTTGGCGACAAGTCCGCGCGTGTCGAACAGGTAGCCATCGTTGTTCGGTACTTGTGCGCCTGCAACCGTGGCGGACAGGCCGAGGGCGACTGCAAGCAGGGTATTGGTCAGATTAGCGGGTTTCAAGGGTTCATCCTCCACTGGCAATGTGATTGGTGATTGTTATGGTTTGCCGGCGGGACGCCAAGCCGGCACGGGCAACTCGTCTTTGGGATTTAAGCACAAAAACCAATGGCCTACAACTTGTAGTCGAAACGACAATTGAATGAGGATAGGGCTTGGCTGGTGACTCCTTGGCCAAGGTGAGCATGATAAACTTATACCTTTTTGGCAGGGATATTTCCCTCCCGTCTCCGGTTCTCAGCTCGATGACCATCCAATTCGCCAAAGAAACCCTCCCGGTCAGCCTCGAAGAGGAGATGCGGCATTCCTACCTCGATTACGCCATGAGCGTGATCAAGGGCAGGGCGCTGCCGGATGTGCGTGACGGACTGAAGCCCGTACATCGGCGCGTGCTGTATGCCATGCACGAGCTGGGCAACGACTGGAACAAGGCCTACAAGAAATCAGCGCGCATCGTCGGCGACGTGATCGGCAAGTACCATCCCCATGGCGACACCGCGGTCTACGACACCATCGTGCGCATGGCGCAGGACTTCAGCCTGCGCTACATGCTGGTGGACGGCCAGGGCAACTTCGGCTCGGTGGACGGCGACAACGCCGCCGCCATGCGCTACACGGAAATCCGCATGGCACGCATCGGCCACGAACTGCTGGCCGACATCGACAAGGAGACCGTCGATTTCGGGCCGAACTACGACGGCTCCGAGCGCGAGCCGCTGATCCTGCCGGCGAAGATTCCCAACCTGCTCATCAACGGCAGTTCGGGCATCGCCGTCGGCATGGCGACGAACATCCCGCCGCACAACCTGAACGAGGTGGTGGACGGCTGCCTGGCCCTGCTCGACCACCCGGAACTGGGCATTGAGAACCTGATCGGGATCATTCCGGCGCCGGATTTCCCCACCGCCGGCATCATCTACGGCACAGCCGGCGTGCGCGAAGGGTATCTCACTGGCCGCGGCCGCATCGTCATGCGCGCGCGCACGCACTTCGAGGATCTGGAAAAAGGCAACAAGCAGGCCATCATCGTCGATGAGCTGCCCTACCAGGTGAACAAGAAGTCGCTGCTGGAGCGCATCGCCGAGCTGGTGAACGAGAAGAAGCTGGAGGGGATCTCGCACATCCAGGACGAATCCGACAAGTCCGGCATGCGCGTGGTCATCGAGCTGAAGCGCGGCGAAGTGCCCGAGGTGGTGCTCAACAACCTCTACAAGATGACGCAGCTGCAGGACACCTTCGGGGTGAACATGGTGGCCCTGGTCGACGGCCGGCCGCGCCTGCTCAACCTGAAGGAGATGCTCGACGCTTTCCTGGCCCACCGCCGCGAGGTGGTGACGCGGCGCACCGTGTTCGAGCTGCGCAAGGCGCGCGAACGGGGCCATATCCTGGAGGGTCTGGCGGTCGCGTTGTCGAATGTCGACGAGATCATTGCCCTCATCAAGGCGGCGCCGGCGCCGCCCGAGGCCAAGCGCGAGCTGATGGCGCGCACCTGGCGCTCGACCCTGGTCGAGGCGATGCTGGCGCGCGCCAATGCGCAGTCCTCGCGGCCCGAGGGGCTGTCGCCCGAGTTCGGCCTGTTCGGACAGGGCTATCGCCTGTCCGACGCCCAGGCCCAGGCTATTCTCGAGTTGCGCCTGCAGCGCCTGACCGGCCTCGAACAGGACAAGATTCTGTCGGAATACCGGGAGGTGATGGCGCAGATCGCCGACCTGCTCGACATTTTGGCCAATCCCGCGCGCATCACCCGCATCATCGGCGACGAGCTGCGGGCCATCCGCGAGCAGTTCGGCGACGCCCGTCGCTCGGAGATCGTGGTGAACGCCGAGGACCTCTGCCTGGAAGACCTGATCACGCCGGCCGACGTCGTCGTCACCCTTTCCCACGGCGGCTACTTCAAGCGCCAGGCGCTGGCCGACTACCGCGCCCAGCGCCGCGGCGGCCGCGGCCGCCAGGCGGCGGCCATGAAGGAGGATGATTTCGTCGACCGCCTGTTCGTCGCCAACACGCACGACTACATCCTTTGTTTCTCCAACCGCGGCCGCGTCTACTGGCTGAAGGTGTACGAGGTGCCGGAAGGCTCCTCGACCAGCCGCGGCAAGCCCATCGTCAACCTCTTCCCGCTCGCCGAGGGCGAGAAGATTACCGCGGTGCTGCCGGTGAAGGAGTTCGACGAGGGCCACTACGTCTTCATGGCGACGATGGGCGGCACCGTGAAGAAGACGCCGCTGTCGGCCTTCGCCAACCCGCGCAAGGCCGGCATCATCGCCGTCGACCTCGACGAGGGCGACCACCTGATCGGCGTGGCCATCACTGACGGCGAGTACGACGTGATGCTGTTCTCCGACGCCGGCAAGGCGGTGCGCTTTGCCGAGGAGGACGTACGGCCGATGGGCCGCGAGGCGCGCGGCGTGCGAGGCATGCTGCTCGATCCGGCGCAGAGCGTGATCTCCATGCTGGTCGCCAAGGGCGAGGGGCAGAGCGTGCTGACAGCCACCGAGAACGGCTTCGGCAAGCGAACGGCGATCGCCGAATATACCCGCCACGGCCGCGGCACCAAGGGCATGATCGCCATCCAGACTTCAGATCGCAACGGCAAGCTGATCGGCGCCGTGCTGGTCGGCGACACGGACGAGCTGATGCTGATTTCCACGGGCGGCGTGCTGATCCGCACCCTGGTGCAGGACATCCGCGAGATGGGCCGCTCGACGCAGGGCGTCACGCTGATCAACCTGGATGACGGCACCAAGCTGGCCGGCATGGAAAAAGTTATCGAGACCGACGAGGAGCAATAGGAAATGGCACGCGTATTCAATTTCAGCGCCGGCCCGGCGACCCTGCCGGAAGCCGTTCTCAAGCAGGCGGCGGAGGAAATGCTCGACTGGCACGGCAGCGGCCAGTCGGTCATGGAGATGAGCCACCGCGGCAAGGAGTTCATGAGCATCGCCGCCCAGGCCGAGGCCGACCTGCGCGAACTGATGGCGATTCCCGCCAACTACAAGGTGCTGTTCCTGCAGGGCGGCGCCAGCCTGCAGTTCGCCATGATCCCGATCAACCTGCTGCGCGGCAAGGCGAGCGCCGATTACGTACATACGGGCGAATGGGCCAAGAAGGCGATCAAGGAGGCCAAGCAGTACTGCCAGGTGAACGTCGTCGCCTCGAGCGAGGACAAGAACTTCACCTATGCCCCGGCCCAGGCCGGCTGGAAACTCTCCCAGGACGCCGCCTACGTTCACTACACCGCCAACGAGACCATCGGCGGCGTGGAATTCCATTGGCTCCCGCAGACCGGCGACGTGCCGTTGGTATGCGACATGTCCTCCAACATCCTTTCCAAGCCGGTGGAGGTCGGCAAGTACGGCCTCATCTACGCCGGGGCGCAGAAGAACATCGGCCCGGCCGGCCTGACCATCGTCGTCGTCCGCGAGGATCTGATCGGCCAGGTGCTGCCGAAGACCCCGGTGATGCTCGACTACAAGACACATGCCGAGAACGAATCGATGTACAACACGCCGCCCACCTACGGCATCTACATCGCCGGCCTGGTGTTCCAGTGGCTGAAGCAGCAGGGCGGCCTGGCGGCGATGGAAAGGCACAACCGCGACAAGGCGGCGCTGCTCTACGCCTTCCTCGACCAGAGCCGGTTCTTCGTCAGCCCGGTGGCCAAGGCCGACCGCTCGCTGATGAACGTGCCGTTCACCCTGAAGAAGGCCGAGCTCGACGAGGAATTCCTCAAGGGGGCCAAGGCGCGCGGCATGATCCAGTTGAAGGGCCATCGTTCCGTCGGCGGCATGCGCGCCTCGATCTACAACGCAATGCCGGTGGAAGGCGTCAAGGCGCTGGTCGACTACATGAAGGAATTCGAGGCGAAGCATGGCTAACACCTACAGGATCCTGGTGCTCAACCAGATTTCCCAGGCAGGCCTGAAGCGTCTGCCCGCAGAACAGTTCGCCGTCGGCAAGGAGGCCGACGCGCCCGATGCCATCCTGGTGCGCTCGGCGGACATGCACAAGATGGACATCCCGGCCTCGGTGCGCGCCATCGGCCGCGCCGGCGCCGGCACCAACAACATCCCGGTGAAGGCGATGAGCGCGCGCGGCGTGCCGGTCTTCAATGCGCCGGGCGCCAACGCCAACGCCGTCAAGGAGCTGGTCATCGCCGGCATGCTGCTGGCGGCGCGCAACCTCACCGGCGCCATGCGCTTCGTCGCGGCCCTCGATCCGAAGGATCCGGAGATGGAGAGGAAGGTCGAAGACGGCAAGAAGAACTTCGCCGGCTACGAACTGGCCGGCCACACGCTCGGCGTCATCGGCCTCGGCAAGATCGGCTGCCTGGTGGCGGACGCCGCCATCAAGCTCGGCATGAACGTCATGGGCTACGACCCGGAAATCACCGTGGACGCCGCCTGGAGCCTTCCCTCGCAGGTGAGGAAGGCGCACAGCGTGGCCGAGGTGCTGAAGAACGCGAACTTCGTCAGCCTGCACGTGCCGCTGGTGGACGCCACGCGCAAGATGGTCAACGAGCAGTCGCTGGAGCATGTCCGCCACGGCGCCGTGCTGCTGAATTTCTCGCGCGAAGGGGTAGTGGACGAGGCGGCCGTGCTGGCGGCCCTGGAAGCGAAGAAGCTCGGCTGCTATGTCTGCGATTTTCCCAGCCCGCATGTCAACAACCATCCTCATGTGGTGGCCCTGCCGCATCTGGGCGCCTCGACGCGCGAGGCGGAAGACAACTGCGCGGCGATGGTGGCCGACCAGGTGCGCGACTACCTCGAGCACGGCAACGTGCAGAACGCGGTGAACTTTCCCAACACCGTGATGCCGCGCGAGTCGGGCTTCCGCATCGCCATCGTCAACGCCAACGTGCCGAACATGGTCGGTCAGATCTCCACGGCGCTGGCCAAGGCCAACCTCAACATCCACAACATGGTGAACAAATCGCGCGGCGACATCGCCTACACCCTGGTGGATGTGGACAGCGCCGCCTCCCAGGCGGTGATCGATTCCATCTCCGGCATCGAGGGCGTGCTGACCGTGCGCTACCTGCCGGCGTGAGCGTCAGATGAGCGAGGACCTGCAGCGGCTCAGGGCGGAGATCGACCGCCTCGACGAGGAGGTGTTGCAGCGTCTTTCGCGCCGCGCCGAGATCGCCCACGAAATCGGTCGTGTCAAGGGGGGCGCAGTGGTTTATCGTCCCGAGCGCGAGGCGCAGGTCCTGCGGCGCATCACCGGGCTCAACCAGGGGCCCCTGGCCGACGGAACGGTATGGCATATCTTCCGCGAGATCATGTCGGCCTGCCTGGCGCTGGAGCAACCGCTGCGCATTGCCTATTTCGGCCCCGAGGGTACTTTTACAGAAGGCGCAGCGAAGAAGCATTTCGGCTCCGCCCCGAACTTCACCGCGATGTCCACCATCGACGAGGTCTTCCGCGCCGTCGAGGCAGGCCATGCCGACTACGGCGTGGTGCCGGTGGAAAATTCCACGGAAGGGGCTGTCGGACGCACACTCGACCTGCTGCTGCAGATGCCGATCAGGATCTGCGGCGAGGTCATGCTGCGCATCCACCAGCACCTGCTCTCCAAGGCGGAGAAGCTCGAGGACGTCAGGCGCCTCTATTCGCACAGCCAGTCGCTGGCGCAGTGCCACGAGTGGCTCAACCGCCACCTGCCAAATCTGCCGCGCGTGCCGGTGGCGAGCAATGCCGAGGCGGCGCGAATGGCCGCCGAGGATGCGGAGTCCTGCGCGATTGCAGGAGAGGCCGCAGCCGCCCGCTATGGCCTGAACCGCCTGGCGCACGACATCGAGGACGATCCGAACAACACCACGCGCTTCCTCGTTGTCGGCATGCACGACGCCGGCCCGTCCGGCCGCGACAAGACCTCCATCGTCTGCGCCTCGCAGAACAAGGCCGGCGCCATGTACGCCCTGCTGGAGCCCCTGGCCCGCTACGGCGTGTCGATGAGCAAGTTCGAGTCGCGGCCCTCGCGCACCGGCCTGTGGGAATACGTCTTCTACGTCGATGTCGAGGGCCACCAGAGCGAGGAGCGGGTGGCCAAGGCCTTTGCCGAGCTGCGCGAGCGTGCCGCCTTCGTCAAGGTCCTGGGCTCCTATCCGAGCGCAGTGGCCTGAGGCCGACCAAGAACAAGGGGAGAGGCAGTCCACCGAGGGAGAATCGATGATGAGCATCGCCGAACACGCACCGCCCTACATCCGCGCCATTTCACCCTACCAGCCCGGGAAACCGATCACCCAGCTGGCACGGGAGATGGGCCTGCCCATCGACAAGATCGTCAAGCTGGCCTCCAATGAGAACCCGCTCGGCATGAGCCCGCGCGCGCGCGCGGCGATGCAGGCGGCCATGGAGGGGATCGAGCGCTATCCGGACCAGTTCGACCTGACCGCTGCATTGTCGGAGCGGCTCGGCATCGGCATGGAGCAGATCGTGCTGGGCAACGGCTCCAACGACGTGCTCGACCTGGCCGCCCGCGTCTTCCTCGCGCCGGGGCGCTCCTCGGTGTTCTCGAAGCACGCCTTCGCCGTCTATCCGCTGGCGACGATGTCGGCCGGCGGCGAGTGCATCGTCGTGCCGGCGAAACACTACGGCCACGACCTCGACACCATGCGCGCCGCCATCCGGCACGACACCCGCATCGTCTGGGTGGCCAACCCGAACAACCCGACCGGCAATTTCCTGCCCGGCGCCCAGGTGAAGGCCTTCCTGCAGCAGGTGCCGAAGGACGTATTGGTGGTGCTGGATGAAGCCTACAACGAGTACCTGCCGCCGGCCGACCGCGTCGACACCCTGGCCTGGGTGAAGGAATTCCCCAACCTGGTCGTCACGCGCACCTTCTCGAAGATCCACGGCCTCGCCGGCCTGCGCGTCGGCTACGCCGTCACCACCGCCGAGATAGCCGACCTGATGCACCGCGTGCGCCAGCCCTTCAACGTCAACAACCTGGCGCTGGCCGGCGCCATCGCCGCGCTCGACGACCATGCCTTCATCGCCGAGAGCTACGACAACAACCGGCGCGGCATGGAACAGATCGTCGCCGGCCTGAAGCGGCTCGGCCTCGAGCACATCCCTTCGCACGGCAACTTCGTCACCTTCAAGGCGGGCGATGCGGCCAGGGTGAACCAGGCGCTGCTCAAGCAGGGCGTCATCGTGCGCCCGATCGCCGGCTATGCGCTGCCCGAGCACCTGCGCGTGACCATCGGCCTGGAACGCGAGAACGCGCGCTTCCTCGAAGCCCTGGAAAAGGCGCTGGCCGGATAATCCGTGAGCCTCGGGTTCGGCAAGATCGTCGTCTTTGGCGTCGGCCTCATCGGCGGCTCCTTTGCGCTGGCCCTGAAAAGGACCGGCATGGCGGGGGAGGTGGTCGGCATCGGTCGCAGCCGGGCCACCCTCGACGAGGCGCTGCGCCGCGGTCTCATCGACCGCGTCGGCGCCTGCGATGCCGCCACCCTGAAGAATGCCGATATTGTCCTGCTCGCCACGCCGGTCGGCCAGATGCCGCCGCTGATGCAGGCGATGGCGCCGCATCTCGGATCCCGGGTTGTCATCACCGACGGCGGCAGCACCAAGGGCGATGTCGTTGCCGCCGTACGCCGGTTCTTGCCGCAGCATCTCGCGCGGTTCGTGCCGGCACACCCCATCGCCGGCGCCGAGAACAGCGGTGCGGCTGCGGCGACGGCAGACCTTTATGTCGACCGGAAAGTGGTGCTGACGCCGCTGCCGGAGAACGATGCCGAAGCGGTCGCGCGCGTACGCGCCGCCTGGGCCGCCTGCGGCGCCACGGTGCACGAAATGGCTCCTTCGCGTCACGACCAGGTCTTCGCCGCCGTGAGCCACCTGCCGCACCTGCTGTCCTTCGCCCTGGTGCACGACCTGGCGCAGCGCGAGAACCGCGAGGAGTTCTTCCGCTTCGCCGCCAGCGGCTTCCGCGACTTCACCCGCATCGCCGCCAGCCATCCCGAGATGTGGCGCGACATCTGCATCGCCAACCGGGAAGCCCTGCTCGGTGAATTGGAGCAGTACCAGCGCCAGCTCGACGAATTGCGCCGGGCGCTGCTTGCCGGTGACGCCGCCGCGCTGGAGGCGGTCTTCGACGAGGCGCGCACCGTGCGCCGCGCCTGGGCCGAGGGCAAACTGTCCTGATGGAGTTTCTCGACCTCGCTCCGGCGACATTCGCGGCAGGCACGGTGCGACTGCCCGGCTCGAAGAGCATCTCCAACCGCTTCCTGCTGCTTGCCGCCCTGGCCGAGGGCGAGACCGACATCCGCGACCTGCTGGTGTCCGACGACGTCGAGCGCATGCTCGAGGCGCTGCGTGCGCTCGGCATCGACTGGCGCCGCGGGGAGGGCAACGATTTCATCGTGCGCGGCGCCGGCGGCCTGTTCCCGGTCAAGCAGGCCGAGCTGTTCCTCGGCAACGCCGGCACGGCCTTCCGCCCGCTGACGGCGGCGCTGGCGCTTGCCGGCGGCGATTATCGCCTCACGGGCGTGCCGCGCATGCACGAGCGGCCGATCGGCGACCTGGTGGATGCCCTGCGCCAGATCGGCGCCGACATCCGCTATCTCGGCAACGAAGGTTTTCCGCCGCTGGAAATCCAACCGGCAGCGATCAAGGCCGGTGGCCGGGTCACGGTGCGCGGCGAAGCTTCCAGCCAGTTCCTCACCGCGCTGCTGATGGCCCTGCCGACGACCGGCGCCGGCGCGACGGTGGAGGTGGCGGGCGAACTCATCTCCAAGCCCTACATCGACATCACCCTCAAGCTGATGGCGCGCTTCGGCGTCGCCGTCGAGCGCGACGGCTGGCGCGCCTTCCACATACCGGCCGGGACGCGCTACCGCAGTCCCGGCACGGTGTTCGTCGAGGGCGACGCTTCCGCCGCCTCGTATTTCCTGGCGGCCGGGGCGATTGCCGGCGGCCCGGTGCGCGTCGAGGGCGTCGGGCGGGACAGCATCCAGGGCGACGTGCGCTTCGCCGAGGCGTTGGCGGCGATGGGCGCGCGCATCGAGATGGGCCCGAACTGGATCGAAGCGCGGGCGCCGGCCGGCGGCCGCCTGCGGGCCATCGAGCTCGACTGCAACCACATTCCGGACGCCGCCATGACCCTGGCCGTGGCGGCGCTGTTCGCCGAGGGCAGGACACGCTTGACGAACATCGCCAGCTGGCGGGTCAAGGAAACCGACCGCATCGCCGCCATGGCGACCGAATTGCGCAAGCTCGGCGCGACGGTGGAGGAGGGGGCGGATGACATCGCCGTGTCCGGGGGACTGACTTTCGTCCCGAACGCCAGCATCGACACCTACGACGACCATCGCATGGCGATGTGCTTTTCCCTGGCCTGCCTGGGCGGTGTGCCGGTGCGCATCAACGATCCGAAGTGCGTAAACAAGACCTTCCCCGAGTATTTCGAACGCTTCGCCGGACTGGTGGCGCCGGTGATCGCCATCGACGGCCCCTCGGCTTCGGGCAAGGGCACGGTGGCGGCACGGGTGGCGGAAGCGCTGGGCTTTCACTACCTCGACAGCGGCGCCCTCTATCGCCTGGTGGCTCTGGCCGCGATACGCGCCGGCGTGTCCCTGGAAGACGGGGACGCGCTGGCGCGCATCGCCGAGACCCTGCCGGCGACCTTCGAAGGCGGCCGCATCCTGCTCGGCGGCGAGGAGGCCGCCGAGGCCATCCGCAGCGAGGCCTGTTCGGCCGGCGCCTCCAAGGTGGCCGCAGTCCCGGCCGTGCGGGAAGCCTTGCTCGGGCGCCAGCGCGCCTACCGGCAGTCGCCGGGCCTCGTCGCCGAAGGGCGCGACATGGGTTCGGTGGTGTTCCCCGATGCCCCCCTCAAGGTGTTCCTCACGGCGACTGCCGAGGCACGCACCGATCGGCGCCATAAACAGTTGATCGACAAAGGAATGTCTGCTAGCATTGACACCCTTTTGCAGGATCTCCGCGAACGCGATGCGCGCGACAGCGCGCGGGCGGTCGCCCCCCTGCGGAAATGCGCGGATGCCGAGCTGCTCGACACCACGGCGATGACGGTCGATGAAGCCGTCGACTGGGTGATCGAACGGGCCAGGCAACGTTTGCCGAAAGCTGCGGCGCGCTCCTGAAGGGAGACGCCCGCAAGCGAAGGTGTCGCGAAGACGACGGCACTGCCGGAGCCGCCCGCCGGGCGGGTCAATCGACGGTAGGGTTGATGCAGGATTGCCCTGCAACAGCGTGCGGTTTTTTTTGCGGCGATGTTCAACTTACAAGAGCCGACCCTTTTTGGCCGGCGTTAGGTTTATAACTTTATGTCCACTGCAGCTGCCACTACTCCCGCCTCCAACACGGAAAGTTTTGCCTCCCTCTTCGAAGAAAGCCTGTCGCGCCAGGAGATGCGTGCCGGTGAAGTGATCACCGCCGAGGTCGTCCGCATCGACCAGAACTTCGTCGTCGTCAACGCCGGCTTGAAGTCAGAGAGCTTCATCGACATCAATGAATTCCGCAACGACCGCGGCGAGGTCGAGGCCCAGCCGGGCGACTATGTCAGCGTCGCCATCGAGATGCTCGAGGACGGCTACGGCGAAACGCGCCTGTCGCGCGAGAAGGCCAAGCGCATCGCCGCCTGGAACGACCTGGAGAAGGCCCTCAACGAAGGCGCCCTGGTCAAGGGCGTCATCAACGGCAAGGTGAAGGGCGGCCTGACCGTCATGACCAACGGCATCCGCGCCTTCCTGCCCGGCTCGCTGGTGGATGTCCGCCCGGTCAAGGACACCACGCCCTACGAGAACAAGGAATTCGAATTCAAGGTCATCAAGCTCGACCGCAAGCGCAACAACGTCGTCGTCTCGCGCCGCGCCGTGCTGGAGGCTTCCGCCGGCGAGGAGCGCGAACAACTGCTCGCCAACCTGAAGGAAGGCACCGTCGTCAAGGGCATCGTCAAGAACATCACCGACTACGGCGCCTTCGTCGACCTCGGCGGCATCGACGGCCTGTTGCACATCACCGACTTGGCCTGGCGCCGCGTGCGCCATCCCTCGGAAGTCCTCAATGTCGGCGACGAGGTGACGGCCAAGGTGCTGAAGTTCGACCAGGAAAAGAACCGCGTCTCGCTCGGCCTGAAGCAGCTCGGCGAGGATCCGTGGGTCGGTATTTCGCGCCGCTACCCTCAGGGCACACGCCTGTTCGGCAAGGTTACCAATCTCACCGACTACGGCGCCTTCGTCGAGGTCGAGCAGGGCATCGAGGGCCTGGTGCACGTCTCCGAGATGGACTGGACCAACAAGAACGTGCATCCGTCCAAGGTCGTCCAGCTGGGCGACGAGGTCGAGGTGATGATCCTCGAGATCGACGAGGACCGCCGCCGCATCTCGCTGGGCATGAAGCAGTGCCTGCCGAACCCGTGGGACGAGTTCTCGATGAACCACAAGAAGGGCGACAAGGTGCGCGGCCAGATCAAGTCGATCACCGACTTCGGCATCTTCATCGGACTGCCCGGCAACATCGACGGCCTGGTGCATCTCTCCGACCTGTCCTGGTCGGCGACCGGCGAGGAGGCCGTGCGCAATTTCAAGAAGGGCGACGAGGTCGAGGCGGTGGTGCTGGCCATCGACGTCGAGCGCGAGCGCATCTCGCTGGGCATCAAGCAGCTCGAAGGCGACCCGTTCACCAATTTCATCGCCACCCACGACAAGAACAGCGTCGTCAAGGGCACGGTGAAGAGCGTCGACGCGCGCGGCGCGGTGGTGCAGCTGTCCGACGAGGTCGAGGGCTACCTGCGCGCCTCCGAGGCCGCCCGCGAGCGCGTCGAGGACCTGCGCACCGTGCTCAAGGAAGGCGATACCCTTGACGCCATGATCATCAACGTCGATCGCAAATCGCGCTCGATCAACCTGTCGATCAAGGCCAAGGACCAGGCCGAGCAGAACGAGGCCATGCAGAAGCTGCAGAGCGAATCGTCCGCCTCCAGCGGCACGACCAACCTCGGCGCCCTGCTGAAGGCCAAGCTCGGCGGCTCCCAGCAATAACCTCATCAGGCGAACATGACGAAGTCGGAACTCATCGCGAAACTGGCGGGACGCTTCCCGCAGCTGGTCGCCAAGGATGCCGATTACGCCGTCAAGATGATTCTCGATGCCATGACCGCCGCGCTCACCCGCGGCGATCGCATCGAGATTCGCGGCTTCGGCAGCTTTGCGTTGAACTACAGGCCGCCGCGGATCGGGCGCAACCCGAAGTCGGGCGAGAAGGTGCAGGTGCCCGAGAAGAACGTGCCGCACTTCAAGGCGGGCAAGGAACTGCGCGAGCGCGTAGACCAGCTCGATTGACCGTCCGCGGCCGATTCAAGGGCCTCGAGGAATCGGGCGGCGTCGGCGATGCCGCCCTTTTTTTAGGCGTACCCGGCCGGATGTGCCGGGCGTGAAGACATGAAATATCTGGTCTGGCTGCTGCGGATCGTGCTGTTCATCGTGCTGCTCGGCTTCGCGGTGAAGAACAGCGGCACGGTGACGCTGCATTTCTTCTTCGATGCCGCCTGGCCGCTGCCGCTGGTCGCCGTCATGCTGCTATTCTTCGCGGTCGGTGCGGTGGCCGGCCTGTCGGCCGCGCTGGGGACGTTCCTGCGACAGCGCCGGGAGCTCATTCGCCTGAGGCAGGAACTGGAGTCGGGGGGGCGGCCGAAATAGGCCTCCAGGACAAAAAGAACAAGGCCGGCTATGGAATTCGAACTGTGGTGGCTGCTGGCGATTCCGCTGTTTTTCGCCCTCGGCTGGATGGCGGCGCGGGTGGACATCCGGCATGTCGTCCGCGAGTCGCGCGCCCTGCCCAAGTCCTATTTCAAGGGACTCAACTTCCTGCTCAACGAGCAGCCAGACAAGGCCATCGACGCCTTCCTGGAGGCCGCCAAGGTGGACTCCGAGACGGTCGAGCTGCACTTCGCCCTGGGCAACCTGTTTCGCCGCCGCGGCGAGACCGATCGGGCCATCCGCATGCATCAGAACCTCGTCGAGCGCGAGGGGTTGCGGGATGAGCCGCGCCTGCAGGCCCTGGCTGAATTGGGGCACGATTATCTCAAGGCCGGCCTGCTCGACCGCGCCGAGGATATCTTCCTCGGTCTGCGCGACTCCAGCCTGAACGAGACGGCCCTGAATTTTCTCCTCGAGATCTACCAGCAGGAAAAGGAATGGCGCAAGGCCATCGATATCGCGCAGCAGCTGCCCGACCACTCCCGCCACCTGTGGCAGAAGGAAATCGCCAACTTCTATTGCGAACTGGCCGCCGCCGAGATCAACAATTCCCGGCCGGTCGAAGCACGCAAGCTCCTCGATGAGGCGCTGGCAACGCACCGCAAGTCGGTACGCGCCACCATTTTGCTCGGCGACCTGCATGCCGCCGCCGGCGAATGGGAGAATGCGATCGAGGCCTGGAAGCGCATCGAGCAGCAGAATCCGGTCTATATCGCGCTGGCCGCCACCAGGCTGATGGAGGCCTATCGCAAGCTGGGGCGCAGCGAGCAGGGGCTGCAGCTGCTGCGCGGCTATCTCGCCCAGCATCCTTCGCTCGACCTGCTCGATGCGGCGTTCCAGTGGGCGCTCGAGGACGAAAGTCCGGAGGCCGCCTATCAGATGGTGCGCGACGAGTTGCGGCGCAATCCGACCCTGCTCGGACTGGACAAGCTGCTGGAGGCGCAGATCCTGGTGGCGCCGCCCGAGCGCCGCGGCGACCTCGAGCTGATCAAGAACCTGATCCACAACCACACGCGCAAGGTGGCGCGCTACCGCTGCGACGGCTGCGGCTTCAAGGCGCGGCAGTTCTACTGGCGCTGCCCGGGCTGCGGGGCGTGGGAGAGTTATCCGCCGAAGCGGACGGAAGAGTTCGATTTGATGCCATGAGCACGCACACCCCCATCCCCCCCGCCCCCCCTTCCCGAGGAAGGGGGATAGCTGCGCTATCCCTTGCGGGGATAAATTGCCCCCCACCCTCCATCCCCCGCCCCAAGGCGGGGGTGACTAGTCACCTCCCCCGCTCGGCGGGGGAGGATGGGTGGGGGTGCGCCCAATACCCCGCGTTAGCGCGGGGCGGCCCGGCGAGCGCGACATGAAGATCACCGTCATCGGCACCGGCTACGTCGGCCTGGTCAGCGGCACCTGCCTTGCCGAGGTGGGCAACGACGTGCTGTGCCTCGATCTCGACGCGGAGAAGATCCGCGTCCTCAACGCCGGCGGCATGCCGATCCATGAGCCGGGCCTGCAGGAGATGGTCGCGCGCAACCGCGCGGCGGGACGCCTGCGCTTCACCACGGACGTGGCGGAGGCGGTCGATCATGGCCTGCTGCAGTTCATCGCCGTGGGCACGCCGCCCGACGAGGACGGCTCGGCCGACCTGCAGTACGTCGTCGCGGCGGCGCGCTCCATCGGCCGGCACATGGACGGCTACCGGGTGATCGTGGACAAGTCGACCGTGCCGGTCGGCACCGCCGACACGGTGCGCGCCGCGGTCGCCGGGGAACTGGCGGCGCGCGGCCTGAAGACCGACTTCAGCGTCGTCTCCAATCCGGAATTCCTCAAGGAAGGTGCCGCGGTGGAGGACTTCATGCGCCCGGACCGCATCATCGTTGGCGCCGAGGAGGCGCGGGCGATCGAGCTGATGCGCCAGCTCTACGCCCCCTTCCAGCGCAGCCACGAGCGGCTCATCGTCATGGACGTGCGCTCCGCCGAGCTGACCAAGTACGCCGCCAACGCCATGCTGGCGACGCGCATTTCCTTCATGAACGAGCTGGCCAACCTGGCCGAGCGGCTCGGTGCCGACATCGAGCTGGTGCGCCAGGGCATCGGCTCCGACCCGCGCATCGGCTACCAGTTCCTCTATCCCGGCTGCGGCTACGGCGGCTCCTGCTTCCCGAAGGACGTGCGGGCGCTCAACCGCACGGCGGCCGAGGCGGGCAGCGCCCTGCGCGTGCTGGCGGCGGTGGAGGAGGCCAACGAATTCCAGAAAGGCGTGCTCGGCCGCAAGATCGCCGCCGAATTCGGCGAGGACCTGTCCGGCCGCCGCTTCGCCCTCTGGGGCCTGGCCTTCAAGCCCAACACCGACGACATGCGCGAGGCGCCCAGCCGTGCGCTGGCCGCCGGGCTGCTGGCGCGCGGCGCCACGCTGTGCGTCTACGACCCGGCGGCGATGGAGGAGGCCCGGCGCGTCTTCGGCGCCGAGCCGCGCCTCGCCTACGCCGAATCGCCGATGGCGGCCCTCGACGGCGCCGATGCGCTGGTGATCGTCACCGAGTGGAAGGAATTCAGGAGCCCGGATTTCGCGGACATGAAGCGCCGCCTGAAGACGCCGCGGGTCTTCGACGGGCGCAATCTCTACGATCCGGCGCAGATGCGTGCCGGCGGTTTCCGCTATTTTGCCATCGGAAGAGGCTGATGAAAGAACTCGCCCTGCCGGAGACGTCCACGGCCCGCATCCTCGTCGTCGGCGACGTCATGCTCGACCGCTACTGGTTCGGCGAGGTCAGCCGCATCTCGCCCGAGGCGCCGGTGCCGGTGGTCAAGGTCGAGCGCACCGAGGAGCGCCCCGGCGGCGCCGCCAACGTGGCGCGCAACTGCGTCGCGCTGGGAGCCAAGGCCGTCCTGCTCTCGGTGGTCGGCGCCGACGAGGCCGGCCAGTCGCTGGCGCGCCTGATGGCGTCCGAGGGCATTGCCGCCAGCCTGCACGAGGACGCCGAGCTGTCGACCACCATCAAGCTGCGCGTGATCGGCCGCCAGCAGCAGCTGTTGCGCATCGATTTCGAGAGCAGCCCGGCGCACGAGGTGCTGCGCGCCAAGCTGGCCGAGTACGAGCGGCAGCTGCCGCATTGCGACGCCGTCATCCTCTCCGATTACGGCAAGGGCGGCCTCGCCCACATCGGCGAGATGATCCAGCTGGCGCGCGCCGCCGGCAAGCCGGTGCTGGCCGATCCGAAGGGCGAGGACTTTGCCCGCTATGCCGGCGCCACGCTGCTGACGCCGAACCGCGCCGAGCTGCGCCAGGTGATCGGCCGCTGGCAGGACGAGGGCGATCTCGCCTCGCGGGCCGGCGCGCTCCTGCGCGAGCTTGGCCTGGCAGCCTTGCTGGTGACGCGCAGCGAGGAGGGCATGACGCTCTTCCGCGACGGCCAGGCGCTGCATGAACCCGCCCAGGCCAGGGAGGTCTATGATGTGAGCGGGGCCGGCGACACCGTCATCGCCGCCATGGCGGTGATGCTGGCGAGCGGGGCCGACCTGCCCGCCGCGATGCGCCTGGCCAATCGCGCCGCCGGCATCGTCGTCGGCAAGCTCGGCACCGCCGTGGCGACGCTCGAGGAACTGCGCGCCGCCCTTTGACGAACGGAAGAACGACATGCACACCATCGTGACCGGCGCCGCCGGATTCATCGGCTCGAACCTGGTGAAGGCGCTCAATGCGCGCGGCGTCACCAAGATCATCGCCGTCGACAACCTCGCCAAGGCCGACAAGTTCCGCAACCTGGTGGATTGCGAAATCGCCGACTATCTCGACAAGAACGAGTTCGTCGAGGTGCTGGCGGCGGGAGAGCTGGACGGCGCCGTCGAGGCCGTGCTGCACCAGGGCGCCTGCTCCGACACCATGGAGAGCGACGGCCGCTACATGATGGACAACAACTTCCGCTATTCGCTCGAGCTGCTCGATTTCTGCCTCGACCAGGAGGTGCCCTTCCTGTACGCCTCGTCGGCCTCGGTATACGGGGCCGGCGGCGTCTTCCGCGAATCGCGCGAATGCGAGGCGCCGCTCAACGTCTATGGCTATTCGAAGTTCCTCTTCGACCAGATCGTGCGCCGCCGTCTGGCCGAGACTGACTTTCACGCCCAGGTCGCCGGCTTCCGCTATTTCAACGTGTACGGCCCGCGCGAGGCGCACAAGGGCCGCATGGCCTCGGTGGCCTTCCACTTCTTCAACCAGTACCGCGCCGAGGGCAAGGTGAAGCTGTTCGAGGGCTGCGACGGCTATGCCGACGGCGAGCAGCGGCGCGACTTCATCCACATCGACGACGTGGTGAAGGTGAACCTGCATTTCCTCGATTCCGGCGCCTCCGGCATCTACAACGTCGGCAGCGGCCGCGCGCAGACCTTCAACGACGTCGCCGTGGCGACGGTGAATGCCTGCCGCGCCGCCGACGGCGAGGCGCCGCTGCCGCTGGCGGAACTGCGCGCGCGCGGCATGATCGAATACATCACCTTTCCCGAAGCGCTCAGGGGCAAGTACCAGAGCTACACCGAGGCCGACGTCTCGCTGCTGCGCGGGGCGGGCTACGGCGACCCCTTCCTGAGCGTCGAGGAAGGCGTGGCGCGCTACGTCGAGGACAGGCTGAAGCATGAATGAATTTCTCGAGGACTTCGTCGGCAACACCCCACTGGTGCGCCTGAAGCGCCTGCCCGGCGCGCAGGGCGAGCGGCGCGGCAACGTCATCCTGGCCAAGCTGGAGGGCAACAACCCGGCCGGCTCGGTGAAGGACCGCCCCGCGCTGTCGATGATCCTGCATGCCGAGAAGCGCGGCGAGATCCGGCCCGGCGACACGCTCATCGAGGCCACCAGCGGCAACACCGGCATCGCCCTGGCCATGGCGGCGACCATGCGCGGCTACCGCATGGTGCTGATCATGCCCGAGCACCTCTCCGTCGAGCGGCGCCAGAGCATGCGCGCCTTCGGCGCCGAGATCGTGCTGACACCGCAGAAGGGCGGCATGGAAATGGCGCGCGACGTCGCCGACAAGATGGTCGCCGAGGGCAAGGGCATCATGCTCGACCAGTTCGGCAACCCGGACAATCCGCTCGCCCACTACGAGGGCACCGGCCCGGAGATCTGGCGCGACACGGGCGGGAAGATCACCCACTTCGTCTCCAGCATGGGCACCACCGGCACCATCATGGGCTGCTCGCGCTTCTTCAAGGAGAAGAACCCGAAAATCGAGATCATCGGCTGCCAGCCCGAGGAGGGAGCGCAGATCCCCGGCATCCGCAAGTGGCCGGAGGCCTACCTGCCGAAGATCTACGACAAGGACCGCGTCGACCGTCTCGAGTATGTCAGCCAGGCCGACGCCGAGGAGACGACGCGGCGCCTGGCGCGCGAGGAAGGCTTGTTTGCCGGCATTTCCTCCGGCGGCGCCATGGCGGTGGCGCTGCGCGTGGCCGGGCAGGTCAGCAACGCGGTGATCGTCACCATCGTCTGCGACCGCGGCGACCGCTATCTTTCGACTGGTGTTTTTCCGGCTTAGCCTTCTGCTCGGCCTGTGCCTGGCCGCCGGCACGGGCGGCGCGGCGCAGCTCACCCTCACGCTCGGCTCGATTCGCCATGCCGCCTTCGAGGCCGACGGCGTCAGCGTCAGCCTCGACGCGGCGCGGCGCGGCGAGGCCGACATCCGCCTCGGCCGGCTGTTCGTCGCCGGCACCGAATACCGGGCGCTGCGGCTGCATTGCTCCGGCTTCTATTTCGATGGCCGGCGCCTCGACTGCCCGGAGGGCAGCCTGCGCCGCGAGGACGAGCGCGGCGTCAATCGGCTGTCGCTGCCGTTCAGCCTCGCCTGGCGCGCCGACGGCTTCCTCGATTTCACCCTGCGCGGCGTCGATGTCGTTGCCTTCTCGCCGCTCGTCAAGCGGCTGCGCGGCTGGCAGCCGGAGGGGCGCATCGACCTGGCCCTGCGCGTCGAGGGCGATCGCGCGCTGCTCGATCTGTCCGCGCAGGATCTTGCCTTCGCCAGCCGCGAGGGCGAGCTCGCCGGCAAGGACATCGCCTTCAGCCTCAACGCCGCCGCCGAGAAGAGCGGCGACCACTGGCACTGGCGCGCCCGCCTCGACTGGCCGCAGGGCGAGCTCTATCGCGCGCCGTGGCGGCGCGCGGCCGGCGTGCGCCTGGAGGCGGAAGGCCGCCTCGGCCGCAAGACGCTGGAGGTGGACCTGGCGCGGCTCGACGTGGCCGGCGTCGGCGCGATGAGCGCCGGCCTGCGCTGGAACCGCGAACGCGGCGAGGCCACCGACTGGGGCTTCGTCACCGAACCGCTCGACCTCTCCGCCGCCATGCGCGACTGGCTGCGGCCCTGGCTCGCCTCGCTCGGCTTTCCCGATTGGCAGGCCTCGGGCCATGCCCGCTTTTCCGCCGAATGGGCGGCCGGCGGCCTGCGCCGCTTCTATGCCGGACTGGAGGACGCGGCGCTTGTCGACAGCACGGGCTACCTGGAGCTGAATGGCGTGAATGCGCGCATTCCCTGGGAAGCCGGCACGCCGACGGAGGCGGAGATCGGCATCGCCGCCGGGCGCCTGGGCGACCTGCCGCTGGGCGGCTTCAGGCTGCCGCTGCAGCTGGACGGCAACGAGGCGAAGGTCGAGGGGCTGGTTGCGCCGCTGCTCGACGGCAAGCTGGTCATCGACGCTTTGCGTCTGGTGAAAAGTCAGTCCGGCTGGCACGGCGAATTCGAGGGCGGCATCGAGGGCGTTTCCATGCCCAAGCTCTCGCGCGCCCTCAAGCTGCCGTCGATGGCGGGCAGCCTCACCGCGCGCATCCCGCGCATCGCCTACGAGCCGGGCTTGCTGCGGCTCGACGGCGCGCTCGCCATCGAGGTCTTCGACGGCGGCATCATCGTGCACCAGCTGCGCCTGGTCGATCCCTTCGGCAAGAATCGCCGCCTGATCGCCGAGGTGACGGCGCGCAACCTCGACCTCGGCATGCTCACGCGCACCTTCGCCTTCGGCGCCATCGAGGGCCGCTTCGATGCCGACCTGCATGACCTGGAGATGCAGGGCCTGAAGCCGCTCAGGTTCGAAGCGCGCATCGCCAGCAGCGAAGGGGACTATCCGCGCCGGCTCAGCCTGGGCGCCCTGAAGGACATCACCGCGCTGGGCGAGGCCGGCACCCCGGACCGGCTGGAGCGCGTGCCGGAGCGCAGCGGCTTCAGTTTCGGCTACGCTCGCATCGGCTTCGGCTGCACGCTGCGGGACGGCGTCTGCCTGATGGACGGCGTCGAGCGCGAGGGCGACGGCGTGGTGCTGATGCGCGGAACCGGCATGCCCTCGGTGAGCATCATCGGCTACAATCGGCGTATCGACTGGGAGGCGCTGGTGTCGCGCATTCGCGAAGTGACCGCGGGCCGCCCCGGCATCGTCATCGAATGAGACCGAGATTCCTCTTGCTTGCCCTTGTTGTCCTGCTCGGCGGCTGCGTCAATCTGCACGTCCATTTTCCGGAAGCCGGCAAGCCGGCGCCGGCCGAGGCGGCCAAATGACGCCGGTTCTGGCCTTCGACATCGAGACGATCCCCGACACGGCGGGCATCCGCAAGCTGCACGAGCTGCCGGCCGACCTCGCCGACGGCGAAGTCGCCGAGTTCGCCTTCCAGAAGCGCCGCGCCGCCACCGGCAGCGATTTCCTGCCGCTGCACCTGCAGCGCGTCGCCGTCATCTCCTGCGCGCTGCGCGAGGGCGAGCGCTTCGCCGTCTGGTCGCTGGCCGCGCCGAAGCTCGCCGAAGCCGAGATCATCCAGCGCTTCTACGACGGCATCGAGAAGTTCACGCCGCAGATCGTCTCCTGGAACGGCGGCGGCTTCGACCTGCCGGTGCTGCACTACCGCGGCCTCATCCACCATGTCGCCGCGCCGCGCTACTGGGACCAGGGCGAGGACGATCGCGACTTCAAGTGGAACAACTACATCAGCCGCTACCATTCGCGCCACCTCGACCTGATGGACCTGCTGGCGATGTACCAGCCGCGCGCCAATGCGCCGCTCGACGAACTGGCGAAGCTGATGGGCCTGCCCGGCAAGCTCGGCATGGACGGCGGGGCGGTGTGGGCCGCCTGGCAGGATGGCCGCATCGACGAGATCCGCGACTACTGCGAGACGGACGTGGTGAACACCTTCCTCGTCTATCTGCACTTCCAGCGCATGCGCGGCGTGCTGACGGCGAAGGCCTTCGAGGCCGAGATGCAGGCGGTGCGAGGCGCGCTGGAAGGGCTGAAGCAGCCGCACTGGCAGGCCTTCCTGGCCGCCTGGGCTGAATGAGATGAAAACCGAACCACTTTCGACACAGAGAACACAGAGGCACAGAGTCCACAGAGATTTCCTTCGATCGCTTCTCTCTGTGATCTCTGTGTCTCCGTGTTCTCTGTGTTAAGAGAGCTTGCACCCTGCTATATGTCTCTGACCATCCTCGGCCTCTCCGGCTCGCTCTCGCACGATCCTTCCGCCGCGCTCTACATCGACGGCAGGCTCGTCGCCGCCGCCGAGGAGGAGCGCTTCATCCGCGACAAGCACGCCAAGGGCCGCATGCCCTTCGAGGCGGCGAAGTTCTGCCTCGACTTCGCCGGCATCCGGCCGGCCGACGTCGACGCCGTGGCGATCCCCTTCGCGCCGATCAGTCTGATGAAGCCGGCGCGCTGGCACTATGCGAAGCGCTACTGGTATGCGCCGGACCGGGCGCTCGACGCGATCTTCAACGGCAACCGCCGCTACCGCCGCTACCGCGGCCGCATCCTCGAATGCCTCAGGCAGCTCGGCTTCGATGCGGACAGGATCGACCTCGTGCCGGTCGAGCACCACCTGACCCATGCCTCCAGCGCCTACCACTGCTCCGGCTTCGCCGAGAAGACCGCCATCCTCGGCATCGACGGCAAGGGCGAGTACGCGACGACCTTCTTCGGCTACGGCGAGAACGGCCGCATCCACAAGATCAAGGAGTTCTACGACCCCGATTCGCTCGGCGGCCTCTACGGCGCCCTCACCGAGTACCTCGGCTTCGAGATGCTCGACGGCGAGTACAAGGTGATGGGCATGGCGCCCTACGGCGACCCGAACCGCTACGACTTCTCGCGCCTGGCGAAGTTCGAGGACGGCGAGCTCCTCGTCAACACCGACTACGCCAACGTGATCGGCCTGCGCCGCTACAAGGAGGAGGGCAAGGGCTTTTATTTCTCGCCGAAGCTGATCGACTGGCTCGGTCCGCGCCGCGTCGGCGACATCGCCGACGACCCCTACATCCATTACGCGGCGAGCATGCAGAAGCTGTTCGAGGACATCGCCCTGCAGATGCTCGATTACTACCTGGGCGACATCCTGCGCGAGACCGGGCGCCTGGCCTTCGCCGGCGGCGGCGCGCTCAACGTCAAGCTCAACCAGCGCATCATCGCGCGGCCCGACGTCAAGGAGCTGTTCGTGCAGCCGGCTTCGGGCGACTCCGGCACGGCGGTGGGGGCGGCCTCCTATGTTTCCGTGGCGCGCGGCGTGCCGGTGGAAAAGATGGAGCACGTCTACCTCGGCCCGTCCTACACGAACGAGGAGGTCATCGCCGCCTGCGAGCGGCATCCCGCGAAGCCCGCCTGGCAGAAAATCGACGCGGTGCCGCAGCGCGTCGCGCGGCTGCTCGCCGACGGCCAGCCGGTGGCCTGGTTCCAGGGCCGCATGGAGTTCGGTCCGCGCGCCCTCGGCGGGCGCTCCATCCTCGGCTGCCCGAGCGCGCCCGGCATCGCCGACCGCATCAACGAGCAGATCAAGTTCCGCGAGCGCTGGCGCCCCTTCTGCCCTTCGATGCTCGACACGGTCGGCCCGCAGATGCTCGGCTCGGCGCATCCGGCGCCGTTCATGACCTTCACCTTTCCGGTGACGGAAGAATGGAAGACCCGCGTGCCGGAAGTCGTACACCAGGACGGCACGGCGCGCGCCCAAGTGCTGCGCCGCGCGTTCAACCCGCGCTACTACGACCTGATGGTCGAGATGGGAAAGCTCACCGGCAACGGCGTCGTGCTCAACACCTCGCTCAACCGCCGCGGCGAGCCGATGATCTGCTCGCCGACCGACGCCCTCGACATGTTCTTCGGTTCCGACCTGCGTTATCTGGTCATGGAGGACGTGCTGGTCAGCAAGTGACCGCGCCGGACCGGCATGAATTCCTGTGAAATCGCCGAGTATTACGCCGCAGAGCGGCCCGAGCTGCTGGCCTTTTTGCGCCCGCATGGCCGCTTCGGCGCGGCGCTCGACATCGGCTGCGCCGCCGGCATGCTCGGCGCCGGTCTGCAGCGGGAAGGCATCGTCGGCGCCTGCGACGGCATCGAGCTGAACTTCGAGGCGGCGCGCCAAGCGGGAACCCGCCTGCGACAGGTCTGGATGGGCTCCCTCGAATCGGTGGCGGAGGAGGTGCCCTGGGAGCAATACGACCTGGTCATCCTCGCCGACGTGCTGGAGCACCTCGCCGACCCCTGGGCCGCCCTGCGCCTGCTGCAGGCGCGCACCGCGCCGGGCTGCAAACTGATGCTCTCCGTGCCCAACGTGCGCCACTACAAGGTGTCCCTGCCGCTGCTGTTCAAGGGCGAATTCCGCTATGAAGACGCCGGCATCATGGACCGCACCCACCTGCATTTCTTCACGTGCGGCAGCATCGAGGACACCGTGCGCGACTGCGGCTGGCGCGTCCACGCCCTGGGCAGCCACATGAAGGGCCGCTACCGCCGCTGGTACATGCCGACGCGCCTGATCGAGCCCTTCGTCGTCGTCCAGTACATGCTGCTGGCCGAGAAGCAGTGATCCAGCCCCTCGTCAGCGTCGCGATTCCGGCCTACAACCACGCCGCCTTCATCGAGGCCTGCCTCGCCTCGGTCTGCGCGCAGAGCTATCCCGAACTGGAGCTGGTGCTGATCGACGACGGCTCGCAGGACGACACGCTGGCCGTCGCCCGCCGCTTCCTCGAGCCGCATCGCGAGCGCTTCCGCCGCATCGTGCTGGAGCGCCAGGAGAACCAGGGCGTCAGCGCTGCCTCGAACGCGGTGATCGCCGCCTGCCGGGGCGAATGGGTGCACCTGCTCGGCTCCGACGACGTCCTGCATCCGGACAAGGTCGCGCGCATCCAGCAGGCCATCGCCGAGTGGGCCTGCGCCGACCTGGCGCTGGTGCATGCCGACGCCGACATCATCGACGAGCACGGCCGGCCCGTCGTGCGCCGCCGGCAGAAGCCGCGCCCGGCCCCGGGGCCGGACCGCGAGGCCTGGCGCACGCTCTTCCTGGACGACAACTTCGTCGTCAATCCGACCGTCGCCCTGCGCCGCGAAGCCTTCCTCGCCGAGGGCGGCTTCGACCGCAACCTGGCGCTGGAGGACATCGACTGCTGGCTGCGCCTGTCGGCGCGCCATGCCATCGCCCGCGTGCCGGAGGTGCTGGCGAGCTACCGCAAGCATCCCGGCAACACCCTGCGCCGGCGCGTGCGCATGCTCGCCGCGCAGTTCCACACCTTCGGCAAGTTCCTCGCCGAGCATCCCGGCCTTATTGCCGAGGAGGATGTCCGCCGCCACTTCCGCCGCTACCTCAAGCGCTTCTGGCGGCGCATGCGCCGGCAACAACCTTGGCTGCTGCCGCGCGTGCTGGGCGCGCAGCTGAAGAGCCGCCTGCGCACCCCGCAGGCGGAGGACTACCGCCGTTTCGGCCGTTTGCTGGACAAGGCAGCGGGCTAAGCTACTGTTCTTCCTGTATCATTCGCATTTTTTGCGTGGCAGCCCATGCAGCTCCCCCCGTTTTTCTCCATCGTGATTCCCGTCTATAACGAGGCGGAGAACATCGAGCCCATGGTGCGCGAGATCCAGGCCGCCTTCAAGGGCCGGGCGGAAGCCTATGAAGTGATCTTCGTCGACGACGCCAGCAGCGACGACAGCCCCGCCGTGCTGCGGCGACTGACTTTGGAAACCGGCGGCATCGTGCGCAGCCTGCGCCACCGCCGCAACTTCGGCCAGAGCGCCGCGGTGGCGACCGGTTTCCGCGCCGCGCGCGGCGAGTGGATCGGCACCCTCGACGGCGACGGCCAGAACGATCCGGCCGACCTGCCGCACATGCTGGATGAAGCGCGCCGGCTCGGCGTCGACTGCGTCACCGGCGTGCGCGCCAAGCGCCAGGACAACTTCATCCGCAAGCTGTCCTCGCGCGTCGGCAACGGCTTTCGCAACTGGGCGACCGGCGACCGCGTCAGCGACAGCGGCTGCGGCGTGCGCGTCGTGCGTGCCGCCTGCGTGCGCGAGCTGCCGGTGTTCAACGGCCTGCACCGCTTCATGCCGACGCTGCTGCGCACCAAGGGTTTCACGGTCGCCGAATCCCCGGTGAACCATCGCCCGCGCCTGCGCGGCGTGTCGAAGTACGGCGTGCACAACCGGCTCTGGCGCGGCATCCGCGACTGCTTCGGCGTGCGCTGGTTCGCCGCCCGCGCGGTGCCGGCGGAGCGCGTGGGCGGCGGGGCGGAGCAAGGGCCGGGAAAATGAGCGGTTCCGGGGAGGACATCCCGGAAGGCGTCGAGGACGACATCGAACTGGCGTCGGTGGCGCCCGGCTTCTCGAAGGAGCTGCGCCGCCTGCTGATGCTGCTCGCCGTCGCCGCGGCGGCCTTCGTGATCCTCTACTTCACGCCGGTCGGCGAGATCGCCCGCGACATCCGCCACCTGCGCGATTTCCTTGCCGGCGACGACTTCTGGGCCGAGGCCACTTACGCTGCCATCGTCACGGCGCTGGTGGCGCTGGGGGCGCCGCGGCTGATGTTCTACGTCGTCGGCGGGCTGGCCTTCGGCTTCTGGCAGGGCCTGATCCTGGCGCAGGCCGGTTCGCTCCTCGGCTCCTACATCACCTTCTGCGCCGTGCGCAGCGGCGGCCGCGGCTGGCTCAAGGAACGCTTCGGCAACCATCGCCTCGTCGGCAAGGCCTTCCATGTGCGCTCCTCGATCAAGACGGTGGTGCTGATCCGCCAACTGCCGCTCTCCAGCGTCATGATCAACAGCGGCCTGGCGCTCTCCCAGGTCAGCGCGCGGGTGTTCCTGGTCGGATCCTTCATCGGCTACCTGCCACAGGGCGTCATCGCCGTGCTGATCGGCAGCGGCGTGGTCGACGAGAAGGCGATGGACGGGGTCGGCAAGCTGGTCGCCGCCGGCATCGTGCTGCTGGTCGGCGCCTTCCTGCTCTGGCGCTGGCGAAGGCGCGGCGGCAGGCCGGGGGAACCCTGATGGGCCCCTGGCAGCGGCCGCTTGCCTGGCGCGTCCTTCTGGCGGCGCTGGTGCTGGCGCTCCTGACGCTGCGCCTGACCGGTCCGTCCAACCTCGAAGCCGATGCGCAAGACCGCAACGTCGGCTACGTCATGGACGTCGTCTGGGAGGGCCACTGGCTGGTGCAGCAGGACATCCGCGGCCGCATCATGTCGAAGCCGCCGCTGCACACCTGGGCCGCTTCCCTCTTCGCGGAAATCGGCGGCATCAACCGCCTGACCCTGGCCTTGCCGTCGGCGCTGGCGGTGCTGGCCATGGCGCTCCTCGTCCTCGAGGTCGGGCGGCGGCGCTATGGCATCCTGGCCGGCGGGCTGGCCGGGCTCGCCGTGGTGCTGGCGCCGATGATGACGAAGCACATCGCCCTGGTGCGCACCGACGCGCTGTTCGCGCTGGTCGTGGCAGCCGGCGCCTTCGCCGCGCACCGCGCCTGGGCGCGCGGCGGCGGCTGGACGCCGTTCTGGTTCTGGGCGGGTCTCGCCACCCTGATCAAGGGACCGCTCGGCCTGGTGCTCGCCGCCATGGGACTGCTGGCCTGGTTCTGGGAGCGGCGCAGCGATCCGGCCACGCCGCGCCTGGCGGGCGCGCAATGGGCCGGCATCGCCGTGTTCCTGTTGCTGACTTTGGGCTGGCTCGTGCCGGCCATCGTCTCGGCCGGCGAGCCGCTGGTCAGCAAGCTCTTTTTCGAGGAACTGGTCGGGCAGGCCACCGGCGTCGGCAAGGGCGGCTTCCCCGGCCGCAACCTGCCCAGGCCGACGCTGTATTTCATCCTGCGCTTCCTGCCCTTCAGCTTGTTCGCGCTGTACGCCCTGTGGCGCATCGTCCGCCATCCCGCTGCGGAGGCCGACGCGCGCCGCTTCGAGCGCTTCCTCTTCTGCTGGATCGTCGGCGGCATCGTCCTCTTCTCGCTCGCCTCGCACCACCGCGGCGATCTGCTGCTGCCGCTGTGGCCGGCGGCGGCGCTGCTCGCCGGCCGCGAGATGTCGCCACTGGCTGCGCGCATCGGCGGGCGCCTGACGGCCGCCGTGCTGGCGGGACTGACTTTGTTCTTCCTCGCCGGAACCTGGTGGACCTATCATGACAAGGCCGCGCGCGACAGCGAGGAGGTGCGCTACACCGTCGCGGCGGAGCAGGCCGCCCATGCGCTGGCGGCCAGCGGCCTGGACGTGAAACGGATCCACCACCTCGACACGCCGGTGACGCTGCAGCTGGGCCTGGGCACCTTCAGGGTATGGATCGACGAGGCGGAGGCGTTGCGGCTGGCGAAGGGCTCCGAGCCGGTGCTGCTGGCGGTCGAGTCGCCGGAGGATTTCCCGCGGCTGTTCGGGCCCGGCGGCCCGGCGTTGCGGGAAGTGTTCCGCTGGCCACCCGACGCCGGTGGCAAGGCGGCAATCAGGATATATGCCAATGCCGGACAGATTGGCGATGCGCGGAGGATGCAATGACGGCGCAGTTCATGACTTGGGCGCGGGCGATCGGCCCCCTGCGCGCGGCGTTCATCGGCAGCCTGCTGCTGTCCCTGATCGCGCGCGGCGGCAGCCTGATCAATCGCGACGGCATTTACTATGTCGACGCGGCGCGCGCGATGCTCGAGCATGGGTTCGCGCTGCAACGCCACGGCATCGACTGGCAGTTCCTGTCGATGCTGATGGCCAGCCTGTCGGCCCTGACGGGACTGGCGCCGGAAACGTCCGGACACCTGCTCAACGCCCTGCTGATGGCGGGCGCTTGCAGCCTGCTCGTCGCCATCACGCGCCATCGCCTGCCGGAAGCCGCCTGGGCGGCCTGCCTGGTCGTGCTGGCCATGCCGGCCTACAACGGCTACCGCAACGAGCTGCTGCGCGAATACGGCTACTGGTTCTTCTGCCTGCTGGCCTTCTGGCTGGCGATGCGCTGGGAGGCGGCGCCGCGCTGGCGCGAGGCCATTGCCTGCCAGGTGGCGCTCGGCATCGCCGCCCTGTTCCGTCTCGAGGCGGTGGCCTTTTTCCCAGCGCTGATGCTGTGGCAGGCCTTCGCCGCGCCGGCGGGGCAGCGAACGCGGCGCGTGTTCATGATCGGATGCGTGCCGCTTGCGGCGACGTCGCTTGCAGGCGTCCTCTTCGGCACCGGCCTGCTGGCCGTGCCTACACGGGTTGCGTATTACCTCGATGCCGCCAATCCGCTGCGCATGCTGCAAATCGTCGGCGAAGCGGCCGGCAGGATGTCGGAGCACGTGTTTCCGTTCAAGTATTCGCGCGAGGAGGCCGGCTACATCCTGTTCTTCGGCCTGCTGTCGGTCATCCCGATGAAGTTCCTCAAGATGGCGGGCGTATTCGTCGTGCCGCTCGCCTATGCCGTCGTTGCCAACCCGGTTCGGGCGGCGCTGGCGCGTTGGCAGCCGCTGCCCTGGGCCTTCCTCGCCTACCTGCTGGTGCTGACGGCCTTCGTCACGCACCAGTTCTTCCTCGTCGGCCGCTACGTCAGCATGCTGAATCTCCTGATGGTGCCGGTCGCGGCGGCCGGTCTGGCGCTGCTGATGCGGCGCTTTCCGCGCTGGCGGATGCTGATGGCGGCGCTGGCCCTGCTGACCATGGCGGCGAACGTCGTCTCCTTCTCGCCGAAGAAGACGCACATCGTCGAGGCCGGGCGCTGGCTCGGCGCCAACGCAGCCGACAGCGCGCGCGTCGGCGTCGACAACGCGCGCCTCGCCTACTACGCCGGCTGGCGGGCGGCGCAGTCGGTCAGTCTCGATCGGTCGGCCATGGCGCAGGCGCTGGCGGAAAAACGCATCGACATGGTCGCCATCGAGGCGCCGCGCAAGGATGCGGACGTGGAGAAGTGGCTTGCGGATCAGGGGCTGAAGGCCGTGCAGCGCTTCGCCAACAAGGCCGGCGACGCGGTGATTGTCGCCGTGCCGGCGCAGCCCTAGCGCTGCGAAGCGATTGCCGTCCGCAGCCGGTCGAACACCGCTTCGACGCTAAAGTCAGCCTCCACGCGACGGCGCCCCGCCTCGCCCATTTGCCGCCGCAGTTCGGCATCCCCGGCGAGCTGCGCGATGCGCTCCGCCCACTCCTCCGGGGTTGCGGCGAGGAAGCCATGCACGCCGTCCTCGATCACCTCCGCATTCGCGCCGGCCTTCGACGACACCACCGGCAGGCCGGCCGCCATGCACTGCAGCACCTTGAGGGCGCACTTGCCGCGGCTCCAGTCGTCGTCGCGCATCGGCGCGATGCCGATGTGCGAGGCGGCCAGTTCCTGCGCCTCCGATTCGGCGCGCCAGGCCACCGGCAGCGTCCTCACGCCGCAGTCGGGCAGGTCGAAGTCGGCGACGATCTTCAGGCGCAGCTGCGGCAGGCGTTGCGCCGCCGCGGCCAGCCAGGGCATCGCCTCCGCCAGATACTTGCGTGTCGAACGGCTGCCGATCCACACCAGGTCCAGCGTTTCGGCCGGCTTGACCGCCTCGACGCGGTAACGCGCCGCGTCGAGGCAGGTGGGCACCAGCGTCACCGCCGGGTTGAAGGCGGCGGCATTGCCGGCGAGGAAGGCGTTGCCGGCGAGGACGTGGTCGCAGGCCCGCGCCATCGCGGCGAAGCGCGCCATGCGCGTGCGCGAGGGCGTGCCGTCGGTGTTGCAGAAGATGGCGTCGTCGAAATCGAAGACGAGGCGGCGCGCCGCCCGCCGCAGCAGCCAGAGCAGGATGGCGGGGAAGGTCTTGCGCAGCACGATCACCACGTCTGCCCGGCGCGCCTGCCGCAGCATGTCCAGCGTGGCCCGGAGGCCGCCGGAGGCGGTGACGTGCGCCGGTTCGAAGCCGGCCGCGCGCCAGAGCGGGAAGAACTGCAGCGCGCGGTAGCGCGTCGAGGAGGAGGCCTCGCCCTTGGAGACGAAGAGGAGGCGGGCGTTCATGGCTGCCGCGCGGGGGTGTCGCCCAGCTGCCGGAACAGCGCGGCCACCACCATCACAGAGCTCTCCTCGATCATGTGGCCGTAGTCGAAGGCGAAGGGCAGCCGAGCGCCGTCCCTCTCGATATAGCGAAGGCAGCCGCTGTCGTCGCAGGCGGCGGCGATCGGCGAGAAGAATTCCGCGCGGCCGGCGGCGAGTTCCCGGATCAGCGCGTCGCGGCGGGCCATGTCGGGATCGAGGTCGTTGCGCGAGCGCTGGCGCTCGTCGCCGCCGAGGAAATCGCTGGCAAGCAGCTTCGGCAGCGGCTTGCGCCAGGCCGGGACGCTGCCGACCAGCACGATGCGCGGGCGCCAGGCCGGGTCGGCGCCGAGGCGCGCCAGGGTTTCCGCCAGGCCGCGGCGGATCGTCGCCTCGTCGTGCTTGATCCAGGCCCCGGCGAGGATGAGGACCTGCGGCCGCATCTCCAGCACCTTGCTCAGCACCCAGTCGTTGATGGTCCGGCAATGCGGCCGCTTGGCGAAGGCCTCGCCGATCAGCGGCGGACAGCCTGAGGCCGTCCATTGCGCCGCTTCCCCGGGCAGCATCGCCGCCTTCAGGCCCGGCCACAGGTGGGCGGCGTGGGAGTCGCCCCACAGCACGATGCGCGGCCGCTCGCCGGCGCACTCCGGCGCGAAACCGTCGTGGGATTTCTCCGGGACGAGGAAGCAGCTGCCCTCGCGATAGAGCGGCTTGTAGAGTTCGCCGAAGTAGCGCGCCTGCAGCGTCTCCAGGGCGCGCACGTCGGCCAGGCGCGGATGGTCCTTGAAGCGCAGCGCCGTCACGCGATCGCTCTGGTAGTGGAGGGCGGCGGCGATGGCGAAGGGCGCGAGCACCATCGCGGCGCTCAGCACCAGCGCAGGTGCTAGGCGGAAGCGGTTGATGAGGCGACGCGCCGGATTCTCGACGTGGCGGAAGGACAGCCAGCCGAGCAGCACCGAGGCCGCCATGCCGGCGGCGGTCCAGGCGCCGTGCTGGCGCGACTGACTTTGGTGCAGCCAGACCACGATCGGCCAGTGCCACAGGTAGATCGAGTAGGACCAGCGGCCGATTCCCTGCAGGGCGGCGCTGCCGAGCAACAGTGTCCGGCCGCCGCTGTCGAGGATGAGCAGCGCGGCGCCGACGACCGGCAGCAGCGCGGCGAGGCCCGGCCAGGGCGTGTCCGGCGACAGCAGCAGGCTCGCCGCGAGGATGGCGGCGAGGCCGGCCGGCTCCCGCCAGCGCAGCCGCTGCGCCAGGCGGTTGCAGGCGTCCTGGTGCACGAAGATCAGTCCGCCTGCCAGCATCTCCCAGGCGCGCGTCGGCAGCAGGAAGAAGGCCTTCGAAGGGTCGGCGAAGGCCAGCCAGGCCGACCAGGCGAGCGAGGCGAGGCCCACCGCCCACAGCGCGCCGCCGACGCCGCCCGGCCGGCGCAAGAGGCGATGCGCGGCGACGATGAGCAGCGGGTAGAGCAGGTAGAACTGCCACTCGACGGAGAGCGACCAGGTGTGCAGCAGCCACTTCTCGTGTGCGTCGGCGTCGAAGTAGCCCGATTCCTTCCAGTACACCTGGTTGGAGAGGAACAGCAGGCTGGCGCCGGCGTGCTTGGCGAGCAGCTTGTAGTCCATCGGCGAGAGGGCGAACCAGCCGAAGAGCAGGAGCAGCGCGCACAGCGCCGCCAGCGCCGGGAAGATGCGGCGCGCCCGCGCCAGGTAGAAGCCGAGCACCGAGAAGCGCGCCTCGGCGAGCGGGCCGAGGATGATGCGCGTCATCAGGTAGCCGGAGATGACGAAGAAGGCGTCGACGCCGACGAAGCCGCCGGAAAAGCCGCCGACGCGGAAGTGGAACAGCACCACGGCGATCACCGCCACGGCGCGCAGGCCGTTGATGTCGGCGCGGAAGTCGGCGCTGGCGGGCTTCATCGCGGCGGCGTTTCCTGTGCAGTGCGGTAGGCGGCGTCGAAGGCCGTGTCGGCCTGCAGCCAGGCGCGGTCGTTGCCGTCGCGCAGCAGGTGCTGCAGGTTGCGCCGCCGGCGGTGCGCCGGCAACGGCCGCGGGCCGGCGCGCAGGTCGGCGATGTCGATCAGGCCGAAGGCGCCGTCCGGCGTCAGCACGATGTTGCCGAGGTGCAGCGAGCGGAAGTAGACGCCGGCGGCGTGCAGGGCGGCGACGAAGGCGCCGAGCTGCTTGCGCACTTCGGCCGTGGCCGCGCCTTCGCTCACCAGCTGGCGCAGCGTCCTGCCTTCCAGCGGGCGGTAGCGCACCGCGTCGCGGCGGATGGCCGGGATGCGGTAGACGCCGCCGACCGTGGGGCAGGGGATACCGCGCGCGGCCAGCGCCGCGGCGTTGTCGGCGAAGCGTTGCGCGTAGGGATACCAGGCGGCTGAGGAAATCAGGCGCTTGCGGCGGAACAGCTTGAGGTAGCTGCCGTCGGCGAGCGCCAGCACCTTCTCGCCGTAGCGGTCGCGCTCCAGCACCCGGGCGCCGGCGCGCAGGGCGAGATAGTCGTCGTGTTCCAGGATCTGCAAGGGAGCGTGCCTGCCGCCGGCCGGGATGCGTGTCGTAGGCCGGCATTTTACCAGCCAGAAGGCTCCGATCGCCCGTGCTAGAATGCCGCCATCCTTTCGCCGTGCGCGCCGCCTAAAGCACGTCACATGCACGCTCCAGAAAAGCCCGCCAGCGTCTCTTCCAGCCTGAGCCTCTACTTCCGCCTGCTCACCTACGTCCGGCCGTATATCGGCTGGTTCGCCGTGAGCATCGCGGGCTACGTCATCTTCGCCTCGGCCCAGCCCATGCTGGCTTCGGTGCTGAAGTATTTCGTCGACGGCCTGGCCGATCCTTCCGCCGCGATGCTTGCCGGCATGCCGCTGCTCGGCGGCCTGCAGATGATGCACGCCGTGCCCTTGCTGATCGTCCTCATCGCCGCCTGGCAGGGCGTCGGCTCCTTCCTCGGCAACTACTTCATCGCCCGCGTCTCGATGGGCGTGGTGCACGACCTGCGCGTGGCCCTCTTCGACAGCCTGCTGACGCTGCCGGACCGCTACTTCGACTTGCACAACTCGGGCCACCTGATCTCGCGCATCACCTTCAATGTGACCATGGTGACGGGGGCGGCCACCGACGCCATCAAGGTGGTGATTCGCGAGGGGCTGACGATAACGTTCCTCTTCGCCTACCTGCTGTGGATGAACTGGAAGCTGACGCTGGTGATGGCGGCGTTGCTGCCGGTGATTGCCGTGCTGGTGACGCGCGCCAGCCGCAAGTTCCGCAAGCAGGCGAAGAAAATCCAGCTGGCGATGGGCGACGTCACCCACGTTGCCTCCGAGGCCATCCAGGGCCACCGCGTCGTGCGCAGCTTCGGCGGCGAGGACTACGAGCGCAGCCGCTTTCGCGACGCCAGCAGCAATAACATGGCACGGCAACTGCGCATGGTGCGCACCTCCGCGGTGTATACCCCGGTGCTGCAGCTGCTCATCTACATCGCCATGGGCGTGCTGTTCTTTCTCGTGCTCTGGCTGCGCGGCGATGCCTCGCCCGGCGAACTGGTCGCCTACATCACCGCCGCCGGGCTCTTGCCCAAGCCGATCCGCCAGTTGTCGGAAGTCAGCTCCACCATCCAGAAGGGCGTGGCGGCGGCCGAGAGCATCTTCGAGCAGCTCGACGAGCCGGCCGAAACGGACAAGGGCAGCATCGAGCGCGAGCGCGTCAGCGGCCGCATCGAGGTGCGCGGGCTGTCCTTCGCCTATCCCGGGGCGGAGCGGCGGGTGCTCGACGGGCTGAACTTCACGATCGAGCCGGGACAGATGGTGGCGCTGGTCGGCCGTTCCGGCAGTGGCAAGTCGACGCTGGCCAACCTGATCCCGCGCTTCTACCATCACCAGGAAGGCCAGATCCTCATCGACGGGGTGGATGTCGAGGACTACGTCCTGCGCAACCTGCGCCGCCATGTCGCCGTCGTCACCCAGCAGGTGACCCTGTTCAACGACACGGTGGCCGGCAACATCGCCTATGGCGACCTCGCCGGGGCGCCGCGCGCCGACATCGAGCGCGCCGCCGAGGCCGCCTTCGCGCGCGAGTTCATCGACAGATTGCCGCAGGGCTTCGACACCCTGGTCGGCGAGAACGGCGTGCTGCTCTCCGGTGGCCAGCGCCAGCGCCTGGCCATCGCGCGGGCCTTGCTGAAGGACGCGCCGATCCTCATCCTCGACGAGGCCACCTCGGCGCTCGACACCGAGTCCGAGCGCCACATCCAGGCGGCGCTCGATACCGCCATGCGCGGCCGCACCACGCTGGTCATCGCCCACCGCCTGTCCACCATCGAGCGCGCCGACACGATTTTGGTGATGGAGCAGGGCCGCATCGTCGAGCGCGGAACGCATGCCGACCTGCTTGCCGCCAACGGGCACTACGCCCGGCTGCACGCCCTGCAGTTCCGCGAGCCGGCGGAAGAATCGCCCGGATAAAAGTCAGTCCGGCGGCAACGCCGCTTCCAGTTCGCGCCGCAGGGCGCTGCCTGCCGGCCAGTTGCGCAGGAAGCGGGCGCGGTCGCGCGACCAGGCCCGGCGCCAGGCGGCCTCGCTGTCGTGCTGCCGCATGGCGTCGAGATCGACCACGCTGAGTGTGTTTCCATCGAGGATCAGGTTGTTGGCCTTCAGGTCGCCGTGGCTGATGCGCGCCTCGGCCAGCTGCGCGAACAGGCGCCGCACGGCTTCGATCGCCTCGGCCGGCGCGCCGCCGTTCGCATACGGGGCGAGCGCATCGAGAAGACTCGGGCCCGCGCAGTATTCGCTGACGAGCCAGGCGCGCCCGCGCAAGGGCCCCAGGCGGCGCTCGATCAGCGCCAGCGGCCGCGGCGTGGCGATGCCGAGAAAGCGCAGGCGGTGCGCCTCGATCCAGGCATGCCAGGCGCGGCTCGGCCGCCAGGCGCGGGAAAGGGCGTGCCCGGCATGCTTGATGTTGTTGCGCTTGATGACGAGCGCGCGCCCGGCCAGTTCGACCCGCGCCAAGGTCGCGCTGCGGCCGCGCTTGAGGGGAACGCCTTGCCCGATCCAGGCATCCGGATCGGCGATGATGGGCGCGAGGAAATCGGCTTCGCTGCGCACCAGGGAGAAGAAGCGGTCGACCCGCCGGGCAACCTTGAACAGGCTGCAATCGCGCAGGCACTTGTCGAGATAGTCGGCGAGGCGCGCCGCGCGGCATTGGCGGACGGCGGCATCGAGCCGTGCCGAGTCGATGGGCAGATTCGGGTTGCCGGCACGATAGGCGGCGAGCAGGGCGGGCCGCATCGCCGCGCTATCGGCCGGCGGCAGCTGGGCGAAGAGCAAGGCAAGATTGTCCAGGCACGCCTGGTCCGATGCGGCCGGCCGGATGGCGTCGCCGTCGACGACATGCAGCTTCCCGGACTGCAGCACGAAGTTGCCGAGGTGGACGTCCTCCTGCAGGATGCCGCGCGCATGCATCCGGCCGAGCGTCTCGAACACCGGCGCGAGATCCCCGATCGCCGCGGCATCCGGATTGCGGGCGCCTTCGAGGTAGTCGCTGAGCAGGAAATGGCCCGCGCCCTGCAGCCGGCCGCTGGCCAGGCGCCGCGGGGTTGGCAGGCCGTGCGCCTCCAGAGCGTCGATGCCGCGGGATTCGCGCAGCCAGTGGCGTTCGCTGCCGCGGCTGGCGATGAACAGCTTGGCCAGAACCGCCTGTCCGTTCCAGCGGCCGGCGCCGGTCAGGCGCTTGCCGGGCAGGATGCGCAGCCACCGCTCGACGTGCAGCTCGCTGCCGTCATCGAGCCCGATCGCGCTCGGCGCCAGCACGCGGCGGCCGACGGCGCGCAGGGATGCCGCGGATTCGAGCGCCTCGTCGCGGCCGGAAAAGAAATCGACGATCTGCCGGATGCGCCGCTTGTCGCCGCCGTCGAGCTTCTTCTTCCGCGCGTAGTCGAGGTAGAAGCGCAGGCGCTGCGTGCGCGAGAGGTGGCGCTTCGCCACCTTGTCGAGGCAGGCGAGATCCTTGACGATGCGGAACTCGAGGAAGGGCGGCCACCAGAAGCCACCGCTCGGGCAGTCGATGAGGAACACCTTGCCGGCCTCATCCACCAGCAGGTTGCGCCACTTGAGGTCGCCGTGGGCGAAGCGGCGCGCGTGCAGGCGCCGGGCGATGTCGGCGATTTGTGCCGAGACGCCGTGCCACCAGGACTGACTTTTCAATCGGGCGTCGTTGCCGCGGGCGAGCCGGGCGAGATCGACGGTACCGGGAATTTCCTCGGTGATCAGCGCGCCGCGAGTGAACAGCCCGCCCTGGCGCTGGAGGCCGCAGGCCACGACGCCGGCGGTGGGGATGCCCCACTCGGCGAAGCGCAGCAGGTTCTCCCATTCCAGTTGCACGCGCGGCGTGCCGAACCAGCGCCGCAACGGCTTCTTGCCGAGGCCGTGGTAGCGCTTGACGTAGTAGCGGCGGCCATTGACTTCGACGCGCACGGTGCGGGTGGTGGAATCCTTGGCGACGATCTCGCCTTCCAGGGCGAACACGGCATCCAGGTCGGCGAAGCGTTCGGCGGCGGCCGGATCGGCGCCGGGCAATACCCGCCAGTCGCTCATGTGCCTGCTCCCGGCGCGAACTTGCGCCGGTAACGCCCCATCAGGCGCTCGCCTTCGCTGCGCAGATAGGCCAGCAGTTCGGCTTCCTGGCCGAGGATCTCTCTCAGCGGACGGTCGAAGTAGGCGCGCAGGAAGCGCAGCCGGTCGCGCGCGGTGAGGCCGATCTCCAGCGTCGAGAAGTGCAGGGCGGCGAGATCCTTGTCGCGCCAACGACGCGGCGTCCTGTCGCGCACCTGGGCGCGGTGCAGGTCGATCAGTGACAGGCGCAGCGCGGTCGGTGTCTGGGTAGGCTCAGTATGCAGCAGGAAGTGGCAGATGTAGCAGTCGCGGTGGTTTACGCCGCCGCGATGCATCTTCCCCGCCATTTCCGCCACGCGGGCGATCAGCGCGCGCTTGAGGGCGGGCGCGGGCGGCCGTGCCGGCCATTCGCGGCAGTAGTCTTCCAGGCTCACCGTCGGCGCCAGCTCTTCGGTGACGATGAAGGACTCCAGCTTCGCGGGATTCTCGCCGCGCCGGCCGAAGGCGACGGCCTTCATGGTGTCGACGCCGAGTTCGGTGAGGCGCCGGATCGCCAGCCACTCGTGCTCGGCGCCGAGCACCGGCAGGCGCGCCGTGACGAGATTCTTGAGGATCTCGCCCCAGCCGACGCCGCCGTGCAGCTTGACGTAGTAGCCGAGGCCGGCGACTTCGGTGCGCAGCGTGCGGCGGCCTTCCAGTTCGCGCAGCACCGTGCCCTGCAATGCACGCGCCGCTTGAAAAGCATCCTGACCCGCCCACAGCGTGCGGAAAGGCTCGTCGAGAAACAGGATTTCATTGGTGCTCATGGCCGCAAGCCCTCTCCCCCAGCCCCTCTCCCGCAAGCGGGCGAGGGGGGCGCAAGGATGATATCCGCCGCGCGCTCGGGCAGGCTGTAGATATCGGCCGTATCCGCCCAGGCCAGCCCGCTGGCGCTGAAGCCTCGGCGCGCTTTTTCGTCGGCGAGCAGGCCGGCGAGGAGGGCATTGAACGATTTCTGGTCGAAGGGCAGCGGCACGACGCGGCCGGCGCCTGCCTCCTCGATGTAGTGGGCGTAGCCGCAGGCGACGGTGGTCAGCACCGGTAGGCCGGCGACCACGGCTTCGAGCAGCACCGTGCCGGTGTTCTCGTTGTAGGCGGGATGGACCAGCAGGTCGGCGCCGAGCAGGAAGCGCGGGATGTCGTCGCGGCCCTTGAGGATGCGCACGCCCTCGCCGAGCCCGAGCGAGCGCGCCATCGAGCCGAAGGGCTTCGGGTCGTCCTGGCCGATGGCGATGAGGCGCGTGCGCTGCTTGAGATCGTCGGGCAGGGCGGCGAGGGCCTTGAGGCTGCGGTCGAGCCCCTTGGTCTTGAAGCCGGAGCCGATCTGCACCAGCAGCAGTTCGTCGTCGGCGAGGTGGAACTCGCGGCGGAAACCGGCGCGGATCTCCGCGGCGTTGGCCGGCGCGCGGCGGTCCGGCGCGATGCCCGGCGGCAGCAGGTGCAGGCGCGCCGCCGGCGTGGCGTAGTGCTTCTCGTAGAGCACCTGCTGCACGGCGGAGATCATGAGGATTTCCGTGTGCGCCTCGGGAGCGAACACCGCGCGCTCGTAGGCGGCGAAGTGGCGGTAGCGGCCGGAGAGGCGGTACATCGGTCCGCGCAGCGTGCGCGCCTTGTCCTCGTAGCAGGGATCGGCGCAGTAGTAGACGTCCAGCCCCGGCATCTTGTTGAAGCCGATTAGGCGGTTGGCCGGGCGCGCCGCCAAATCCTTGCGCACCCACTCAGCGAACTTCTCGTAGCGGCGGTGGTTCGTGAGCGCCTTCACCGGCGCCTTCACCACCTCGAAGCCGGCGGGGACGTCGCCTTGCCAGGACAGGGTGTAGACGCGCACGGCATGGCCGCGCGCCTGGCAGGCCAGCGCGATGCGCAGGAAATCGCGCTGCAGGCCGCCGAAGGGGAAATACTTGAAGAGGGCGAACGCCAGCTGCATGGCGGGCGTCTATTCAGCCACGCCGGGCCTGGCCGTGAGAACCAGCGCCTGCGCCTGGATGCGCCTCTTGCGACCGGAACGCGCCGCGACGGTGCGCCACAGCCACTTGGCGAAGGGCGTCAGGCGTTCGATCTGCAGATAGGACTTGAAGAACCACAGGCGGTCGCTGCGGCTCCACATTTGCGAATGGTAGTTGAGGGTGTACAGGTCGCGGATGGCGCAGACCGTCTTCGACGGGCGCCAGCGCGACTTCTCCAGGTCGATGACGCGCGCCTCGATGCCGCCATCGGCGTTCACGCGGACGAAGACGTGCTTGGGGAAGAAGCAGTTGTGCTGGATGCCGTGGGCGTGCATGTCGCGCAGCAGGGCGGCGACCGCCGCCAGCATGCGCAGGCGCAGCGGCCTTGGCGGCGCACCGTCCTTCAGCCAGCGCTGGACGCGATCCTCCATCGAGACGAAGCCGCTCAGTTCTTCCGTGATCAGGATGGCGCGCTCGTCCTTGCCGGCCTTGTGCATGGCGAAGTACACCGGCTCCAGTGTCGGCACACCGCAGGCGCGGTAGTGCTGAATGTGGCGGAACTCGCGCAGGAAGGTCGGCGCGCCGCGCAGCGGATGGGTCCACAGCCGCGCCTTGTGGTTCTCCTGGCGCTTGAGAAAGACCGCGCGCGTGCCGCCGCCGGGAAGCTGCAGTTCGCAGCGCGAGACGCCGCTCCAGCCGCCGCGGCGCTGGTTGGGTTCCTCGAACCAGTCAGCCTTGAGTTGCCACAGGGCGCTGAAGTCCGACAGGCCGTTGTGGGCGAGTATCGGCCGCCAGCGCTCGTTGACGAAATCCTTCATCTACTTTTTGACGCGCAGGACGTAGGCGCGCCACTTGTCCCAGTGCTTGATGAAGTCGACGTGACCGACCACCTTGAGGCCGGCGGCGGCGAAGTCGCGTTCGATGTCGGCGCGCTTGAAGACGAAGCGATCGCGCGGCCGGTCGGCGCCGCGGATGCGCGCCTTGCGCGCGTCGTTGACCTCGTTGCGCCAGGCGCGGAAGTTACCGTCCACCCAGAGCGAGACGATCACCGTGCCGGAACTGATGCGGGCGAATTCCTTCAGCATCAGGATACGGTCTTCGCTCTTCTCGATGTGGTGCATCAGGCGGATGCTGAAGACGCACTCGACGAAATCGTCCGGCAGGCCGGTGTCGAAGGCCGACAGGCAGAAGGACTTCTCGATGCGCGCGACGACCTCGCGCGGGCGCAGCTCCAGCCCGGCGTCGATCATGTTCTGGCTGTTGTCGGCGACGTAGATCCGGCGGTTCGGCTCCTCGGCCAGCATGGCCCAGAAGCGGCCGGTGCCGCAGGGCAGGTCGAGCACCGAACGCGGCCGTCCGGCCATGGCGAGGGCCTTGCGTGCCATGCCGACTTCCCGCCAGGTCGACAGCCGGCGCCAGAAGCCGGTGTTGTGCTTGTGGAAATACTTCCGCGCGTGCTCGGGGTCGTATTTTTCGGAAAATTCGTAATGCGGGGGGGTGATGCCTTTGTCAGCCATGCGAAAACCACTTGATGCGAAGAGTGCCATTTTGCCTGAAAACCCCAAAAAAGTCATCAGCTTATGACGGAAGACGGGCGTCCGGCCGTATAATGCCGAACCCTTCAGACGGAACAGCCGAAATGAAAAAAACCGACCTCGAAAAACGCAAGGGATTGAAAATCGACAGCCAAATGAAGCGCGCCGGCACGCCGGGCCGCTTTGGCGCGGCAGCTGCCGAGGCGGTGAGCCGACGCGAACAGCGCGAGCGCGAGCGGGCGCAAGGACTGGTGCCCTTCGCCGCCAAGCTGGACGGCGGATTGGTGAAGCGCATCCAGGCGCTGGCGATGGAGCGCAAGGCCGGTCTCAACGAGGTGGTTGCAGAGCTGCTGGAAAAAGGCCTGAGGGCCTGAACGAAAAGGCCCGCAATCGCAAGCGGGCCTTTGGTGTCCTGGTGGGCGGCACAGGGTTCGAACCTGTGACCCCTGCCGTGTGAAATTTGACGGTAAATCTGTGCATCTTGAATATCAATCGGTTACGCAATCCGATTCCGCGCCAAGATGACAGGAAGTGCCAGAAATGGGCCGTCAGTAACCGGAACAGGTCACGATTCGGTTACCGCAAATGTGAGGGCACAGATCATGCAAGTGCAAATCGAAGTCGATGTGATTCAGTCGATCGACGCGCTGTACGGCAAGGAAAGACTGAAGCGGCTGGATGAGGACGAGAAGAAAATCTTCTACGGCATGTTTTCCGAGTGGCTGATTATTGTCGGGATAGCTGCCGTGCAGGTGACGCTCGAAAAGCATCCAGAACTGACTGTCTATGACCTCATGGCTTTGCGGCATCGAGTGGACTTGAACTGAATTTCGGGGTGCGAGCTTGTCCATAGCCCCGAAGCCTGTGGGAAAGCCGCCGGCCGCTCTATGGCCGGGGGCGGCTTTTCCACAGGGGCGCGAAGCGCCGGGCTGTGGGCAAGCCCTTCAAGCAAACCAATCACGCTGAAAATAGCTATGGAGGATCTGTCTATGAAAATCGCAACTTTTTTATTGCTACGTACTTGGCTGCATCTGGTATGCGCGTTCGGCGGCTTCATCGTTCGCAATACCCCCCCTTGGGCATCGAGGTATCTAATCCCGCTGCTTCTCTCCATCACACTGTTGGATTTCACTCGGAAAGCCCTTCATGCCTTGGGGTGGCGTCCGGTAGTGCCACGTATTGAATAGACCGAGGCAGCGGCGGTGCGCGGGGGGCCTCGGTCTGCTCTTTCCCTGCGCACCAATCGTTTTGACATTGCGGTAAATCGCGGAATTGCGAAGCGTCCGGCCGCTCTCGGCCCAACGGAAAGCGAGGGTTTGAGGGTGATCGAGCCCGGACCCGAGCCTGACCCGCAGGGGCGGGGGCGGGGCCGGGCATGGTCGAGCAGTACCGGTGCGTAGCGTTGCGCCGTGCCGGGTGATGTTTCTCGCAATAGGTTGATGGCTGTACTGTTAATCCTTGTGTGTGTTGACTTCGACAACTGCCTTGGACAAAATGGCGGCGTTGTTTGACAGATTCATGTTTAATCCGTCGAAGAGCGCAGTAAGCAGGATGCCTCGGTGACATCGAGCGCGAATTCTGCCGGGTAAGGTAACGCGGAGAAAGCGCAGCCACCATTCCGACCGCGAGGTGGCGCCCGGTAGGCCGTGAAAGGGCATTGCTCTCGACTCCTTTGGGAGTTGCAGCAATGCCTTTATCTTTTGTACGTCCGGTTGAATCCGGTAGCTCAGTCCAGTCTGATAGCACCGGCGGCACGCCAGCTGCTGGGCTTGTCTCTTTATCAACAAGTGCGCCGTTAATCGTTTCTGCGCGACAGATGCGCTTGTCGCGCATGCGCTCGGGTGTTCTCACCTCGGCAAGACTTCTAACCGAAGGGCTCCAGCAGGGTGGCTTCCGCTTCCGTGTGGCGATGATTACCCTGACCTATGCCGAAGCGAACACATGGGGGCCGCGCCACGTATCCCGCATGCTCGAGGCGGTAGCCAAGTATCTGGCGCGGCTTGGTCATCGGCTCCGATGTGTGTGGGTGTCGGAACTGACCAAGGCGGGGAGGGTGCATTATCACGTGGCGCTGTGGTTGCCCCGAGGGATGTCGCTGCCCAAGCCCGACAAACGCGGCTGGTGGCCGCATGGATTGACCCGCATCGAGTGGGTACGCAAGGGGATAGCGTACCTGGCCAAGTACGTGAGCAAGGGCGAGGAGATCGGCACCTTCCCGAAGGGGCTCCGCCTGCATGGTGTGCGTGGCCTCGATGTCGTGCAGCGCAGGGAAAAAGCATGGTGGCGCTCCCCGGCATGGCTTCGCGAGCAATGGGGCATCGAGCATGGCCCGCGGCGTGTTGCGCGTGTTGGATGGGTGTCGCAGCTGACCGGCGAGATCGTCCGAAGTCCGTGGGTAATCATTGAACGCGGGCCGCGCTGGTCTTGGGTCAAGTTGGCACGGGTGGGCGGAAATGCTGCTCTGGTCACTTCTTGAAACAGCGCAGCAGCTCGGCGTTTCAAAGCGAACCGTGCAAAGACTGGTCGATCATGGAGAGCTGCCCAGCTGCAGGATCGGCCGATTGATTCGTATTCCTTCCGATTCCGTTCGCGAGTATGTGGCGCGCATGACGCAGGGCGCGCATAATTCGACTTGCGCGGAGTCGGTAGCGTGGAAAGGAGAAATACCATGCCATACCGACGTAAGGACTCGCCGAATTGGTGGGTCAGTTATCGCGACGCAACCGGCGAAAGAGTTAGACGTCCTACTGGAACGGCTGACCGCCGCGAAGCAGAAGCGCTCGAAGCCAAGTGGAAGCTTGAAGCGCATCAAGCGAAGTTCTGGGGCATCCAGCCAGGACGAACGTTCGATGAGTTGATTCTCGGCTATCTGAAGGCGGTTTCGGGTGAGAAGCGAGCGGCGGAACGGGATGCCTACACGATCAAGCGGCTGAAACCATTTTTCACGGGGCGCGATCTGAAAACGCTCAGGCGTTCGGATGTTCGTGCCTACATCGAGAAGCGGAAGGCCGACGGTGTAGGCCCTGCGACGATCAACCGGGAAATTGGGCTGCTGTCGGCGGCGATCAACTACGCATGTAGGGAATGGGAGTGGAACATTCCCAACATCGCGGAAGGGATGCGCCTCAAGCCGCCAGAGGGTCGGGTCAGAAGCTTGACCGTGGCCGAGGCCCGAAGGCTGATTGATGAGGCCGAGAGACAGCAGCGGTCGCCGCTCTTGGCGGATTTCATCCGGTTGGCGCTCAATACCGGCTGTCGTCGGGATGAGTTGCTCCGGTTGGAATGGGGTCGCGTGGATTTGAAGGCAAACCTGCTGCTACTTGAGGGCAGGAACACGAAAAACGGCAAGCGCCGGTCTGTGCCACTGAACATCGAGGCACGAAAGGCCCTCCTGAGTCTTGCGCGTTATCGTGAGGCGCATTGCCCGGCCTCTCCTTGGGTTTTCGTTCATCCGGACGGTGAGAGGCTGCAGTCGGTGCGTCAGGCCTTTGGAACGGCCTTGGAGCGCGCTGAGATCGAGAATTTCAGGATTCACGATCTTCGGCATACCTGCGCGTCTTGGCTGGTAAGTGCCGGGCAGCCGTTGCCGGTGGTGCGTGATCTTCTCGGGCATTCGACGGTTCAGATGACCGAGCGTTACGCACACCTGGCACCGGAGAATGTCCGGGCGGCGGTGAGTGTGCTTGATGGCGTGGCACAAAATGGTCACGCTGCAAGTAGCAAGGCCCTAGCTGCATAACAGCTAAGGCCTTGATTTAAGCTGGTGGGCGGCACAGGGTTCGAACCTGTGACCCCTGCCGTGTGAAGGCAGTGCTCTACCGCTGAGCTAGCCGCCCAAGACGGCGCGCATTTTCTCATGGCGACCGATTCCGGTCAATTTTCCCTCGGGCAAGCGGCTCGATCGCTTAAAATGACGCCTTCCTTTCAGGCGCCGGGTCCCGCATGACAGTCCGCACACGCTTCGCTCCCAGCCCGACCGGCTATCTTCATGTCGGCGGCGCCCGCACGGCGCTGTATTCCTGGGCCTATGCGCGCCAGCACGGCGGCACTTTCATCCTGCGCATCGAGGACACCGACCTCGAGCGTTCGACGCAGGCCTCCATCGACGCCATCCTCGACGGCATGGCCTGGCTCGGCCTCGACTGGGACGAGGGCCCGTTCTACCAGATGCAGCGTCTCGCCCGCTACACCGAGGTGGCGCAGCAGCTCGTCAAGACGGGCCATGCCTACTGGTGCTACGCCAGCAAGGAAGAGCTCGACGCTTTGCGCTCCGCGCAGCGCGCGCGCGGCGAGAAGCCGCGCTACGACGGCCGCTGGCGGCCGGAGAATGCCAAGGGAAAGACGCCGCCCGCCGATGTCCGGCCGATCCTGCGCTTCCGCAATCCGGACGACGGTGCGGTCGCCTGGGACGACCTCGTCAAGGGGCGCATCGAAATCGCCAACGCCGAGCTCGACGACCTCGTCCTGCTGCGCGCCGACGGCGTGCCGACCTACAACTTCGGCGTGGTGGTGGACGACCTCGACATGGGCATCAGCCACTGCATCCGCGGCGACGACCACGTGAACAACACGCCGCGCCAGATCAACATCTACCGCGCGCTGGGCGCGCCGCTGCCGGCCTTCGCCCACGTGCCGATGATCCTCGGCGCCGACGGCGAGCGCCTGTCCAAGCGCCACGGCGCGGTGTCGGTGATGCAGTATGCCGAGGACGGCTACCTGCCCGCGGCGTTGCTGAATTATCTGGCACGGCTCGGCTGGTCGCACGGCAACGACGAGGTGTTCTCGCTCGAGCAGTTCGTCGACTGGTTCGATCTCGCGCACATCAGCCGCTCGCCGGCGCAATTCAATCCGGAGAAGCTCGCCTGGCTCAACCAGCAGCACCTCAAGGTCCGCGACGAGCGGATGCTGGCCGAGGAGGTGGCGCCGCGCCTGGCCGCACGCGGCATCGGCACCGCCGCCGGCCCGTCGCTGGAAAAGGTGGCGGCGCTCTACAAGGACCGCGTGTCGACGCTCAACGAGCTGGCCGATGCCGTCGAGCCCTTCTACGTCGAGGTCTATCCCGGCGCCGAGCTGCTGGCGCAGCACGTCACGGAGGCGGCGCGCGACGCGCTGCGCGAGCTGCGCGCGCGGCTGGAGACGGCGGTGTGGGAAAGGGCGCAGCTCAACCAGGCATTGAAGGACGTCGTCGCCGCGCGCGGCATGAAGCTGCCGCAGCTGGCCATCCCGCTGCGCGTGGTGCTCACCGGCCAGCCGCAGACGCCCTCCATCGACGCCGTGCTGGAAGCCTTCGGCCGCGATGCCGTGCTGGCACGGCTGGCGCGACACGGTTAAAACCGCAAACTCTCTCAACACAGAGTCCGCAGAGGCACGGAGGTCGCGGAGAAAACCTGTCTGGATTCTCTCTGTGTCCTCCGTGCCTCTGTGCGCTCTGTGTCATGCGCGGTTTGTTGTTCGAACTGGGCCGAGCGCCGCGACGAGGTCACGTTCCAGCGGCAGCGGCTCGCCTTCGATTTTGCCGGCGAGCAGTTCCGCGCAGAGCGGCGCGTAGACGAGGCCGCGCGAGCCGAGACCAAGCAATCCGAACAAGCCTTCATTCCCCGGTATCGCCCCGACCAGCGGCAGGCGGTCCGGCCCCACCGTGCGGATGCCGGCGCGGCCGCCGGCGCGCGCGGCATCCACCGTAGCGGCGAAATCCGGCAGCAGCTGCCTCAGGCGCGTCAGATTGGCGCGATGGTCCTCAGCGCGCGCCAGTTCGTCGGTCGAGCCTTCCTCGTAAGTGGCGCCGACGACGTGCACGCCGAAGGAGGTCGCCGGCGTGACGTAGCCTTCGCGCGACACCACCGCCTTGATGGCGCGGCCCGGCTCGGCGGGAATGCAGGTGATCTGGCCGCGCACGGGGCGCAGCGGCAAGGCGGACGATACGGCGAAGCGACGCGCCAGGTGGCCGTTGGCGAGGATCGCCACGGGCGCCTCGGCGATGGCCTTGCCTGACGCGTCGACGGCGCGCCAGCCGTTGTCGGCGCGCAGGAGTTCGGCGACTTCGCGTTGCGCGTGCAGGCGCACGGCGTCGCCGGCCGCGCGCAGCGCCGCGTCGCACAGCGCAGGCGGATGCACCCAGCCGCCCTGCGGGAACCACCAGCCCGGCGCCGGCACGCGCCAGCCGGCGAGCAGGGAGGCTTCCTCGACATCCACCCAACGCAGCACTTCGGGCGGCAGCAGGCCGGACTCGGCGATGCGCCGCTGCCGCTCGACCTGTTTCGCATCGCGTGCCAGGCGCAGCACGCCGCACTGCTGCCAGATCAGTTTCGGGTCGGCGGTGAGATCCTGCAGCCGACGCAGGGCATAGTGGAAGCCGGCCAGCGTCAGGCGCGAGAGGCGGTTGCCGTCTGCGGAGGGCACCGGCTGCAGCACGCCGGCCGGGTTGCCCGAGGTCTCGCGCGCCAGGCCGTCGCGCCGCTCGATGAGATCGATGATCCAGCCGCGCGAGGCGAGGCGCTCGGCCACCAGGCAGCCGGCGATGCCGCCGCCGATGACGAGGGCGCGGCGTTCCCTTTCCGATTCGGTTTGCGCCGGGCCGGGAAAGCGCCCGACGAGCATCTCGCGCTTGCGGCCGAAACCCGGTTTTTTCTCGACGACGAAACCGGCCGCCGTCATGCCGCGACTGACTTTTCCAGCGGCCGAGTAGGTGGCGCAGGTGGCGCCCGGCGCGGCCAAGCGGCCGATCTGCGCGAACAGCGCCTCGCTCCACATGTCCGGATTTCGCGCCGGCGCGAAGCCGTCGAGGAAGAAGGCGTCGACGCGCGCCTCGACCTGCGCCAGCATCTCCGCCGCTTCGCCGAAGAGCAGCGTCAGCGCGACGCGGCCGCCGTCGAGGTGCAGGCGGTGGAAGCCGGGAATGAGCGGCGGATAGCGTTCCAGCAGGGCCGCGCCGAGCGGCGCCAGTTCCGGCCACTGGCCGTAGAGGCGCTGCAGGTCGCCGGCGCGGAAGGGATGCTTGTCGACCGAGAGGTAATGCAGGCGCGCGCCGTCCGGCGCCGTCCCGCGGAACAGCTGCCAGGTGCAGAGGAAATTCAGGCCGGTGCCGAAGCCGGTCTCGAGAATCGTGAAGCGGTCGCGCGACTGCCAGCGCGCGGGGAGGTCGTTGCCGGAGAGAAAAACATGGCGGGTCTCGTCGAGCCCGCCATCGAGCGACCAGTAGGTGTCGCCGTAGCTTTCGCTGTAGGCCGCGCCATCCCGGTAGGACGGCACGGCCGGCTCGATCGGCCGGATCAACGCGACACGAGGACGCCGTTGTCGTTCTTGACGCGGTCGCCGATGCGCCAGGCCGGCTGCGTGTCGTAGGTGAACACGCGCGAACTGCCATCCTCGAAATGAACGGTCACTTCGTATTTCTTGGTCGAGCGCACGTGCTTTTCGACCTGGTGGCCGGCCACGCCGCCGCCGACGGCACCGATCACCGTGGCGGCGGTCCGGCCGCTGCCCTTGCCGATCTGGCTGCCGATGAGGCCGCCGGCGACCGCGCCGCCGACCGCACCGATGCCCGTGCCTTCGCCTTTCTGCGTGACTTCGCGAATGTTGTCGACCGTTCCGCAATTGATGCAGATGGCAGGGGCCGGGGGAGGGGCGGCCGGCTGCGTGGCCTGGGCCGGCTGCGGGACGGCCGCCGGCGCGGGTTTGATTTCAGGCGCCTTGACGGCAACCTTCCTGGGCGCGGGCTTGTGTTCGGGCGCGGCCGGCTCGGCGGCCTTCGGGGCGGCGACGGATGTCGCGGGTGCCGCGGCGGAGGGCGGCGCCGTCACGGCAGCGACCGGTTCAGCCGGCTTCGTGGCGCTGCCGGAGGTCGGGATGACGCCGAAAATGGCGCCGACGCCGGCGAGCGACAGAGCGATCACCGCGACGGCGGCGATCCAAAGGACGGGGTGCAGTTTATTGCCTGTGGCTTGGGCTTCCATGCTGGTCTCCTTTGCAAAACTTCAGCGTGAACAACGCATCAGCCGAGCCCGGGCTGACGCCGGATACAACTCTTTACACTTCCCGGCGCAACTGCGGGAAGAGGATCACATCGCGGATGCTCGGGCTGTCGGTGAGCAGCATCACCAGGCGGTCGATGCCCACCCCGCAGCCAGCGGTCGGCGGCAGGCCGTGTTCGAGCGCGCGGATGTAGTCCGCATCATAGTACATCGCCTCTTCGTCGCCGGCCTCCTTGGCCTTCGCCTGCTCGAGAAAGCGCGCCGCCTGGTCCTCCGGATCGTTCAGCTCGGAGAAGCCGTTGGCGATTTCGCGCCCGGCGATGTAGAGCTCGAAGCGCTCGGCGATTTCCGGGTTGCTGTCGCTGCGGCGGGCCAGCGGGCTCGCCTCGGCCGGCCAGTCGATGATGTAGGTCGGCTCGAACAGCTCCGCCTCGGTGGTTTCCTCGAACAGGGTGAGCTGCAGCTCGCCCAGGGTGGCGCCGTGCTTCGGCTCGATGTGCAGATCCTTCAGCTTGGCGGCGATCCAGGCCCGGTCGTTGAGCTGGTCGAGCGTGTAGCCCGGATGGTGCTTGTGGATGGCCTCGACGGCCGTCATGCGGGCGAAGGGTTTCGAGAAATCCAGCATGCGGCCCTGGTACTCGAAGACCTCGGTGCCGAGCGCCTCGCGCGCGGCGTGGCGCAGCAGGCCCTCGGTGAAGTTCATGAGAAGCTTGTAGTCCGAGTAGGCCTCGTAGAACTCCATCATGGTGAATTCGGGATTGTGGCGCGTCGAGAGGCCTTCGTTGCGGAAATTGCGGTTGATCTCGAACACCTTCTCGAAGCCGCCCACCACCAGGCGCTTCAGGTACAGCTCCGGGGCGATGCGCAGATAGAGCTGCATGTCGAGGGCGTTGTGGTGGGTCGTGAAGGGGCGCGCCGAGGCGCCGCCGGGAATCGGCTGCATCATCGGCGTCTCGACCTCGAGGAAACCGTGGCCGGTCATGTAGTTGCGGATCGACTGCACCAGGCGCGAGCGGGCGGCGAAGACCCAGCGCGTGCGCTCGTTCATGATGAGGTCGAGGTAGCGCTGGCGCACCTTCTGCTCGGTGTCGGTGAGGCCGTGGAACTTCTCCGGCAGCGGGCGCAGCGATTTCGTCAGCAGGCGCAGTTCGGAGACGTTGATGGTCAGCTCGCCGGTCTTGGTCTTGAACAGCGTGCCGCGGGCACCGACGATGTCGCCGATGTCCCAATGCTTGAAGGCGGCGTGCGCGGCCTCGCCGGCGCCGTCGTTGCTGACGTAGAGCTGGATGCGGCCGGAGAGGTCCTGCACGGTGGCGAAGCTGGCCTTGCCCATGACGCGCTTCAGCATGATGCGGCCGGCGACGCAGACCTCGACCGGCTGCGCTTCGAGCTCCTCGCGGCTTTTTCCGCCGTAGATCTCGTCGAGCTTCTCCGCGGTGTTCTCGCGCAGGAAATCGTTGGGGAAGGCGACGCCCTCGGCGCGCAGCTTCGCCAGCTTCTCGCGGCGCTCGGCGACGATCTGGTTTTCGTCCTGGGGCAGTTGAGTTGGCTCTGTCATGATGTAGCTTCAGAAGAAACGATGAACATCGAAGCCGAGGGTTTGCGCGGCTTCGGCCTGGGTTCTGTCGGCAGTTGCGAATGCGGTGGCGGGTATGCGTTCGGCTACGGCTAGATGCATCGCATCCAGCGTGCGCAACGGCACATGGGCAAGCCGGCCGATCAGGTGATAGGCCGCCGTGAAATGATCGTTACCGAGGTCGCTGACCCACAAGGCGCCGTCCTGGATGTCGGCGGCAAGTTCGGAATTCACGCGGCTCTCGCGCAGGGCGCTGATCTCGCCGTTGCGCCGCCTGCGCGCCAGCGCACAGCGCATCTCGACGATATTAAGCCTGCTGATCGCCATCGCCCCCTGTTGGAGCAGCCCATCGAAATCGGCGCTGAAGGGCTCGTCCAAGTAGCGCTTGACCAGCGCGCTGGTGTCGGCGTAAATCATCAGCAACGGTCTTTCCGGTCTTCGCGGATGGTTTGCGAAAGCGGTGGATCGAGCGGCTCCTGGCTGGCGCGAAATGAAGCCAAGGAGCGAATTTTCGGACGCGGTTTGATCACTGGCAGAATGCGCGCCACCGGCTCGCCGCGACACACGACAAGCACTTCCTCGTCCTCGGCGAACATCTTCTCCGGGTGGGAGAGGCCTTCGCGGGCTTCGCGGATGGTGATGATTTTCATGCTCGACTCCTTTGTGTCACAACCGATATAATTGTGTCACGATCCCCGGCGGGAGGCAATCCTCGGGTTCTATACGCCCTGCTTCAGGCTGGCTTCGATGAATTCGTCCAGATCGCCGTCGAGCACGGCCTGGGTGTTGCCGATCTCGACGTTGGTGCGCAGGTCCTTGATGCGCGACTGGTCGAGCACGTAGGAGCGGATCTGGTGGCCCCAGCCGATGTCGGTCTTGGCGTCCTCCATCTGCTGCGCCGCGGCCTGGCGCTTCCTCAGTTCGGCCTCGTAGAGGCGCGATTTCAGCATGGCCATCGCCTCGGCCTTGTTGCGGTACTGCGAGCGGTCGTTCTGGCACTGCACGACGATGCCGGAGGGGGCGTGCGTGATGCGCACCGCCGAATCGGTCTTGTTGATGTGCTGGCCGCCGGCGCCCGAGGCGCGGAAGGTGTCGATGCGCAGATCCGCCGGGTTGATCTCGATCTCGATCGAGTCGTCGACCTCCGGATAGACGAAGACGCTGGCGAAGGAGGTGTGGCGGCGCGCGTTGGAGTCGTAGGGCGACTTGCGCACCAGGCGGTGGATGCCGGTCTCCGTGCGCAGGTGGCCGTAGGCGTATTCGCCGCTGAGCTTGATCGTGGCGGTCTTGATGCCGGCCACCTCGCCGTCGGACTCCTCCAGCACTTCGACCTGGAAGCCCTTGCGCTCGCAGTACTTGAGGTACATGCGCAGCAGCATCGAGGCCCAGTCCTGCGCCTCGGTGCCGCCGGCGCCGGCCTGGATGTCGAGGAAGCAGTTGTTCGGGTCGGCCGGGTTGGAGAACATGCGGCGGAATTCCAGGGCC